>Ga0308012_10001408_pt1 | contig 12906 bp, 10 predicted proteins | sample Neamet179_FD_203133 | JGI IMG/M metagenome (GOLD analysis project Ga0308012, IMG submission 203133) | Marine microbial communities from water near the shore, Antarctic Ocean - #179 | ecosystem: Environmental > Aquatic > Marine > Unclassified | place: Southern Ocean | collected 2014-07-25 | reverse complement strand
AATATCTTTTTAAGCGTAATTTAATGGAATTTTGGTTGTACTTTTTAACTCTTCCATGACAAAGCTAGAACTCACGTCGTAAAGGTTGTCAATATTCGAAATAATATCTTTGTATACCCTGTCATATTCAGCCATATCAGGAACGAGTATTTTTAACGAATAGTCGGTATCTCCACTAAGGCGAAGGATCTCTACTACTTCAGGAATATGAATAAGAGAGTTTTTAAAATTATCCAACCAATCCTTAGAATGTTGAGTTGTTTTTATATTTACTATCACGCTTAGGCCTAGATTAACTTTCTTCTTATTTACAAGTGCTACCCGCTTTTCAATATAGCCCTTTTCTTCAAGAATTTGTATACGTCGCCAGCAAGGTGTAGTTGATAGGCCAACCTTCTCGGAAAGTGCAGCTGTTGAGATGGTTGCATCTTCCTGAAGAAGTTTTAAAATTTTTTTATCAAAATGATCCATAAGGCCAAATTCCTTTAATCTTAGAATATTATTCTATTCTTAGTCTATTAATCGTAATCATATCCCATTTGCCTACACCTTAAAAGATCACACCTGGATTTAATATATTATTAGGATCCATTGTTTTTTTAAGTGATTTCATTAGATCAATTTCGATTTGTGACCGGCTATGTGAGAGCCATGCTTTTTTCTCGTTACCTATGCCGTGTTCTGCGGAAACGCTACCACCAAGCTCTTTTAGCGGTCCATAAACAATTTCGTTTGATTTTTCGTGTAAGCTTTCATCCCCAGTTCTAGGACAGATCATCAAATGAAGGTTGCCATCAGCTATATGACCTATGACATAGCTGTCACCCTTTGGCCACTTTGCCATTATATTATCCTCCACCTTCTGAATATAACTTTCCATATGTTTTATTGGTAGGCTCACGTCATATAAAAACATTGGATTATTTTCCATTATTGGCTCAAAATTCTCGCGAACCGTCCACACTGAATTTCGTTCAGATTCCGATTTAGGGATAATTGCGTCTAGAATAATATTTTCTTCTAGTGCTTTTTCAAGGGCTTCCATAAAAACAATTTCATCTGATTGAGGGTGTGACCCTGTACATTCGACAATAACATAATAAGGATAATTACGAGTTAGTGGAGCACTGTGCCAGCCTTCTTTTGTTACTGCATCATAGTACGAGCCCCACATTACTTCATAGGCACTTAGCCGTGAGCCCGCAGCATGTCTCATGTGCTTGAGAAAACTTGTAACTTTTGAAAAACTATCCATTGCTACCAGTGCGGTTGCGCAACTTTTTGGGGCCATTTCAAGTTTAACAGTAATTCTTGTAATAATGCCAAGCGTTCCCTCTGAGCCAATAAAAAGTTGTTTAAGGTCATAGCCCGCATTATTCTTAATCATTTTGTTCATAGATGAAACAATAGTACCATCCGCCAATACGGCTTCGAGGCCAAGAATATGATTTCGCATCATACCATAACGAATAACATTTATCCCACCAGCGTTGGTCGAGGCATTACCACCCACAGTGCAGCTTCCCCGTGCACCGAGGTCTAAGGGGAAATAAAACTCTTTGTCAGCAACTATTTTTTGGATATTTTCAAGTATAGCGCCGGCCTGCACGGTAATGGTGCCACCTACTTCATCAATTTCCTCAACATCTGTCATCCGTTCGAGAGAAATTACGACATGTTCATTTGTAGTATCAGCTGCTTTCGCACATCCGGTGAGACCGCCATGGGTTACAACAATTTGTCCGGCAATATTACAACGTTTTATTATTTCCGATAATTCTTCTGTATTGGAGGGTCTAATAATTGCTTTTGCTGCGATAGGGGTAGGATCCCAATAGCTACTAGCACGGTTGGTGATGTCTGCGCCAGTCAGGACCGTCCTTGCACCATATTGAGACAATAGTTCGTTAACAAAATTATTCATAAAATTCTCTATTATTATTCATTAAATACCGTAAGTATAATACAGGAATAAAATATCTATACATAAAAAGGGTAAATATGGCTGATTTACAAGATGATAATATAAAAAACACCCTACCGCCCATTCGAATTGCAATTATCCCATTCCTATTTTTAATAGGTTTGATGGCGGCAAATTTACTCGTGGATACAATTGAAGTGCCAAGTGAAATGGTGCTGTTCCTCTCCACGGTTATTGCCTCTCTGATTGCTTTTTTTATATTAAAAATACCCTATAAAAAAATTGAAAAAGGTATGTTAAAATCTATTGATATGGCCATGCATGCGAACTTGATTATGTTGCTGGTTGGGGCTCTAATTGCGATCTGGATTGCGTCTGGTATTGTACCAATGTTGATCTATTATGGCCTTGCTCTTATTTCCCCAAAAATATTTTTGACAATATGCTGTATGAGCTGCGCCATTGTTGCGTTATGTACTGGTTCAAGCTGGTCGACGATTGGCACAGTGGGCCTCGCATTAATAGGTGTTGGTACTGTAATGGGCATTAATCCGGGGCTAGTGGCAGGTGCTATTATTTCGGGTGCTTTTTTTGGTGATAAAATGTCACCCGTATCTGATACCACTAATCTTGCTCCCGCAATGGTGGGAACGGATGTTATAACCCATATTAAACATATGTTTTTTACATCAGGGCCAGCCATTATAATCTCCCTCTGCATTTATCTTGTTATCGATATTTTTTATTCGCCTCCATCCATGGATAAATCACAACTTGAAAACTTACAGGATCTTATCTGCAATCACTTTAATGTTTCAGCGTGGTTGCTTATTGTGCCTGTTTTGGTGGTAACAATGGTTGCACGCGGCCTTCCTGCGATGCCCGCTTTAATTTTGGGAATTTTTCTTGCCGTACTTGCCGTTCCAATCTTTCAATGGGACTATCTTATTTTTGCACTTGAAGGCGGTGTAACATTCGCCAATTCATATTCATTGATTTTAAATATTCTGGCTTCGGGTTTTTTCATTGAGAGTGGCGCTGTGATGACCGACCAACTGTTTAATCGTGGTGGGATGGCATCAATGATGGATATCTTATTCCTTGTTTTTACGGCAATGACTTTTGGCGGTGTTATGGAGGCAAGTGGAATGTTACAATCACTGGCTGGGGCAACAATTTCAAAAGTGAAGTCCATCGGCGGGCTTGTGGCTTCAACGCTTGCGTCCTGTTTATTTGTTAATATTTCAGCAGCCAATCAAACAATGGCTATTATTATCCCAGCGCGTATGTTTGCGCTAACATTCAAAAAATTTGATCTTCACCCAAAGAACCTGTCACGGGTATGTGAAGATTCAGGAACGGTAACGGCACCACTCATTCCATGGAATACCAATGCGATTTTTTGCACAAGCGCTCTTGGTGTAGCTACCATTGATTATTTGCCTTTTGTATTTTTTGCCTTTATTTCGCCGTTGGTTTCATTATATTTAGCCTATACTGATAAAACCATGGCTCGAATTGAAGAAGAACCAGGATTTATAATAAGCTAAATAGGAAGATCAAAAAATGCAAAATAATCTTAAGTTTTATATCAATGGTGAATGGGTAAACCCAACAACTCCTAATCATTTTGACGTAATTAATCCTGCGACTGAAGAGGCTTTCACTCAAATTAGTCTGGGCTCGAAAGTAGATATAGATAAGGCTGTTGCAGCCGCGAAGGAAGCTTTCCACTCTTATTCGAAATGGTCAATGGAAGACAGAGCAGCTCTACTTCAGCGCGTTCTTGATTTATACGAAATAAGACATGATGAAATTGCAAAATCTATTTCGCTAGAAATGGGCGCACCTATAACTATGTCTAAGGCCAGTCAGGCAGCTGTAGGGTCAAGTCATTTTCAAAGTGCGCTCGACGCACTAAAAAACTTTACTTTTGAAAAAGAAGACCGTGGTGTCATTTTGCGTCATGAACCCATTGGTGTATGTGGCCTTATAACACCTTGGAATTGGCCAATGAACCAGGTTGCTGTCAAAGTAGCACCAGCTCTGGCTGCGGGTTGCACGGTTGTTTTGAAACCAAGCGAAATTGCACCCTTGGACGCTATGATTCTTGCTGAAATTTTACATGAAGCAGGTGTTCCTGCGGGCGTTTTTAACTTAGTAAATGGTAACGGACCTGATGTGGGTGAAGCTATGTCAAGTCATCCCGATATTCAAATGATGTCATTTACTGGCTCTACGCGCGGTGGAATTGCTGTTGCGCGAGCATCAGCAGACACTGTAAAGCGCGTTAGTCAGGAACTTGGTGGAAAGTCGGCAAATATTATTTTGCGCGATGCAGATATTGCTCAAGCAGTTTTTGATGGCGTTATTTACTGTATGGATAACAGTGGACAATCTTGTAATGCTCCAACAAGAATGCTTGTTCCAAACGAAACTATGGAAATTGCTATTGAAGCTGCCCGCCGAGCTGCTGAAAGTTTGAAAATTGGAGACCCTGCAGATGTAAGTGTTGATCTTGGACCAGTGATAAGTGACGTTCAGTTTAATAAAATTCAGGGACTTATTCAAAAAGGTATCAATGAAGGAGCCACATTGGTAGCGGGTGGACTTGGTCTTCCAGAGCATCTAGATAAGGGATATTTTGTAAAAGTTACAGTCTTTGCAAATGCTAATAATAATATGACCATTGCACGTGAAGAAATATTTGGTCCTGTGATAACCTTGATAGGTTATGATACAGAAGAGGAAGCCATTGATATTGCTAATGATACAGATTATGGCCTGGCGGGCTATGTAAGCTCCGGTGACATGGATCATGCAAAAGATGTAGCAAATCAAATTCGTGCGGGTCAAGTGATTGTTAACTATGTAGGCGGCAATAGAGATACGCCATTTGGTGGCTATAAACAATCAGGAAATGGCCGTGAAAAGGGTGTCTGGGGTTTACATGACTATCTTGAAATTAAAGCCATCACAGGATTTTAAGCCCTATTTTTGAAAAAATTCATTGAACGCATTTATGGTGCGTTCAATGTCATCCTCTGAAATATCTAAATGGGTAACCATTCTAGGACTATTTTGTCCGCCAAAAGCTGTCATTCAAATTATAATATAAATTACAAAATTTCTTTTACCGCACGGTAGGCCATATCAATGGCTGATTTTGTGTTTGATCCCGCGTTAGCATCACTATTAGCAATCGCAATATTACCATATACTGCACGACCTTTAACCCAAGGCTTATCTGCCTCGGCCTTATAATCAGGCTCCCAAGTTAAGCTGGGATTATAAGCATAGCCATGAGGCCAACGATTTACAGTAATGGCTTCAATGTCTCGCTCCACATCAAAACCAGCGTGACCTAACGCCTGGTCAAGTTGCGACATCACCTTTTCTTCATAATGCTCAAAAGGCATGGTTAGCATTTCAGTTCTGCCAGCCCTCCATTGATCTGCACCTTGGTAATCCTGCATCCATGGTACGTAACACATGTGCAGTATCATTGGGTCGTCTGGTGTTTTGCCAAATTGGTAATCGCCCATACTTACTGGATAGTCAAGCTCCACTTGTTTGTAAAGATCATTGGTATAATAAACAAAATCTAGATTTTGTTCCGCAAAGGCACGCCAATTATTTACCATGACTTTAGTATATGTGATTGGCGCTTTAACGCTATAACTCAAATTTTCCTTTTGTAATTGCGGTAATTCTGGACAGAGGTACGGAATAACAAAATTATAGCATGCCATGACACATTTTTTCGCTTGCACCTTGTGAACGGTTTCCCCAGTAATATAAGTAATATCCACCCCGTTACTGTCCCCAGTATTAACTGCGTGCAAGGCCGTACTGTTTAAACGAATATTTACACCTTTTTCATTACCGTCTAACTTAGAATAATCCACTTTTGTTGTTACGACATCTTCCATTGTACTTCCGGGCACCGCTTTCGGAAGTAACGCTCTGACCGCAAGTCTTGCCACCGATGCATTGCCGTCAGGAAAATGAAAAATATAAGGATCATTGCCGCGGTGTCCCGTTCGGGGCAATGTTTTGTCGACCCCTGGCATGCCGCCATATCCTTGTACGGCTGTTGTAGGTATATCCTTTATACCGACAGCCCAAAAAGTTATCCCCCAACGTTGGTAGAGCGAAATTATTTGCTCGTCAACTTTACAATAATCACGCAAAAATGTCTCATAACTTGTTTTACGCAGAATTTCATATTTTTCGTCAAATGATTTGCCAGGCATATAATCAATCTGTTCAGTAGTAAGGCGTAATAAATCCTTCTTTGCCACTGAGTTTAAGGGGGTTTCAGCCACAAATTGATCCCATGGTTTTTTGCCGTAACCAATCACCAACTTTTCCTGACCAAAGTGATTTTCATCAAATAAAATACCCTTACCTAGTCCCATATCTTTATAAAGGTCCTGATGGAAATAATCATAAAAACGCTCGGTAAATATGCCTATATCTTTTAAAAAGCTAGCAGCCATATCACTATAAGCAGAGGGCGTATCAAGAGACTCTGTTCCGCCATAGCCAATTCGTGTTTGGCCGTCTACTTTAAACTCGTTTCTTTTGGCATGTCCGCCGAAATCATCGTGATTTTCAAGTATAAGTATGCGGGCATCCGGATTGACTTTGCGGTAAAAATAAGCACTAGCCAATCCGCTTATTCCTCCACCAACAATAACAAGATCGTAGGTTTCTTCTGATGGTCCCTTTTGCCAGCTTTCTCCCATAACAAGTGCATGCATATTTTCCCACGACCCATCGTGGCTACCGCGCAATCCAGTTTTTATTGGTGGATAATATCCGTTTTCTAATTGAAAGCCGGGTTGCTGGCTACCGAATGCTTTAGCCCAAGGCGTCAAAAGTGACGCTCCTATGGCGACCTGTGTGCCATTTAAAAAATCTCGCCGAGTAATGATTTTTTTCAATTTATCAGTCCCTAAATATTTTTTTCATAGGTTAGACATTTTGTATATAATGATCAAGTTTCATTCACATCCTGATGTACCATGATGTGGCTCGAGTAAACTTAACATTTTTAGATAAATGTAATATTCAACAATTATATTCAGAGAATACTACAGGGACGTGATCACTATATTTGAGCCATTGGTCAGAATTAAAAACTGAAAATGAATAAGGCGTAGTTAACCAATTTTTATTTAGAAATATATATTCAATACGTTAACCTATGTAAATGGAGGAGAGGAAGGGATTCGAACCCTCGAAAGCTTGCGCTTTACACGCTTTCCAAGCGTGCGCCTTAAACCACTCGGCCACCTCTCCTTGATAGCTACTTTGCAGGCGCAATATACCGTTCTTTTGAAACTTGGCAAGCTAAGAGATATAAGTTACGATTCTTTTTGTGTTTAGGTGTATTAATATTTTCAAAGTACAGTTAGGCTAAATATTTTTTAAAGGGTATTCAAATGATTTTTAAACGCTTGCTAGCCTACATTTTTTTGTGTTTAGCAATTATGGTTCTTGGTGCGGAGGGCTTGCGTTTACTTGAGGGGGGCGACAGTACTTGGATTACTGTTGCGCAAATGTACGATCTTATTCCATTGATTGAGAATTTAGATTTTGAAAATAAGAGTTCTAGTACCAAAGGTGCTCTTGAAAATATTTTTGAAATGGTGCTAAATATTCCAGCTTTCTTTGCTTGTATGTTCCCATCGGTTATATTGTTTATTCTGTCTCGATCCATATATCGTTGAGTAAGATCATAAAGTCTATAAATATGCTCTATTCTATTAAGAAAGGCTTGACATTGTGGCCAACTTTAACGATAACACACTGTTTTTGAGATTCAGGGTTTAAAAAAAACCCTTAGAAAAGTTAGGATAATAAAATGGCAGTTCCAAAAAGGAAAGTTTCACCACACCGTCGTGGTAATCGTCGTTCACACGATAGTCTCTCCGTTGACACATATGTGGAAGATCAAGAAAGCGGTGAACTTCGCCGCCGTCATCATATTGACCTGAGTTCAGGTAAATATCGTGGTCGTCAAATTCTTGAACCAAAAGATAATTTCTGATTTATTTAAATCAGTTTATAAAACCCGGTTGTAGTTTCAGCCGGGTTTTTTTCTGTCTTTATCAAATTAAGAGAGTATGCGTGATCGCTTTTAGTAGAACGCAGTTATTCGTTATCAACTTTATTTATCATCACCCATTTTAAGTGCTGCGATAAAGGCTTCATGTGGGATTTCCACATTACCATAAAGGCGCATTTTCTTTTTGCCTTTTTTCTGTTTTTCAAGAAGTTTACGCTTTCGGCTGATATCACCACCGTAACATTTTGCCGTAACATCTTTACGCATGGCACTGATAGTTTCACGAGCGATTACTTTACCGCCAATTGCAGCTTGAATTGGAATTTTAAATAAAGCCCTAGGAATAAGCCCTTTAAGACGTTCGCAGAGGGCACGTCCTCTATATTCAGACTGGGCCCGGTGAACCATCATGCTGAGGGCATCTACAGGCTCATTATTTACGAGAATGGATAACTTAACTAGGTCACCTTCTCGGTATCCGTCCATTTGATAATCAAAACTCGCATAACCTCTACTAATTGATTTTAATTTATCATAAAAATCATAAACTACCTCGTTGAGGGGTAGACGGTAAACCACCATAGCCCGGTTACCAGCATATGTTAGATCAATTTGCTCCCCACGTTTATCTTGGCAAAGCGTAAGTACCGCACCGAGGTGCTCATCGGGAACTAAGATGGTTGCCTTAATCCAAGGTTCTTCCATATGATCTATATAAACTGCATCTGGCATATCAGCAGGGTTATGAATTTCTTTGAGCGTTCCTTTGTTAAGATGGATTTTATAAATCACACTTGGTGATGTGGAAATAATATCCAAGTCAAATTCTCTAGTAAGGCGTTCCTGAATAATTTCTAGGTGGAGCATTCCTAAAAAACCACAACGAAAACCATAACCAAGAGCTGTAGAGGTTTCTGTTTCAAATTCAAAACTGGCATCGTTTAGTCGAAGTTTATACATACTTTCACGAAGTACTTCAAAATCAGCAGCATCGGCTGGAAAGAGACCACAAAAAACAACACTTTGAACGGGTTTGAATCCAGGAAGCGCTTCTGCAGTTTCATTTTTAAACTCTGTAATCGTATCGCCGACGTTGGTCTGTGATACTTCCTTAATCGAGGCGGTAAAAAAACCAACTTCGCCTGGTCCAAGTTCACCGACTAAGGTATCTTTAGGTTTGAAAACACCAACCCTATCAACTAGATGTTCCGTGTCTGCAGCCATCATTTTAACACGCATACCTTTTTTAAGGGTACCGTCAATAATTCTTACCAGAACCATAACACCGAGATAAGTGTCATACCAACTATCGACAAGAAGTGCCTTTAGGGGCTTTTCCGATACTCCTTCTGGAGGAGGAAGTATTTCAACAAGGCTTTCCATCAACTCTTCTATGCCTACACCTGTTTTTGCAGAAACGCTTATTGCACCGGAAGCATCAATACCAATAACATCTTCAATTTGGGCGCGGACTTGTTCTGGTTCCGCAGCAGGAAGGTCAATTTTATTTAAAACTGGAACTATTTCGTGATTATTATCTATCGCCTGATATACATTGGCTAAAGTTTGTGCTTCAACGCCCTGGCTGGAATCAACAACGAGAATTGAGCCTTCACATGCATAGAGACAACGACTAACTTCGTATGCAAAATCTACATGCCCTGGAGTATCCATCAAATTAAGAATGTAATTTTCACCGTTCTTAGCTTTATACTCAAGACGCACAGTTTGGGCTTTAATGGTGATACCCCGTTCTCGTTCTATATCCATATTATCGAGAACTTGTTCTTTCATGTCACGGGCACTTAGCCCTCCACAAAACTGGATCATGCGGTCTGCAAGCGTAGATTTACCATGATCAATATGGGCAACAATAGAAAAATTTCTGATATGTGTTAAGTCTGTCATGATGGGGCTTTTACCACTCGCCCCTTTAACATACAAGTCTGAGCAGTGATTTTTTTTTTATAAGGTTACAAGGTAATAAAAAGTTGTTTTTAACATTTGATAATTTTTAAACATGGTTAAAAAATAAGCATCTTATATTACCTAAGTGTTCCGCCAGTTTTTTTGATAACAGTAGAGATTACGGCTTGTCTGAACTCTTCGATTTCATCATCAGTCATAGTTTTATTGAACGGTTGAAGCCGAACATTGACTGCGATTGATTTTTTATCATCATCTATACCGGCGCCTTGATAAACATCAAAAACATTAATGCTATCAATCAGTTTTTTATCAACACTTGAAATAACTTTCACTAATTGTTCAGCTGCAAGGTCTTTAGAAACTACAAAAGCAAAATCGCGTTCGACAGATTGGAAATCAGAGGACCTTAGAGAGCCGCGGCTGTTTCCTACCTTTGACCTTGGCAGGGGAATATTTCCAAGCATAATCTCAAAACCAACGAGAGGACCTTTTACATCAAGTTTTTTAATAATATTGGGGTGAATTTCACCAAAATAAGCCATAATATTTTTAGGGCCTAATCGGATCACGCCGCTTCGGCCTGGATGATACCACGCTGGGGCCTCAGCGACTACTTGGGCATTGTCAGCCTTAACACCGATTGCATTTAAAATTGAAATGGCATCAGCCTTGGCATCATAGACATTTACGTCTTCTGAATTTTTCTGCCAATGGCGCTCATTTTTTTGACCGCGCCTGATACCGGCAATAACAAAGTTTTGGCCATCAATATTATCAGATGAAAACTGATTTCCTGCTTCAAAAAGCGCCACGCTTTTGATGCCGCGATCACTGTTGCGACCAGCAGCGGTAATCAAATTTGGTAACAAATTGGGTCGCATTGCATTGAGGTCAGAACTGACTGGGTTATCAAGGATTAATTCTGGCTTTGGATCAGCAAAAAGCATTGCCTGAGAACTAGAGATAAATGACCAGGTTATTACTTCACGTAGTCCGCATGCTGCTGCCCGGCGCTTAGATATGCGAATACGTTTCTGCATTGGACTAAGGCCTGCAATAATATCTTGGCTTGATGCAGGCAATGGCTTACCAACGATTTTATTATAACCATAAATACGAAGGACTTCCTCAACTAGGTCGGGTTCGCGGTCAATATCACAGCGCCATGAGGGACTTGTTACACCAAGTGTTTTATCGTTATCATTGACTTTAAAGCCAAGGCGTTTGAGGATATCAATAACCTCAGTTTTAGAAATATTGATACCACCAAGTTCTTTGACACGTTCGGGGCGCATTGTGATAGTTTTACTTATCACTGGTACTTTCCCAGCAACTTCAACTTCGCTTGGCTCCCCACCACACATATCAAGAATAAGACGAGTTGCTATTTCTATACCGTCAAGAACTGTTGACGGATCAACGCCGCGTTCAAAACGGTAACGGGCGTCGCTTTCAATACCTAGTTTTCTACCTGTCATGGCTGTCCTAATAGGATCAAACCAAGCACACTCAAGATACACATTTTTAGTTTCATCGTAGGTGCCACTTCCAGCTCCACCCATCACACCACCAATGGAATTGATAGCTTTGTTATCAGATATGACACAGACCTGATCATCAAAAACATATTCTTTTTCATCGAGAGCTAAAAGTTTTTCACCTGAGTTAGAAAGGCGAACTTTAAGGTTTCCTACAATATTATCTGCATCAAAAACATGAAGTGGGCGACTATAATCGTGGGTCAAAAAGTTGGTGATATCAACTAGTGCAGATATGGGCTTCATTCCAAGAGAGATGAGCCTGCGCTGCATCCATTCAGGGCTAGGACCATTTTTAACGCCACGAATATAACGACCAGCAAACACTGGACATGCATTCATATCCTCAATATTTACAGTAATGGGACTTTTAAATTTTCCTGGAATTTTTGAAATATCAGGTTTGATAAGCGTCCCAATTCCTGCCGCAGCTAGGTCTCGTGCAATTCCATAAACTCCAAGTGCATCTTGATGATTTGGTGTAATAGCAATTTCAATTGTTGGGTCATTAAGGTTGGCGTAATCCGCAAAGCTTGCCCCGATAGGGGCATCGCTAGGCAGTTCTATAATACCGTCATGGTCATCGCCAAGACCAAGTTCTCGCTCCGAACACATCATTCCGTTACTATCAACACCCCGAATATTACTTGGTTTAAGCTTAAGGCCGTTTGTAGGTATTGTGCATCCACTGGGCGCAAAAGCACCGATTAGACCTGCTTTTGCGTTTGGTGCGCCACAGACAACTTGTATTATTTCATTTCCGTTATTAACACTACAAACTCTTAGTTTATCGGCATTAGGATGTTGTTCTGTCTTTTCTATTTTAGCAATTACGAATGGTTTTAAACTTTCTGTCGGATCTATAACTTCCTCTACTTCAAGGCCGATAGCGGTCAATGTTTCTGAAATTGTAAAAAGATCAACGTCGGTATCGAGGTAAGTTTTAAGCCAAGATAATGTGAATTTCATTTTACTTCCCCCCTTTAATGGCAGAAGTTCTCGTGCTTAGGGATGGAATATCTAATGCTTGGAAGCCATAGTGTTTTAACCAACGTAAGTCTGAAGCAAAAAATTCCCTGAGATCAGGAATACCCCATTTTAGCATAGCGGCACGATCTAGTCCGAGACCAAAAGCAAACCCTTGGTATTCTTTCGGATCAAGATTAACATTTTCTAAAACCCGCTCGTTAACCATGCCACAACCCATAATTTCAAGCCAATCCTCACCTTCACCGATTAGTATTTCACCATCTTTAAAGGAGCAACCGATGTCTACTTCGGCAGAAGGTTCTGTAAAGGGAAAATAACTTGGCCGGAATCGGATTTTAATATCATCTCTCTCGTAAAACTTCTTACAAAATTCCTCGATGCACCATTTCAAATGCCCCATATGGATATTTTTATCAATGACCAAAGCTTCCACTTGATGAAACATAGGC
>Ga0308012_10001406_pt1 | contig 12910 bp, 9 predicted proteins | sample Neamet179_FD_203133 | JGI IMG/M metagenome (GOLD analysis project Ga0308012, IMG submission 203133) | Marine microbial communities from water near the shore, Antarctic Ocean - #179 | ecosystem: Environmental > Aquatic > Marine > Unclassified | place: Southern Ocean | collected 2014-07-25 | reverse complement strand
CATAATAACGCTGAAACCTTTATTTTCTTGACCAATTAAATTGCCCGCTGGCACTCGAACATTATCAAAATAAATAGTCGCCGTATCAGAACACCACCAGCCTTGTTTTTTATCTAAGGCAGTGCGCGAAACCCCCTCAAGATCAGCTGGAATTAATAGAGTAGAAACGCCTCCCGCACCTTCGCCGCCAGTGCGGACCGCTGTGGTAAACCAGTTGGCATTCATGCCGCCCGTAATATAAGTCTTCGAGCCATTGACCACATAGCAATCGCCCTCTAATCGCGCAGTCGTTGTGAGGTGAGCCACATCAGAACCAGCCCCAGGTTCAGTGACCGCTAATGAAATCCGCTTAGTACCCGCCAATACCGGAGGTGCTACCATTTGCTTTACTTCATCGCTGCCAAAATTTATGACCGGTGGTAATCCAATGCCGTGTACCATCAAAGTCGCAGCAACGCCGCCTACCGCGATGCGAGCCATTTCTTCGTTGAGGATAATGCCATACCAGATATCAATCCCTTCTGACACACCACCAAATTCCTCAGGAAAACCTAAACCCAATATCCCTACCGCTGCTGATTTAGGCCAAAGTTCATCTGGAATACAGCCATCTTCATCCCATTGCGCAGCAAAGGGAATCACCTCTCGCTCAAAGAAACGCCGCAGTTGTGCCCTCCATTCATGGTGCTCTGCCTTTAAATGTATATTCGGTAACCGTGCGCTATCAAAATCTAAGGACATAATATTTTCCGACTTAAAGAGAAGTAGTTAAGTTTGAATTAATGATACTAGACAGCCAAGAGCCATCGATCAAGGGCATCAGTGCCACTTTACGTAGAATAAACGCCAATAGAATCCCTTATTTCCGACGATAATCCCGCGGTGAAACTCCGTGCCAACTTTTGAAGGCACTTGAAAATGAACCTTGATCGGCATAGCCAAGTAAAAAAGCAATTTCAGTAATCCCTAGGCGATCATCAGATAAATAGCGCAGAGCCACACGAGAGCGAACTTCTTGCAATACATTTAAAAAGTTAGTGCCTCTCTCTGAGAGTCGTCGCTGCAATGTTCGGCGAGATATATGCAAAGTGCTAGCGAGCTTATCTATGGTAACCTCACCCTCTGGTAGATATTGAACAATTGACTGTTTTACAATAAAAAGCAGTCGGTCAGAAGGGTCTTGGTCTTCAAAAAAATCTCGAAACGGGTGGCTTTGATCAGGCCCCTCATGATAATCCTGTTGAAGCATTGGATAGTTCAGTGCCTCACGCTGAAAAAACAAGCTACTGAAGGGTTTATCAAAACTAAGGTTTCGACCAAAAGTATCCTCCAATTTGGAAATATTCTGAGGCTTCGCATAAGAAAAGTTTGCTTTTATGACTCGCACGGGCTTCACACAAAGAGAATTAAAAATACCTGCTGAGGCGGCCAACATCTCATCACTAACAAATCGTTTTCGCCCTGTCTCTGGCATCATTGGCTCCCAACGAAGCTCGACTAGATCGCCCTCTCGGTGAATCGTGACACAGCCTATGTCTCCACGAAGCTTCACATTACTAGGCATTAAATTTAAGTAGTCTCTAAATGACTTACATACCGTGGCAAGATAGAGCTGTAAATTAAGCCCCTTGAGGAAGGTAACTCTACCGACTGTTAAGCCAAGGTCAGGATCATCAGCCGCTGAAGCCGTCGCTTGATAGAGCCTGAAGTAGGCATTCACAGGAAAGCGACGATCAGGAATATTTAACTCGCCCCCATCAATACCCGCCTCTTTCATTAGCAACGGCTTACTCAATCCTAACTGCTCTGCCACTTGTAAAATGGCATTCAGAGGCGCCGCATACACGGTCCATGAGGGATCAATAATTTGGTCAAAACTATCTTTTTCAGGCATCAGGGGCAAAATGCATCTCTTTAGATTGAGGATTAGTAGTTTAACACCAGCGCCAAAACCGACACAATATACGTTATTGTTAATTCAATCAGAGGCCAAACAAACAGTAATCTTTCACCTCACCCCCCAATAACAGCGCAACTATCGGTTCACCCATTTCAGTTGACTTCGGCAAGAGAAAAAGCCAGTATACTGTATATATAAACAGTATATTAACTTAAGGGCTCATCTCGATAGCACACCCATTACATGCCTAACAATCAACCATTAAACAAGCTGCTTTTACGTCATGATACTTGGCGAGGGCGTAACCCATCTTTACGCAAGCATGTAGTCGCTACAGGCAATAATAGTCTGGACAAACTGTTACTCGGTGGCTGGCCGGTGTCCGCTCTCACGGAGCTAGTCTCTCAGCAAGATGGGATAGGTGAATTAAGTATATTGCTACCAACACTCAAGCATTATACCAGTGAAGGTAAGTTATGTGTGTGGCTAGACCCGCCCTATCAACCCTACGCACCAGCCTTAGTAAATGCTGAAATTCCTCTAGATAAGCTGTTAGTTGTACGCAGTAAAGACAGCAGAGAATGGTTGTGGGCAGCGGAACAATCTATCCGAGGCAATGCACTACTCTTCGCCTGGACTAATAGAGCACAGCCGCGCTATGCGGCACTTCGAAAATTACAATTAGCCGCTACGGAAAATTTATCTCCTGTTTTTTTGTTTACTTCACTCGCAGCACTTAATGCTCACTCTCCTGCGCTATTACGCATAGAACTTGAAAGTCTGAAGCCTAATATTTTGTCCGTTACTATGCATAAACTGAGAGGAAAAGTGCCTGGTGCCAAAATACAAATTTCTCTTGGCGATATAATCACAGAGCGTACATTTCTCGACAGACTACCGGTTAATATTCATTACCCACAAGAAAAGGAATCAGATTATCCATTACCTCTTAAACACAAAGTACAGCAGCTAAATACGTAAGCTGTGAAAAAGCACACCGTAAAAAATATAGAGCAAAAAAAAGAAATTTGGCTCTATATCGATTTTCCACTACTGGCTCTTGACACCGCACTTGCGGATATAGAGAACATTAAAGCAGAATCAACCATAGCAGTGGCTAGCGTGCAAAAGAACGTTCAGCGCATAGTCTGCTGTAATAGTTATGCTCAGGCATGGGGGGTCGATCCCGATCTGTCACTCTCCACAGCTCTGGCCATCTGTCCTGACCTGCTTGTACTGCCAAGGAGTCTTAGTCAAGAAAATCTCCTGTTACACAGACTGGCCTTAATTGCTTACCAATTTAGTCCAGTCGTCATTATCAACGATAGCGGCATCTGGCTTGATCTGTCTGGCTGTGATCAGCTTTTTCATGGTTATAGCAAGTTACTACAAAGACTGCATCGGCAAATACTACGCCTATCGGTTACAGCCACCACAGGTATTGCTATGAGCCCTCTGGCGGCACAATTACTCTGCGGTCAAAAGTTTCAATACTACTTGCCTAATGAGGACGAAATACATCGCAATCTTATGACTACCGAACTCTTTAAATTACCTGGCAACCAAAAGCAGCAAAATAGTTTCAAGCAACTGGGCCTAGAAAACATTGGTGATTTACTGGCTCTACCTCGGTCAGCCTTGAGTCAACGTTTTAGTGCTGAGTTACTTGAGACCTTAGCGCTATTGAATGGCGAAAAACCCTGCACATTTAATCGCTTTACACCCCCGGTCGAGTTTAGTGATGAAATACAAATTCCCCATGGACTGTACAGTAAAGATAGCCTGTTATTTTCTATGAAAACATTGCTACAACGTTTTTGTGTTTATCTGATGGCTAGGCAATCCCATTGTCGTAAATTTGTCTGGCACTTTGAGCCTCTATTGGGGGAGTGCCAGTCTATGCCTATTAACCTATCAGCCAGCAATAACAACTGGTCAAGTCTACTCACGTTGAGTCGCCTACAATTAGAGCGCCTAGAGCTGCCTCAAAGCATTGAAAAAATATCACTTTTCAGTGATCAGTTCATCGATATGCCAGAACTTAGTTTTGATCTATTTGCCGATCAGATAGCGCTCAACAACCAAGCATCTACTTTAATGGATAATCTATATGCACGATTAGGTATTGACGCGCTATCGCAGCCATCCATGAGCGAAGAACATCTGCCAGAAAAGGCCAGTAGTATGAGCCCTCCCCATAGAGCCAAAAACACTAATTACCCTACATCAAAAGCACCTCAACCACTGTGGTTGCTAACCAATCCAGTTCGTATACAGCAGCGCAATCATCAGCTGCATTGGAAGCAGCCATTAACTATTGTTAGCGGTCCAGAACGTCTCTGTGGTAATTCGTGGCAGACAGAGCAGCAGCGCGATTACTATCTAGCTTGTGACAGTAAAGGCGCACGCTACTGGTTATTTAGAGAATCTATGAACAAACAGTGGTTTGTCCATGGACTATTTTCTTAATTCATTAGTTAATCGATGTGCTTCAACATAGAGAGTATAAAAAAACATCCAGAGAAATATTATAACTTTAGAATTGAGATTCCCGCTTCTGCGGATTCTACTTTCGACTATGTTTGGGGGAATATTCATCGAAATGTCCTACAAGCCAATGAAGGAAATGCTGCTTGGGCTAGGCCTGGAGGGGACATTCAAGCGAAATTTGACGCAGTGTCCACATGTAATCCAAACACTAGATTTGCAGGTTACTCTTTCCGAAACGACGAGGAGGCATAATCAACATCCCAAACCGCGAATATCATAAATATTAGCGGTTTGGGACACTCTACAGTTATAGTTCGTCCGATTATAAAGAATTATGGGATTAAAAATGACTGGATGTAAAAGTATATTTATAACAGGTGCAGCTAGCGGCATGGGGAAGGCAACTGCTGAGTTTTTTAAAGCAAAAGATTGGTTTATTTTTTGCTCTGATATCGATAAAGAAAAACTCATAGACCTAGAAAATCTTCTCGGTAATGATAATATTATCTACAGACACTTAGACGTTACCGACAAAAATCAATATGAAGAATGCATTAATTCTCTATCTAAAAGAACCAATAATAAGTTAGATATATTGTTTAATAATGCAGGTATGACCGAAGGGGGTTTTTTTGAAGACATCCCTTATGAAAATCATATGAAATTAATCAACATTAATATCATTGGTGTAATAAATGGTATTTATTGTGCTATCGATTTACTTAAAAATACCCCAAATTCGTTGTGCATATCGACCTCATCAAGCACAGGAATTATAGGGTTAGGAATGGCTGCAGTTTATTCCGCATCTAAACATGCAGTTAAAGGTTTAACAGAATCTTTATCGAGCGAATTTTTAAGGTTTGATACAAGGGTATCTGATATTTTGCCCGGAGTTATCGACACCCCCATGATAAGTGATGATATAAAGAAAAAACTGCCTAAGGATGGTATGTGGAGACTGACTCCATCAATTGAAATTGCTAAGGCTGTTTGGGATTCCTATCATTCTGATAAAATGCATTGGTACGTCCCAAAAGAATTAGAGGAGTTAGAACTCACAGTAGCTGAAAGTCCTGAAAAAACTAGGGACAATCTAAAGAACTCCGGACCACTTAGCTAAAACAACTGACCATCACTCTTTTCAAGAGCACGAAGAGGAAGAGGCATCGTCAATCTGACAAGCCGCGAATATGATAAATATTCGCGGCTTGTCGCTTCTTGATCAGCTACGCCACAAATTGCTCTTTGAGTTTGAATTTCTGAACCTTACCTGCAGGGTTCCGCGGTAATATATCAATAAAACGCAGTTCAGTAGGCAATTTATAACGGGCCAGAGATTCACCGGCAAAGGCACGCAGCGCTTCAAGATCGAGACTAGCGCCCTCTTCAAGAACAGCAATGGCAGTGACAGCTTCGCCCCATTTTTCATCCGGCAAACCTATGACAGCCACTTCCAAAATAGAAGGATGTCCGTAGAGAATGCTTTCGATCTCTGCGGGATAGACGTTCTCCCCTCCCGTAATAACCATATCCTTGACCCGATCACATAAGAACAAAAAGTCTTCGTCATCAAGGTAACCAATATCGCCACTGTGAAACCAGCCTTGGGTATCAATGGCTTCGGCAGTCGCTTCAGGGCGATTCCAATAACCCTTCATAACATTAGGCCCTTTGATACAGACTTCGCCGTGAACACCTGCCGCCACCGGATTATTTTGCTCATCAACAATGCGGACTTCGGTAAACATTGGCGCCTTACCCGCTGAGCCTACTTTAACCATCGCCAAATCACTGCTTAATAGGCTGGCAAAAGGCGCAGTTTCGGTAAGACCATAGCCCTGACAGAAACTGACATTACGATCACCATAGGTTTTGATCAGTGGCACGGGTACCGGCGCGCCACCGCAGGTTAATGTGCTAATACTTGATAGATCTGTGGAGGCAAAACTCTCATGCTGGGCCATCATTAAGAACATAGTTGGCGCGCCAAACATACTACCTACCTTGTGCTTCTCGATGAGAGCAAGAACTGCTCCCGCATCAAAACTGCGTAGTAAGACCACCTCAATACCCTTAGCCAGAGATAGCAATGTCGTTACGTTGAGGCCTCCAATATGGAATAAGGGTGCGCAGGTCAAGGTAGTCGTTGTCATGGTATCTTCACCAAAACACACATTAATACTATTCCAAAACACATTGCCGTGGGTCAACATCGCGCCCTTAGGCAGCCCAGTGGTGCCAGAGGTGTACATGATAAAGGCGATCTCATCTGCATCAACATGCTCGCTGGCAACAATCGGGGCAGCACCTACCATAAGCGGTTCAAGTGCCTCCCACCCGTCAGCATCATTCTCTATGGTGAGATAACGCGTACAATTTAAATTGGCTTTTTCTTCGTCGATCAGTGGCTGTAACATATTGTCCGCAAACATTACTGTGATGTCCGCATCATTGGCAATAAATATAATTTCCGGCCCTGTTAAGCGAAAATTAAGTGGCACAAAAACAGCCCCAAGACACCCGCAAGCGTAGAGTATTTCTAAAAATGATGGATGATTAAGGCCTATATAACCCACCCGATCACCACGAGAGACTCCGCCATCTCGTAATATAGTTGCTAAACGGCGAACCCTATCTCCTAGTTCAGCGCAGGTCCAAGTCTCACCTTCAAAAGTAAGCGCTTTTGCATTAGGCGTCAGTGACGCTCGACGTAAAATGGTATGGCCCAAACCAATATCTGCTATTTGTGGATTTGACATAAAACCTCTCTTTGAATATTTTTTTTGCCCTGGTGACTTCGCTCCACGGCATAAGCTTACCCGCTAATTTTCATTGTACTTTTAGACCTTCACGCAACGTTTCAGCCGAACTTGCTTAATCCTCTTGCTCGCCGTCTTCATCGTCACCTGTTACTGCATCTACAATACCGCCAACGACTTTTATCGGCGCGGTTACAACCGCTATAGTCACATCGGTGACTGCCTCGACAGCCATCACTGCAAGACAACCCGCCTGGGACAGGCATAAAACTAAAATAACCGCTAAACGCTTCATATTTTGCTCTCATCTGATAAGGCAATAATTATGCAATGTCAGACAATTATTTAATAGCCCCAAAAGCCTCAAAAGACTCAAAAGTTCATGAAATCGGTTGACGCGTTTTAAAGTGGATTATTTTTCACCCGCTTACTAGGTTTAGCATGGCGTTATGATGGCAACACCGTCGCCTAAAAAGGTACGCAAAATTCCGATTAGATGGCAGTTATATCCATTTTAACTGTTTATTTACTTGTCCAAAGAGGATTAAAGTATTAGACTAATTAGCCATCTAAACATCTAAACCCCTAGAGTATCGAATTAAATAACAATAAGGACTTTGCTCAATGAAGATTGAAACACAAGCGATTCATGCTGGCTTCGATGATGACCCAACAACGCGAGCCGTTGCTGTTCCCATCTACCAAACTACCTCGTACAGCTTTCGAGACACTCAGCATGGCGCAGATTTATTCAACTTGGCCGAACCTGGTAATATTTACACCCGCATTATGAATCCGACCAATGACGTACTTGAGCAGCGCATTGCACAGCTGGAAGGTGGCATTGGTGCATTGGCAGTAGCATCAGGTATGGCAGCAATTACCGCGGCTATACAAACCGTTGCTCGCGCTGGCGATAATATTGTTAGCGTCAGTCAACTGTACGGTGGAACCTATAACTTTTTTGCCCATTCCTTGCCAAATCAAGGCATTGAAGCACGCATGGCCTCCGGTGATGATATAGACGCTCTAGAAGCATTAATAGACGACAACACTAAAGCTTTGTTTTGTGAGTCGATTGGCAACCCGGCAGGTAATATCGTTGATATCCAAGCGCTATCGGATATGGCACATAAGCATGGGGTTCCTGTAATTGTAGATAATACAGTTGCAACACCCGTACTGTGTCGACCTTTTGAACAGGGTGCCGACATCGTCATTCACTCATTGACTAAATATATTGGCGGCCATGGCACATCGGTTGGTGGTGTGATCATTGATTCAGGTAAATTCGCGTGGAAGGACCATCCTCGATTTCCAGCATTTAATCAGCCAGACCCGTCTTATCATGGCGTCGTATATGCTGAGGCATTTGGCGAAGCTGCGTTCATTGGCCGTGCGCGAGTAGTACCTTTACGCAACATGGGTGCAGCCATCTCTCCTTTCAACTCATTTTTAATCTTGCAGGGCTTAGAGACTCTTCCTCTACGCATGGAGAGACACACTGAAAATGCATTAAAGGTTGCTCAATACTTATCCGAACATGAACTCGTTGATTGGGTTAATTATGCAGGACTTAAAAGTGATAGGTACCATGAACTGGCAAAGAAAGTAGTTTCCGGTAAGCCGTCAGGAATTTTAAGTTTTGGTATTAAAGGTGGTGAAGCCGCCGGCGGTAGGTTCATTGATGCGCTGCAACTCGTTAAACGCCTAGTAAATATTGGTGATGCTAAATCCCTAGCATGTCATCCGGCCAGTACAACTCATCGTCAACTGAATGATGATGAATTAAAGTCTGCGGGAACTAGCCGTGAGATGGTTCGTATCTCTGTAGGTATCGAGCATATTGATGACATTATTGCTGATATAGATCAGGCTCTCAGTACGTCAAAACAATAATAAAACAAAAAAACGGCACCTTTGGTGCCGTTTTGCTTTTCTATTGTACCTATCAAATATTGACCTAACCCCTATGCTGCCAACAAGCTCTGCAGATAAACTCCTTTTAAGCCTCTATCTTCTTAGCATATTGCACGGCACAAAAGGATAACACTGCAAACAACAAAAAGCCCAAGGCAATAGGAGTGAGATCCGCTGTTAGAAAAGTATTGATAATAATAGCAATAGCGACAGCAAGCGAACTAGTGAAAGACCCTATAAATGCAGCACCTAAACCGGCAATATGGCCCACTGGCAGCATTGCCATTGCGTTTAGGTTACCAAACAACATACCCATAAAAAAGAAACCAAAAAACATAGTGCTGACAAATAACCATAGTGGAGGCACACCATCAAAGTAGAGCGTGATAGCCGTCAACGTAATGCCGAATGCCATAGAAAAAAGCAGCGCACGATCACAGATAGCTTGCATACCCCATTTCATCACCATCATGCCATTGAAAAAAGAAGAAAGCCCGATAGAAAAAGCTAAGGTAGCAAATACCAATGGGAACCAATCACCCGTATCGTAAATGACTTGAAAAATCGTTTGTGAGCTACTTAAGTAAGCCAGAAAAGCACCAAAAATAAAGCCCATTGCTATTGAATAACCCATGACTTGTCGCTGCTTTAACAACCACAAGCAAGAATCAAAGAAATGGTGCCATGCGAACTTTTTACGATTAGCTCTGACCAGGGTTTCAGGTTGCCGTAAGAAAAACCAAGCGCCTGCAATGACGGCAACAATCCAAAATACAGTAAATATTTCGCGCCAATGAAAGTACTGCATCACAGCTTGCCCAACCAACGGAGCAAGCATGGGTACCAGTATAAATATAACCCCGATAAACGACATAACCCTTGCCATAGCGCTGCCTTCATACTGGTCGCGTATAACGGCCATGGAGGCTACTCTAGGGCCTGAAACACCAAAGGCTTGTATTACACGCCCTAGCAGTAAAGTCTCGATGGATGGAGCAAAATAGCAAACAAAGGTGCCTATGATAAATATAATCAAACCAATCAAGATGGTCAGTCGGCGGCCTCGCGCATCAGAGAATGGGCCGAAGAATATTTGGCCTAGCGCCATCCCACCAAAAAACAATGAAATCACAAGGTAGGTCTGCTGGGAGCTCTGACTATTTAAGTCAGAGCCAATTTGATTTAATGCCGGTAGCATCGCATCGATACTTAACGCGACTAGCGAGGTCAAAAGCGCCATTAATGCGATAAATTCCAGCAGTGGCAATGGTGGCTTAACGGGCGTCGTTGCCGCAGTCGTTGTCATAGAAGGTTTTTGCCTTGAAGGAGATGTAAAAATAGGCGCGGATTGTTCCACACTTTGATTAGGCACGCAATTACATGCAGCTGCTAAATTAGATAAGGATATTTGCCCAATATAAAAGCACCTGAGCACCTGAATTTTTGATGGGTAAGCTATAAGCCCAAGTGTGGATGACGATCATTCTGATTTAATTCACCCAAAGCATCACTTCTCTGATACTGTATATATATACAGTATATTGATAGCTAGCCTTATGTCTTACGCCGAACTCCACTGCATTAGTAACTTTACCTTTTTGCGTGGCGCATCTCATCCTCGAGAGTTAGTCAACACAGCGTCAAAACTAGGATACAAGGCTATAGCTATCACTGACGAATGCTCTTTGGCAGGAGTCGTAAAAGCCCACGTCGCAGCACAAGAGTGTAATTTGACGCTCATTATTGGCAGTGAATTTCAGCTTGATGGGCATAAATTGGTACTTTTGGTCACCAACCATCGCTCCTACTCTGAGCTTTCAGCATTGATAACACTGGCTCGCAGACGTAGTAAAAAAGGCAGCTATTCTCTCAAGTGGTCCGATCTAAGTCATAACCTAAGTCACGCCCTGCTAATTTGGCTGCCTTCAGGTGAGCTTGACGCAGATCATCAAATAGGTGAAAAACTCAATCATTGGTTTACTGGCCGGCTTTGGATTGGCGTAGAGCACCTTCTTAATGGCAACGAAACTGAGCAGTATTACTATTATCGTAATCTCGCTGCACTTTGGCAGGTTCCTATGGTTGCCTGCGGTGATGTGCATATGCACTGTAAGCAACGCCAATTATTACAGGATACGCTTACCGCTATACGCTTCAATTGCTCTGTTATGCAGCTAGGAAAACGTCGTTTTGCTAATGCCGAGCGACGGTTGCGCAGCCTACCTCACCTCCAGAAGATCTACCCTCCGGCCCTATTAGCAGAAACTCTTGCCATCGCTAAACGTTGCCATTTTTCACTTGCTGAACTTCGCTATGAGTACCCATCTAAAGTAGTTCCTGAGCATTTAACCGCGACTGAACAATTATGTTACTTGGTCGAGGAAGGCGTTAAGAAACGCTGGCCTAATAGGCCCTCAGAAGCGATTAGCCAACAAATAAAACATGAGTTAACTGTGATATCTGAACTCAACTATGAAAGCTACTTTCTTACCGTACATGATCTAGTCGCCTTTGCTCGTAGCCGTAATATTCTCTGTCAGGGACGTGGTTCCGCTGCTAATTCAGTCGTCTGCTACTGTCTATTTATCACAGAGGTATCTCCCGATCAAATTTCACTGCTGTTTGAGCGTTTTATATCCAAAGAGCGAAGCGAACCACCTGATATTGACGTTGATTTTGAGCACGAGCGTCGAGAAGAAGTAATACAGTATATCTACAAGCGCTATGGCCGAGAACATGCCGCAATTGCCGCTACAGTCATCACCTATAGACCGCGCAGCGCAGTGCGTGATGTCGGTAAAGCCCTAGGCCTAGACCCTTTATTTATAGAACAACTCAGTCAGTCACTATCGTGGTGGGATCGTCGTGCCGATCTGGAGAAACAGTTCGACGGCCAAGAGATTCAGACTAAAGGGGCAAACGATAATGCTCGGCTGATCGACCAGTTTTATCAGCTTCTACAAGACATTCTTGAATTTCCTCGGCATTTATCACAGCACGTGGGCGGCTTTATCATCACTCGCAGCCCTATTAGCACTCTGGTTCCTCTTGAAAATGCCAGCATGCCAGACCGTACAGTCATTCAATGGGACAAAACAGATATCGAAGCGCTAGGGCTACTAAAAATAGATATCCTTGCTCTTGGTATGCTTACCGCTATTCATCGCTGCCTTGACCTTATTCAGCAACATCAAGGCATAAGTCTAAATATGCAAAGTATCCCCAAGGATGATGCCCCGACTTTTGACATGCTCTGCAAAGCAGATAGTGTGGGTGTTTTTCAGATTGAATCTCGTGCACAGATGGCCATGTTGCCACGTTTAAGGCCACGCTGCTTTTATGATTTAGTCATAGAAATAGCGATTGTCCGCCCCGGCCCTATTCAGGGCGGCATGGTGCATCCCTATTTAAAGCGACGCCAAGGCTTAGAAGCCGTCATCTACCCTAGTCCAGAGATCAAAGCGGTATTGGAGCGAACCTTAGGCATTCCGGTGTTCCAAGAGCAGGTAATCCGCTTGGCAATGGTTGCCGCGGGGTTTTCAGGTGGCGAGGCTGATCAGTTACGTCGTGCAATGGCCAGCTGGAGCAGTAAAGGCGGCAATAATAACCAACTTACACAGTTTGAACAAAAGCTCACTAAAGGCATGCTATCCCAAGGCTATAGTTTGGATTTTGCGCAGAGATTATTTAAACAGATCCAAGGCTTTGGCGTCTATGGTTTCCCCGAGTCACACTCCGCTAGTTTTGCTCTGCTTGCTTATGTTTCGGCCTGGTTAAAATGCCACTATCCAGCGGCTTATTGTTGCGCCATTATGAATAGTCAACCGATGGGTTTTTA
>Ga0308012_10001405_pt1 | contig 12914 bp, 6 predicted proteins | sample Neamet179_FD_203133 | JGI IMG/M metagenome (GOLD analysis project Ga0308012, IMG submission 203133) | Marine microbial communities from water near the shore, Antarctic Ocean - #179 | ecosystem: Environmental > Aquatic > Marine > Unclassified | place: Southern Ocean | collected 2014-07-25 | reverse complement strand
TTATCAAATTCTACTGTTGCGCCTACTTCAAGCTCAAGCTTTTCTAGACGAACTGTTTGTCCTTCGGTTACACGATGCTGTTTACCACCGCTTTGGAATACCGCGTACATAGCTACTCCGTACTGCGCCAATTTTTTACTTATTAGGTAAAGTTTCATGGCGCTAAATTTAAAAATATAGGGCGCGAATTCTACGCTAAGAAAATAGAGAGAGCAAGTTTAAATATGATCATTCACAAAGTTTATTCTAATTTTATGCTTTTTAGTGAGTTTTTACTTAAGAATTAAAACAAAGCAGTTAGAAAACTTCTTTTGAATAAAATTTAGTGTAAACTTTGTCGTCTTAACTAATTGAATACTTTTGATTAATATTTGATTAATATTCAGTCAAAATAGCTAAAGAAAAGCAGCATGGTCAATAAAGTAGACATTAAAGCAATACAGACATTAGCACAAAGTGATATGACAGCAGTAAATGATCTTATTTATGATCAATTACAATCTGACGTCGCCTTAATTAATCAGCTCGGTATTTATATTGTTAACGGTGGCGGTAAACGTATGCGCCCTATGTTAACAGTTCTTGCTGCGAGAGCATTAGGTTACCAAGGCACAAAACATTTAGAAATTGCTGCCATTATTGAGTTTATTCATACGGCAACATTACTCCATGATGATGTCGTAGATGAGTCAAATATGCGTCGTGGCAGAGAAACAGCTAACGCTTTATTTGGTAATAGCGCCAGCGTATTAGTGGGTGATTTTCTCTATACACGCTCTTTCCAGATGATGACTAAATTGGGTGATATGCGCATTATGGATATTTTGTCTGATGCTACGAATATCGTCGCAGAAGGAGAAGTATTACAATTAATGAATTGTAATGATGCAAGCACGACCGAAGAAAGCTATATGCAGGTCATCTACTGTAAAACAGCTAAATTATTTGAAGCGGCTACTCGTCTTGCCGCTGTAATGGCTAAGCAAGATGAAAAAATAGAACAAGCGATGGCTAATTACGGAAAATACCTCGGCACTGCATTTCAGTTAGTCGATGATATTATGGATTACACCGCAGACGCTAAAGAGATGGGTAAAAATGTCGGTGATGACCTTGCTGAAGGTAAACCTACCTTGCCATTATTATATGCTATGAAACACGGCAATAGTGAACAACAGCAATTAATTAAAGATGCCATAGAACTGGGTAATGGTATGGACAACCTCGAATTAATTATGCAAGCAATGGAAGATACAGGTTCATTGCGATACACGCAGAAACAAGCTGAAATTGAAGCAGATAAAGCCATCAAGTCACTCGACATCATTCCTGATAGTGAACAGAAGCAGGCACTCATTGCGTTAGCGCATATCGCAGCTAACCGTAGTCATTAATACCCGTACTAGCTTGATAAATTCATTATCCAGAGTTCAGGTTAATTACTCCTGAATTCGCATAATAAATCACTAATTCGAAAAAACGAATAAAAAAGGCGCTGTTATCAAATGATATCAGCGCCTTTTCTTTATAATTTTATGGTGGCTTAGCTAGCCATAAAATCAACACCTTCTGTGATGTCTTTATTTAATGTAGCAAGCATGTCTGCTTTTGCTTTTTCTTCAAAAGCACTTAACTCACCGTAAGGTAAAATTTCGATAACACCCGTTACGCCAAGACGTACAGGTTGAGCGAAAAATTGTGCATCTTCGCCTTTACCTTCAACATAAGCGTAATCAATAACGTCTTCACCTTGTAGGCCTTTAACTAAAGACATACAAAAACGAGCTGCAGCAGCACCCATTGATAAAGTAGCAGAACCGCCACCCGCTTTAGCTTCAACTACTTCAGTACCTGCATTTTGAATGCGTGGAGTTAATGTAGCAACTTCATCATCAGAAAAAGTAACGCCTTCAACTTGAGAAAGTAAAGGTAAAATTGTTGTACCTGAGTGGCCGCCAATTACAGGAACTTTAACCGTAGCAACATCTAAGCCTTTAAGTTCAGCAACAAATGCTTCACTACGGATAACATCTAACGTAGTAATACCAAATACACGTGCTGCGTCATAAGTACCTGCTTTTTTAAATACTTCAGCAACAATTGGAACAGTACCGTTTACTGGGTTTGTAATAATACCAACCAATGCTTTAGGACAAGCTGCAACAATACCTTCTGCTAATACCTTAATAATACCAGCATTTACGTTGAATAAATCAGCGCGGTCCATACCTGGCTTACGTGGCATACCAGCTGGAATTAAAACAATATCTGCGCCTGTAAGTGCAGCATTAAGATCGTCACGACCAAAACCAGCAACTTTAACGTCAGTTGGGATGTGTGATAAATCGACAGCAACACCTGGAACAACTGGTGCTACGTCATATAAAGATAACTCAGAACCGGCTGGTAATTGAGTTTTTAATAATAATGATAATGCTTGACCAATACCGCCTGCGGCGCCTAAAACTGCTACTTTCATGTGGTTTCTCCGAACTATAAGTGAGGTTTATTTGTTGTGCAATTTATAATCAAAATATTATTTGAGTATATACTTTAACTTTTTTATTGCCAAAAGATATATCAAAAATAAGTAAAAGACAATTACTATAGCTATATATTGACTATCGATTTGATGAATTACAACCAAATATACTTTACTAACATCATATAAAAATACTGCTAGTTGGTGCTGTTGCTAGGTTCCAAATAAATTACATATTGGAAAGCCAATTATTTTTATAAATATTTATGCTGTATAATTGAAATTTTATGCGATGATTACCTTATCAATTAGGCAAATAATCTTTTCATTATAAGTTATAGGGTTAATTACGCAATATGAGCGGTTTACAAAAACAAGAAGAGCTTGTACAAGCATTTAAAGATCTATTAAAACAAGAACAGTTTGGCTCTCAAGGTGAAATTGTTGATGCATTGAAAGCTAATGGCTTCGATAACATTAGCCAATCAAAAATTTCTCGTATGCTCAGCAAGTTTGGCGCGGTAAGAACCCGCAATGCTCGCCAAGAAATGGTTTATTGTTTGCCTGCTGAATTAGGGATGCCAACAGCACAAAGCCCTCTCAAACAATTGGTATTAGAAATTGAGCATAATGAGGTAATGATCATTATTCAAACGAGCCCTGGTGCAGCACAATTAATTGCAAGGTTACTTGATAGTTTGAGTAAAAGTGATGGTGTGCTTGGCACAATAGCTGGTGACGACACAATTTTTATTGCACCTACTGATGTGAGTAAAATTGATGAGACCATTAAAAAATTGGAACAACTATTCTCAATTAACCTAACTTAATTTAATTTAACCTAACTTAATTTAACTTAACTTTAAAATATACAGAAACGATTAAGTTATTACCGTGCTGAGTACTTGTTTGATACTACTAAGCAAAGCTTTTGCGGTAACTGGTTTAGGCATATGTAAATTCATCCCTGCTGCTAAGCTTTGATTTTTATCTTCTGCTCTCGCATGTGCTGTCATGGCAATAATAGGTAAATATTGATAATCCTTAATCTCTCGTATATGTCGGGTTGCCGTAAGCCCATCCATAATAGGCATTTGAATATCCATTAACACCACATCAAATTTTTCATCCGATAATACATCTAAAGCCCTTTGACCGTTATCTGCTATTGTCACCTTAGCATGCATGCTTAATAGTAATTCTTTGGCGACTAATTGATTAACTAAGTTGTCTTCCACCAATAATATAGATACACCTTGCAAATCTTCTTCGTTATGTTTACTTAATAATTTTTCGCTATTACCTGTTAGCGTTTTACTCGATTCAGTTTGATGAATCACAGTTTGATTGTTCTCTGACACAGATAAAATTTTCTCTCGATCTATCTTAGAGGTAACTTTACTTATTAACGCTTGCGATATTTGATCGAGTGCATAACGAAACAATGGCATATCCACTAACAAATAAGGTGATGTGAGAGAGTCTAAATAACGGCCTGTTTCAGCGCTCAACTTTGTTAATGCTGGTTGGCATAAACAAAGTAATCTAAATTCAGTCAAATTAGACTTTAACCATTGCTGAGTGTTTTCTTGAATCAAGTCGTCTTCATTTATAAGTAATATACTATCTGCAACTATTTCAATCGAACGTAACGCTTCAAAATTATTAACATTGTGCAATGACCAATTCATTTTACTAACATTTTCGACCAAACCCGAAGAAATCTTTTGATTGATAGCATAAACGGTTATACCTGCAACTAATGCGTTATCCAATTCCTTCGGAAGGTTACTTAACTCTTCTTCTGTCACAAACTGAGAGTTACCTTGTCCTAACGTGTGATTTAAATGCTCTAAGGCATTAGGTTTTACTGTGTGTAATGGCAACACGAAACTTAGCTCACTGCCTTCCCCTAGTTGGCTAGAGAGGCTAATTTTTCCGCCTAATAATTTAATAATTTGCTGACAAATAGATAAACCTAACCCTGAACCACCATATTTACGTGTCATTGATTCATCAGCTTGACTAAAGGCTTTAAATAAGTGATTTTGATTATCCTGAGCAATACCTATACCCGTATCGATTACCCGAAAGCGAACATTAGCCTCAAAATCATTCGCTGACACTACATCAACGAGTAGTTTTATTTGACCTTGCTCAGTGAACTTAATAGCATTGCTAAATAAATTAGCAAGCACTTGCACTAAACGCATCTCATCGCATATAACATTACTAGGTGTTTCTGCGCTCATATCAATGAGTACCTCAACTCGTTGATGATCTACGTTCTTCATATTGAGTTTTAAGGCTTTATCAATAATTTTTGGCAAATTGACAACACTTTGACTAATAACCATTTTACCTGATTCAATTTTAGATAAGTCTAAAAGCTCATCAACTAGATGAAGCAAAATAGATGACGCATTTTGTGCGTTAAATAGGTAATGTTGTTGACGTGGGTCTAGCGAAGTACTCGCTAGCAAGTCCATCATGCCTTGCATACCATTGATCGGAGTTCTGACTTCATGACTCATATTGGCAAGGAATTGAATTTTTACGCTGTTAGCATATTCTGCTTGGTCTTTGGCTTTTTCTAGTGCTTCTTGTGTGGTCTGTTGCAATGTAACATCATGAAATATATTAATAGACCCTAGTAATTTACCTTGTTCATTGGTTAGCTGATTACAATAAGCCTGATAAATATAATCTCCCGCTTTAATTAATTCTTGCTGTGGAAATACATCACTACTAATAATGTTTAATCGATTAATTTCTTTGGCTAATGGTAATGGTGTAAACGTTGATGATTTTCCACCTAACATTTGTTCCACTGAATGATTAGTTAAACGTTCAAACGCTTTATTACAACCCATCAATAAGCCACGAGGATCATTAAAGACAATCAATTCTGGGATAGCATTCATCACAGATCGTAAGAGTGCATAATCACGTTGATGTTTAGCACTTGTTTCTTGTAATTCTTTTGTTTTTTCTATTACTCGACTATCTAAAACATCATTTTGTTCGGTGAGCTGTAAAAGTAATGTTCTATTTTGAACAAATATATCCTCAACCACTTGGAACCAATGTAACCAATCAGCCGCAGGGGTAATTTTCCCTGGATCGCCTTCAGCACAATATTGAATATGCCGAATAAATTCCGTTGTTGGTTTAATAAATGTTCGTTTTGTCATGCTATTAACTAACATAAGAAACGCCAGTAAACCGATAAATAGCATAGCAAATACAAAGATAAAATCACTATACTGGGGCGCTGAAAAGTTCACGTACTTTTGATACTTAAGTAAGGTCCAACCGTTGACTGTGATCAATTGTTTCTCAATAAACCAATCATCTAAGCGTTGCGTATCACCCATTCCAGCTAATTTTTCTGCGGTTAAGTATTGCAAAGCTTTAGGTAATAGATCTTGCCAAGATGCTCTATAGCTTAAGGACTCTTTTCCTAATCGTTTAGATAAAAGAATTTCATTATTTTGATTATATAAAATTAAGCCCTGATCACTCGAATCTAGCTCAGCCAAACTTTCATGTAAACGGGATAAATTTAAATCAATAACCACTGAGCCTAATAACTTATCCTGATGAAAAACACCGGTACCGAGTGAAGCATTCATACCACTGCCTGCGTTATCAAGATAAGGCGCAGACCAAAGTACTCTATTATTGTTTGAAGTTAATTCACGCATACTTTTAAAATGCGCACTCTTTAGCGTGTTTTCACTGAACTGCCAAATTTCCCGGTCGACCCAAGGGTATATATTCACAAAATTACTGAATGAAATATAATAAAACCAGGTGGCTTCTTCGATGATATTTTGCGCAGCAATAAAGGCAGGAGTTAATGCATTAGCCATCGCAATTTCTTGCTTTTGAAGATCGTTAAACAAGCTAACTTGCCCTAACCCCGTGATATTGCTACTTAAGCGTTTTCCTTGTTTAAGAACATCATGCAACGGTTGATTTAAATAAAAGGTTTCTCCTTGCTGAGATAAAGAGGGAATAGGAGGATTTAATTCATTAGGATGTTTTAGAATATACTCTGAAAATTTTTGTATACCAAGTACCGCTTGAACACTTTGCTCAAGCATAATATTTAATTGTTGAGCTTCTTGTTTAAGCTCAGCTAAGCTCTGTTCTTTATGATGGGCAAGTTGATTGAAGTAACGCAATGAGGCAAAAGAAAAAGCAACAAGAATAATCACAATAAAAGCAACTACAACGGTAATATTATAACGCCTAAATACTGTATTAATACCCGCTTGATAGTACACTAAATTGCCTTAACGATAGATTGAATAACAGAAGGTCATAAGTTAAAGCAGTAACGCCATTTAAACAAGAGCTAAGCAGTAGTTTAAATACGGAAAAGTAATTAAATTGATAAGTTGCTACTCTACTTATTTTCTACCACCCTTCAAAGCGAAAAATCTTCACTATGAAAGACGATTATCGAGTAATTAAACTATACTCGCCACCCACTTTAATGACTCATTGTAGGAACTTATCAACGTGCTTTCAGGAATATTCCTTTTATTAACAAAACTTTCAATATGAGTAGTATTCGCGGCTTCATAACATTTAGCAAGAGCAAGTAACTCAGCCAAAGTTCCTTGGTCATGCAATAAGGCTAATTCGATGTTTTTTGAAAAAGGAATGTTCACTACAACATCTTTCATATTAAGATTTAAAATAGCATCTAAATTACTGAGTATTCCAGTTAAAAATGCTTCATCCTTAACACCGTCAAAGGGCTTTTCTTCTGCGAGGATTTCCATCATTTTCGCACGGGCCAAAGACTCTTTAAAAAGTTCAGACGGACTTTCAGATGACAGTGTAGACATTGAAATTATCGCAACATATTGTTTTATTTTACTGGTACCCAAATAAACCACAGCTTGTTTAATTGAGGTAATTTTAATACTTCCAGACTCTGAAGTGCTATTAACTAATTTTAAAACACCACTCACCAAGGTTACATCTCGGCTAATAACCTCAGTCAGTTGACCAAAGTCTAAATGGGGCTTAGATGCTTCTAGAAAAAGCTGAATTAAATTGAGTTTAAGGGGTGGAACACACGTCCCCGATTTAATTTCCGGTTTATGGAAGAAGTACCCTTGAAAATAGTCTATTCCTATAGTTCTTAAGCGTTCAAATTGTGCAAGTTCTTCAACACGTTCAGCGACTATTTTTATCGGTTTTTTTTCCAATGAAAGTCGCTTTTTAAGACCTTCTATTTGAGCGTATGAAACGTCTTCAACATCAACTTTAATAATCGATATATATGGAAAAAGGCATTCCCATTTAGTATCAAAGTCATAATCATCCAATGCCACAAGGTAACCTTTCTTATGGAGTTGAGATACGTGAAAAACTAACTCATCCGTAATTTCCATCGTTTCTAATAGTTCAACAACAATACTTTCTGGATTAAACAACAACGGGGTATTTTGCAATAACGTAAAGTAATCAAAATTAATAAAGGCACGCTTACCAAAACAAATATTAGCTAAGTCACCAAGTATATGGTTTTGAAAAATAACTTGGGAGGTTGCTTTTTCAGGGCATGCTTCATTAAACACATTATCGAGACTATTTCTGAACAATAATTCATAGCCTATAGTTTTAAGGTTAACATCTAATATGGCTTGTCTTGCTATGAATGTATTATAAATTTTTTCCACACTACCAGCCTTAATTTTATGTAAAAGCACCATATCAATTGGATAAGATTATAAAATCCAGATACCGAAGCCCAAGTTATACGATAATCGTTCTGATAGTATTAGTCCTATAAACCAATACTATAGACTAATACTATAGACTAATACTATAGACTAATACTATAGACTACTTAAATTGATTGCTTAACTAGACTATAAGTTTTCTTCGGCAAAGGACGCTAACCGACTGCGAACCACACCATTTAAGTTAACCGTCGCAGATCCCGGAAAATCTTTAAAGCGTTCAACTATATACGTTAACCCGGAGGTTACAGCGGTTAAATAATTACTGTCTATTTGTGCCAAATTCCCTGAACACACTAATTTAGTACCCTCACCACAACGTGTGATAATTGTTTTTAATTGTGCAGCCGTTAAATTCTGACACTCATCTAATAATACTAAAGAGTTTTGTATACTTCGCCCGCGCATAAAGTTAACACTCTTAAACTGAATATTGGCTTTCTCCATAATATAATTCAAGCTGCTGTTCATACTCTCATCCTGTTTATGAAGCACTTCAAGAGAGTCAGTGATTGCAGCAAGCCAAGGCGCCATTTTTTCTTCTTCGGTGCCGGGTAAAAAACCAATAGACTCAGCAATTTCTGGCGTACTTCGCGTGACTATAATCTTATCATACAAGCCTCGTTCGATTACTTGCTCTAAGGCACTTGCTAGCGCTAATAACGTTTTACCACAACCGGCGGGACCTGTAAGAATAACCAGATCAATAGTGGGGTCAAGTAAAGCATCCATCGCCATGCCTTGATAAATGTTTTTAGGGTGTATGCCCCATGCACTTTTTGCTAATAATCGTTCACGGCCAAGATCTAAAATTGCAATCTTATCATCATCCCAACCGGTAACCTTACCGGCAAATGTATCGCCATTATCTAATAAGTATTCATTGATATAAGTATGAGGCACTGTTTCTCGAGCAACATAGTGTGTGGTATTTCTCCCTTCAGTTTCACTATCAACCGATTGAATTTGTTGCCAGAAGTCACCTTCAAACTGATGGTAACCCTTAGTTAAAAATTGAATGTCATCAATAAGTTGATCCGTCCTGTAATCTTCAACATGGGCTAAACCAGCACCTTTAGCTTTTAAGCGCATATTGATATCTTTAGTCACTAAAACAACTTTTTTGTTTGGGGTTTTCTTTTGAATATGTAAAGCGGCATTAATTATACGATTATCATTTTCATTAAAAGATAACGTGTGCGCTGTTTGCTTAAGCCCATAATCGTTAATAATAGCGAGACAACCGCTGGGGTGTTGGTCATCATTTTGAGGTAATTTAACACCTGAAAGTACTTCTTCTGGGCTGGCATCTCGTAACGTATCTTCAAGTGCTCTTATTGCAACTCGAGCATCTCGGCTAACATCTTTATTACGATCTTTAATTGAATCGAGCTCTTCTAAAACAGTCATAGGCACAACAACATCATGCTCTTTAAACGATAAGAAGGCGAAAGGTTCATGTAAAAGAATATTAGTATCTAATATATAGATGATGGGTTCATTACTGGTAGGTGAAGTACTCTCCTGGTCATTCTGTAGGTTACTGGGCGCATCAAGATGTGACGCTTGACCTAAATCTTCACTTAATAAATTATCATTATTCATATTTTCTTTAGTCATGGCTAATCTCCGTGATTCACTGACAAAACAAATATAAAAGAGCGATACTTTAATCAATCTCAACTAAAGTATAGCTTATTTACAATAATATCTTAATTATCGTCAAGCAAGCTTAATTTTTTAATGATTCCGTCTATGATTAAGAGTAATATAACGCCTTTTTTTTACGCCCTTTATTGGCGTATTATTTATAGTGAAATTTTAATGCTTAGTATCGCTACTAGCATTGTTATTAGTAATAGCTAGGCAATCGTCGGAGAAGTAATTTTATGCCATTTCAGGTAGGTCAACGTTGGATCAGTGATAGTGAGTCAGATCAAGGTTTAGGAACAGTAACAGGGGTTGAACACCGCTTTGTTAATATAGTTTTTACTGCCACAGGTGAGTCACGTAAATATGCAAAAGACAATGCACCACTAACGCGCGTTATTTTTAATCAAGATGACCTTGTTCCTAGCCATGAAGGTTGGTCTTTAAAAGTAAGCTCGCACAGTGAAGCCCAAGGCATAATCACTTACGAAGGCGTTCGACAAGACACTAACGAAGAAGTCACTTTAAAAGAAGTGATGATAGATCACTTCATTAAATTTAATAAACCACACGATCGTTTACTTAACAGCCAAGTAGATCGCCTAGATTGGTTTCGTTTACGTAAAGACTGTTTAGCACATCAATATCAGCAGCAGCAATCTGACTTAACGGGCTTAACTGGTGCTCGTGTTAGTTTGATTCCACACCAACTTTATATTGCCGATGAAGTGGGCAGTCGTTTTGCTCCTCGCGTACTACTTGCCGACGAAGTGGGTTTAGGTAAAACAATTGAGGCGGGTTTAATTATCCATCAACAATTAGTGACTGGCCGCGCTAAGCGTATTTTAATCATAGTACCTGAATCATTAATGCATCAGTGGCTAGTAGAAATGCTGCGTCGTTTTAATCTCAATTTTAGTATTTTTGATAATGAACGTTGTGTTGAAACAAGCCAAGACAATTATGTGGATGGTAAAAAAGCTAATCCTTTTAGCTCTGAGCAGTTAGTTCTGGTTAACTTAGGGTTTATCACTAATAATCCTGAATGGTTCGACGCACTATGTAGCGAAGATTGGGACTTGATGATTGTTGATGAAGCACATCACCTTAATTGGCAACAAGATAAACCAAGTATTGAATATCAGTGTATAGAGCAACTCGCAAAAGTTATCCCTGGTGTTTTATTATTAACCGCCACTCCTGATCAATTAGGTCATGAAAGTCACTTTGCGCGTTTACGTTTATTAGATCCTGATCGCTTTTACGATTATCAAAAGTTTACCGAAGAAGAGTCTCATTACAGCGAAGTTGCTGATGCTGCTAATGCATTGGTTGAAGGCGATAAACTCTCAAGCGAACAAGAGTCAACACTGACTGATTTATTAAAAGAATCGAACATCAGTACTGAACTTGCTCAGTTAAATCAAGCCGATGAAATACTTAACGCAACTACACGTCAAAGCTTGTTAAAGCAATTACTTGATAGGCATGGCACCGGTCGCATCTTATTCCGAAACTCACGCAATACAATCAAAGGGTTTCCTGCTCGACAATTAGTACCAACCGCGTTAACAATGCCAGAGCAATACCAAGAAAACATCAATGAATTTATGCTTAGTGATTGCCCTGAATCTTTAGCAAAATCAAAACAAGCTAAGTATATTTTTACGCCCGAAATGCTCCATGGATTAGATCAGCAAAATGAAATATGGACTTCTTTTGATCCTCGCGTTGATTATCTAATTGAGCTATTACAAACACTCAAAAAAGAAAAAGTATTAGTCATTTGTGCACATGCTCAAACGGCAATAGATTTAGAAGCAGCACTTCGCGTTAAAGAAGGAATTCGCAGCGCAGTATTCCATGAAGGTTTATCTATATTTGAACGTGACAAAGCCGCGGCTTATTTTGCTCAAGATGAAGACAGCGCTCAACTATTACTCTGTTCTGAAATTGGTAGTGAAGGACGTAATTTCCAATTCGCGCATCACCTAGTACTTTTTGATTTACCGAGTAACCCTGATTTATTAGAGCAACGTATTGGTCGCCTTGATCGCATTGGCCAAACTGAAATTATTCGTATCCATGTACCTTATTTTGAAGACTCTGCACAACAATTATTGTTTGATTGGTATCACCAAGGTATGCAAGCATTTGAGCATACGTGTATTACTGGTCGCGTTATATTTGAAACATTTGGCGAAATATTACTTTCGTTAGCGCTCACTTGCCAGCAACAGTCAACAGAGGCGGAAGCCCTTATTAGTGATAGCTGGAAAAAACATTTAACCATTAAAGCTGAACTAGAGTCTGGTCGAGATAAATTATTAGAGTTGAACTCTTCAGGGCAAGGGCGTGCTCATGAACTTGTTGAAAAAATTGAACAAGTTGATAATGACATAGCGCTACCGCAGTTTATGTTTCAAGCGTTAGATGTTTTTGGCGTACAGCAAGATGACAAAGCGGATAATGCTATTGCGTTAAATCAAAGCGAACACATGCTTAATAGCAACTTTCCTTGTTTACCCGAAGATGGCACAACAGTCACTTTTGATAGAGATACCGCTTTAGTTAATGAAAATTATCAATTATTAACATGGGATCACCCTATGGTTCGCGGTGTACTAGATTTAGTACTTAGTGATGAAATAGGTAATGCCAGTATTGGTTTATTAAAAAATGAAGCGCTGCCTGTTGGTACCTTTTTTCTCGAATGTTTATTTACCGTAGAAGCAACCGCACCACCGCATCTGCAGCTTGGTCGTTACTTACCTACGACTCCAATACGTATTCTTGTAGATAAAAATGGTAATAACTTGGCCGACAAGGTCAGTGAAAAAGTGCTTGATAAGCAGTTATCGCCGGTTAAAAAATTAATGGCATTACAACTTATCAAAGCACTTAAATCACAAATAGGACCATTGGTTGGTAAAGCTGAAATACATGCTGGTGAGCATATCGTTGCTATTCAGGATAAATCTTTAGCGGCAATGCAAAATAAGCTCGACTTAGAGCAG
>Ga0308012_10001403_pt1 | contig 12920 bp, 6 predicted proteins | sample Neamet179_FD_203133 | JGI IMG/M metagenome (GOLD analysis project Ga0308012, IMG submission 203133) | Marine microbial communities from water near the shore, Antarctic Ocean - #179 | ecosystem: Environmental > Aquatic > Marine > Unclassified | place: Southern Ocean | collected 2014-07-25 | reverse complement strand
TCCCTTGGTTCAAGATTCTGTCGCATCAATATACCACAACAGATTATTTAGTTTTGATTTAAAATAAAGTAAACAAAAAAGGCGAACCAGATGGTTCGCCTTTTTGCTGTGGAGATGCAGGGAGATACATCGAACTTTTATTTTGCAGATTTAACACTCCTTTGTGGTCTCATAAATCTTATTGAAACACTAGAGAAAAGGAAGAATAATAGTTGATTCTGGAGAGGTATTTAGATTAAAAAAATACTACATAATAGAGGAGCATATAATGTTGATTGTAATGACAAATTGTATGAACTTATATGAGAGTACAATTAGTTAAAATTATTTGAAGACGTACACATTCAAATTTATTGTATCATGGTTATTAACTTTGGAGTATTAATACTATCTGCTCAGCGATAGTTACATAATAACCTCGATACAATTGACCTAAATCTTCTAAAGGAGCAACCAAACCATTCTTACAAGTATCATCTACAAAAAATACTATTCCGACTTCTAGTAGATCGTTTATTTGATATTGGGTGCAAATCGATTATTCATAAACTATAAATGATGGGCAAAAAGAAAAGTTTGTAATTTCCTCGCTCGTCTTTATTTGATACCCTCTTGAATAAACTAAGTCTCCTATACCATTAAAATTCCACTCGGGTAGATAAGCAACACCCTCTCCGTCTTTAACTATGATAATCTCATTTTCTATAGAGCTAAAAGCAATCAATGCATCCATAGGTTCAATACAGGTAAAACCAAATATAGACCAACCTAAGGGCAAGTATAATGGGATTTCTTCCACTTGTATAATAAAAGAACACTCTACTGTGGTAACTTCATATGTACAAGTACCGTTATCAATATTTGCTTGAGAGTAATAATTTAAGGCGTTCTCATCCGTACATCCAAATAATTCTAATCCTTCGAAATTACAACTTAAATCATCTATTGTTGCCTCAGGATTATAATTTGGGAATATAGGTAAGACACATCCATAAATAATACAAGAGCCGTCATTATCATTTGCTTGGTCATTGTAATTTACAGCTGTTGTATTTGTGCAACCATATATTACACAACTATCATCATTCAAAGTTGCATCTAGATTATAATTATCCGCTTCTGTATTCATACATCCGAAAACAACACAAGTTCCATCATCTATGTTTGCTTCAATAGTATAATTTTCGGCAGTTTCATTTGTACAACCCTCTACAATTAGTGTTTCACATAAGTAGGGGTCTGCTAGGTCGTAATTAGGATTGTATTCAACAAAATAAGGATAGGGACAAGCTATTAATGGTGAAACCTCAAAATTCTGTGGTAACATTACCCAAGAATTGTAGTTAACATCAAATAATTCAATATCGTATAAACCGATAGCTTGATCATCTGTAATTTCCAATTCTAACATAGCTTCGTAAGACCCCCAGTAATTATTGAACCAAGCAATAGTCGCATAGAAAGCATTTGTACTTGAATATTGACTAAATCTAACATTACTAGAATAAATCGTATTTGAATACTGACCAATTTGATATGCCGGACCACTAATAAATACCGTCAAATTAGTTCCAGCATAGGATTCACTAGGACTAATCGATTGAGAATTAGCAGAAATTGAAGCTAAAAAAATAGTTGTAAGTAGTATATATTTATTCATCGTCTTTTTTGTTTTTTATATAAATTGATTTTATTAACTCTTTTGATGTTAAATAATTAGTGTCTTCAAAAGCAAGTCTTAATTTTTCTTCTGCTAATTTAGGATTAATATCAAAATCAGACAATAGTATCTTTAAAACTCTTAATTCATCCGAAGATTCATGTAAATCAAGACTATACACCCAACTTTTATAAATAGTTTTTAAATAAAAATCATAATTATCTTTATTGCGTTTTCTTTTCCAAAAGACCTCAACTTTACTTTTAAGAATAACATTTAGAGCTTTAATGAAATTATTTTCGCTGTAATAAATTGCAGCTAAATTAACTCTACTTTCTTTGAATTCGGGACTAAGGTCAATGACCTTGTTATAAAACTTCTTTGCATTCTCCCGGTCTCCAATAAGCTCGGATGTAGTAGCTATATTATTAAGTACATGTACATGAAAAGGATTTACTAAATAAGCTTTATTAAAGCAAAAAAGTGCCTGTTCATACTTACTCTTATTAAAATAAGCCATTCCTTTATACCACATTAATGGTGTGCCAGTGTTTTCCATTTCATAATAAATAGGGCTATAAGCTCTATCTATAGCTTTAATTACAAGCTCATTCTTACCACTTTTATTGAAATTAATAGCATTAGTTGCATGCAAGGAGCCATTATATCGTATTACTGCAACATATAAAGCAAAAAACACAAAAGGAATTAAACCTAAATGACTCCATACTGGAACTCGAGAGGGACTTAAACCATTAAACTTAATCCTAGAACTGGTAATTATAGAAGCCAATAAAAAGAAGATTATATTATGACTTATTCGCTCCATTGGGAAGTCAACGAGACTAATAAAACCATAACCAAGAATAGAAGAAAAGAGTAAGGAATAAATAACACCATTTCTACCCCTTTTCTTTTTATGTAAAAAATAAGAATCTCTTAATAACAACAGAAAAATTAATAAGTAGGAAATCCCAGCAATAATTCCACCTTCTGCAAATACCCATAAAAAATCATTATGTGGTCTTTGTGCAAACGATTTACCCACAGACTCCTCATATAAATCGTATTCAGAAACAGCAATCCGCCAATTACCAGGACCAACACCTACGAATGGATTCGCAGCCATTAATTTTAAGGTACTTGCATATAAGTCGTACCTACTTGTTGATGAAAAATCTATTGTTTTCTGTAATTCTAATTTAAATGGATTGAGCCTATTTGTATAATTCAAACTTACATAAGCAAACAAGGTCATCATAATAAATGAAGCAATAATAATTTTTAAGTGCTTAATTCTTATTCTATTCTGATGAAGAAATAAAAAGGATAATCCAAAAATTATTACAGCAGCAAGCACCCCTCTAGACTGGGTTTGTATAAAGGTTAATAATATTAGAAACACGGATATGGCTGCTAAGTACTTCCAGGTCTTTTTACCAATTATGATTGTATAAATTAAAATGGGTAGCATTAAAAACTGAAAAGAAGAAAGTAAATTTTTATGCCCCATAGTGGAAGACAAAGAATCAAATTCTTTATTACGTTTCCACTCTGAATCAATACTTAGTATATCTGTATAATTTACAATGAATTGGATTGCATAGATAATTGAAAGTAATAGTGAACAAATGACAAACGATTTTAAAATAAACATAAATCCATTCTCTATAGCTACATGCGTTACGTACAAGGCAAATAGGACTACCAAAAACAACTTTAATAATCCATATATACTCTCTGAGCCAAACCCATTTATATATGTTGAAACTAAAAAGGCACCTATCAACAAATACAATAAGATGAAAATTGGAGCTTTTATCACTTCGTAGTAAAAGCTCTTTCTTTGGAGTAGATTCACAAAAACTATCAATCCAACAAGAGCTCCTAGCCATAAAAACCGAAAGTGTAAAGTCGGATCAGAGGTAGAGAATGATACAATTAGTGGAATGATTGCTATAAATATCTGAAGTATTACTCTCATGTCAATAGACTCATTAATTAAATTTGAGGATTAAATGGCTTATTATAACCGCTGCTTTATAGCTCAAACAAACACAATATGAGTTTGTAAGCATCTCTATAAATGGGTAGTCATGCGATAATGTCATTGTTTTTAAAATTAAAAATTACGGGTAAATAATTTAAAACCGCCCCTATTTACCTACAGTCCTAATTTTACCATTTTCAAACTTCATCCGCTCCACAGTGTACGTAAATAGTTAAAAAGCCCTGACTGCACGAACTCTAAGGAAATAGCTCGTATAGCCCTCGCACTGGCTTCCATTATTGAACTCGAGGCCATACGCTTCGGACATATGTTTTCTTGAGGAAGACCAGTAGCACGAGTAATCACTCATCTCAAAACCACCTACATTACCCTGTAAACCACCGTTTCCAATCGTGTAATACATTTCAATCAGTTCGTAGCGTGAAGGCAAGAACCAGTCTGTAAAACCCTCTGATGAATAATATAAAGTTGCTTGAGCTGCGGTGATACCACCATTTTCTGTTTGGCAGGTTTGGGTAATTATGTCTAAGGTGTTTTGAGAGCCTGTACCTATATCGATTCCATCTGCATCCATTACTGAATCATTCGTACAACCCCACTGAAAACCTTCGGAAGCACCATATCCATCCATGTTAGAGCCTTCTATATCTTCTAAGGCAGCTACAAAACCATGTTCACCACTTTCATCTATATAAAATACGATGCCGCCTAAACCAAGGCTTCCTATTTCTAATATATCAGAACAAAGCCCATTATCAATAGTTGCATGAGGATTATATGTCCAAGTCGTTGCATCTGTACAACCATATAGATCTGTAGAACTCATATCACAAGTTCCATCTCCAATACTCGCTACTGAATTGTAATTTGGAAAACTTGAAAGCGTACAGCCATAGATAATACATGTATTATCATTTATTACAGCCTCTGTATTATAGTTCTCTGCTGTAGCGTTTGTACATCCTCCTATTAAACAAGTACCATCATCTGTATTAGCTGTTTCATCGTAATTACCAGCCTCTTGGTTGGTGCAACCATAATAAATACAAGATTCATCATCAGTGGTCGCTTCAGCATTGTAATTATCTGCAACTTGCTGTGTACATCCATAAATATGCTCGCAGCTTTCATCATCTGAATTGGCTTGATAATTATAATTTAAAGCACTCTCATCAGTACATCCGTAAACCGCTATTATTTGGCAAACCTCTTCGCTAAAATTAACCGCTGTAGAATCGTATTCAAGGTACTCTGGGTAAGGACAAGCAGCATTAATATTATTGGAATCAAAATATTCATTCGAACAATAAGAACCATTACCAGAAACCCACCCTATTTCATTTATTAAATTACCTGTACCGTATAAATCATAAAGAACATCACAATTGTTTAATTGTAGATTAGATCCAATGTAAAATCCTTCAGGTGTTTGATTAAGATTTGAAAGTGCACTTATGTCGGAGAGTGCTTCATTACCTTCAAAGTTAAAGTAGTTCAGCGAAACTAATGACTCTAAACCATCTAAACTTGATATTGATGTATTATCGATATGCAAGTCATTTATAGACGAAATATTAGCTAAAAATGTTAAATCATCTATTTCTTCACCATATATATAAACATATCCTAAAGAAGTACAGCTAGAATAATTATTTTGAAAGGAGTCTATATCTTCTTGATAAGAAAATTCAATTTCATCTGGACATTCAATAACATTTAAAGAATCAACATATACTGAATCTCCAAAACAGTCATAACCTATTTCAGGAAAATCGCAAGTACCATTTGACATATCAACACTTTCATCGTAATTACAAGCGGTTTCATCCTTACAGCCTTGAGTATATCCAAAAGCGCGAATAACACGAACCCTACGGGTATCGTGTTTATCATTGCCGTCCGCGTCTCCATTATAGAAATAGACGTACCACGCGCTGCTATTATCGTCCTCCGAGGAAGACCAATAGGAACTATTCTGGAAACCACCAATATTGCCTTCTGGGTTTCCATTTCCTATAGTATAGTACATTTCTATCAATTCATATTTTGAGGGCAAGTACCAATCTGTATAGCCATTTAAATTGGTTCCTAATGCTACACTTGCTGCTATTGGTGTTTCTGAACATCCAGCTACAACATCTAAGGAGTTCTGGTAACCCGTTCCAATAGCTTGCCCATTAGCTCCACTAATAGACTCGTGATTACAACCCCAGCTATAATATCCAACTAAGTCTTCGGTGGCTGCCACCAACCCATTTTCGCCACTTTCGTCTACATAAAACACCATTCCACCCAATCCTAGGCCTCCAACTTCTGGTTCAGAATAATTACAAGAACCATTATCAATAGTTGCTAAATCGTGATAAGTCCAAGTTGACTCATCAGTACAACCAAAGACATCAGTGGAGGACATATCACAAGAACCATCCCCAACAGTTGCATTGGAATTGTAATTTGGAAAGACTGAAAGAGTACAGCCATAAATGATACAGCTCTCATCATCAGTATCTGCATCTGCATTATAGTTTTCTGCAGTAGGGTTCATACATCCACCCACTAAACAACTTTCATCATCTGTAGTGGCTGTTTCATCGTAATTATAGGCTGTTGAATCTGTACATCCATAATAAACACAAGAACCATCAGCTAGTTCTTGCTGTGTACACCCATAAGGAGCAGGAACAATTTCAAAATTATGCTCGAGCATTGTCCAATTATAACTATTTTCTGAAGAACCCATTTCTATAGTATAGGTTCCTACTTCCTGATCTTCGGGAATAAAGAGTTCTACAAGGGCCTCATAGTTATATGAGTATAGACTGTTAAGCAAGTTAAACTCTAACAGAGATCCAAAAAACGAATTTGTACTAGAATACTGACTAAATCTAATAACAGAATTTGTAGTTGTTTGTGAATACTGATCGTAAATTGAGCCACTCATACTCACAGATAAAACATCTCCATTACTCCCTTGACTTGGGCTGATATGAGAAACAATACAAGAACCATCATCAGTATTAGCATTTGATTGATAATTTAGAGCACTCCCATATGTACATCCGTAAACTACTGGTGTTTGACATAAAACTTCGCTATAACTAGCTGCCGTAGAATCGTACTCTAAGTACTCTGGGTAAGGGCATGCCTCAGTGGGAATGCAAGAACCATCGTCTTGGTTAGCCATAGAGTTGTAGTTTCCAGAGATATTATCTATACAACCCATAGTCCAATTTCCGAAGGCTCGCATTGGGCGGACATAGAAAAATTGATTTTTACCTCTTGAAGAAGTTGAATAACCTTCAGTAAAGTCAATATGCCTTGCACCATATGCATTCTTACTTGAAGAAGACCAATAATTACTACCATTGAAACCGCCTATATTGTTTAATGAACCAAATCCAATTGTATTATACATTAAATAAAGCTCCAGTAGTGAAGGTAAATACCAGTCTGTAAAACCATCAAATTCGAAAGAACTGGCTGCATGAGCTGCAGTTAAACCTCCATTATCAGTTAAGCACCCTTGGCTTATTATATCAATGGTATTTTGGTAGCCTGTGCCTATAATAGTATCAATTGCAGCATTAACATTAATTTCATAACATCCCCATTCATAAGTTCCTTCTAGGTCTTCTATAGCAGCTACCAACCCTCTCTCACCTGTTTCATCTACATATAATATTAATCCACCTTGATAGATTAAACCAATAAAATCACTCATTTCAAAACCAACAGTATACAATTGCTCAATAGTAACTCCCAAATCAAGAGACTCTTGTAATGATCTATTCATCAATTCAAATTTGTACTCAAACAAACTAATTAAACTATCAACTGTGTTATCTAGAGGAGCATACAAAGCATAAGGAACCGAGCTAAAAGAGTTTATTCCAATTAGGGTATAATTTCCATCTAAATTGGCATCCAATTCTATTTTCAGAAAGGCACCATTCTCCCAGTTTAAAACTGAGAAATTGTCTGTAGTAGTTCCATCTGAAATCACCAAAGAGAACAAACCAAAGTCGTTGGTCGTAATTTGGTGGGTTTCGGTGTAAGAGCTTTCTGCATCTGCTGTTTCTAGAAGTATTCCTAAGCGTACAGAAATCTCTTGGTTCGCGAGTTCAAAGCCATTTGCATCATAAGCTACCGCTTGGTAATTTATACCTTGGGGTGTTTGAGCGAAAGAAGTAGTCCCTAGCATAAGGGTGATAAATAATACGATCTTATTCATAATTTCTTATTCTACAACCGTTAATTGTTTTGTTAATTTCTTGGTAGGGGTTTGTAAGCTGTAATAGTACATTCCACTTGCAAGGTTTGCTCTTTGTAGGTTTACTTTATGCAAGCCTTTTTCATAGTCTTTATTGCTTAGGGTAAATACTTCTTGTCCGAGGGCGTTTGTTAGGCTTAGTTTTGCTTTTGTTGCCTCTGGCAGATAAAAACTAATTTCGGTATTAGAGCGTACTGGATTAGGTACGTTTTGGAATAACTCTAGTTCTTGGACTATTACATCTTGCTGTTGGATTCCTGCTATTACACTCATTCCATCTTTGGCAAATACATCGTTGCCTCGCTCCCATTCGCTAACTTTTAGTTCGCTTAGTTTATCGCTTGCTTGATTATACAAAACAAGGGTAAATACTTCTCCATGAGCTAAGCCTTCTTTTTCCTGAGTATACTCATCATCTCCCCAAATGGCTATGGCATTGTGTCCTTCTTGTAAGGCTACACTTCCTACCATGTTTCCTTTGCTGTCGTAGGCTGCTATTTCATCGCCAAGTTCAGGCGTTTCGTTCCAAGCAGTTTCTAAAATGAGTACCGTATGGTTACTGCCTGTGTTTACAGGTCTTGCAAAGCGTTTTGTGTTTGTAGCTATTGCACTGTGGTTGTTTTGCTCTAATCTATACTCAGTAGCATTACTTTCAAAAGTTAATACTGTTGCCGTATTTGTTTTTATTTGATAACCAATTCCTGGATTAAAGTTCCCGATTGCATTAAAGTCCCATTCTGGTAAATAGGCAAGGCCATCATGATCTTTTATTATTGAAATATCCTCTACCATGTCACTCATTACTGGGATAACATCTGCTGCAGTATTTCTTAGGTAGGACATCAAATTCCAACCCTCAGTAAATGAAATAGGGTTTAATTCTGGAATCACTCTACTCCCTCTTAACGTAAGTACGTTTTCAGCAGTCATTTTGTATTGGTAACCTTCTTTAAAATCCCAGTCTCCAATACCGTTAAAGCCAAACTCAGTCAAATACGCAGAACCATTATTGTCTTTAACAATACTCAGATCTGCTTCTACTCCAGCATATACATCTACCAAATCTTTAGCATAAGGGCGCACATGGGTAGAAACCATTCCCCAACCTTCTCTTAGGTCTATGTCTTGCGTAGCCGTTAGGTTCTGTTGGAAGCCTTGAGATAGTTTGTTGGTTTCTCCAATACACCCCGATATAGGTTGCCCTACGGTGGAGCTTAGACTTATAGTTCCGTTGCTTTGTACCGAACCCATTGGACTGATTACTTGTCTTTGGATGCTTTGTGCAGTAACACTAATACTTAGTGCTAGAATGCTGTATGTAAGTGTTTTTTTCATAAAATCAATATTGAATTAGATAATTTGAACTCCCACAACTATTTGTTGTGTATATGGTAATTACCATAGGATGACTTACCTCGAATTCATAATAAAATTTTCTTGTGAAGCCTGAGTATGTACTAGGGAGATTATCTAAAGGATAAAATAAATTGTATGGATTAATACTACTCCCATTCTCAATAGTCATAATCCAACCCCCACCTTTAATATCATTCAATTTATTATACTCTTCACTTTCAAAAATTATATTTATTGTCTGCTCCTCTGGATAACAAGAAGAAATAGATCCTGACATAATTATCGATTTGTTTGGAATTGCAAATATTAGTGTCGAGTCATTTTCGGTAGCATTAATCTTTGTAAAACTAGTGTATTCTACAGTATCTTGTTGGGATGAATCCGAATTCCATCCACTAGAATCTACTATCATATCAGCAACCATAATAGAGTCTATGCTTGACATCTCATTTGGAGATAGCCCCTTTCCACAATTAGTAAAATAGTCTTCATCTGCTAAATACCCATTTAATGCAATAGTACCGTATTGTGCACTTAATATATCTCCAGAATTAGCACAGATTAATCCATTTGAAAATGAATAACTTAGAATTACACCATTAATTTTAAAGTAATCATTACCGGCTGGGTTACTATTATGTTTAAATATATAATATCTTTTTCCATTAGGGACTGTATAAGTTCCATTCTCATTAATTGATAGTGTTAAAGCTTCAATTCCTGGCTGTACATTAACTAGAAATCCATTCAAAGCAATATTTCCGTATTGAGCACTTAGTATATCTCCAGGATTAGCACAGATTAATCCATTTGATGATGAATTACTTAGAACTATACCATTAATTTTAAAGTAATCATTACCGTTTGGGTTACTATTTTGTTTAAATATATAATATCTTTTTCCATCAGGGACAGTAAATGAGCCATTCTCGCTAATTGATAGAGTTAAAGCTTCGCCAATACCTTCTGGGTAATCTGGATTACACCCTCCACTAACAGAGGATACTAAGAAATTAGCAGTAAATAATGAATCGGATCTAATTATTGTAGCTAATGAATCATAATCCATAGGATCAGCAGGGTCTCCTTGAGGTCCTGGTGTACCAGAGCTCTCTGCATACAAAGCATACGGCACAGCATTAAATGAACTCACACCCATTAGCGTGTAGTCGCCGTCTAAATTGGCATCCAATTCTACTTTCAGAAAGGCTCCATTTTCCCAGTTTAATGCTGAGTAATCGTCTGTAGTAATTCCCTCAGAAATCACCAAAGAAAACAAACCAAAATCGTTGGTACTTACTTGGTGGGTTTCAGTATAAGAACTTTCTGCAGCTGCAGTTTCTAAGAGAATACCTAAGCGTATATTTATCTCTTGGTTGGCGAATTCAAAGCCATTTGCATCGTAGGCTACCGCTTGGTAGTTTATACCTTGAGGTGTTTGGGCTGCCAATAATATTGGAAACATGATAAGGACTGTGTGTAGAAATTTTTTCATTGCTATGTGTTTTTAATGTCTTGTTTTCAAATTCGACCGCTCCGAAGTATACGTAAATCGGTGAATTGTTAAAAAGCGCGAATAATACGAACCTTCCTTGTAGAGTACTTATCGTGGTAGCCCGAGTAACCATTATTGAAATTGACGTGCCACGCGAGGTTATCATAGTACTCCGAGGAAGACCAATACCTAACGTTTTCAAAACCTCCTATATTGCCTTCTGGGCCACCGTATCCAATGGTGTTATACATTTCCATTAGTTCATCTTTTGAAGGTAAATACCAGTCTGTATAGTTCTCTGTCGTTGAGTTTAACGCATTAAACGCAGCCGTATTTGTTTCTGAACAGCCTGCAACTATATCTAAGGTGTTCTGATAACCTGTACCTATAGCTTGTCCATTTGCACCAGAAATACGCGCTCCCCAACAACCCCACTCAAATTGACCTAAATCTTCCATTGCCGCAACTAAACCGTGCGCACCTGTTTCGTCGACATAAAAAACAATTCCGCCATGAACTAGGCTACCAACGTCTAATTCAGAATAATTACATGTTCCATTGTCAATAGTTACAATATCTTGATAGGTCCAGGTTGATTCATCTGTACAACCAAATACATCTGTCGAGCTCATATCACAAGAGCCATCTCCAATGGTTGCTTGCGAATTGTAATTAGGAAAAATTGAAAGAGTACAGCCATAAATAATACAGCTCTCATCATCAATATTTGCATCTGCATTATAGTTTTCTACTGTAGGGTTCATACATCCACCCACTAAACAACTTTCATCATCTGTAGTGGCTATTTCATCGTAATTATATGCTATTGAATCTGTACATCCATAATAAACACAAGAACCATCAGCTAGTTCTTGCTGTGTACATCCATAAGGAGCAGGGACAATTTCAAAATTATGCTCAAGCATTGTCCAATCATTACTATTTTCAGAAGAACCCATTTCTATAGTGTAGGTTCCTACTTCCTGATCTTCGGGAATAAAGAGTTCTACAAGGGCCTCATAGTTATATGAGTATAGACTGTTAAGCAAGTTAAACTCTAACAGAGATCCAAAAAACGAATTTGTACTAGAATACTGACTAAATCTAATAACAGAATTTGTATTTGTTTGTGAATACTGATCGTAAATTGAGCCGCTCATACTCACAGATAAAACATCTCCATTACTCCCTTGACTTGGGCTGATATGAGGAACAATACAAGAACCATCATCTAAATTAGCATTTGACTGATAATTTAGAGCACTCCAATCTGTACATCCGAAAACTACTAATGTTTGACATAAAATATCGTTATAACCAACTGCCGTAGAATCGTATTCAATGTACTCTGGGTAAGGACATGCCATATCTACATCGCAAATCCCATCACCATCAGTGTCTATACATTCACCATCACAGTTATATCCATCTTCAGCATATACACAGTTATCGTACCAAGTAGAGGTAGGACTATAATTACAGGAATTAGAGTCTTCGCATTCAAAGTATTGATAGACTAAATTGACAATAGCTTGTAGGCTATCAATTTGATTAGATACTGCTGTTGGTATATTCTCTGCAAAAGTAGAATAGAGAGCATAAGGAACCGAGCTAAAGGAGTTTATTCCCATTAGGGTATAATTTCCATCTAAATTGGCGTCTAATTCTACTTTCAGAAATGCCCCATTTCTCCAGTTTAATGCAGAGTAATCGTCTGTAGTAGTTCCATCTGAAATCACCAAAGAGAACAAACCAAAGTCATTGGTGCTTACTTGGTGGTTTTCGGTGTAGGAACTTTCTGCATCTGCTGTTTCTAGGAGTATTCCTAAGCGAATAGAAATCTCATGGTTGGCGAGTTCAAAGCCGTTTGCATCGTACGCTACCGCATGGTAGTTTATACCTTGGGGGGATTGAGCAACCACTAATAGTGGGAATAATAGTAATACTGTATGTAGTAATCGTTTCATATTATTTTACTTTTTCAATAAGTCTGAAGAATAACGTACTGTAAATTAATTGATGGTTGTTTACCAAACATCTACATCATTAAGTCATCTTCTATAGTAAATATGTTAATCTGGTATTATTTATCGATAGCTCAAACAGATTTATTGCTTAAGGTATACAC
>Ga0308012_10001402_pt1 | contig 12921 bp, 13 predicted proteins | sample Neamet179_FD_203133 | JGI IMG/M metagenome (GOLD analysis project Ga0308012, IMG submission 203133) | Marine microbial communities from water near the shore, Antarctic Ocean - #179 | ecosystem: Environmental > Aquatic > Marine > Unclassified | place: Southern Ocean | collected 2014-07-25 | reverse complement strand
GGCAGGCTGAAGCATTGGCGCGACTGTTGACCGGCGATAATGGCAGCCACACCGTGTCTTATGGCACTGATGGTGGTCATTTCCAAAAGCAGGGGTTCTCGGTGGTAGTTTGCGGACCTGGCAATATTGCACAAGCACATAAGCCAGATGAATTTATTGAGCTGTCTGAATTTAATGCGGGCGCCACGATGCTGGAGCGCTTACTGGAAAACCTCCAGAGCCGTTAACCGCCGGTATGGCTCATATGACGAGACATTTTCCCACCTTCGTTTCCGCGCGAATAGTCAAAATCATGGCCCTTAGGTTTATTACCAATGGCAGCTCTTATAGCGTTTTCAAGGATGTTATTACCTTCTGATGCACGCAAAGGTTCGCGCAAATCTGCGCTACCTTCTTGGCCAAGACAGGTATAGATTTCACCGGTACAGGTCACCCGCACGCGGTTGCAGCTTTCGCAGAAATTATGGGTCAGAGGTGTAATTAGCCCAACGCGCTGCCCTGTCTCTTCCAGCCGAAGATATCGGGCAGGCCCACCGGTGCGATCTGGTAAGTCTGTTAGTGTATATCGTGTTGCCAATTTGGCTTGAAGGTCGTTCAACGCCCAATATTGCCCCACGCGGTCTTCTTCGCCCAAATCTCCCATAGGCATCACCTCAATAAAGGTGAGGTCCATATCGCGGGCGTCACAAAATTCTGTCAGATCGAACAGCTCATTCTCATTGAAGTCTTTTAAGGCTACGGAATTAAGCTTCACTTTGAGGCCCGCTTCCAAGGCAGCGTCAATGCCGCGCAAAACATTTACTAACTTCCCCCAACGGGTGATTTCGGCAAACTTTGCTTCGTCCAAAGTGTCGATCGAAATATTGATCCTGCGCACGCCAGCCGCATAAAGGTCACCGGCAAAACGGTGCAATTGGCTACCGTTAGTGGTGAGGGTTAATTCTTCCAAAGCGCCACTTTGCAAATGCCGGGACATTCCTTGGAAAAACGACATGATGTCACGCCGTACTAACGGTTCGCCACCAGTAATGCGCAATTTACGAACGCCCAGCCCAATAAAACTAGTACATAACCTATCAAGCTCTTCTAAGGTTAGTAGATCACGTTTTGGCAAAAAAGTCATATTTTCTGACATGCAGTATACGCAGCGGAAGTCGCACCTGTCGGTTACTGAGAGGCGCAAATAAGTAATTGCGCGGGCGAAGGGATCAATCAATGGAGCTTTCATAAACAAGACGTAGCGCTGTACTTGCCCGATCACAAGCGTGATTTTTGGTTGTAGCCTTATGTTCATAAGCCTAAGCTTTACCGATGTATGCGTTTTTCACTTCATTTTGTGCTAAACGTTCAGGATTTGATAGCTTTTGATTGAACGGACCTATGGGCTAGTTTGCGGTACTTTAAAGGTCATGAAATGGAGTTTGGATTGTGATTTTAGGATGCGAACAACCGATAAAGAAGTCGACGCAAAATAATAGCCTTTGGTCTGACATATTGGCTAGCCTGCAATGACTGCCCGCGCTCGCCGCCATGAATATGGTGCAGCCACACGAGGTTTTCTGAAGCAATCTCCGGTCATGATACCTGAGTATTTTAACATAGCTGAAGCCTGTTTAATGTCACATGCCCGCGATTGCCCGAATGCAGTTGCAATCATAGACTTAAGCGGGACCGCTTGTATTTGGACCTATGGCCAAATGGCTGAGGCTGCAGAAAAACTTGCGGGACTTTGGCGGGACCAAGGTGTGCAAAAAGGTGACCGTGTTTCTATTCTGCTACCGCAATGCGCTGAAACTCTCATTGCGCATTTTGCAGCGCATCTGATTGGTGCAGTTTCGTTACCTTTGTTCGTGTTATTTGGGTCTGAAGCGTTGCAATATCGATTGGCCGATAGTGGTGCTAAAGTCGTGGTGACAGATTTGCAGCAATATCCAAAAATTTGTGAAATTAGAAATAGCCTGCCAGAGCTTGAACAAGTGTTCTTGCGTGATGGTCAAAAAAATGGAGCTTTGGACTTTTGGAAGAGCTTAGAGGCGCCGAGAGCGCCGTTGGAACCCACGCAGACAGTGGCAGAAGATCCGGCGATGATGATATATACGTCAGGTACCACTGGTAGCCCTAAGGGCGTTTTGCATGCGCATCGGTTTTTGCTGGGCCATTTACCTTGTCTCGAGCTCTCGTTTTCTGACTTCCCTAACGGTGCTGACGTTGGTTGGACGCCTGCGGATTGGGCGTGGATCGGTGGGTTAATGGATATGGCACTGCCGTGTTTTTATTACCAAGTGCCCTTGGTTGCAAAACGGTTTGATCGCTTCACAGCAGAGGCTGCTTTTGCACTGATACGGGATACCAAGGTGACCCGAGCGTTTTTGCCGCCCACAGCGTTAAAAATGATGAGCCAGGGAAAAGTTCCAAAAGCTGCGCGCTTGGTTAGCATCTCATCGGGTGGTGAGCCGCTATCTCCTGATTTAATTTCCTGGGCTAAGACGAAGATGGGGGCTGAAGTAAATGAACTTTATGGCCAAACTGAATGTAATCTTAGCGCAGGTTCAGCGCGGACGTTGGGCGTAGCAAAGACCGGATGGATTGGTCAGGCCTTTCCTGGCTTTGATTTGCGTATTTTAGATGTGGATGGCCAAGTGGTTCCCTACGGCGAGATTGGGCAAATTTGCGTACACCGTGACACGCCCAGTATGTTTTTGCGGTATTGGAACCAGCCGAAGGCCACAGCGGAGCGCTTTATCGGGGAATACCTGATAACAGGTGATTTGGGTCTCATGGATGCGAAGGGATATTTGCAATTTATGGCGCGGGATGATGACGTGATCACTTCGAGCGGCTATAGAATTGGACCTACTGAGATTGAGGCTACTTTAGCGAATGACCCAAGGGTCATTATGGCTGCGGCTGTGGCCGTACCAGACCCAACACGCGGCCATATTATTGGGGCCTATGTTACGGTTGTAGATGCGCCACAGGAGGGATTTGAACAAGAACTAATTGCCAATGTGATTAGGCAATTATCTCCACATATGGCGCCCAAATGGGTGCGGGTTGTGAGCGAGATGCCCATGACAGCCACGGGTAAAATTCGCCGCGTCGCTCTTAGGGAAATGGCCGCCCGAGCGCTTGTGCCAAGACAAACAGCCGGATAGCTGATGCCAGTCCTAGGTCCACGCCGCGGGCATGATCAATTTCAACTGCCAAGGCATTGATTGCCTTTCCCTGTTTTTGAGAAATACGTAAAAATTCCCGCCAAAACTCATCTTCGAGCGATACGCTGGTGCGGTGACCGTCTAAGGTGAGGGAGCGTTTTTTTGGGCGCTGCATTACGTCTCTCGCTTATGTTGCTCAAGCCGGTTGGCCAGCACTTTGGCCTGTGCCTCTTGCGTTTGTTTTTCGATTTTGGTCTGGCCAAACTTTACAGCATTAGCCGCAGCTAGGGTGGTGCCGTCCGCCCTTGCTTTGGATTTGCGAAATTTGTTGAGGTTGACCGGTTGGCTCATTTGGGGCCAATCATCAGCTCTGGGCGCACGACGCGATCAAAGGTGGCCTCATCTACAAAGCCTAGGGTAATCGCCTCATGCTTCAAAGTGGTTCCATTTTTATGGGCAGTTTTGGCGACTTTTGTGGCGTTGTCATAACCAATTTCTGGAGCCAGGGCAGTGACAAGCATTAAGCTTTCACGCATTAATTTGTCGATCCGGTTCCGGTCGGCTTGGATGCCTAGGACGCAATTGTCCGTGAAGGCCTTGGCCGCATCTCCCAATAACTGCATGGACTGCAAGACGTTATATGCTATCATCGGCTTGTAGACGTTCAGCTCAAAATGCCCTTGGCTGCCAGCAAAACCAACAGCAGCATCGTTACCGAGCACATGGGCACAAACTTGGGTGAGCGCTTCGCATTGGGTGGGGTTCACTTTACCAGGCATGATTGAGCTGCCAGGCTCATTTTCTGGTAACATCAATTCTCCCAAGCCGCATCGCGGCCCTGAGCCTAAAAGGCGGATATCATTAGCAATCTTGAACAGGCTAACTGCTGCGGTTTTTAACGCACCAGACATTTCGACCATCGCATCATGGGCAGCAAGAGCTTCGAATTTATTTGGTGCGGTTATAAATGGTAGCCCCGTGATATCGGAAATATGTTGGGCAACCATTGGCCCCCAACCCTCGGGTGTATTCAAACCGGTTCCTACGGCTGTGCCACCTTGGGCTAGCTCGTATACATGGGGCAAGGCCGCTTCAACGCGCCGAATGGCCATGGCCACTTGGTGTGTATATCCCGAGAACTCTTGAGCCAAGGTCAAGGGAGTAGCATCCATTGTATGGGTGCGGCCGATTTTTATAATTCCGTCAAACTCTTTAGTTTTAGCCTGCAATGCTTGGTGCAAGGTTCGCAAGCCCGGGAGGGTCACATCTCGCGCCGTTATGGCGGTGGCGATGTGCATGGCAGTTGGAAAGGTATCGTTGGACGACTGTCCCATGTTGCAATGGTCGTTTGGGTGTACAGGATCTTTCGATCCGATAACCCCGCCCATCACTTCAATGGCCCGATTGGCTATCACCTCGTTGGCATTCATATTGGATTGGGTGCCAGAGCCGGTTTGCCAAACTACAAGTGGAAAGTGATCATCCAGCAATCCAGTCACTACTTCATTTGCTGCATCCTGAATCGCTTGCCCTTTATCTGCAGGCAATTTCCCCAAACTTGTATTTGCTTTGGCACAGGCCTGTTTAACTACGCCAAGAGCGCGAACGATGGCCACTGGTTGCTTTTCCCAACCAATTGGGAAATTTATCAATGATCGCTGCGTCTGTGCCCCCCAATACTTGGCTGAAGGAACCTCAAGAGGGCCGAAGCTGTCCGTCTCGGTGCGTGTTGCAGTCATGGGATGCCCTTTCACTATTTGATAAAGGTTTACCCATGCACGGCTTAGGGTGCAATGCGCTCAACGTCGGTTTTACTGTTTTCGGAAGCTGTCGAGGCTCACAACCTGAGCTTCTGACTTCGGTTTGCCGCTTGGCTCAGCATTTTCATGCATCGGTGCCTCTGCCACGGACAGCGTCTCGATATCGCCATTCTGTTGCTCGTCGGGTTCAGATTGCTCGAAACGCAGCCCAAATTCGACAGAGGGGTCTACAAATGTCCGTAGAGCCATGAACGGAATATAAAGTGGTTCTGGATTATCACCAAAATTGAGTGTGATTGAGAAGCCTTCATCGGTCACTTCCAAATTTTCGAACCAATGCTGCACTACGACAGTCATTTCTTCTGGATAGCGATCGGACAGCCAATCGGCAATTTCAACATCTGGATGCATTGTATCAAAAGTTATGAAAAAATGATGTTCGCCAGGCAATTCTCCGGCGCTGGCAATGTCTTGCAGTAATCGCTTGATAAGGCCACGCATCGCATCATGCATTCTATTGCCATATTCAATCATTCTTATCACCATAAAATCTATTAAACTCTGGGCACCACTCTACGGTATTTCGCTGGAAACAAAAGACCGGCTGAACCGTTAGGCGAAAGAAACTGCAACTGACAGAAAAGCTACCGCAGGCAGTATCCAAAGGATGTCCCATTTCCACCAAATAACTAGAGCTGATGCGATGGCTGATAGGCACAAAGCTAAGCCGTCCAAAGTTTGCCATTGGGGCAGGTTTACATTTAAGGTTCCAAGGGTAAAGCTGCTTTGCACCTTGAACCAAGTTCGGCTGGCAAACCACACAGAGACACTAGCAATGACCCCTACCACCGCTGCTGTAATGCCCGCTAAGGTACGGGCCAGCCAAGCTACAGACATTAACTGTTCAAGACGTGGTGCAAATAGAAATATCCACAGGAAACAGGGGATGAAGGTAACCCAGAGGGTGAGGAGCCCAGCAAGTAGTGCTAAACTAAGGCCACCGGCCTGATAACCTGCTAAAAAACCTACAAATTGTGTTACCAATATTAGCGGTCCGGGTGTTGTCTCAGCAAGACCTAAAGCATCTATCATTTGTGGCGCCGTTAGCCACTTGAGCTCGGCCACCGCGGTTTGACCTAAATAATTTAAAACTGCATATGCTCCGCCGAATGTCACCACAGCAAGAGTCGAAAATACTAGTACTATTTTAGTTAAGAACGTATCCCGTAGCAACCACAGCAAGGCTAGTGGTGTAGCCCAAGCTACTGCTAAAAAAGCAGATATTGTTAGGGTAGAACTCTGGTTGTGCTCATCGACCTGCGGGGGGTGAGCCTCACCCGGTAGCATAAGCATGCCCCATATGCCGGCTCCTAAGACTACCCAAGGGTAGGAGATATCTCCAATTGTTATGGCACCAAAACTTGCAGTCGCGATAGCCCACGCCATGGGCGTACGTAGGGTGCGTTTAGAGATTTTGATAAGCGCTTGCACCACGATTACCACCACACAGGCTTTGATACCTGTGAAAGCCGCAACACTCCATGGATTTTGACCAAATTTCACATAGGCTAGAGCCAGTATAAAAATTACCAGAGCGCCCGGTAAGATGAACAGTGAGCCTCCGATCAAGCCTCCCCGTACTCCGTGCAGACGCCAGCCCAGATAGGTGGCTAATTGCATGGCTTCTGGTCCAGGTAGTAACATGCAAAAAGACAAAGCCCGCAGAAAATCTACCTGAGAAATCCAGTTGCGTTTATCGATCAACTCATCCTGCATCAAAGCAATTTGAGCCGCTGGACCGCCGAAGGATAAAAGGCCGATTTTGCCAGCCACTGCTGTAAACTCTCGCAGTGACACCTGCCGGTTTGTGATGTTTTGGTTTGTCATTCCAGGCCTTTTTTCCAAGAAATGGCTCAAGGGGGCAATTGGTACAAGTCAATATTTTTCAGTATTGGCTGAAGTGGAGAATATTTTGTCGTAAAAGGACGTGACCGTGGGCTGAAATAGGCTAAGCCGCTCATGACTTTTTAGCGAGATTTATACATGACTTTACTATTAGGCGTCGATACTGGCGGCACATATACGGATGCAGTTCTTATCCGCAATGAGGCGCACGTAATCGCTAGCGCAAAATCCCTTACCACGCGGGAAGACCTTGCGCTGGGCATTGGCGCCGTGGTGCGTGATGTTTTGGAGCAGGCCGCAGTATCCCCCAAAGATATCTCACTAGTTTCATTGTCGACAACCTTGGCAACCAATGCGTTGGTGGAAGGGCAGGGTGGACGTGTAGGGCTGATTTATATTGGCTTTGATGCCCGAGACCTTGAGAATCATGGGCTGAAAGATGCGCTTAATGGAGATCCTGTGATTATTTTGAGTGGTGGACATGATCACTCAGGTACGGAAGTTGCTCCCTTAGATACTGTGGCTCTGAGTGATTGGTTGAGCCAGGATCAAGAAGTTTCGGCTTTTGCGGTAGCGGCACAATTTGCCACACGAAATCCCGCCCATGAACAGCGTGCTGCCGAGATGATTGCCCAGATCACTTGCCGCCCGGTAAGTGCCTCGCATCATCTGTCTTCAAAACTGAATGGACCTAAACGTGCGCTTACTGCATTGCTGAATGCACGTTTAATAGGCTTGACACATAAGTTAATAGGTCGCGCAGAGAATGTTTTGCAGGATATTGGCATTACTGCGCCACTGATGGTCGTACGTGGAGATGGGGCTTTAATCTCGTCCGCCATGGCCAAAGAACGGCCCATAGAAACTATCTTAAGTGGCCCAGCGGCTAGTATTGTGGGAGCATGCTGGATGACTGGGCTCGATCATGCACTGGTGTCAGATATTGGCGGTACTACGACTGACATTGCCCTGGTGCGTAATGGTCGGCCCGAGATTGATCCTGCTGGTGCCCAGGTAGGTCCCTATCGTACTATGGTGGAGGCTGTGGCGATGCGTACCTCTGGTTTGGGGGGCGATAGTGAGGTGCATATTAATTTGCAAGGTCTTTCAGGCAGGGTATCCTTAGGCCCTAAAAGAGTTTTGCCGATTTCCTTGATTGCCCATGAGTCACCAGAGGTGGTGCTGCCAGCGCTTGATAGACAACTGTCTGCGTTGGTTCCTGGGGAATATGATGGCCAATTTGTGCGCGCGGTCGCAGGCGTGGACGCAAGCGGTTTAAGTACGCGTGATCAGGCTGTATTTGAGCGTATTGGACAGAGTACCCATGCGTTGGATCAAGTGCTGAAAGCCCGAGTTGAGGCGCTGTCTGTCCAGCGTTTGGTGTCGCGCGGCTTGGTGCAGGTGTCAGGGATTACCCCTTCAGATGCCAGCCACGTGTTAGGCTTTCTGGATGCTTGGGACGTAGAAGCAGCAGTTGCGGCACTCACATTGTTGGGCCGCCGCAGAACTGGATCTGGAGATCCCCTTGGGCGGGATCCGGTTGAAACAGCGAAAATAATCTTGGATCAATTGACTGTGCAAACATCGTTTGCCCTACTGGCGGCCGCCTTTGCTGAGGAGCAAAACCCCTATGAGGGTGTTGCTTTGGATCTTGCAGAGCATGAATTGTTGCAACGCGGCTTGATACGTATGCCTGGGTTGGTAAAAATTGAAGCAAGTTTAAATGTAGATGTGATCGGCCTTGGGGCCTCTGCTGCAACCTATTACCCAGCGGTTGGCCGCAACCTGCATTGTAAGGTCACCCTGCCGCAGTACGCCGCCGTGGCGAATGCGATTGGCGCAGTTGTTGGTCGAATTACCATGCGCCGCTCGGGAACGGTTACCACGCCAACAGAGGGTGTATTTAGGGCGCACTTCATCGATGGGCCTAAGGACTTTATGACGGAAGATGCAGCACTACAGGCTTTGGAAGAGTGGCTATCAGCTGCGGTCCTGGCTGATGCTCAAGAGAGTGGTAGTGAAAATATTCAAGTTACTGCGAGCCGTAATATCAAACGCGCCCAAGCGCAAGCGCAAGACATATTCATCGAAGCCACCATCTCAGTAGAGGCTTCTGGGCGGCCAAGGATTTCGCATTAGGCAAATTAACAGCTTGTGTGTGGGATGATATTAACCGAGATTTTCAAAAAGTGTGGAGTATTTGGTGTTAAATTTAAAATTCCTTAAAGTAAAAAGTATACCTGTGTTGTTTTGGAGCTCTCCCAAAGCGCTAACACTAAAGCCGCCATTCACATCCTTTTTTTTCCTGATAATTGGATTGGCTATTTTTGGTTTGGGCGAGGCTTTGTTAATTGCAGCTGGATATGGGGTGAGCCCTTGGACAGTGTTTGCGCAGGGCCTCACCACGATTACTGGCTGGAGCATTGGCTTTGCAACATTTGCAACCAGCATTTCGGTTCTAATACTTTGGGTTCCTCTGCGGCAAACGCCTGGAATTGGAACAATCTCCAATGCGATAATTATAGCCTTAGTTTTAGAGTATATTTTACCTTACTTACCCCGGTTTGAACTTGAGGTCTTACAGGTATCCCAGGCAGTTTTAGGTGTTATTGTCACTGGGTTTGGAGGCGCAATATATCTAATATCCAACCTGGGCCCCGGTCCGCGCGATGGGTTGATGACCGGTTTGCAACGCCTTACCAGCTTACCAATTGCAAGCGTCCGCGCTAGCCTCGAGATATCTGTTGTGATCATAGGCTGGTCTCTTGGGGGGACGGTAGGTCTTGGCACAGTCTTATTTGCTCTCGGCATTGGACCTGCTGTTTCGGCAAGTCTTTTTGCCTTAAATTACGCTTTTGAAGTTTAAAAATGCAATAAGACGGAAATTTAATCTGAAATTTAATGTTGGCGCCAGTGCGTTGTATTGGTGTCTCAGCAGCGGTATGGTTTTTAGATCATGGCTAAACTTAATCCATACCGCCCTTTCACACCTAACCCAGAGATGGTTGCGCGTTGCCCAGATGTGACGGGAAATAGTATAAACGGTGTTGGAGAGACTGAGCCGCGTCGCCCTGAGCTAGTATTTTGGGCTCCAAATCCAGATGATATCGCTTTTGGCGACGTACAAAAATGGTTTTATATGTGCCAGCCAAATAGCCCGGATATGGCAGTAGAGCGGGCTAAGAGGCAGGTTATTCTTGATTCTGTTTTGCCAGACCTTAATCCAGTGGCATTACAGCAGTCGGCAAGTGAATGGACCTCTTCACTTAATCTTTTTGTCGACGGTGGAGACTGTGAAATGGTCGGGGCGACAAAAATAAATCCTGAGTGGTTTTTTAAAGGTCAAGAAACTGAATTTGAGACAGTAATAATGGTGGGAGTGCACCATAATTACGACGAATTGAAACACGCCCCAGAGTTTCGTGCAGGGGTAGAGGTGGTGCGTCAGTATGGGCGAGCTGCCGCTGCTGCTAAAAAGATTTCGGCATGGCTTATAGGGCAGGGATGGGATTCTGAAGCTGTTACAGGGCCGATGGCTGGCAAATTAGTTATGGTTCCACCGGCATTAGAGTGTGGCTTCGGAGAGTTAGGTAAGCATGGATCCTTGATTAACCCAGAATTTGGATCTTCCTTTCGATTGTCGGCAGTCCTTACAAACGCTCCGTTTGCTGATACGCCCAAGCGGGAATTCGGGATTGATGAGTTTTGCTCCAAGTGCCGCATTTGTGAAGACGCGTGTCCTCCCATCGCCATTGAGCCCAATAAGCAAATGGTGCGTGGCGTGGAGCGTTGGTACGTTGATTTTGATAAATGCATTCCGTATTTTGCCGAAAACTCTGGTTGCGCCATTTGTATTGTGGAATGTCCCTGGTCCCGGCCTGGTGTAGGCATAAACCTAGCGCAAAAATTAGCAAAAAGATCTGCACGGGATCAATAAGATTGAGTTGTGAAAGTGGAGGTTTCTGTTGCCAGGCACCTCCGAGCCCCGCCTGCCGCTGCTAGGCGACAGGACTTAAGTGTTCAATGTCTCGAACTGCTTACGCAGCCAAAGCCATTGGAGCTTTGTTGTCATTTGCAACTAGCTATATTGAACCGATAACGGTGGTATCTCACCGAGCCAAAGCTTACCCCTTTAGACGTCCGTCGATCCTATTTCAGCCCCATCTGTCCCCAAATGAAGGAGGTGATGGTGGAGCTGCCGGGTACCGCCCCCGGGTCCGATCCGTGTATTACGAGCGCGTTTATGACCATAGTCCCGAAGGACACTTGATGTTTAGTGCGCTTTGGGGCGGATTGAAAGGGGGCGGTATTGCATGGCTTCAATTTTTTTTAATGCTTGGCTACCCTGCGTAAGTGTAGAGTTACGCGTTCTGCCACTGGTCCTTGCGTTGAAATAGGTTTAGCACGGAAAAAATTTATCATTTTGGAGAACCCTATGTTTAACGCCCTTGTTGTTGAAAAGACTGAAACCGGTACTGATGCAGCAGTCCGTGAAATTTCATATGATGACCTGCCCTTGGGTGATGTGACGGTGGCTGTCGAGTACTCCACAGTGAATTATAAAGATGGACTCTGCATTGGCCCTAATGGCGGCTTAGTGCGTAACTATCCGCATGTGCCTGGCATTGATTTTTCAGGGACAGTCGAAAGCTCAGACGATCCACGCTACAAAGCTGGGGATAAGGTAGTGCTGACTGGCTGGCGTGTTGGTGAAAAATACTGGGGAGGCTATTCGCAAAAGGCCCGCGTTAAAGCGGATTATTTGGTACCGTTGCCAGAAGGTCTGAGCACTCGCCAAGCTATGGCAGTAGGCACTGCTGGCTTCACGGCCATGCTAGCGGTGATGGCTCTGGAAAATCATGGGCTGCGCAATGGACAGGCGCCAGTTTTGGTTACTGGCGCTGCTGGTGGCGTGGGTTCTGTTGCAACTGCTATTCTGGCTAACTTGGACTATGAGGTTGCAGCGGTTACTGGGCGTCCAGAGGCTGCAGATTATCTCAAAGCATTGGGTGCCACACAAATAGTGGCGCGCTCTAGTATTAATGAAACTACAAAACGCCCGCTTGAGGCGGAAATGTGGTCTGGCTGTGTGGATGCTGTGGGTGGTGACATGCTGGCGCGAGTTCTTGGGCAGATGGCTTATGGCGCCTCTGTTTCAGCTGTAGGCTTAGCCGGTGGGGCAGGACTGCCAACCACAGTGATTCCATTCTTGTTGCGGGGTGTTAACCTGCTGGGCATTGACAGTGTGATGCAACCTTTTGAAAATCGCAAACGCGCGTGGTCTCGGATTGCTAAAGACCTGCCCATGGACAAGCTGGAAGGCATGATTTCGTCAGCAACTTTATCAGACTTACCGAGATTGGGTAAAGATATCCTAAAAGGCCAAGTGCAAGGCCGTGTTGTTGTAGATGTGAACGCCTAAGACGTCGAAAATTGACTATAATAGGTTGTAACATATGAAGCCTGAAGTTGATCCAAAGAAGGTTTCAAACAATCCTAAAGTCTCAGGCTTAGGCCTGATGATTTTTTTTGCTAAGGAATATGACTATGCAGCTTGATCTTGATTTTATTCGTCGACAGTTCCCAGCCTTTGAGGTGCCATCTCTCCAGGGGAAATCATTTTTTGAAAATGCTGGTGGGTCCTATACTTGTTCACAGGTGCAAGATCGTTTGTTCCGGTTTTATCGCGAGCGCAAGGTGCAACCCTACGCCCCCTATGAGGCCTCCCGCCTGGGTGGTGAGGAGATGGATGAAGCACGTGTGCGTTTAGCTGCGATGCTGGGTGTCGAGACTGATGAATTGAGCTTCGGCCCATCGACCACTCAAAATACCTACGTATTGTCGCAGGCTGTGGCGCAGTGGCTGGAGCCGGGGCAGTCCATTATCGTGACAAACCAAGACCATGAGGCCAATTCTGGTCCATGGCGGCGCTTGGCGGAGCGTGGCATTACTGTGAAGGAATGGCGCATCAGTCCGGAAACTGGGCTGTTGGATCCACAAGATCTTCAGGCGCTCTTGGACGATGATGTGCGCATGGTGTGTTTCCCGCATTGTTCGAATGTCGTGGGAGCGGTGAACCCTGTGGTGGAGATTAATGCCAT
>Ga0308012_10001400_pt1 | contig 12926 bp, 7 predicted proteins | sample Neamet179_FD_203133 | JGI IMG/M metagenome (GOLD analysis project Ga0308012, IMG submission 203133) | Marine microbial communities from water near the shore, Antarctic Ocean - #179 | ecosystem: Environmental > Aquatic > Marine > Unclassified | place: Southern Ocean | collected 2014-07-25 | reverse complement strand
TGATATGAAGTATCCGTCCAATTACGGTCTGTGGGAGTGGAAGGGGAGAAAACAATTTGTTTTTCAGTGTGATTAAATAGGCTTCTTTCTTCCAATACACCGCTATTGTTATAACGCGTTTCACCATTTCCAAACATATCTTTTAGAATGGAGTTCGCTTGTGCTTCGTAGTTGTAGATACCAGAGCCATTTCCCCATCGATGTGCTGCAAAGAATAATGCTGTTGCAAAATATTCTTCGCCATCTGGCGCAGGCGCGGCATCTAAAACTTGACCACTTGTGCTTACTTGCCACGCAAAGTAACCTTTTAATTCACCTGTTTTATTCAGTGAATAAGTACTCGCCCATTTCCATAATTTATTAAAGTCATCTTGTCGATCCATTTGAAGCGCCATCATCATACCGTATGACATACCTTCAGATCGGACGTCATTATTACCAACATCCCATATATATGCCATGTCTGTACCTACAGGTATGAATAACGCTTTGTTTGCTTTATCGGTAGAGTGAAATAACTGGTCATACACTTCATTTAAACGTGCGGTAACTTCTGCTTCTGAATAGCCAAACTCAGCAAACATATTACGATAATTACCTGATTCATATGCACCTTGAGCGGGTAGAACAGGTGCTGGAGGCGGTGTAGGAATATCACCCGTACGATGTAATTCATAAGCGTCTAAAAAGGTATCATTGCTACCATTATCTGTTTCTAAAACAAATCTAAGCGTTGAATTACTAGGATTATTATCAAGTGTAAAACTAATGCTATTTTTTGATGGTGATGTACCACTAAAATCAGTAGTCCCTATTTTCGAACCGCCAAGGTAAACACTGATACCCGCAGCACTTGAATTTGAACTTGCGCCGGTAATATCCAATCTAAATTTACCCGGAACGCCGCTAAGAGAGGTGTTAATTTCAACACCGTCATTGTCAGCATAAGCGGCAATACCATTAAAAGGTGTATTAACTACATTTGAAAAACCCGGTAATAAATTACCATTTTCTAATTCATTTTGAGTCAGTAATTGAGCATAGCTCGTACTCGTAATTAAACCGAGTGCTAAAGTGGGTAATGCTTTTTTATTTATTCGCATGAAATACCTCTATCTTGTTATAATTTTTGCCCCGTAGGGTTTTGGGAGTCATGTATAAGACCATATATATATTTGGTGGGAACATATAAATATGATGTCAACTTAACTATCACAACTTCGCTTACTCTTATCCATTTTGTAATCATTTTTATTTGTTAAATGGTGAGCGTTTTTTATACAAAGCCACAATAAACATAGCAGTTAATGTCATTTTGACAAGAATTATTTGAACCAGAGATGACAAGACAGATACAAAGTATTTTTGATCAATAATAAAATTTAAACAGCTAGTAATACAGATAATAAAATAGAGTGTTATTTATATAAGTATGCTGCTGATTAGTTTGATTATATAGGTTGGTTTTTTGTTAAATATATTTACCGTCAATAAGACCAAAAAAGCAGTTTGTTAACATGTCTGTATTGATAATCACTATTGAAAAATAATGACGTTTTTAATATAAAAATAGGTAATTAAAAGGGAGAGACAACCACCACGACAGTAATCAGAATTAAGTTGATTACTGTCGTGGTGGTTGAATGAAAAATACCGACTAATTTTTCACATGATGATTTTCATAGAATATTTTCTGGTATGTTAGGTGAGTCAGTAAAAGAGTTAACGACATTGTGGTTATCTAAAATTATTAGATGGCTAAACTAAATGATATTTACTGGCAGTGTGCGCATTAATCAATGGCGTAAGTAATGGCATTGAGTGGCAAAGAGAGGGTAATTATTTCGTTTAACTTGCGATTTAAAATTTATGGTGACTACCTAAGCTATACTTATCACCGGGTGATGTGAAAGTAGTAACACTAATAATTCCTTTTTTTGACCAAGTACGACATTTTATTTGTAGGCAAGGGGTGTTTGATTCTATATGTAAATGCTGACAAATATTATTTGTTGCTTGTATCGCCTGTATTTTATGATGAGTTTCACTTAATGGAATAATCGATAAAAGGTATTCATGTGGAGTAATTTCATTAAAATTTTCGAATAAATATTCAGGAACTAAATGAGCATTAACAAAGCGTTGCTCTAATTGAATAGGTTCATTATTTTCATAATGTAAGACTTCAGAATAAAAAACATGCTCTTTATTTTTTAAATTAAGCAATATAGCAATATCTTCAGTAACAGCAATAGATTTTAACAATAATTGCTTTACCTTGTGTTGATGCCCACGTTCACTAATTTCATCACTCACATTGTATATTGTTAATAATGAGGATTGTGATTTGAATGGTGCTACAAAAGTCCCCGATCCTTGAGAACGGACTAAAATTCCTTGATCAGTTAGTTCTTGTAAAGCGCGTCTAGCCGTCATACGACTAACGCCAAATTCTGTAGTAAGCTCATTCTCAGAAGGGACTTTCTCATTTTGACGCCATTGACCTGACTCAATGTTTTCGCAAATATATTGTTTTATAAGGGTGAACTTAGCGAGTTTATTTTTTTGTATTAAAGTGCCATCAACACTATTGTTAGAATCTATAGTCATATTTTTTATACACTTATTTTAATCTATTTAAAGATTCTCATATCTTTAATAAAAAGACAATGATTGTATATACAAGACTTTTTAGGAAGGTTAAAAAGTAAATTTTTATTTTAAGGTTATTTTATTTTATCATTTCACTAGACCTTTGAAGCTTCTCTTACTATTTTTAATAGATCGTAAGTATATAGTTTCATCTTATATTGTAATTTGATTACTTAACCACCTTTACATAAATTTGATATACTTAAATGTAAAGTGATAAACCTCTCTTATATTAGGATTTTCTTTTGAATAATATTACTTATTTATTACTCTTTTTCTTCATATTATTAAGTACTAAAGCATATAGTTTAACTGACTGTAATAATGCAGATATAAACAATACTTGTATTCAAGTCATGGTTAAAAATAAAACAGGAGAGTTACTTAAAGATGTGGTTGTTTACCTTGAACCTCTTGATGGTCAAATCTTAGCAAAGCAATCAGAAAAGGTTATTATTAGCCAAGTAGATAAATCTTTCGCCCCTTATATCAGTGTTAGCCAAGTTAATTCAGATGTTAGCTTTGCTAATAAAGATAATATTACTCACCATATTTATTCAGTGGGTGGTGATAATAACTTTTCATTTAAAGTACGAGCAGGCGAAACTAATTCATCCCCTACATTTGGTCATACAGCAGAAGTTGCTATGGGGTGTAATATTCATGATTGGATGAGCGGATATTTATTAGTCGTCAATACACCTTACTTCGATAAAACGGATGAACAAGGCGTTGCCCGTTTTAATATTACAGAAAAAGGCAGTTATAACGTTATTGTGTGGCACCCACAGATGCAAAGTGAAAATAATAGAATACAAAAAAAAGTCATTGTCTCAGCTAGCGCCGTTATATCATTTCAGTTAAATAATCAGATGGCTGATATTCCGCTTCAAGAAAATGATGAAGACTTTGATTTTTTGTCAGATTATTAATAACTAAATAAGAAAGAGGTTAACTAGTGAAAAGCTTACAAAATAAAATATTCTTATTTTTTGTACTGTTATTGCTGATGGTACAAGCTATTGCTCTTTGGACTTTGTACAGTGGTAATCAAAACCAAGAAGCCGCTGAAATTAATAATAGACTGACAACAGCAAAAACTATCTTTACAGAATTATTTCATAGACGTTTAGATTACCTTGCTGCTTTTGCTGAAACCGCAGCAAAAGATTATGGCTTAAAGGAAGTCTTTAATGATGACACACGCAGTTTATTAGTTGCTTTAAATAACCATAGAAAGCGTATTGACGCGGATTTAGTTATGGCTATTTCAGCGGAAGGTTTAATTACGGGTCAATTACAACGTAATTTTATTAACAATGAACGCAGTAAAATAAATCAGGGGTTAGAGCGCGGTACTCAATTTCGCTTTATCGATTGGCTTGATTCAGGGCAATCATCGCATTTATATATTATTGATGAATCACTCTACCAATTAAGTCTGTCACCCGTTACGGTGGGTACAAAAACACTAGGTTGGATCGCTTTTGGTTTTCAAATAGATGAACGGTTAGCCATTGAGTTCATGAATATTACTAACTTAAAGACTGATTTTATTATTAAATCAGGCACTGAATGGCGATTGGTTGCTTCCTCTTCAGAAAATGCAAAATCGACTGAAGAACTCGCGTTATCTGAAACTGTTATTCAAGGTATTATTCCTGAGAAATACATTGCTACGCATTCATTAATTACTGAATTTGACGAACAAGAATTGGGTGTGGTTATGTATGGCTTACGCGCCAATTTTGTTGCTTTATTACAAGAGCAATGGTGGCGTTTTTTGATACTGGCAGCACTCACTCTTTTTGTATCACTAACAAGTGCTTATCTTATTGCGGCTTCTATTAGCAGGCCTATAAAACGTTTAGTTGCACAAGCAAAGGTAATTGCAAGTGGTGATTACCAGCAAACCATTACCTTACATGATAATAATGAAATAGGTCAGCTCGCCGATGAGTTTAACCATATGCAAGCGGCAGTATTACAACGTGAAGAAGCGATTACTCATTATGGTAATCATGACCCACTGACTGATTTACCTAATCGGAATGCATTGAATAAACTATTAAAAAGTCGTACAGAGCAGGAAAAACCTTTTATTATATTGCATTTAAATTTAAGTCGTTTGAAAGATGTTAACGATACGTTGGGCCATGATGTCGGTGATGAAGTGATTAAAGAATTAGCCTCTCGTTTACACTCTTTATACCAAAAAAAGGGTATTGAAGAGTTATTACACCTAGGCGCTGATGAATTTGTATTGCTAGCCAATTCCATAGATACTCATATAAATATTGATGAGACTGTGGCCCAAATTCAAGCCGTGTTAGAGCCCGTGTTCGACTATCAAGGTATTAGTTTACAGTTACAGGTTCGTATTGGAGTTGCAATATCACCAGAGCATTCTCGTGCTCCTAAAGTCTTATTACAAATGGCTGACACGGCACTGCACCATACCCGTGATACAGGTAAGTTAGTACAAGTTTATCAATCAGATCTCGATGTAAATACAGTTGAACGCTTAAATTTAATTAACGATTTGAAAAAAGCTATTCCTGCCGGTGAGCTTGAATTACATTTTCAACCTAAAATGAATTTAAAAAATCGTGTTGTGACGCACGTAGAAGCGCTTGTTCGATGGAAACATCCAACATTAGGTATGATCCCACCAGATGATTTTATTCATATAGCCGAGCAAACAGGGCAAATAAAAGCATTAACGCGTTGGGTTTTTACTACCTCATTAGCGCAATTTAACACATGGAAAACCTTAGGTATTGAGCTTAATATAGCTATAAATATTTCAGCAGAGAATCTAAAGGAAGCTGATTTTTATGACTTTATTTGCCAAGCATTAATGTGTGCTAATGTACCTGCAGCTAAAGTAACACTTGAAGTAACAGAAAGCTCTGTAGTCGAAGACCCTAAATCAGCGATTAAACTATTGAGTCAATTTAAAGAACGTGGTTTTAAAATATCTATTGATGATTACGGTACAGGCTACTCTTCTCTTGCTCAATTAAAGCAACTGCCGGTACATGAGTTAAAAATAGATAAATCGTTTGTACAAAGATTAGAACAAGATATTGACGATCAAATTATAGTACGCTCAACGATTGAACTGGCGCATAATATGGGTTTATATGTTGTTGCTGAAGGGATAGAAGATAAATTTTCATTAAGTTGGCTGACAGATCATGGTTGCGAACTTGCGCAAGGTTATTATATAAGCAAACCTAAACCAGCAATTGAGCTTACTCCTTGGTTGTTAGCACAGTTAAATATTGAAGAGACTAAGGATATTATGTGATTAAAACAGGAATAACGCTCAGACATTTTTTAATTTTTTGTGCTTATTTTCCGTTACAAACGGCTATAGCTGCAGAGTATGCTGTGCATGGTATTGTCGACTTTAGAATCAGCCAAGTTAACGCTTCAGATAAAAGCTATTTGAGTGGTGGCTCAGGTAAGTTTGGGTTAAGTGATAGCGTACACTTTTCAATTGCACAAATAGGTACTGATTTATCGGTATCTTGGGATAATGGTCTGAGTGCCCATACAGTTCTTAATGTATACCCCAAAGCAACGGGTGATGAAGAAAAAACAGCATTAGGCGTTACTGAAGCTTATTTCAAATACCGTTCATTACCTACAATGTCAGGTTATCGCTTTCAAACGAGAGTAGGCCTTTTCTATCCCGAAATATCTCTTGAAAATAATGCTTACGCATGGGCAAGTAAAAACACCTTGAACTCGTCAACAATAAATACCTGGGTGGGCGAAGAAATTAGGGTGCTAGGCTCTGAATTTAAAGTGACACGTTTAGGCAAAATGAATAATGATAATTATGACTTATCTTTTTCAGTGACCGCCTTTATCAATAATGATCCTGCAGGTGCTTTACTGGCTTGGCATGGCTGGACAACAAGTAACAGACAAACGCTTTGGACTGAAAAACGTCCTTTCCCATGGTTTCCTGCACGTGGAGAAGGGCAAACATTAGAAAAACAAGCGACTAGGTCTGATCCTTTTTTAGAGTTAGATGATCGCGTGGGATATCATATCTCTGGTAAATGGAAACTCAAACGTAAAGGGCAAATATCTGTAGGCTATTACGATAATAAAGCAACGCCTTATGAAGTTACTGATGGGCAATACGGTTGGCGAACACGATTTTACCACGTAGGCACACGCTGGCGTTTTAATAAAAACTTAACGTTAACGGCTCAGTACTTATCTGGCGATACTTTGATGCAAAACGAAAGTAGGTTCGATATAGTGAATAATGATTATACCAGTGCTTTTGTGGCGCTACATTATAATTGGAAAGCATTCTTATCAAATAAAAAACATAAAACCACGTTAAGAATAGAAGATTTTTCAGTGACTGATAATGATAATACATGGGGTGATGATAATAATGAAAATGGCCAATCTTTAACCTTAAGTCATAGTTACCGTTTGAGTAAACAATGGTTTTTATCAGCGGAATATAGCCTCATTGATAGTTATAGAGGTGCGCGATTTTATAATGACCAACCTGTTGACCTCGTTGAAACACAGTATCAGCTAGCGGCCCGTTATTTCTTCTAATTGCCATTAACCCCCTTCTTATATCGTTTTATAATACTCTACCGTTTCAACGTTGTAGTCGCCGGATTAACATTTAATATAACGATTTAAATATGATTAATACATTAGCGTGACTTTTAAGTATAATACTCACTAATCAAAATGTACTAAACCAAATAAGTAGCGATTAAATTGACCACTTCAACTTTCCCAAAACGTTTAAATAAATTCATTAGCGACTCAGGCTTTTGTTCGCGCCGCAGTGCCGATAAATTGATTGAAGATGGCCGAGTAACCATTAATGATGTTTCTCCAGAGTTAGGCACTAAAGTGTTAGAAGGCGATGTTGTTAAAGTCGACGGTTTTGATGTTGCACCGATTAAAGAAGATAAGTCTGATCGTGTGTATATTGCTTACAACAAACCCATCGGAATCACCTGTACTACTGAATCACATGTCCGTGGCAATATTATTGATGCGATAGGCCATAAAAAGAGAATATTTCCTATTGGTCGTTTAGATAAACCGTCTGAAGGTTTGATATTTCTTACCAGTGATGGCGATATAGTTAATAAGATCTTACGTGCTGAAAACTCTCACGATAAAGAATATATTGTTACGGTTGATAAACCTATTAGCGAGCGCTTTGTTGACAGAATGTCTCGCGGAGTTCCTATTATAGGAACCATTACTACTCCGTGTATTGTACGTGCTAAAAGTCGTTTTGTTTTTACTATCATATTAACTCAAGGGCTTAATCGTCAAATTCGCCGTATGTGTGAATACCTTGATTATGAAGTAATAAAGCTAAAACGTTCTCGTATAATGAAAGTTGAGTTAGATGATTTAGCGCCAGGACAATGGCGAGATTTAACTGAAAGTGAAATGACCGACATTAATAAAGCGGTTGAAAGTTCGAGTAAAACAGCCGTTGATACGGCTCAGCCAAAAAATGTTAGAAATGTTAACGCGGGTAGCAATAACGCTAGTGTAAAGTTAAAAAATGCGTCTAAAGACAGTAAACCTCGCATTTATCAGTACACGCCTGAAAAAAATACGGTTGAGAAAGGCGATGAAAAGCCAGAAACCACAAAGGATAACTGGCCTTATAATAGCGTTAAACCCAAAAAATAAGGTTTTCTCATTTAATTACTTAACCTGAGGTTTAGATAAAAATCTTGTAAGTCATTGAAATTATAATAATATTATTTTATTAAGTACTAATGACGTAATTTTAGTGATTATCAAGATTTTTTTACACCCAATAGCGGACTATTGGGTGTAAAAATAACGCAGATAACGGTTAAAATGGCGCTATTGGCAAGTTTTCTTATCCAGAGTTCAAGTGACTTACGAAGAAGCCGGTTTAACTGGCTTTTTATTAAGTGAGATAACTCTTGTTTTACTTATTCTATGGCGATATATTTCACGGAGGTAGTGGATAGATTTTTTAACACTATCAATAGTTAATCGTATGTCGTTGATGGATGTAAACTTTTCATCATCTCTAACAAGTTCACGATATTTCTTCTCATACATAGGTTTAATTGCATACCAGTTAGTATCAAGTATTTTCGCTGGATTTTCATGCTCAATTAACATGTCTTCTAATTGTTTTTCATCAAATTCAGGTGCTTTAATAAAGTCGATAATGGCATTATCTAAAGAGTCATCGAAACGATATTCCTCTTTGGCAAAGCAGCGTTTAATATAAGAGACAATAAGCGTTAGAAAGTCATCACTTAAGCAAGGACTTTTAGCTATTAAGGTTGTTAATGATAAGTTTGCTGAGGCACCAATAACTAAAGCATAGCGCTTTAATGTTGTATTAGGAAACAAGCTATTCAGGTGCATTTTTAATTTATTCAAGTCCATATAAGACAGCTTGTAGTCTTTAGGTAGTGAAATAATAGAAACAATGGATGAGCAGTTTTTAAAGAAGTGAAGCTCTTTTAAATGTTTAGCATCATACCCTGAGCTTTTATATTTCTCTAAGGCTATGATGTACTCTTTAGACTCAATGGGTAATAAACTTACGCCTTCAATCGCTTGTGTTTGGTCGTTAAAATGCGGTAAATCTATTGATCTGAAAAATAAACCGTCTATATCTAATTCAACTTTTTCATCCTTAAAACTGGGTTGTTTTTGCTCATTATTTGCAGGATACGTGTCTGCTACTACAGATTCAGCATAAGCTATTGCAACAGGTCCAGCTAAGCTCATAAATAAGTCATTGGCATCTAATCGAATAGTTTCGCCAATATCTATTCCAGCACGACGGAAGTAATTATCATCATAATCTGTAGTGACAGCTTGGGCGGTTAATATGTTAAATATTTGTTGGCTTATATATTGATTAGCATGCTTTTCCATTGTATTAACATCAATGTATTTAATGCCACCATTAGTATCACTTTGTTCTGCGTAGCGCATAATATCATTAGATATTAGCATCATCGCGTTCCATGGTCTTATTTTATAAGGGGACTCTCCCTCAATATGTTCTTTCTCATTATCAAGATTATATGAAAAGTCCCACTCCTCAGCAAGATATTTACAGAGTAAACGTCCCGCATTAATATGAAGAGCTTCTGATACTTCAATACTCGGATCGTTAATATTAGGTAATATACAAATACCACTGGTGAAAATAGGTTCAAAAACAAAATTTTGCCCATGGGTCGCAATTTCTTTTTCGGAACGAATATCAAACGTTTTACTCATATATGAATATTGTTGAGCTAAGCCAAATTCAGACGCCATACCAGACCCTGTACCACCACCCGCACTAAATATATAAAAATATAAACGTGATTGGTTTGCTTTTATCCCGCAAGAGTCAATGAGGTAGGAATGAATAAATTGCCAGTCAGTATTTTTGAAATGCTCAGTTTCTTTATTGAGGATCATTTTAGCAAGGTATTGACCTAAAATAGGGGCATTACCAGAGCCACCGGCATGAACCTCTGAGAGATCCATTATTTTTAATTTACTATAATCATCAAGAAAGTCTTTATCGTAACTTTGTGATGAATATCGAATGCGTCCTTCAATATCTTTATCTAAATCACCGAGCATAACTAAGGGTTCAATTAAAAATACGGGCTTGTCTGATTTTTTAGCTTGTAACTGTAAGCTACGTTTTATCCATTTTAATGAACTGCCTTCTCGTTCTTTAGCTTTTTTCATATCATTATGAAATTCATTCAAATAATAATTTCTAGCGCTGTGAACTAATGAGGCAACATCTAGCGCAATATTAGATCCACATCGACCTAAACCAATAAGACAAACGGATGGAAAAGGTTGAGACTTTTTTTCTTGTCCTTCTTGTTCAAAGGGAATAGGGTAAACCTCATCACGTAAGGTATCTAAATTTGTTAAAATACGAGATAAGTCTTTTTCAGTAAAATATAGATGTGTAGGGTTTGACGTTTTATCAGAACTTTTATTTGATTTGACAATGATATCGAAGTCATCACTGGCTGTTGTTGCTGATGTGCTGGCTATATTTACTTTGGCTTTGGTGCCGCTTTGATATTTTTTTACCGTAGGTATGGTTGATACCGCAGGTGTAGGTTTTGCTGTTTTTGACGATTTCATCCATTATCCCCGTAGTGTATTTCTTATTATCATAAATAAAGATAGGGTATAAAAAGACAAATAGCCTAAAAAAAACACAAGTCATTCAAGAGGATAATTTTTTTTGGGGTTTATGTAACGTGAAGTTCAGTAATATTTAGCTTAATGGTAGCTTAGTGGTAGTTTAATTTTTAATGTGTCATTAGCCCGTTATCACCGACATTTGATAATGCACTGCATCAAAATCACCGGTAAGGTCTTTATGCACGTAAGCTTTAACCAAACTCATCCCTATTTTTTTCATTACACCAATAGACGCTACATTATCAACCACAGCCAGTGCAGAAACATGTGTAACATCAGAATCAGCTGTAACAGCATTGCGTATCGTGATGGCAGCCTCTGTTGCGTAACCTTTTCCCCAAGCCTTTTGGAAAAATCGCCAACCTATTTCTAAGTCTTTAGGGCTAGGGCTATCGGTAAAATATGGCATTGGACGAATTAATACCCAACCTAAATACTCATCCGTAATTTTGTCTGTAACTTGCCAAATACCATAACCTAAATCGCTATTTCGGTATTGTTCCATGCGAGGAATAAAAACCGTATTAATTTGTTTAATACTGGAAGGCTCACCGCCATTAAGGTACTTCATTACTTGTGGGTCTTGATCTAATGCCCATAAAGCGTGAGCATCTTCAATGCCCATTAATCTAAATTTAAGTCGTTTACTATTATTGATGACCATAAAAACCTATTACATGAATTTAAGCATGATAGAAAATAAAGACAAGAGATATGCTGTTGAATAAGCAGAGCATAAGACCAATACCTTGGCTTTATACTCGCTTTATTTATTCGGTGTACGACACGTACTTTATGGCCAGTGCTTTACGATAAGTGTTTATTACACTCTCATAGGTCGTTTACTTAGACGCCAGTAAGGTTTTTAAAAAACGAGCGGTGTGCGATGTTTTATGTTTCGCTACTTGCTCAGGTGTACCTGTTACTAATATTTCACCACCGCCAGCACCCCCTTCTGGGCCTAAATCGATAACCCAATCAGCGGTTTTAACAACGTCTAAGTTATGCTCAATTACGACAATGGTATTACCTTGGTCACGTAAGCGATGAATAACATTGAGTAATTGTTTAATATCGTGAAAATGTAGCCCTGTTGTTGGCTCGTCTAAAATATACAAGGTTTTACCTGTATCTCGCTTGGACAGTTCTTTTGATAATTTAACGCGTTGTGCTTCACCACCAGATAAAGTAATAGCTGATTGACCTAGTTTGATATAACTCAAACCTACATCCATTAATGTACCTAGCTTACGTTTTATGGCCGGAATAGGTTTGAAAAATTCAAAGGCATCTTCAATGGTCATATCCAACACTTGATGAATATTCTTACCTTTATATAAAACTTCTAACGTTTCACGATTATAACGCTTACTTTTACACACATCACAAGGTACATAGACGTCAGGTAAAAAATGCATTTCCACCTTAATCATGCCATCACCTTGGCAAGCTTCACAACGGCCCCCTTTAACATTAAAGCTAAAGCGACCCGATTTATAACCACGAGAACGAGACTCTTGTGTTGCCGCAAAAATGTCACGTATAGCGGTAAATATACCCGTATACGTGGCAGGATTAGATCGAGGTGTTCTCCCAATAGGGCTTTGATCAATCTCAATCACTTTATCTAACTGCTCTAAACCGGTAATAGATTTATAAGGGGCAGGCTCTTGTGTTGTTGCGCCATTTAATTCGGTGTGCGCCAACTTATAAAGCGTATCGTTAATAAGTGTCGATTTACCCGAGCCTGAAACCCCTGTGACACAAGTCATTAAACCATTAGGGATAACTAAGTCGACATTTTTTAAATTATTGCCTGTAGCGCCTTTTAATTTAACGACATTTTTCTTATCAAAAGGATGACGTTTTTTCGGAATTTCAATTCTCTCTACACCAGAAAGGTATTTTCCGGTAAGTGAGTCTTTACACGCTAATATATCGTCTACTGTACCTTGGGCGATAATCTCACCGCCATGAACACCTGCACCGGGTCCAATATCAATAACAAAATCAGCGGCTCGAATAGCATCTTC
>Ga0308012_10001395_pt1 | contig 12948 bp, 11 predicted proteins | sample Neamet179_FD_203133 | JGI IMG/M metagenome (GOLD analysis project Ga0308012, IMG submission 203133) | Marine microbial communities from water near the shore, Antarctic Ocean - #179 | ecosystem: Environmental > Aquatic > Marine > Unclassified | place: Southern Ocean | collected 2014-07-25 | reverse complement strand
AGTTCTAGAGGCCGCATCTTCACCGTAAGAGTATTCATTGTAGTAACCATGATAAGAATCTGCTTGTGACATTTTTTTTGTATCAACTTGGTTTAATACTACACCAGCAATTTTTGCATTAGCTCTCACTAAACGCCCTATTCCTTCTTGGGCAATACCTATACGTGTATCATCACTTTTAACAACATAAACAACCGCATCGGCTTGTTGAGCAATAACAAGGGCATCACTCACTGATTGCACCGGAGGTGTATCAATGATAATACGATCAAATGATTGCTTTAGCTCTTCTAATACTTGAGTGAACTTAGGAGAAGACAATAACTCTAACGGGTTCGGTGGACGTTGACCACAAGGCATAATCGTAAGACCGGAAACATCATCATGATAAACACACTCATCAAAGCTTTCTGTTCCCGCAATTAAATTCGCCAAACCGGGATGATAAGGAGGAATCCCAAAGCGTTTACACACACTCGGTTTACGCATATCAGCATCAATTAAAATAGTACGTTCAACTTGCGCTAAAGCAAATGCTAAGTTTGTTGAGGTAGTTGTTTTACCTTCACCGGGCACAGAAGAAGTTATCTCAATCGTTTTAGTTTCTTTACCAAGCTGCGTTAAAACAAAACTGGTTCGAAGTGTACGTACCGACTCCGCAAATTTCTTACCATTGTTGTCAAAAAAGTAATGCAGCATAAAACCTATTTTTTTATCAAATGGTATTAAGGGTAATAAGCCCAACATACGTTGCGATAACTTATTTTCTATATCGTTCACGCCTTTAAACGTATCATTTAGCGTATCAAGTACAAAAGAAATTACTATTCCTACCCCAATAGTCGCAATAAAGGCGAAAATTACAATTAAAGGTTTATTCGGTTTACTTGGTCTAGAAGGTCTAAAAGCACGATCGGTAAAACGCGCAACCGCTGAATTAAAATCACTGGTTACTTCCGTCTCTTTTGAACGAGAGAAAAAGGTATCGTAAATAGTCCTATTCGTTTCTACTTCACGAGAAAGCTTTCTGTATTCATATTCTTTCGCGGTTACAACTTGATATTCGGCTTTAATACGAACAAGCTCTTGCTCCAGGGCTTTAACATTTCGCTCACTAGTAGTCAGTTCTTTTTCTACACCTGTTATTAATCGGCGTATTTGAGATGCTAAATTACTTTTAACGGTTATTAGCTCCGCTTGTGAAGCGATCATCTTAGGATGCTTAGGCCCATAAACTTGACTTAATTCTGACACTTTAAGTTCAATAGTCACTAAAGATCTTTTAACATTTTGAATCGTAGCATGAGACGTTATCTCAGTAATTGACCCTAATTTATCTAAGTCATCTCTGCCATACTCATTAATTACACGCACTATATTTAACAGTTTATTCCTAACATTTCTTTCAACAACTAATTGTTGAGAGGTTTGTTCTAATTCACTTGAAACTAAGCCTAATACCCCAGAAACTCCTGGTCTATCTGACACATCAATAAGATTTTCACGTTCGCGATATTGCTGTAATTTTGATTCTGATTCATCAAGCCTAATACGCAAACTAAATAACCGTGTCGTTAACCAACTAGCCGCCTTCTCAGTCAAACCAACTTTTGCGGCTAGATTTTGCTCAATGTAAACTTCACCTACCGTATTGGCAACTAAGGCCGCTAATTTAGCATCACTACTTTCAAAAGTAATATTTACTAATTGAGTTTTACGTACTGGATTAATCGTCAATCGCCCTAAAAAGCTTCTAACAAGTGACTGTAATGCCATTGATTCTTTTTCCTCTCCCACTAAAGTAGTCACTTTCTTTTCGGGTAAAAAAGGAATAGAACTCTTAATACTTTTGATAGACTCATTTATGAAAGATGGCTTACCGATAAAGTCGGGATGATTTTTTAAATCTAACTTCTCAACAACTGCTTGTGCTATTTTTCGTGATTTTAAAATCTCAAATTGTGTTAAGTAATATTCTTTACGTTTAGAATCAAGACCGTATATTTCATCAAACGACACCGCTTTTGCTTGATCGGCTTCAATAAGCAATGTTGCTGTCGCACGATATATAGGAGTAATATTTAAAGCAACAATAGCGGTAAATACAGCTACAGCAAATGCTAAAAAGCCTATTCGCCATTTGTTTTTATTTACGACGGCAAAATAATGACGAAAATCAATAACATCATCTGAAGTCGCTTTACTTATTTCAAAGGGTGTATTATTTAATGGTATATTCGATGAAAGTTTTTCGATGGTAGACATAATAGCAACTCATAGTAAAATCATGGTCAAATGGTAGACGGTTTAGAAAAACCTTTGATCAATAGTGATGGTATCACCCGCGTTAACTTTATAATCCAGTGATGCTTCTTGTTTCTTACTTTTATCACCTTCTTTAAATAATGATATATTATCATCATCAGCACGTTCAGTTAGTCCGCCCGCTAAGGCGACAGCTTGGTTAATAGTCATACCTGGGTGATAAGGATAGCCACCCGGTTTTTTCACTTCACCATGAATATAAAAGGCTCTATACTCAACAACTTGGGCATAAACATTCGGGCTAACTAAATACCCAGCCTTTAAACCTTGCTCAATAAATTGTTCAACTTGCTTCACAGTTAAACCAGCAACAGATATTTCACCTAAAAAAGGATAATTAATTTTCCCACTATTACCTAACAATGTTTCAATAGTTAAATCATCTTGACCAAAAACCTGTATAGCAACCTTATCACCAGGACCCAGAATATAGGAGTCCTGAGCAAATGTTATTGTTGAAACTAACAACAATAACATTAAAGGTAACGTAATTTTTATAAAAAATTTATTCACAAAGACCTCTTACAACGAAAAAGTAAAGTCTAATCCAATAACAGTTTTATCATACACAATATCTTCATTGGTAGAATCTTTATCTGTATGTTCCATATATAACGATATATCTGCCCAACGTTTAAACTGATAAATAACATCTGCATAGAAGTTATTATTTTTATCAACACGCTCAAAACCTGAATAATCTTCATCTCTGTAGCTGTAATTTAACGTAGAAGTAATTTTTTCATTCCATTCATGCGTCCAGTTAACGCCATAAACACTTTCTTTGATGAAATCACCTTGTACATCAGGGTTTTTAGTTGCGCGTGAGGTAGTTAATGAAAGTGTTGTATAGGTTAATGGTTGCCAATTAATATTACCTTCCCAGCTTACGCCTTTAAAATCTTCACGACCGGCATCCGAAAAATCTTTCTCTTCTTGACCTATTTTAAAACTCCCTGATGTTAAAGCCGTTGCTTCCCACTTAACACCGATAAGGGCTGTAAAAACTTCAGAATCACGAGAGAAATTTTCACTTATATCAAATTTAGTATTACTGTTTTTTATTTCTAAAAAGGCATCAGTACTAGAGTTCGTGCTGTAAAAAAAAGTAGAACCTACTGTAGATTTATTAAAGTTTCTAAATTGGGTTATAGCAGCAAAGTTAGTATAATTTTTATTATAGTAGCTTCCCGTAAAAGCAATACGAGCACTTGACGACAAGCTACCATATTCATAAGTTAATTGAGCTAATTGCTCATTGTAAGAAATTGGTTCATCTACAATATCGCCTAACCCTTCAGTAATACCGCTACCACGTGTCTCTATTTTTTTATTAGCTTCAAATTCTATGTCAAAACGAGAGCGAGAGCTCGGTTCTAAATGTGTTGTAAAACCTAAATCACCTGCAAAAGAATTGTCCTCAGAGCTATCAATAAACATTCCCCATTGTGCACCGATATCAACCTGATAACTATTAACACCATCATCAAGTAAAAAATTAGTAGAGGGAGAAAACATGAAGATACCACTTTCTTTCGTGTCATCATCTTGGCTGAAAATATTATTATCGTACTTATAACCGGCATTAACTATAGGAACTATAGCAATACCTGAGTCTGTAATATAAGCTTCAGGAGATACAGCAAGAGCAGTCCCGTTCAAAATAATGGCCGTAGTACCTAATAGTACCTTCATCTTCGTGTTCATTTTCATTCCCTTAAAATAGATTTTAACTTTATATTAATCTTCAATAAATAATATATCATTTTGATAATAATGTTATTACAACAAACATTATTAATGAGTACAACTAATGTATTTATGCTTATAGAGCTTTTATTCGAATTATACAGTATTTACAAAAGGATAAGTAGTTCTTTTTATACGCAGAGGAGCGCTAGTATATCTAATGTTTTTATACTAACAAACAACTAAAACATTAATAAATAGACCTAAAACTTAACAATAACGAAAAATTTTAGGTTTTTATGTCTACGAAGAAAAATCATTTAGTTTAAAGAATTAATTCCAACAAAATTAATATACTTACTCTGAACATCTTCTATATTCAAAAGAAGTGGTTCATTTAAACTCGATATAATATCCTCATAATGAGAGTCTATGTCTTTTAAGTTTTTAAACACATACTCTTCTCGGTTTTGAGAACGAAAAAACGAGATAACTTTATTATCCCAACCAATAGCAAAATAAGGAATTTTAAAGCTACTAGCAATAATATTTGCATGTAATCGATAGGCTACAACAAAATCAAATTCACTTATTTTTTTCACTAATTCAGTCGGTGTTTTACAGCGTTCAATACATGTATAGTCTAGCGCTTCTTTTTTCAGCGCCGGTATAATATATTCATGTAAAAAACGCTCATCTTCTGTCGCGCCATTAGTAAATAATGATACTTGAATGCCGAGTACATTATTTTTTCTAACAATAGAGGTAATATATTTTATATCATTATCGTTATGTGTATTAACAATATCAGAGGAGTAATTTAACCCGCCTATATCCGCAACGCCTAAACCAACCACTTTTTCACTTGATTTAGCATCATCATATTTATATTCATCAACTAACGTACTCATTAATGCTGGATCGGGTATAATTTTTACCTCAGTAATATTGAAGTGTTGCTGTAAGTTACTTTTAGACAACTCATCTCTAACCGATATATCTACTATACATTTTGACGTTAGCACTCTGCCCATAAACCATTTACTAATAAAATTCCACTTATTAGCAACACCTACAGCAACCACTCTCGTCTCAATATCAAATTTCTCAGCCACCTTGATCAAAAAATAAAGTTTCAGTGGGAAGTTTAAATCAACATCGCTGATTAATTGCCCGCCACCTATCAATAATCGATCGCAGTTAACAAGTTTATCGTGTAAATATTTTTTACCGACACGAAAATATTTAAGTGAAAAAAACATAAGTACAATCAATTGTCGAATAAATTGAGGGAATTTTAAAAAATATTCCATCGTTGATTCTTTATTCTTAAAAGTAGACACCTCATGCCTATAGCTAATATCACACAACTGAACATCTGAAACGGCATTTCGTTTTAAAAAATGTTCTAAATTATCAGCAATAACACCATCGCCAAGATTATCCGAATAGGGAACTGCCGCAATTACATACTTCATTTTAATCCTTATATAAAATTGATTTCATTTTATTCGCTAGCTCATAATTAATAAGATCAACTTCACATTTTTGTATATTTTCGAATTTTTTAATAAACACAATAAAATCATCAATATAATTTTCATTGTCTTCATCCAACATAAAGATTAAAGGATTATCTTTAATCTCGTTGGCTATTTGCAATTGATGATCATCAGAAAATTCAGCATACTTCTCCAACCTAGGAATAATAATGGTTGGGGTACTGTATTTTAATGAGTTATAAATACTTCCTATTCCGCAATGACTGAAAACAAATTTAGCATGCTCATATAAAAACTCTGAACGCTCTCTTGATAGAAATTCAGACACTTCTGTCATACAGTGCATGGTTGTTTCATTTGAAGTGCCATACTGTAACGTTAAATCATAAGTCGTATTATCAAGCTCACTGACACACTTTTTTACCAAACCCAGCATACGGTCAAAATTAAAGTGACACGTCCCTGTGGTTACATATATTAAATGTTTTTCCATAATATTTTATCCTAGGGTAATCTTTAGAAATATTTTCCCACTGACAAAACATTTCATCAGCCAATTTATATTTATATAAAAATTTTGCCGTATTAGACGGCTCTATAACGCGAGACAAGGTATCTAAATAAATAAAACGAATCCCTGTTATTTTTGCAATCACAGCAAAAGGAATACATATAGGTCCACCGGTACTAAAAATTGCTGCCGGCTTAACCTTTTTAATGATCGCATACGCTTTAAAAATATTTTTAAAATGTATCCAAGCATTAAACTGTGTGCTTTTTAATACTGTTACCGATTTAGCCCCTAAATCAGCTTCAATATTAATTGACGTAACCAGATGAAACTCATCAATAACTTTCATCATACACAAAGCTTGAGTTAAATGACCACCTGCATTTACTACAGTCAAAATAGGTCTTGAACCTTCCATTTTATTATCCCTTTATTCTTAAGTAATTAGCTATATTATTAATTGATACATAATACAGCTAAGTGGTTACTTTATTTCTATTAAAGCCAAAGTAGTTAACCACTTTGATTGCTATACGTACTCCTGGTTTTTCTATGAGTCGATAACTTATATCCGCAATTAAAATAGACCCTATTAATACCGTAGCAATAACAAGATAAAAGCCTAATGTTGTAAAAGCAAAGTCACCAAATAAACTAAAAACAGCCTTTACAATCAAAATATGAAGTAGATACCAAGAGTAAGAAATACGACCTAAATAAACAGCTAATGAGTTATGTAATTTAACTTTTGTAATAAGTAAGAAAAACACAAAAAAAGCGATTAAATGTGATGAAAAGAATATTAGCCAATTATCTGAATAATAAATATTTTGTGCGATAAATAAACTCATAAAATAAAATATTGTTAATATAATTAAAGGCTTTTTCAATTCAACTTGTTTTTTAATAAAATAATTACAAAGTAGTGACCCATAAAACATCACAGCTAAGCCTTGTGGCAACATTAATGGAATACGAATATGGTAATAATATGTTAATACAGAAGAACCAACAGCACCCAAAGAAAAAAGCACAAGTGATATTATCAAACACTTATTTTTGTGTAATAGTCTAAAATAAAACAAACAAGCACAAATAACATAAAATATTAATTCAATGAATAATGTCCAATAAACACCAATAATACTATCACTACCAAAAACTTTTTGAATCATAGTTAAATTGAACAAAATTCGCTCTATTGATATCACTTCATTGTCTATTCCAATAACTACAGCTGCAATGATTGAAAGCCAATATGCGGGGTACAACCTAAAAAATCGTTTTATAGCAAAAGCCTTTAAAGCATGAGGATAATCATGCTTTAAACTCCAAGGAATAACAAAGCCACTTGCAATAAAAAAAACGATTACACCCACTCTACCAAGATCTAGTGATTCGAATAAAAATGTTAATAGAGGATAGTTAACATCATTATGTTCAACAAAACGTTTAAAAATATGTGAAATAACGACTATTAATGCTGCAATGCCTCTGATGGAATCCAAGTAGTCTAGTCTTTTGTTCATGTTATTCCTTTTTTAAATGTGATCACTATCTAGGCCACTTATTTTTTATATATCGAGAAGGTTGTTTATCCGTAAGCACTTTGGCAGGAACCCCTGCAACTGTAGCCCTTTCGGGAACATCTTTTACAACCACAGCTCCGGCACCAATGGTACTGAAGTCACCAATAGTAACATTTTCAACAATACAAACATTAGGCCCAATATAAACTTCATTGCCTATTATTGCAGACTTTCCTTCATTAGCACCAATGCTTGTAAATTGGCTTAGGTTACAGTTATTACCAATTACAGTCGTTGGATTAATTATAATTGACATACCATGTCCAATATATAATCCATAACCTATAGTAGAATGACGAGAAATTTGAATACCATATTTTCTCGATAAGCGATCTAGCTTAAACATAGCAATAAATTTTAAAAATCGTTGATTAGTTTGCGTTAAACGTAACCAAAAACTATATTTAAAAGAACGATTACGAATATAGCTTTTTATAAATAATCGACAACTTATGTTCCCTGTATATCGATATAAATCACTTTTTATATATTCTTTAATTAATGAATTTTTCATAAGTATCTCATTTATATTGACTGTAAAAACTAATGCATACCATATAAAGATCTCAACTTGGGAAAAGCAGCAGCTGAAGTGAATTTTTCTAAATACATAGCTTTAGAGTTATGGACTAAAGCATCATTATCTGCATTTAGCGCCGTTTTAAGCGCCGTAACAAGTTCATCAACGTTACCCTGTGTAAACAAGTAACCTGTTTCACTTGGAATAATTACCTCAGGTATTGCACCTACAGGCGTTGTTAAGATCGGGATTTCACATGCCATCGCTTCAATAATAACCATAGGCAAGCCTTCATTATAGGTAGGTAAAACAAATAGATTACATTCACTTAACAAGGTTCTTTTTTGTTCGCTATCAATCCAACCATGCATAACAACTTTATCAGTTAATTTTTTCGATTTAATGAAATCTGCAACTTTTTCATCTTCACCACTACCACATAAATGTAGGGTGTAATCCTCAGTTAATTTGGCGCATGCTTCAATTAAGTCATACACCCCTTTTCGCTTGATTAATGCCCCAAGGAAAACCATTTGATTAGTACCGCGCTGGCCATCTGTTTTTTCAATATCAACATAATTATTAATAACGGTACATCGACGACCACTAACAGAATAAATAAAGTCATCCCAACTATCTGACAACACAATAAATTCATCAACACCGGTAATTAAGTTATTAATTGTTTTTTGTTTCTTAGGTGAGCTTTTCGCATAAAAGTCTTTAAATTCTGAGCCATGTAAATGAATTATAGATTTAGCATTAAATACTCTAGCCAGTACCATAAAGGTATATTTACGCCAAAAACTACCATTAAAAGACATATGACAATGTAATATCACGCCTTTATCTTTAATTAAAAAAAATAAAACAGTAAAAAACGCACCAACAAATGCAAACAAGTCATTTAATTTTGATTTACCGGTATGACTAGAGATTCGAGTATAATTAATTCCCTCGTATAATCCGTCTTGCTCATAGCCTTTAATAACTGAGTCGATACCGCCCAATTGTGTTGTGCCTAGTGTAATAATATGCATTTATAACTCTTTATTGTATGGATTTTTGACTGCTAAAGGTGAACCATTAGAGGAAATGATTTTCCCTGGGTTACCAACAACAATTGAATTTTCAGGTATGTTTTTTGTAACAACAGCATTGGCACCGATAATCACATTATTACCTATTGTAACTCCTCCTAAAACACAGCAACCCGAACCTAAATAGACATTGTCACCTATGATAGGATAAGATCCATTTTTTTCACCTAAGGTAACTGAATGCAGGATAGTAACGTTATTCCCAATCACTGTAGAACCACCAAAAGTAGTGGCAAAAACATGTCTAATACACAAAGCATAGCCAATATCGGCTCTATAATTAATATCTGAAACTAACACCCTTTTGTAATAACCAAACATTAACTTAGGAATAATTCTCAGTAACCTATTTTTTTCATAGTGCTTAGCAAGGCGAAGCCAAAAAGAAAACTTAAAACCTTTAACAAAAAGTAAACTTTTAATAAAAAGAAAAAAACTTACTCTTCCATGATAGCGATGTAAATCAGAAATAATAATTTCTCTTATTTTATTCTTCATTTTTTATAACCTCCTTTATTAGTGCATAATATTCGTCTGCTATAATTTCTTCTGAAAAATCCTTCGATCTATTGACTAATACTTCAGTACTTACTGATGGTTTATTTGCTTCTTCTAAAACAAGTTGAGCAATAGACTCACTACTACCCACATTAGCTAATCGTCCATATTTACCATTCTCTAATATCTCGGAAGGACCGTAGTTACAGTTCGTCGCAATAATCGGTAAACCAAAAGCCATCGCCTCAACAATGACGTTACCAAAACCTTCCCACGCTGAAGATAAAACAAAAATATCAGCGTTTTGATAATACGTTGCAACATCATCGCTATAACCAACAAATTCAATATTACCTTCTAACTGATACTCGGTAACTAACGCTTTAACTTTATCAAACTCTTTAGTATTGGTTGTACCGCCTACAATTTTCAAATGCACGTCACGCTGTTTTTTAATAATTGCTATTGCTTTAATCATTGTTGAGTAATCTTTCGGCGGAGCCACTCTACCCACAGCAACAAGGTTTAACCTATTACTGTTATTAACCTCTTTTTTAATACTGCCACTAAAGCGCACCGGATTATAAATGGTGAGCGTTTTATCAGGTTCCTTGAGTCTGTTATTGACTTGTGCTTCAAGGCCTTTTGAAACACATAATATTTTATCGGCAAGTTTATACACCCAACTAACATAAAAGTTTAACACTTTCTTTTTAACGTTTGACTTACTTTGCCAATGTTCAGTAAGTGATGCATGTTCGCTCACAATAACTGGCACTTTGTATGACGCGATTACTTTAGATAATAAACAGGCAGCATTAGTATCAGTATAAGCTGAAATAACTATGTCAGGTCGCTCTTTGGTAATCACTTTAGCTAATGGTATTATTGAATTAATTGTACGAGAGGCATTTAACGGAATAACATTAAATCCCATATTTTGTGCTACCACGACGTTTTTACCGGTCATGTGATCAACAACAAAAGTTATATCCGCATTAAAACGTCGTTTAAGCTCTCGAGCAACAGAGATAAAAACTTGCTCTGCCCCACCAAAACCCAGTTGTGATATTCTAAAAATTATTTTCATATTAGCCCCTTGACTTATAATAAGATTTTAAAGCTACTATTTTTTTATAAATATTGGGCATAAAAAGTATCATTTTTTTTCTTCTGGGGATTTTTTTATCAAATAGAAATTTAATGACTAACTTTTTACTGTCAATAAAAATATTAAAAGGTAAATAAACCCCCTTCCCTAATTCGTGACTACATCGATAGATAATATAAAAAACATTCACTTTTAAATAACTCACTTCAGGACGAGTGTCCTTTAATAGCGTTAAATATAACGCTAACATAGCTTCCAAGTAATCAGGCTTTATGTTGCGTGTTGCGCCATCAATATTATCGCGGTAGGCGTATAATGACTTATCAATATGGTAAATAATGTCACTTTGTTGATATAACTGATAAAGAAAGATCATGTCTTCACAAAAAGCTACACCGACAGGGAATTTTAGATCCTTTAATATCTGCTTATTAATAATGCGCAGTGGGGTATAAAAAATAGACTGTGCAAAAACATCACCTATAACAGCCTCTGTTTTCAATAAACCAAAATTATTCTGTGTAAATATGGTTGGATTACTATTAATATCTTCAGTCTTCACAAACTTGGTACAGCCAAATTCAATAATATCTGGCGTATATTGGGTTAATACAGGAAAAATTACATCATAATAGTTATCGGCGAGTAAATCATCTGCATCAACAAAAGTAATATACTCACCTCGGCTTTTATTAATCCCCACATTGCGTGCACAACTTACACCTGCATTGTCTTGATCTATAAATAAAATAGTCTCTAGCTCTATATATTCAGAAAATTCTTTTTTTATTAAGCTAACACTGTTATCCGTTGACCCATCATTAATAATGATAATTTCAACATTAGATGGCATATTATATAAGACTGAATTAACAGTATCGACAATATAATCTTGGGCATTATAAACGGGAATAATTATTGATAATATTTTCATTAGGTATACTTAATAGTTTTTAATTTTGTATATGATTTCAGTATAGTCTTTGCAAAAACATCACTGATTTTCATACCTGATACATCAATATATTTATAGACTAAAATTGATATTAGATAAATTACAATAATACTACTTAATGAAGCAATAAATGATGATAAGTAATAAGATTGAGTAATCTCAAATATAACCTCAAATAATCCAACACCAAATACAGCAATTATAGGTAGGTGTATTACGTATACTGAAAAAGAAACTTTACCTAAAAAAACAAATATATAATTTGAGAATAAGTAATGTAAACGTTTGTTAAAAATAATGGAATAAACAATAAATATACCTGAAAAAAAGTTCAATACTAAAGACATTTTCCCGCCCAATAATGATTGGATAAAGCTATAGGAAATACTGTCATTATGTGCGCCTGCTAGATACAGACCAATTACGAAGAGTAAAACACCTAAGTTATTAGATACTGGTAAACCAATACGGCTAAAATAATACCCTACGATAAAAGCGATTAAACCAACGGACGGTACTGCACCTAATATATTCAAAAAGAAAAGTATAAAAATGACAAGCACTATGAATAGAGGTAAAGCCCTAATGTTAATAAATGATATATTTATACAACAAAAAAATATTATGATTGAACCAATTAATTCAATCTGCATTGTCCACAACACCCAATTATAATTACTACTGCCACTAACAAAAAATGCATCAATGGCTCCACTATATATTGCAGTAGATAACGATTTATCAAATTGGCCAAATTCATTAATCCAATTAGAAACTAGAGAAGATGATACCGCTGTATATTCAAATAAATAATATACAAATATAGTAGAAAAAAGAGCTGGAATCATAAGGCGGGGATAGCGCTTCAAACTCATTTTGGCAATTCTTTCTAATTTTTTTTCTGGTCTATTAGCAACTTCAGTTAAAATATAACCACTTAAAACAAAGAAAACAAATACTGCATATTGACCAGAAAAAACAAATGTTAGTGGTGAATCAAAAATAAAACCTTCAAATATTCCCCCTATTGTCCCTTCATACCCTCTAGAGTATCGCCCTCCTGAGCTAACAAGATATGGATAAAAAGTAAGACAAATATGCGATAACACAACCATTAGACAAGCAACTCCTCGCAAACCTTCAACTGC
>Ga0308012_10001386_pt1 | contig 12987 bp, 13 predicted proteins | sample Neamet179_FD_203133 | JGI IMG/M metagenome (GOLD analysis project Ga0308012, IMG submission 203133) | Marine microbial communities from water near the shore, Antarctic Ocean - #179 | ecosystem: Environmental > Aquatic > Marine > Unclassified | place: Southern Ocean | collected 2014-07-25 | reverse complement strand
TGCGGGATACGATGGTAATATAGCTATTCCAAATTCTGTCACATTACCCTGGCTCATCTTGATTGGTGTTGCAGGACTTGCAGCACATTTCTGCATGACTAAATCGCTCACATTGGCACCAGCCAGCGTTGTCATGCCAGTAGATTTTATACGCTTACCGTTAATCGCAGTAATAGGCGTAATTTTTTATGGAGAAGAAGTAGATATTTACGTTTTCATGGGCGCAATTCTAATTTTAGCCGCTAATTATCTAAATCTTAAGCAACGAAGATAAGCCAAGGCCTTTTCCAGTACTTTATATTAGCTTATGACGGGGCTAAAGTTAAGGAATATTCGGCATGATTTATGAAAACAGTAACGTTTGGAAAAATGCCAAACAAAAAAAAGTTTTACTATTTGCCATGTCTGGACTAGGCAAAACGCATGTATCGTCAATGTTGCGTGCCCAAGGTGACTGGTTCCATTACTCGATCGATTACCGCATTGGAACCCGTTACATGGGTGAATATATTGTGGATAATTTCAAAAAAACGGCAATGGCTGTACCATTTCTTGCTGAACTACTACGCTCAGATTCTATTTCTATTGCCTCAAACATCACCTTTGAAAACCTAGCCCCTTTGTCTACATATCTTGGCAAGCCAGGTGATGTCCATAAAGGTGGTATTCCGTTCGACGAGTATCGCAACCGTCAAAGCCAGCATCATGTAGCGGAGCAAGCCGCACTTTTGGACACGCCTGAATTCATACATCGCGCGCAGAAAATTTATAATTATCAGAATTTTGTCTGCGATAGTGGTGGGTCCATCTGCGAGGTTGTAGATCCTTGGAATAAGCAGGATCAGGTTTTAAATTCCCTTTCGAGTAATTTGTTAATGGTCTGGATTGCGGGTACTGAGGCTCATACCACAGAACTGGTGCACCGATTTGATAAGTCGCCCAAACCGATGTGCTATCAACCAGAATTTCTACTGACATCCTGGAAAGAATATCAAATTGAAACAGGGCTTAATCCGGATAAATTGAACCCAAATGACTTTATCCGCTGGACCTATGCTAGAGCGCTGGCACACCGACAACCTCGCTATGAAAAGATGGCGGAATGGGGTATCACACTGAAAGCTGATGATGTGAAACATATCTCGTCACCCAAAGATTTTGAAGATTTGGTGGGACAAGTCTTGGATGCTAAAAATATATAACCAGAATGACTGTACGCTTAGGATATTAAAATGCCGATCAAAATACCATCAAACCTCCCTGCCCATGCAGTTTTGAGTTCGGAAGGCGTGATGGTAATGGATCCAAGCCATGCGGATCGCCAAGATATTCGGCCACTGCGCATTGCATTGTTAAATCTCATGCCTCTTAAAATTCAAACTGAAAATCAGTTTGCAAGGCTCATTGGTTCCACTCCACTTCAAATTGAGTTGACACTTCTACGCATGACTGAACACCAGGCTAAAAATACCTCAGCAGACCACATGGAAGAGTTTTATAGGCCATTCAGTGCTGTGAAGAATGAAAAGTTTGATGGATTGATCATCACTGGTGCGCCTATCGAGCATTTGGATTTCGCCGACGTAACCTATTGGAAAGAGATGGTTGAAGTAATGAATTGGACCCAAACCAATGTACAATCCACATTAGGCGTTTGCTGGGGCGGTATGGCAATGATTAATCATTTTCATAGTATTAAAAAACATGACCTCATACACAAAGCCTTTGGTTGTTTTCGGCATCAAAATCTTGAACCAGCATCACCTTATTTGAGAGGCTTTTCTGATGACTTTGTTGTTCCTGTCAGCCGCTGGACAGAGATGAAACAAGAGGAGATTAATTCTACCAACGAGCTACGCACCCTGCTCGGCTCCCCAATTACTGGGCCTTGCTTGGTTGAAGATTCGGCCCACAGAGCCTTGTATATTTTTAATCATTTTGAATACGATACCATCACTCTTAAGCAAGAATATGACCGCGACATTGCAAGTGGCACAGCTATTAACATCCCTGGCCATTACTATCCATGCGATGACCCAGGTCAAAAGCCCTTGAACCGCTGGCGTTCGCACGCACACCTCTTATACGGGAATTGGATCAATGAAATTTATCAGTCCACCCCTTTTGATCGTAATGAGATCGGCCAGTAATGCGCCTCCACCTCAATGCGACACCAAACAAAATACGACAGGATTTCTAAACGAAAATGGCTCACAATTTATTATGGGCCATTTATTGAACAAATTATTACATCGTTGCAACACTTCCCTATTAGGAAAACGAGTTTTCTGATGCATATCGAACATCTAAACCGCCAATTTCTGCCACCCATCTTTCCCAAGCAAGTGTTACTTTCATACGTTTGAAATAATCATCAACTATAGTTGACGTGGGATAATTCACTCGTGCAAACCTACAAAGCAAAGGAGCAAACTACGCAACGCTATTGGACTAGTGTAAAGCACCACTTCCAAAAGTGTCTGTTAAAGTTGGGTTGGTGTAACTGTTACCAGTTTGTTACCAACCTGTTTTGCATAAAAAGTTTTAACCAATGATTTCCGTTAGTTGCAGCACATTTGGTTTTATAATAATTCCAAAGAAAAAGGGCTTACATTCCTGTAAGCCCTTGTATTTATTTAGTATATTATAAAAAGCCTTATCGCTTGGAGAACTGGAAGCTACGGCGCGCTTTACGCTTACCAAACTTCTTACGCTCAACTACACGGCTGTCGCGCGTCAGGAAGCCAGCGGCTTTCAGTGCACCGCGATGGCTGGGTTCATAAAGCTGCAAGGCTTTAGAGATACCATGCTTAACTGCACCAGCTTGACCAGTTAGACCGCCACCTTTTACTGTGGCAATCACGTCAAACTGACCTTCAACACCAGTAATTTGCATCGGCTGACGTAAGATAAGTTGCAAAACAGGACGAGCAAAATACACGTCTTGGTCTTTGCCGTTCACTATTACTTTGCCAGAACCTGGTTTGATCCAAACACGAGCAACTGCGTCTTTTCGCTTACCAGTAGCATATGAGCGGCCCAAAGCGTCGCGAACAGGTTCACGTGGAGCTACTATTTCGACAACAGCAGAGGTGCCTTCGGCTACCGCTGCGAGGTCTTCTAGGGATGTTATTTGATCTGACATCGCTTATACCCGTGTGTTTTTCTTGTTCATGACTTTTACATCCAAAACATCAGGCTCTTGTGCCACATGTGGATGCTCGGCGCCTGCATAAACACGCAAGTTTGTCATAACTTGGCGTGAGAGACGGTTGCCTGGCAGCATTCGCTTGACCGCTTGGGTCAGAACACGCTCAGGATACTTGCCCTCCAGGATCGATCCTGTCGTGCGAGATTTGATCCCACCAGGATAGCCTGTGTGCCAGTAGTTTTCTTTGTTACGTTTATTACCAGTGAGCTGAACTTTTTCAGCGTTAATAACAATCACATTATCGCCCATATCCATGTGCGGTGTAAACGTGGCTTTATGTTTGCCACGCAGTCGAACTGCAATAATCGAAGCCAAACGACCAAGAACAACGCCTTCAGCGTCAATCAAGATCCATTTTTTGTCGATATCTGCAGGTGTTGCAGAGAAGGTTTTCATTTTTTTTACCCATCGAAGTTGGTGATAGGCACGTTATAGGGGCAGTGACAGCACAGTCAACACACAAAGTACAAGTAAAAGTTAATTATATCAATGCGCTATAATTAAGGTATTATAGTACCACATCCGCTTAAGCCTGAATACCAGATGGTGGTAGTGAATACGTCAAATTTGCGCGTGCTACAGGTTTGCAATCGCCCACGGAATAAATCAAGCATTGAGTGACCGCTAAGGACCGCCCAAGTTTCACCAACTGACTTTTTGCGATTAGATCAGCATTAGCTCGGGGTTTGCGCATAAAATCTATCCCACAATTAGTGGTAACAGCCAAAGCCTTTGGTCCAATCATCGACAACACATTGAGATAAGCAGCCACATCCGCAAGCGCAAAAATTGATGGTCCAGAGACTGTGCCACCAGGACGTAAATGTTTATTTTTGACCTTGAGTGCCACTTCTAAATAATGTTCCTGCAAAGTTATAATTTCAAACTCATCTGCCACCTGAGGAAATACCTGATCTAAAAATACCCTGAGTGCCGCCGCGTCCATTCTAAGTGCCATTGTCGAGCTCTCCCTCTTTCGGTTATGTTGGACTTGAACCTATCGGAGGGCAAGATGACAATTTTACAACGTCGCGACGAAAATGCAGTCGCTTATCTTACAATGAATTCACCAGAGAGACTTAATGCTCTGTCAGATGAAATGTTAACTGCGTTACAAACTACTTTGGATAGCCTGCATGACGACACGTCGATTAGGGCTGTTGTGATCTCCGGTAAAGGTAAGGCTTTTTGTGCAGGCCATGACCTGAAGCAAATGACGGCTGCCCGCGACGCTAACGACGGAGGTGCGGCGGCTTTCAAAGATTTGTTTGATCGCTGTGCCAAATTCATGCAGAGCATCCAGAAGATTCCCCAGCCGGTGATCGCCCAAGTACATGGTATTGCCACGGCAGCTGGATGCCAGTTGGTAGCCAGTTGTGATCTGGCAATTGCGGCTGAAGATGCCCGCTTTGGGGTCAATGGCGTAAACATTGGTCTATTTTGTTCAACCCCAATGGTGGCACTATCACGGAATATTTCCCGCAAACGTGCATTTGAGTTGTTAGTTACAGGCGAATTTATGCATGCATCAGAGGCAAAAGATGCGGGCTTGATAAATCGTGTAGTCCCAGAGGTAGATCTTGAAGACGCCACCAAAGCTCTTGCCGAAGTAATAGCAATAAAGTTGGCATCAGCAATTAAAATAGGAAAAACTGCCTATTATCAACAAATTCAAATGCCCTTGGAACAAGCGTATGCCTACACTGGTGATGTTATGGTGCAAAATATGCTCAACCTGGATACGAAAGAAGGTATTGCCGCTTTCATCGAAAAACGTGATCCAAAATGGTTGCAAGACTGATCCCTTCCCTTCCGTGGGTAAGCACACTACATCGCATATCATGAATCAAAGATTGAACATAATCGGCGGCGGTATGGCCGGGTGTGAGGCCGCTTGGCAGGCTGCGCAACTTGGGGTGCCTGTCACAATTCACGAAATGCGGCCCAAAGTTGAAACTTTTGCCCATCAAACAGGTGATTTAGGGGAAATGGTTTGTTCGAATTCATTCCGCTCGGACGATGACGAGCAAAATGCTGTTGGCCTAGTGCATTGGGAAATGCGGGCATCCAACAGCCTGATCATGAACACTGCTGATAAACACCGCATTCCAGCGGGCGGCGCCCTTGCTGTAGACCGCGAACCCTATGCCAAAAGCATTACATCAGCCATTCAGGAAAATCAGCTTATAGATGTCAGCTACACCGAAATAACTAACCTACCCAATGATGGCCAATGGATTGTAGCGACCGGGCCTTTGACATCAGGCGCGATGGCCAAAGCCATTCAGGCAGAAACTGGCGCAGAAGCCTTGGCATTTTTCGATGCTATAGCTCCAATCATATACGCAGATAGTATTGATATGACGCGTGCTTGGATGCAATCACGCTATGATAAAGGAGATACGGAAGACGAGCGTACAGCGTATCTCAACTGTCCAATGTCTAAAGTGCAGTATGAAGCCTTTATCGACGCCTTACTCTCAGCAGAAAAAACTGAATTCAAACCTGGTGAAACAGCTGGTTACTTTGATGGCTGCTTGCCAATAGAGGTTATGGCAGAACGTGGCCGTGAAACCCTACGGTTTGGACCAATGAAACCTGTGGGCCTGACCAATGCGCATGATCCAAAGAACAAACCCTATGCTGTGGTGCAACTGCGTCGGGACAATGCCTTGGGTACTCTATTCAATATCGTGGGCTTTCAAACAAAAATGAAATACGGTGCACAAAAGGAAGTGTTGCGTATGATACCCGGTCTTGAAGATGCTGATTTTGCGCGTCTAGGTGGTATTCACCGTAATTCCTTCATCAACTCTCCTACATTACTAAACGACCAAATGCAGTTGAAATCAAAAACAAATATTAGATTTGCAGGCCAAATTACTGGTGTCGAAGGCTATGTAGAAAGCGCTGCCATGGGCATGGTTGCAGGACGTATGGCCGCCACTGAAATTTTAGGGCGTAAGTTACCACCGCCCACCGCAGATACTGGATGCGGCGCGTTGATAACTCACATCACCGGTGGAGCGGATGCCAAAACATTTCAACCAATGAACGTCAACTTTGGCCTTTTTCCACCAGTAGATACGGTAAAAGGCGGCCGAAAACGGCGCCAGGAACGTTATAAAGCCTATACAGACAGGGCTAAAGTAAGCTTTGCAGAGTGGTTAGCGCTGTAACTACTTGCCAAAATTACAGTAAAACGTACATTATTTACATGGCTATAGAAAGCGACCTACATAACAAATATTCACTTTGGATGGAGCGGCCAGTGACAGAGACTTTAGATCTCTACGCTGACTGGGCGGCCAACTACGACAGTGATCTAGCAAAAGCCGGTTATTTTACCCCATCGCGTATAGCTGCAGCTTTGATCAAGGTTACAACCCCTGATAAAAAAATTCTCGATTTTGGATGTGGAACTGGGCTATCAGGCAAAGCACTGCAATCTGCTGGGTTTTCTAACCTTGAAGGAGTCGATATTTCAGCGGAAATGCTAAAGAAAGCTCAGTTTCGTAATGTATATCAAAAGGTATGGCTGGGCCAACCTGGTAAAATGGTAGGAGTAACACTTGGACAATATGAGGTAATTGTCGCCGTAGGTGTGGTGTCATTGGGGGCTGCTCCCCCAGAAACTTTAAGTATGATAATCGATTATATGGCACCGAACGGACTCATAGGTTTGTCCTTTAACGATCCAACAATAACTAATGGTTCTTATGACACTGTTCTTGATAAAGAAATATTACTTGGCCGAGTTTGTGTTTTATCACGTAAGTATGGCCCACATTTATCCGAACCACATATGGGATCCGATGTTATCGTGTTGAGACGCTTATGATCAGGACCCGTTTTGCACCCTCTCCTACAGGTCCACTGCACCTTGGACACGCCTACTCCGCCATCACTGCCCATGATTTTGCAAGGGCACATAAAGGACAGTTTTTACTGCGAATCGAGGATATTGACCAAAGCCGTGCACGAACAACTTGGGAAAATCAGATATACGATGATTTGGCGTGGTTGGGACTTACTTGGGATGGTCAAGTTATGCGTCAATCCCAAAGAGCCGCCGCTTATTCCACTGCTTTAAACCAGCTCTGGGAGGCGGGTCTAATCTATTGTTGCACCTGTAGTCGCCGGGACATAGTTCAGGCATCCTCCGCGCCACAAGAGGGCTTATCTGCGCATCACACAGGGCCAGACGGACTTGTCTATCCGGGAAGCTGTAGATCTAGTATAAAAGATCGTGTTTGGATTAATGGCGCGGCGTTGCGAATTAACATTTCTGAAGCACTCAAGGGCTACAACAGTGTCACCTTTAAAAATATTGAATCTGATATTAATAGACCAGTTTTTTACATTAAAGATAACCTTCAAATGACAGATTTTATTGGTGATTTTGTTGTGTCTCGACGTGTTAATGAAGCTGCATATCATCTGGCTGTTGTAGTCGATGACACAGCCCAAGAAATCACTCACGTGGTGCGTGGTGAAGACTTAAAATCAGCGACACCAATCCATATATTACTGCAACGGCTGTTAGGGCACCCTACGCCAACCTATATGCATCACCCTTTAATCCGAGATGACGCCGGCAAACGACTGGCAAAGCGTGATGACGCCAAGGCTATTAGCAAGTTCAGAGCCGAAGGGGCAAGCCCTGCAAATATCAGAGCGATGATTGGGCTTTAATGATGGGTTTACTCAACTCACGAGGTTCGCCCATGATCACAGAAGTATAAAAGCAGCTTCGGCGATTGGTATGGCAGGCAGGACCAACCTGTAGAACAAGTGCTAATAGACAATCTTGATCACAGTCATAACGTAAGTCTACCAATGCTTGAGTGTGACCACTAGTCTGTCCTTTAACCCAAAAGCTTTGCTGCGATCGCGACCAATAGGTAACCTTTCTCGTAGCTAAAGTTTGAGTAACAGCATCGGCATTCATCCACGCCAGCATCAACACCTCGCCATTCTCAGAACATTGAGTGATCACTGGCAAAAGACCATTTGCATCATATTTAAGGGTCTGTGGGTCAAACATTGCGGACATCCTATTGCATTTCATCTCTATGGCTTATCTATTGTGAACAGTAAGGGATGTCCAAACAATGACCGAACAAATTGATCTAATCAAACTATACTCCACCCGTATCCTCGCTTTGGCCGCCGATATGCCACATGTGGGTCGACTTTCATCACCCGACGCCAGTGCGATGCGCAGATCACCACTATGCGGTTCAAAGGTGACCGTAGATATAACTCTGAAGGAGGGGCGGATTGTCGACTTTGCTCAGGACGTGAAGGCCTGCGCCCTAGGTCAAGCAGCTGCAAGCATTGCAGGCCATCATATGATTGGAAGAACCCCTGCCCAAGTTGAGGCCGTACTTGACGAACTTGAAGCCATGCTTAGGGGTACAGGTCCTGTGCCCGCAGCGCCCTTCGACGGTTTTGAAGTACTGACCCCAGCTGTTGATTACAAAAACCGTCATGCCAGCATCCTATTAGCACTCCAAGCCACAGCGGATGCCTGTGCGGCGGCGGAACCTACCTAACACCTTCAGTCTGTCTGGTAGACAAAAAATGCCGCACTTGAAGGTATACCAAAAGCGACGACAAGACGCGTAGGGAGCGGCACTCAATACGCTAATAGCCATGAACCTGAAATTTCACATGTAATAAAATCACAAACTTGGGATAAACAGACCAACATAAAGCATCGTGATAATGGCAAATACCCCAATAGCGTCTTTAATTGCTTCTTTGGTCTCTAGGCGGCGCGCTTCAGCTGCGCGGTCCTTGCGGTGTGCGGCGAATATATTATCCATGTTCAACTCCCAGTTCATATGTTGCCACTTTGTTCTCACGCGATCTAACTTTTGTAAAGAACTAAAAGTGAACATCTGTGGACAAAAATATCAACCTACTGATATCAAACGAATAGAAATATCTTGCTCCATCAACCAAAGTAAGGTCCGGGCAGCCTTCCCCCTTTTACTCATGAGGCCAGGGTCACTTTGAAGTAGCATTCGGGCATCTTGATGCGCTGTAGTCATTAAGCCACTTTGCGTCTCCATATCTGCTACTTTGAACCGTGGAAGCCCCGACTGCGCCGTACCTATTACATCGCCCGCACCGCGCATCTTTAGGTCTTCTTCCGCAATCCGAAACCCATCTTCTGTTTCCCGCAAAATTGCCATCCGGCGTTGGCCAGATTTGGTTAAAGGTGGCTGATAGATCAACAGGCAGTCCGATTCTAACTCACCGCGACCAACTCGACCGCGCAACTGATGTAACTGCGCCAAGCCAAAATTTTCTGCTCGTTCTATAACCATTATCGTGGCATTGGGCACATCCACCCCCACTTCGATCACGGTGGTGGCAACCAAGACTTGAGTTTTACCCGCAACAAAAGCCGCCATTGCGGCGTCTTTTTCCATCGGCGGTAATTGCCCGTGAACCAAACCCACATGTTTATCCCCTAGGGCTGCACGCAACACTTTGAAGCGTTCTTCAGCAGCAGTGAGATCCATAAACTCACTTTCATCAACCAAAGGACAAACCCAATAGGCTTGCCGCCCTGAGACAATCGCAGCTTTTAACTTGGTGATTATATCAGGCAGTCGGGCAAGAGGCACGGCAGCTGTGGTGATGGGTTTGCGTCCCGGTGGTTTTTCATCAAGGATCGACACATCCATATCGCCGTATTGCGCCAATTCGAGCGAACGCGGAATTGGCGTAGCGGTCATAACAAGCACGTCTACTTTGGTACCTTTTTCGCCTAAGGCCAGCCTTTGATTGACACCAAAACGATGTTGTTCATCTATGATTGACAAGCGAAGGTCACAAAACTTAACGCCTTTTTGGAACACCGCATGAGTACCAACAAGGATGTTAATCTCACCTGAGGCCAAATCAGCCAGCTTTTGCCTTCGCTCGGCACTTTTATCCCGCCCAGTCAATATCTCTAGCTGCAAATCCGCAGTCTTTGCCAACGGCCGTAAGCTCTCAAGGTGCTGACGAGCCAAAATTTCAGTCGGAGCCATCAAAACACCCTGCCCACCAGACTCAACTGCCTGCAACAAGGCCATAAAACCCACTAAGGTTTTACCCGCCCCAACATCACCTTGCAGTAAGCGGTTCATCCTGCGTGGACTTGCCATATCCGCACAAATTTCAGAAATCGCCCGTGATTGCGCGCCAGTAGGCTTGTATGGTAGCTGCGATAAAATACTATTTTGAAGCTGCCCATCGCCCTTACTAACACGACCAATTTTCACCCGAGCTTGACTGCGGGCAATGGCTTTCGTCAGCTGATGAGCCAGAAACTCGTCATAAGCCATCCGTTCACGTGCCGGAGCATGCGCCGAAACATCACAAACAGTTTCAGGCGAATGGGCTTGCTGTAGTGCAGTAGTGAAATCAGGCCAGCCACGATCCCGCAACACCGACGGTTCAATCCATTCCGGCATGTAAGCAACCCTATCCATCGCTCCTGTAACGGCTTTGACCATCGTCTTACGGCTTATCCCAGCGGTGAGAGGATATACGGCCTCAAAGCTTGGCATTTCACTTTGCTGATCTAAGGCCAACACATAGTCGGGATGCACTATCTGCGCGCGTTGATCAAAAACCTCCAGCTTACCCGAAATAAATCGTTGTTCACCTACTGGCAGCAATTTTTCAAGATAATCACTACGGGCATGAAAATAGATCAACTCAATTGTGGTTTGCGCATCCTTGACCATAATACGGTATGGCTGTCCACGTCGTCGTGCCGGAAAATGCTGCACTACCATCACTTGTACGGTCACAGTTTTTGGCGCGGGCAGGCCCTGAACTGTTGGTACAATCCGTCTATCAATAACCGAATGTGGTAGGGTGAAAATCAAATCACGCGGCTTATTGACCTTCAAAGCGCTAAAAGAATTTGCTATTTTCTCTCCCACTCCTGGAAGGCTAGTAAGGTCCGCAAATAGCGGAAACAGAATTTCAGGGCGACCGCTCATAACCCCTCGATCAATGAAATCCAGCCATCTTCATCTAGAATAAAGGTTCCAAAATCAGTTGCTTTTTTAGCTTTAGATCCAGCGCCGGGCCCTGCAATTAATATATCTGTTTTGGCACTAACAGATCCTGAAACTTTAGCCCCAAGGCTTTCGGCACGGGCCTTTGCCTCCGCTCGGGTCATTTTCTCAAGCGTGCCTGTGAACACCACAGTTTTTCCTGCGACCGGGCTACTGGATGTCTCTATCGGCTGAACTGGGATCACATCAAGCTGTGCAACAAGCGCGCGTATCTCTAGCAAACGCCAAGGTTCCTGAAAGGGGGCCACCACAGATCGCGCCATAACTGCGCCAATACCGTCAATATCAACTAAAGAATCCCATGAGGCACTGCCTGGTAGGGCGGCGCGCATCGCATCCTCAAAAGTTTTCCAAGTCATAAAACTAGTTGCCAAAAGCCTAGCTGCACCCTCACCCACATGACGAATCCCAAGCGCAAAAATTAACCGAGGAAGTGAAATACTGCGCTTTTCATCGATACTATCAAACAGGTTTTCGGCAGATTTCTCACCCCAACCCTCAAGGTTGCTGAGCTGTTGCAATTGGCCCGTTCCAAACCGCTGTTTAAGGGTAAAAATTTCAACAGGGGCACAAATCCAGCCTCTGTGATAAAATTGCTCAATTTGCTTGGCGCCAAGACCGTCAATATCAAACGCCTGGCGCGATACAAAATGTCTCAAACCTTCAATCGCCAAATCAGGCAAAGGCTCTGAACCGGAATAACGCCAGACCGCGTCACCCTCTTCGCGGCTGCCTTCAATAGCCTCAAGTTTCAACTTACTAGCAAAATCGAAAGGCTTACTGCCTAAGCCACGACGGGACAAGTCTACATCTGAAATCTTTGGGATCACGTCGCCCGCGCGGTAAACCTGAACCCAATCACCAATCCGAATATCCTTACCATCTCTAATTTTACCACCTTTGCTGTCACGACCAGCAATATAATCCTCATTGTGCAGGGTGGCATTTGACACCACCACGCCTCCAACGGTTACCGGATTTAGCCGAGCAACAGGGCTAAGAGCTCCCGTTCGGCCAACTTGAATGTCGATGTCCAACAATTCGGTCCAGGCCAACTCAGCTGGAAATTTATGTGCAATGGCCCAGCGGGGTGTAGTGGTGCGAAAACCAAGGCGGGACTGCAAGGAAAGGTCGTCAACTTTATAGACTATGCCATCGATATCGTAACCAAGGTCGGAACGAACCAATTCAATTTTGCGGTAATGGGCCAAAAGTTCTGTTGTAGTTTTACACTCAGAAAACAATGAGTTGGTTGTAAAGCCCAACTTGTTCAGCCGCCTCACCGCCTCAGACTGCGTCGCGCCTAAGGGTTCGGAAACCTCTCCCCAGGCATAGGCAAAAAATAACAGTGGCCGAGCTTCGGTAATCTTTGAATCCAATTGCCGCAGCGAGCCCGCAGCAGCATTTCTTGGGTTAGAAAAGGATTTATGGCCTGCCAGTGCCTGCGCATCATTCAGTGCTGCAAAGTCTGCATGGGTCATATAAACCTCCCCACGCACCTCCAAGACATCCGGTGCCCCACTGAGAACCAGTGGAATATCAGAAATGGTTTTGGCATTGGCTGTTACGTCCTCACCGACCTCTCCATCACCACGGGTAACAGCGTACACAAGTCGCCCTTGCTCATAGCGGATAGCAAGCGAAAGCCCATCTATTTTGGGTTCTGCAGTCATGCGCAATGCTAGC
>Ga0308012_10001384_pt1 | contig 12996 bp, 12 predicted proteins | sample Neamet179_FD_203133 | JGI IMG/M metagenome (GOLD analysis project Ga0308012, IMG submission 203133) | Marine microbial communities from water near the shore, Antarctic Ocean - #179 | ecosystem: Environmental > Aquatic > Marine > Unclassified | place: Southern Ocean | collected 2014-07-25 | reverse complement strand
TAAACCCAATAGCTACGCCACTAAAACTTACTATTATTCCTCTTAGTAAAAGGTTTTGGTAGTATTTCTGTGTAAAAGCTCTTAGCTTACTGATCAATAAAGAATAGGCGTTTTGCATAGTGTAAAAGTACGCTATTATTTAATAGGTTAATTGACCTATCAGACCTAAGAATACATGCCTAAAAAAACAGGATCTATTGCATGGTTTTAAGTGCTACATTCAGCTAAGGCTCAACAGTATTTCCAAGCCATATTTTAATAGAATTAAGACTAATTTTAATTTCAGTCTCCCTCATCTCAATTGGTTTTTAACTGTATAAATAGGTGATTTCACTACTGTTTTATTTTCCTGTTTTAGTTGTAGATAAAAATGTACTTTAGCCTGTGTAAATACATCGATTGAATATAGTTTAATCTGTTTATTTACAAGTGTTTAGTGCAGTTATGATGGTTTTTTTCATTTTTTAAATGGGACTTACCAAGCGAAGCGGTGGAATTAATATAGTTTTCACACTTTCCAGACGTTCTTCTCTGGTAGATAAATCAGAGGTACAAGAAGGCAGTAAAGACGAATTCAAACTTTACAAATTATGAAAATAACAGTAATAGGAACCGGCTACGTAGGCCTCGTAACAGGGACATGTTTCGCAGAAATGGGTAACGATGTTGTCTGTGTTGATATAGATGTAGCAAAACTTGATAAGCTCAAAGAGGGGATCATACCGATATACGAACCAGGACTAGAAGAAATGGTTCTTCGAAACTATAAAGCGGGTAACCTAAATTTTAGCAACTCACTTAATGAGTCAATACAAGGTTCAGAAATTGCCTTTATTGCGGTAGGAACTCCTATGGGAGATGACGGTTCTGCAGACCTACAATATGTGCTGGGCGTTGCCAAAGAAATTGGTCAATCTATTACACAACCAATAGTAGTGGTAGATAAATCTACCGTTCCTGTAGGAACAGCCGACAAGGTTAAAGCCACTATTCAGACTGAATTAGACAAAAGAGGACTCGATACTGAGTTCTATATAGTTTCGAATCCGGAGTTCCTAAAAGAAGGAGCAGCTGTAGAAGACTTCATGAAACCCGATCGCGTGGTAATTGGAGCTTCCGAAGAGAAGGCCTTAGAGGTAATGCGCCAATTGTATGCCCCTTTTTTTCGTACCAACGACCGTTTTGTCTCTATGGATATACGTTCTGCAGAGATGACTAAATACGCTGCCAATGCGATGTTGGCAACAAAAATTTCGTTTATGAACGAGATTGCTAATATATGCGAGCGTGTTGGAGCCAATGTAAACAATGTACGAATAGGAATTGGATCCGACAGAAGAATTGGTTATTCCTTTATATACCCTGGTTGTGGCTATGGAGGTTCTTGCTTCCCTAAGGATGTAAATGCACTCATAAAAACAGCTAACGACTTCGGTTACCATCCAGAATTAATTGCCTCAGTTGATGGGGTGAATAAAAGACAGAAAAAAGTAATCGTAGAAAAAATTGTAAAGCGTTTTGGTGCGAATCTCACAGGAATGACTTTCGCTTTATGGGGGCTTTCTTTTAAGCCCGAAACCGATGACATGCGTGATGCAGCAAGTATAGTAGTAGTGAACGAACTCACGATGCTAGGAGCTAAAATTCAAGCATACGACCCCAAAGCAATTCACGAAGCCAAAGAACATTACCTCAAAGGAAATACAAGTGTTTCCTATGCAGAAAGTAAATATGCTGCTCTAAAAAATACAGATGCCCTCATCTTACTCACCGAATGGAAAGAATTCCGCTCGCCAGACTTTGACGAATTAAAAGCGCAATTGAAAAACCCAATCATTTTTGACGGCCGAAATCAATACAATGCCTTTAAACTCGAAGAAAGAGGATTTGAGTATTATCAGATAGGGAAATAAGGCTTCTATAAACTCAGCCTGAAAGTGATTAATAAGAAGATTAAAATAGTCACAGGATCCTTCACAAGCAAATTAGACTTAAACGAGAATAAATAAATACACAATGAAAAATAACCCCAAAATAGCAATCATAGGACTCGGTTACGTTGGGTTACCATTAGCTGTAGAATTTGCTAAGCAATACAAAGTAATAGGATTCGATATTAATAACAGTCGTGTAGACGAGCTTAAAACGGGGAATGACCACACCTTAGAGGTTAGCCTGGTAGATTTAAAAAAAGTATTAGTAAGTAAAGCAGAAATAGAATCTGCGAATCAAATAGGCTTAGTACCTAGTGCAGATGTAAACGATATAGCCTCAGCGAATATCTATATAGTTACGGTACCTACACCAATAGACGAACATAAACGCCCAGACTTAAGACCTCTATTAGGGGCTTCAGAAATGATCTCTAAAATCTTAAAAAAGGGAGATATTGTCATTTACGAATCGACTGTTTACCCTGGCTGTACCGAAGAAGACTGCGTTCCCGTATTAGAAAAATTTAGCGGACTCGTATTTAACCAAGACTTCTTCTGTGGCTACTCTCCAGAACGTATTAATCCAGGAGATAAAATAAATACGTTGGCTACGATTAAAAAAGTAACCTCGGGATCTACAACAGGAATAGGTATAGAAGTAGATAATTTATACAAAACTATTATTACTGCAGGCACACACCTTGCACCTAACATAAAAGTAGCTGAGGCGTCTAAAGCAATAGAAAATGCACAAAGAGATGTAAACATCTCTTTTGTAAACGAACTGGCTTTAATTTTCGACCGTATGAATATTGATACCCACGATGTATTAGCTGCTGCAGGAACCAAATGGAATTTCTTACCCTTTAAGCCTGGATTAGTTGGTGGACACTGTATAAGTGTAGATCCGTATTATTTAGCACATAAAGCTGAATCTTTAGGATACCATCCTGCCGTAATACTTTCTGGCCGTAGAGTAAACGATCAAATGGGCGCTTTTGTGGCTACGAAAGTTGTTAAGTTAATGATCCAAAAAGGGATTCAAATAAAAGGAGCCAAGGTGCTCATTTTAGGAATCACTTTTAAAGAAAACTGCCCAGATATTAGAAACACCAAAGTGGTAGATATTCACAAAGAACTACTCAGCTATAATGCCTCAGTTGATATTTATGATCCTTGGGCAAACAAAGCTGAGGTTAATGAGGTGTATGGCATCAATTTAATCCAAGAGTTAGATTTATCACTCTACCAGGCAATCATTCTATCTGTTGCGCATACCGAATTTGAACAAATTGACTTTAACAATTTAAAGAAGAAGGATCTTGTTATTTTCGATACGAAGGCTGTAATAGACCTTGCGAATACAGATGCTAGATTGTAGTTGAAATAATAATCGTTTGTCCCTAGTATTCCTAGTGAATACCCATGCATTAAAGCCTTGGGTCACTCGAAAGAACATATAGCTTTTAATAGGTTGTCATTGAATTATTTATAACAAATAGTCTAGTCAGAAAATAGTGAATTTTTAAACTAATTTATAACGTGAAATTAAAATTATCGAATAATATTTTATTGACTTTGAGTGGGATGTTTGTTTTTCAATCAATAAGCTTATTAGTTGCTTTTTTTCTTTCTAGGATAGATGAATTTGATATTTTCGGTCAATACCAGTTTTTTATTTCAACTTGTTCTTTTTTTATTCTTATATCGAAATCTGGAATTGATGAAAAAATTTCATACAGCTATACGGGAAGCCAAAATTGGAATACTAAAGACCCAAAGGAAAATAAAATTATTTCTAATCTTAATGTTGCTTTTTTCGCTTCTCTAGTTGGTTCCCTGTCAACGGTCATGTTTTATCTTTTTTATTCTTTACTTTCAGATATTAAAATTGATTTTTTCATTTCCTTATATGCATTTTTATATATCCCTCCTTTTATATTAGTTATAATGATTTCATCATTTTTTAGAGCACAAAATGATATATTAAATAGAACTATCTCCACATATTACATTCCTTCATTATTTTTCATGTCATTTCTTTGTTTACTTTATTTATTTTTTGAATTAAATATATACTTATTTTTAATTGCTAGAGCATCAACATACATTTTAGCCGCGGTATTTTGTTTTTGGATAATTCATAAAAAATTCAAAATAGATAATTTTGGTCAAATTTTTAATTATAAAAATTTGACCAATAGATATTTTAAAAAAGAGCTAATAAATTGGTTTGTTTTTCCTTTGATTTGTTTTCTTTTTGAAACTGGCACATATTTTATTTGGGTTTTAAGATCACTTCATTCAGATGAATTTATAGGAAAATTTTCAATTGTTTTTAAATTAGCAAGTTTAGTTTTAATATTCCCCTTAGCAATTTCAATCGTAATAGCACCTCATGCAGTTAAAAAGTTCAAAGAGAAAAAAACGTTATCTTTTGAGAAAAGGATCATTATTATTACGACACTAATGTCTAGTATATTACTACTTACTATTTATTACTTTTACGGTAATGAAATAATGTCATTTCTTAATCCAATACTAAATGGGTTTAAATATGAGTTATTATATTTGTCAACTAGCTTAACTCTTATTGCTATTACCTCTCCACTTCAATCATTGATGTTAGCTGAAAGTAAAATCAAGGATGTTTTTAAAGTAAATTTAATAGCAATTATTATTGCTACTATTCCATTAGTTTTAATCAGTTCTACTAACAGTTTTTCTAATTGTATGAATTTAATAAGTTTTTCAATTTTCATTTTCGGATTTATTCGTCTATCGTACATTTTTAAAGTAGAATAAATTTTGATGATGAATCATAGCTTAAAGGAAGAAATTAAACAAGTTAAATTATTTTCGGGGTTTAAATTGTTTTATTTTGTTATGTTATTTTTTCCTTCAATTACTTTTGGTCTTTTAAAGGCTGAGATTTTTCCTTGGGCTATAATTGGAATTTTCTGGTATTTTAAAAAGTACTCTAAAAACTTTGTTTATGTTATTGTTTATTTTATTATAAGTTGGATTATCTCATTACTTATTAATGGACCCACGGATTCTATCAGATCATTAGCATCATATATGAACACCCTATATGCGTTTGCATTTATGGTAACCATTTCTCAGCTAGAAGTCATGAAGTTAATAAAGTTGGTGAAAATAATATTTGTATTTTCATTAACGTTAGGCCTATTTCAATATTTAAATTTAATTGATTTTGCAGAAGATTTTATAAGATTAATAATTCCTAGAGGGAGCTCTGTTTCATCAATTGAATCTAATAGAGGTGTAAGATTACTCTCTAGTGAGCCTGCAAGGGCGGGGAATGAATTAATTTTTTTATATATATTAGTTAGATACGTTTATATTAAAATTAATCATCGTCTGCTTTCTGATGTGTTCTTCGCATTGTATATTTTAGTAATTATACAATCATTTATGGCATTTGCTTTCTTAGCATTTTTTCTAATTTTAAATATCAAACTTAAGTCACTAATAATATTTCTGTTAAGTTCTTTAATATTTATCTATTATGGATTAACTTTTTCTAGCGGTAGGTCAGTAGATTTAATTGCTAATGTAATTGAACTCAATAATTGGCGAGAGATATTGTTTTTATTCGTAAATTCATCCGGAAATAGGCTAATTACTATTTACTCTTCGTTCATTTATGGGATTTATTTCCCATTTGGATCTGGATTAGGCAATTGGTTAAATGGATCTATTGAAGCGATTAAAATGAGTGGAATTGATGTTAGTAATTATTCTTATTATAGCACTCTTGGAAATGGAAATATAGTAGGGTCTAGGTCGAGTGGGTTTTTAAGCAACCTAATCCTTGAAACAGGAGTAATTGGTTTTTTATTTATCATGAGATATATATTAAATGTCTTGAAAAAGTATTGGGATATTTCGAGAGATTCTAAAATAGTAATTGTATCGTTTTTATTTAAGATATTTTTTATTGGTTCTGTTGGTCACCCAATTGCATGGATTATAGTAATTTTAATTTTAAAGTATATGTACATAGAAAATAATCGCCTTAAATTATTTTTGTCATGATTAATAAATTTTCGTTATCGATGTCAGTTTATCAAAATGATGAACCTGAGTATTTTAGAAATGCATTTTTAAGTATAATTAATCAGACCTTAGTTCCATCAGAAATTGTATTAGTTGTTGATGGCCCAATACCCATTAAAACGTATAATTTAATTTCAGAGTTTAAGTTAGATTACTCATTCCTGAAAGTTATTAATATTAAGCAAAATCAAGGGCATGGAAATTCGAGAAGAGTTGGTTTAAACGAATGTACAAATGATATTGTAGCTCTGATGGATAGTGATGATATAAGTGTTCATAATAGATTTGAATTGCAACACGAATTTTTATTAAATAACCCTAAGGTTTCATTGGTTGGTGGTCAAATCGAAGAATTTATTGGTACTCCAGAAAATATTGTATCTAAACGAGAGGTGCCAAATGAACATGGAAAAATCAAAGAATTCTTAAAGTCTAGAAGCCCTTTTAATCAAATGACAGTAATGTTTAGGAAGAGTCATGTGTTAAATTCTGGTGGCTATGTAGATTTTTATCATAATGAGGATTATTACCTTTGGATAAGAATGTTTTTGTGTAATTATAAATTCCATAATCTTCCAGATGTACTTGTAAAAGCTAGAGTTAACAGTGAGTTTTATAAAAGGAGAGGTGGAGTAAAATATTTTTTAAGTGAGTATAAAGTTCAACAGATTATGTATAGAAATAGCATCATTTCAACATGTAGGTTTTTATTGAATATTTCTATTAGGTTTATTTTACAGATAGTATTAGGAGAGAGTCTCAGAGGTTTTGTGTTTAAGAAATTAGCAAGAAAAAAGATATAGATGTCAAAAAATAAAATTGGTTATACAACAGGTGTTTATGATATGTTTCATATTGGTCACTTACACTTATTAAAAAAAGCAAAAAATCATTGTGAATATTTAATAGTTGGTATAAGTACTGACGAACTAGTGAGTTCATATAAAAATAAAACTCCAATTATACCATTTCAAGACAGATTGGAAATTATTGAATCTTTGAAATTTGTAGATGAAGTCGTAGCCGTAACACATCGGGATAAGAAGCAATCATTTTTAGAAATAGGTTACAATGTCTTATTTGTTGGGGATGACTGGAAGGGATCAGATATATTTAATAATTTAGAATGCTTTTTAGAAGCTCAAGGTGCTTCCATTGAATATTTCCCTTACACTAAAGGAGTCTCTTCGACTCAATTTAGAGAGATTTTAACGGATATTTCAAATAATAATGAATAAGGGGTTTATGTTTGTTTATAGCGAATGGGATAAGCTATGCAAGGAGATATGTTCTAAAAATATTATTAGAGTAGATCAAATCCTACAACAGAGAAAGAACTCTAAGTGGATTTCGATTAAACATGATGTTGAAACAAATGTTTTAAAAGCACTGTATTTAGCAAGAATTGAACATAAATATAATATTAAGGCAACTTATTATGTTCAGGCAGATTTAGTTAGAAGTAATTTTAAGTTATTACAAGAAATCAAATCTTTAGGACATGAAGTCACTTATCATTATGATGTTTTAGACGCAAACAATGGAGACCTAGATAAATCTATAATAGATTTTAAAAATAATGTAAATATGTTTTTAAAATATGGGTTTGATGTTCGAACTGTTTGCCCCCACGGAAACCCAATAATGATTAGAGATGGCTGGAGTTCTAATAAGGATTTCTTTAGGAGTCTACAAGTACAAGCTATGTTTCCTAATGTCTTGGATATGGTAGTACAATTACCCGAGAGAGAGAATTCCGGTTATACTTATATTTCTGATGCTGGGTATGGCTTTAAGGAAATTGTAAATATTCAAAATAATGATTTAAAAAACCATGGAGATATTGAAATCAAAAACTATGCAGAACTTATTAATATTATAAATACACGTGATAATGTTATACTTAGTGCACACCCTCACAGATGGGAGCCAAGTAAATTTAAATTTATCATAAATGTATATGTTTTCAAAGTTTTACGGTCCGTAGCCAGGATGTTATCGAAAGTACCGATTTTAAAAAATATTATTTCTAGATATTATTATTTAGCAAAGAAGATATAGTATGAATGATAAAGAATTAAAACTGTTACACAATAAAATTTTAGAAATAGCAAAGTATTTTGATGAATTCTGTAATGAAAATAATATAACATATTATTTAATGGGGGGCACTGCCCTCGGAGCAATAAGACACAAAGGTTTTATACCTTGGGATGACGATTATGACGTATACATGGATTATAATAATTATATGAAACTTTTAAATAGAGTTGAAAATAATATTGATAAGAGTAAATATTATTTTCAAAAAGAAGACACCGAAGAATGGCCAATGTTCTTTAGTAAACTTCGTATGAATCACACAACTTTTATTGAGAAAGATGTGGTTGGTCGCATCATGCATCATGGAATTTATATAGATATCATGTGCTTAAATAATACATCATCAAATAAATATTTTCGATATATTCAATATTCTTGTGCAAGAATGCTGAATGCAAGAGCACTAGTAGGTAAAGGTTACATTACCAATAGTTTAATGAAAAAAGCAGCATTAGCTATTTCAAAGATATTTATTAGAGGGGTAATTAAAAAATATTTATTAAAATGTGTTCGGTCATATAATGCCAAAGAAACAACTTTTGTAGGGCATTTTTTTGGTAGGGCTCCATTTTTAAAAACCACCTTTAAAAAGGCTTACTTAGTACAACCCAGGTATGTTAAATTTGAAAGTTTAAAACTGCCAGTTGCTAATTGTGTTGAAGAGTATTTGAAAATAAGATATGGTGAGAAATACATGGAACTTCCATCAGAAGAAGAAAAGATGAAATATCCTTCCCATGCATATATAGTAGATACATCAAAATGTTATAATTCGTATATGTAATGAAAAATTATTTAAAAGATTTGTTTGATTTTATAGTCTCATTTTTTGGGCTTATAGCAACATGGTGGCTTATTTTAATTGCTTGGTTAATAGCTTCAATAGAAACCAAATCTAATGGTTTTTTTATTCAAAAAAGAGTAGGTAGAAATGGTAAGATATTTATGATGGTTAAGATAAAGACTATGAAACATATTGAAGGTATCGATACGAATATTACATCATCTAGTGATAGGAGAATTACGAAAAGTGGTAAATTTTTTAGAGACACCAAAATTGATGAACTACCTCAGCTTTGGAATGTATTAAAAGGTGAGATGAGCTTTGTTGGTCCTAGACCTGATGTACCTGGATATGCTGACAGGTTAGTTGGTGAAGATAGGCTTATATTAAAACTTAAGCCTGGTATAACAGGGCCTGCATCTTTAAAATATGCAAATGAAGAAGATTTATTATCTAGGGTTGATAATCCTGTAAAATATAATGACCAAATTATTTTTCCGGATAAAGTAAAATTAAATTTAGAGTATTATTATAACAATAATTTTTTTGGAGATTTAAAGTTTATTTTTCGTACAATTTATAAATCAAATTAGTTATGAATGACACAATTAAGAAATTTGGGTATCCTAAAACTACAATTAAGGAGTATGCTTACTGGATAATTTTATTAAGACCAGGTCAAGTAACAATCGGGTCTTTAATTTTGGCTTACAAGGAAGATATTACTTCATTTTCTGAAGTATCATCCAAAGGATTTCTAGAACTTAAAAAAATTCACTCTGAGATTGAAAAAAATTTAGAGATACTTTTTAATATGGACAAACTAAATTACTTGGCATTAATGATGGTTGATAAAAATGTACACTATCATGTTATTCCTCGATATTCCAAAGATGTTACATTTAAAGGGATTATCATGAAGGATTATGGTTGGCCAAATTTCCCAAATTTCCCAAAAACGAATAATATTTCTACTAAAGAATTCCATGAAATTAGAAATTCTTTAGTAGAAATATTTAACTAATACCTTAATGATAGAAAAAATATGGCTTTCCTCACCTCATATGGGAGGAACAGAAATGAAATATGTTCAAGAAGCATACGATACTAATTGGGTAGCACCTTTAGGTCCTAATGTAAATGGATTTGAGCAAGATATTGTTAATTATACGGGTGCAGCAGCAGCTTCAGTACTAAATTCTGGAACCTCCGCAATCCACTTGGCCTTAATTTTATTAGGGGTTAAAATTGGAGATGAAGTACTTTGTTCCTCTTTTACTTTTTCTGCTACCGCCAATCCTATCGTTTATCAGGGTGCTGTACCAATATTTGTAGATTCTGAATTAGACACTTGGAATATGTGTCCACTACTACTAGAAGAAGCCATAAAAGATAGAATTAGTAAAGGAAAAACCCCAAAGGCGTTGTTATTAGTACATCTGTATGGGATGCCATCCAAAATGGATGAAATTATTACCATTTCTACTAAATATGGAATTCCAATTATTGAAGATGCTGCTGAAGCTATTGGGGCTACATATAATGGGAAATCAATGGGTACTTTTGGCGAATTAGGAGTTTATTCTTTTAACGGAAATAAAATTATAACCACTTCTGGTGGTGGAGCCTTGGTTTCTAATAACGCAGCGTATTGCACAAGAGCTACTTTTTTAGCTACACAAGCAAAAGATGACGCACCTCATTATCTGCACAGCGAAATTGGATACAATTATCGTATGAGTAATATTGTGGCGGGTATAGGTAGAGGGCAGATGGAGGTTTTAGATGACAGAGTTTCAGCGAGACGAGCTAACCATGCTTATTATCTTGAAAATGTTGAGTCTGATTCAATTCTGTTTTTAAAAGAACCAGAAGGCTTTTTTTCCAACCGTTGGCTAACTTGTGTTTTAACAGCGTCTTTTGAACAGAGAGAGTTAATTAGATTGGCATTAGCCAAAGAGAATATAGAAGCTAGGCCTTTATGGAAACCTATGCATCAGCAACCTGTTTTTGAGAATTATCCTGCCTATACCAATGGTGTTTCTGAAACACTATTTGAAAAAGGTTTGTGCTTGCCTAGTGGTTCAAATTTATCGAAAGACGATTTAGATAGAGTGATTGAGGTCATAAATGAAATTTGCAATGTTTAAAAAACAACTCTTAAGAACGGTCAATCAATATGCTTCTCGTTGGTTGGTGCTAGCAATAGATTGCCTCTTAGTGCTACAGACTTTTGTATTGGCTTATTTTATACGTTTTAATTTTACGTTTAACTTTACTACACAAGATTTCTTATACCAAGAACCTTTAGTCTTAGTATTAGCTCTTGTTAGTTTTTTGCTAGTAGGCTCTTATAAGGGAGTTGTAAGGCATACAGGGGTAAAAGATGCTTTAAATGTTATGTTTGCGGTTTCTGTACTGGCAGGCTTATTGGTAGTTTTGGTTTTAGTAAATAGGGCATTGCATATTTACCCAGTCTTCACAATACCCTTATCTATTATTGTGGTCCATTATCTACTAAATGTAGTAGTATTGATTGCCAGTCGTTTTGTGTTTAAATTACTGTACAGAAGGGCGGTATTAGAATTCAAAATACAGACCAATGTACTTATTTATGGTGCAGGAGATTCTGGTTTTATTACGCATTCTGCATTGGTAAAAGACACCAAGCAAGGCTTTAATGTAGTCGGTTTTATAGACGACAACACTTCTAAAATAGGAAAGAGGATTGATGGGGTTATGGTCTACAATTCAACTGTTCTCAATAAGGAGTTTATTCTTAAAAACAGACTAAAAGAAGTGATTGTGTCTATACAAAACATTAAGCCTTCTCGTTTAATGCAAATTACTGATGATTTAATAGCGCATAATGTAAAAGTGAAGATTGTACCTGCGGTCGATAAATGGATTGATGGAGAGTTAAACGCTGGACAGATACAGCAAGTTAAAATAGAAGATTTATTAGACCGTGCTCCTATAGAGTTGAAGAATCCGGCTATAAAAAGAGAGTTGTTTGGGAGGGTTGTATTTATTACTGGAGCAGCAGGCTCTATAGGTTCTGAAATAGCTAGACAGGTAGGGATTTGCAACGTAAAGCAGTTGGTGTTAATAGACCAAGCAGAGTCGCCTTTATACGATTTGGAACAAGAATTTGTAAACCTTAAAATAAGTAATTTTGTTGCGGAGGTAGCAGATGTACGTGATAATCAAAGGATGCAGCAGTTATTTGAGCTTTACAAGCCTCAAATTGTTTTTCACGCTGCGGCATATAAGCACGTCCCCCTAATGGAGGGTAATCCGTACGAGGCAATTAGAGTAAATGTATGTGGCACCAAACGCTTAGCCGATTTATCCATAAGTCACGATGTAGATAAGTTCGTAATGGTTTCTACCGATAAGGCAGTAAACCCAACCAATGTAATGGGCGCTACTAAAAGAGCGGCAGAAATGTATATTTCAAGTCTTGTTAATACGGGAAAAACAAAGTTTATAACTACCCGTTTTGGGAATGTATTAGGGTCCAATGGATCGGTAATTCCACTATTTAAAAAGCAAATAGAAGCTGGAGGACCTTTAACGGTTACCCACAAAGATATTACGCGTTATTTTATGACTATTCCCGAAGCTTGTCAGCTCGTTTTAGAAGCGGGTATAATGGGTAAGGGCGGTGAGATTTATGTGTTCGACATGGGCGAGTCTGTTAAGATTTACGAGGTAGCTATAAAGATGATTCAATTATCGGGTTTAAATTTCCCGGAAGATATAGATATTAAAATTTCGGGATTAAGGCCAGGTGAAAAGCTCTACGAAGAGCTACTAGCAAACGATGAGAATACTTTGCCTACCTATCATGAAAAAATTATGATTGCTAAGGTTGCAGATTTTAATAAGGCCGAAGTAAAAGAAAAAATTGAAGATATATGTACTGCAAATAGTCAAGTTGACAATATTGAGATTGTAAGCTTATTAAAAAAATTAGTACCCGAGTATAGATCGAATAATTCTATCTACGAGAAATTAGATAAGAAATAAACGCGTATTTCACCATGAAGAAAAAAGCAATCATAGTTTCAGGATATTTTAATCCGATAC
>Ga0308012_10001381_pt1 | contig 13008 bp, 13 predicted proteins | sample Neamet179_FD_203133 | JGI IMG/M metagenome (GOLD analysis project Ga0308012, IMG submission 203133) | Marine microbial communities from water near the shore, Antarctic Ocean - #179 | ecosystem: Environmental > Aquatic > Marine > Unclassified | place: Southern Ocean | collected 2014-07-25 | reverse complement strand
TTCTAATAAATGTTCAAGACGCCAGTGACCCCTTAGAGTAATAAAACAAAATGTACCGGGCAAACCTTGCTCAGCACATCCAAAACCGCTCAGATAAAGCTTAGATTACCGGCTTAGCCCGCTGACTAAACCCGGTTTGTCCAAAGCCGAAAATCCATAGTGGCGTAGCCAGCGCAAGTCACTGTCAAAGAAAGCGCGCAAATCAGGAATGCCATATTTCAACATCGCAATCCGATCGATACCGAGCCCAAAGGCAAAACCTTGGTATTTTTGTGCATCAATACCACCGGCTTCCAAGACCTTCGGATGCACCATACCACTGCCCAGGACTTCCATCCAATCGTCGCCCTCTCCCACTTTCAACTGGCCGTTAGACCAGCTGCAACGAATATCAACTTCGGCAGAAGGCTCAGTGAATGGGAAATGAGAGGCACGGAACCTTAGTTCAACGTTATCCACCTCGAAAAAGGCCTTCACAAATTCCTCCAAACACCATTTTAAATTTGCCATTGATACATCTGTGTCCAAAGCCAAGCCTTCCACCTGATGAAACATCGGCGTGTGGGTTTGATCGTAATCAGCCCGATAGACACGGCCTGGACAGATGATACGCATTGGCGCACCCATTTTCTCCATAGAGCGTATTTGTACCGGACTGGTATGGGTACGCAGTACATGTGGCGGGCGATCATCATTCTCCGCACGATGAGTGTAAAACGTATCCATTTCCGCACGCGCCGGATGATGACCGGGCATGTTGAGCGCATCAAAATTATACCAATCGGTTTCGATCTGTGGCCCTTCAGCCACCGAAAATCCCATATCTGCAAATATTGCAGTCACTTCTTCCCATACTTGCGAAATCGGGTGAATCGATCCGATACGAGTACTTCGGCCAGGCAGGGTGACATCCAACCACTCAGCCTTCAAACGCTCTTCAAGGACTGCATTAGCCATTGAAGACTTCCGAGCGATCAATGCTGCATTAACCTCATCCTTTAAAGCATTAAGCGCTGGTCCCGCCACTTGCCGTTCCTCAGGGGACATTTTCCCTAAAGATCGCATTTGTAGACTAATCTCACCCTTCTTGCCAACAGCCTGAACACGCAAATCCTCCAACGCAGTTTCATCAACAGCAGCGGAGATTAAACTCAAATATTTTTCGCGCAGATCGCCCATCAGATCCTCCAAATTATGTTGCGACCTGTGCTAGCGAGATTATGCGGCGTGAGCAAGAGTGCTTAGAGTTTTGTGGAAGAGATTAAGCTGTAGGTAGGGGAAACCACTCGACACCCAAGGCAAGCCCTAAATGCTTTTCCAGCGGTGAAGCATCCAGTACCATTGATCAGGATCATTAAGGATCCGATCCGATAGGTTGTCATTGAAAGTTTGGGTCATGGTGAGGCTATCAGAGGGAGCAATAGCTGCGTCGAATTCGACGTTGAACTGCGTTCCGTCTCCTGTACGCGTACCAAAGGCCGGAACCATAGGCAGATCGTATTTCAAGGCTAATTGCGCAGCCGCCAGTGACGTGAGAGCCGGATGACCTAAGAATGGCAGACGTGCGCCATCAGTGTATTTTTCATCCAACAAAATCGCGATAAACCCACCTTCACGAATATGCCGTACCAAGGCGCGCGTGCCAATTTTACCAGTTGCCAAGATTGGTTTGCCTCCGGCTTCAATGCCAGCGAATAGGCGGCGCTCATAGTGCCTATTAGTTTGTGGACGATATACTGCACCAGTTTCCATGCCGCGGGCTTTCAACGTGGACCGGATAGCCTCCCACTGGCCAAAGTGACCAGAAACTATAATTGCACCTTTACCAACAGCACGAGCCTGCTGCAACGTGGCGAGGCCAGGTCCAGATACGATATTGCGCTCATGCAAGGTCTGGAACTCAGTGCAATGCAAAATCTCAAAAAGGGTCCGCCCCATATTGCGGCCCATTTTATGACATAGATCCATCCTCTCTGACCGCGGCATGTCAGGATAAACGCGGCGCAACTCACGGTCGACACGGCGGCGAGCAATCGGGAAATATCGCACCACAAGCCCAACTAACGCACCGAGCGCCCGCGAACGACGGTCGAAGGCGCGGCCTCGCGAAATGGAAAGGGCCGATAACAGCGGGATATAGCGGACATGATGCCAAAGGCTATTGAACAAACGAGAAATCATTCATGCGGTATGATGGAATTTGCAAGACTGGCCAAGTAGAAAGTTTCAAAGGCTGATGGGTCCACAAATTATAAATTTAAGTTATAGACCCGTTACGACTGAGTACGGTTACACAGCTTTTAATTTTTCCAGTCTAAAAAAGCCTACGCTTCAAAGTTGGAAGACATACTAACAAACGGATAATAAAGAATGACTTGTTTACTCACTGAGTATCAATTTTAACAGTCATCCATACTTCTACTAATCTTAAAAAGATAGAGATCAAGAATCTCACAGATCGGTTAGCAAAAGTATAAATAGCCCCAGAGAAATTTCTGAGGCTATTTAATTGACTTCAAGGGGCTGTTTAAATGAGAGCAGCCTGCGCTTTGGACACAATCGCGCCAAATGCATCTGGTTCGTTAACTGCCAAATCAGCTAAAACTTTGCGATCAACTTCTACTCCAGCCAAAGCTAGCCCGTTTATGAAACGACTGTATGACAAGTTCTCATCGTGGCTACGACATGCAGCATTAATGCGTTGAATCCACAAGCTTCGGAAATTACGCTTCCGTACCTTGCGGTCACGTGTAGCGTATTGGTTGGCTTTATCAACTGCCTGTGTGGCTGTCTTAAAGACGTTTTTCCTACGGCCAGAATAACCTTTGGCAGCTTTGATGATTTTCTTGTGACGGGCGTGGGTTACTGTACCACCTTTTACACGGGACATCTCTGTGAACCTCCTTAGCGGTCGTAGGGCATGTAGCTCTTGACGATTTTCGCGTCAGGAGCAGACAGAGTGGTCGTGCCGCGGGCGTCACGAATGAATTTGCGGGAACGTTTGATCATTCCATGGCGTTTGCCAGCTTGTGCAGCCATGACCTTACCGGTCGCTGTAACTTTAAAGCGTTTTTTGGCGCTCGACTTAGTCTTCATTTTGGGCATTTCGGTCTCCTATATTAGAACGTGAACGCGCGACTCGGCATGCCACTTTTGGCCGGTCTAGCGGTAGAAAGTAGCTTGTAGGCAGGATCCAGACCAAGGGCAAGTGGTAATTGCTACTTGCCTCCCGACTAGAACCATCGGCAATGAGGCTTAGCCAAACCATATCAACAATATCAGATTAGACCTTTGGACGTCCAAAAACTAAAAGATAGACAGCCTAATGCCGCATGTAATTATTAGCACTAGATTTTGCTCTATCAGCCATCCGGTTCGGACTTAAAAATCAACCGTTCTTCACATGGCGCTACACGTAAAATATTTGTTGTGCCAGCTTGGTTGAACGGCACCCCCGCAGTTACAGCAATCTGATCCAGTTTCTGAGCAAACCCTTGACTCACTGCAGCACGCACAGCAGCCACAACAGCCATTTTGAAACGATCGACAGGGCCAGTAATTACGCAATTCGTACCCCAAGTCAGGCTCAAGCGACGCGCCGTATCAATATTGGACGTCAATGCGATGATCGGAACCCGCGGTCGCTCTCGCGCAGTTAGGCTTGCAGTTGTCCCAGAAAACGTAAAGCAAGCAATCGCCTTGATATCAGTGGTTTCAGAAATTTCTCGCGCCGCGGCAACTATGCTATCAGCAACTGTTTTTCCTTTAGCGCTGCGGCCTGCTTCGAGAATACTAGTATAGGTTGGGTCCCGCTCCACCTCAATGGCAACGTTATTCATCGTAGTGACGGCCTCAATTGGAAACAGTCCTGCTGCGGATTCGGCAGAAAGCATTATAGCATCAGTACCTTCATAGATGGAGTTGGCAACATCGCTAACCTCCGCACGCGTCGGCATTGGACTTTCAATCATACTTTCTAGCATTTGCGTGGCCACAATAACCGGCTTCGCAGCGGCGCGGCATTTACGAACCAATTGCTTTTGGATAGGCGGTACCGCTTGCACGGGTAGCTCAACCCCGAGGTCGCCCCGCGCAACCATAATTCCATCACTCACCCGCAAAATTTCATCAAATGCAGCAACAGCAGCCGGCTTTTCAATTTTAGACATAACCGCAGCACGGCCGTTTGCTAGCGCACGAGCTTCATAAACATCTTCAGGACGCTGAACAAAGGAAAGAGCCAACCAATCCACACCTAGCTGACAAGCAAATTCAAGATCTGCACGATCTTTAGGTGATAGGGCTTTAAGCGGCAATAAGACATCAGGCACATTCACACCTTTGCGATTAGAAATTGTGCCACCAGCCTCAACAATACAATCAGCAAAATCGATACCACAGCTCTTCACAATAAGACGGATTTTTCCATCGTTAACCAAAAGCCGTGCTCCAACTTCTAAAGCTTGAAAAATTTCAGGATGTGGCAGAGTCACCCGCGTTCCGTCACCTGGAGCATTGTCTAAATCCAAGCGGAAATCAGCCCCATTAACCAAATCTTCTTCGCCATTTTCAAAAGCCCCAACCCGCAACTTCGGACCCTGCAAGTCTGCAAGAATCGCAATCGGGCTGTTGACACTTTTTTCAACTTGGCGAATAACTGCATGTCGCGCTGCAATTTCAGCATGATCACCATGTGACATATTCAGCCGAAATACATCAGCTCCAGCTTCATGCAAAGCCAGTATCATTTCATAATCATTTGATGCAGGCCCAAGGGTTGCTACAATTTTTACATTTCTGTCACGTTTCATTCACAGGGCTCGCTTATTGTTACCGCTATCATGTTGGGGTCCTATTGCACCATTTCACTTCTCTCCGCAACTAAGCTATCAAAGGACATGAACGACGAAGCGCCATTTTTCATTACAGGATCTGAACAAAAAGGGCCATGGTTGGTTGCATGTGATCATGCGCGCAACCATGTACCACACACAGTCAATGGTGGGTCTCTAGGCTTGCCACCAGAAGAAATGTGCCGCCACATTGCTTATGATGTAGGAGCGGAAGATTTGAGTTTAGCCTTGGGCAAACGTCTGCGGGCTCCAGTTCTATGTAGCAACTTTTCAAGACTAGTTATCGATCCAAATCGCGGAGAAGATGATCCAACGTTGCTAATGAAGTTTTACGACGGCACAATCATTCCCGCTAATCGCCATGCTGACGCGACTGAAGTGGAACGCCGGTTGGAGGTCTATCATCGTCCGTACCATGAAGCATATGATAGATTGGCCACTCCTGATAGGGCTATTATCGCAGTACATTCCTTTACACCGCAGCTCAAAGGCCGACGATCACGCTCTTGGGAAATAGGCATTCTGTTTGCTCAGGATCAACGTCTTGCTGATCCTACCATAGCTAGATTGCAAGCGCGTGGAGACCTCACTGTCGGCATAAACGAGCCTTATGACGGACATTTGCCAGGCGATAGCATCGACAGGCATGCGCTGCGCACTGGCAGATTGAATATATTAATCGAAATCAGGAATGATCTGATTGGAACTCCCAAAAATCGAAAGGCTTGGGTTCAGATTCTAGCACCAATTTTGGAACAGGCTTTAGCCACAACTCAAATACCACACGCAGGAGATTAGCATGAACTTACAAACCAAACTGGAAATTGAAGCCGCCGCATTCCGCCGCCTTCAGCAGCATTTGATCACCGACCGCCCCGATGTTCAGAATATTGACCTGATGAACCAGTCAGGTTTTTGCCGTAATTGTTTGTCACGGTGGTATCAAGAGGCCGCCAAAGAAGCCGGAGTTGAAATGAGTAAGGACGAAGCCCGCGAGGCCTTTTACGGCATACCTTTCGATCAATGGAGAGCGGCACACCAAATCAAAGCGAGCACCGAAGCTCAGGCAAGTTTTGCCAAATCTCACACGTAATGGTCATCAGCGTAGGGTGGCGCTGCCCTACGCCTCAAACACCTAACAGGCCGATCCACAAAAAAGGCTTAGCCATGTTCCTGTTGAAAATTTAGACCGGTTGGACCCCTAAGTTAAAAAACCTAGGTTTTGTGATTTAATCTCAAACCCATATCTAAACAATTTTCCAAGAAATAAGCACCCCATACTTAACCGTACTGATTAAATTGCAATTTTACGGCTCTCATCAAGATAAATTTCACGCAAACGGATGGCAACAGGTCCAGGAATACCTGCCCCAATGGCTTGTCCGTCCAATTCAACTACGGGCATCACAAAAGCAGATGCCGAGGTGAAAAAAGCCTCATCCGCATTTTGAGCTTCCGCAACAGTAAAAGCCCGCTCCTCCACTTCCATTTGCGCTTCCCGAGCGAACCGCAAAACCGCAGCACGGGTTATGCCATGCAATATATCATTCGACAAATGCCGGGTGATAATCTTACCGTCTTTAACTATATAAGCGTTATTCGACGTACCTTCGGTGACAGCACCATCTTCTACCATCCAAGCGTCATCACAGCCCGCAGCTTTCGCCATCATCTTACCCATCGAAGGGTACAACAGCTGAACAGTCTTGATATCCCGGCGGCCCCACCGCTGATCTGCAATCGAAATAACTTTGATTCCAACCTTGGCCACAGGGCTGTCCGCAAGCCCTGGCTTATTTTGCGTAAACAAAACGATGGTAGGCAGCGTATCTTCGCTTGGATATGCAAAATCGCGATCGGCGGCAGCACCACGGGTAATTTGCAAATAAATCAAACCCTCATCAATGTCGTTAACACGCACCAATTCACGGTGAACGTCCAAAAGATCAGCTGTTTCAATCGGGTTGCGCATGCCCAACTCGCTCAGTGATCGCGCCAAACGTAGCGCATGGCCCTGAAAGTCAATCAGCTTACCGCCTAAAACAGATGTGACCTCGTAAACACCATCCGCAAACAAAAATCCCCGATCAAAAATTGAAACTTTAGCTTCATTTTCTGGTAGATAGGTCCCATTTAAATAAACTGTGCGTATCATTGTTTTATCCCCACAAGGCCGCGACGGGCGGATGCACCCCGTCGGCGTCAAATTTTAAAGGTTGGTCACGATCTTCCGACATCAGAAGAGGGCCGTCGAGATCGGTGAATGCCGCACCCTGTGCCACCAAAGTCGCAGGCGCCATAGCCAACGAACTACCCACCATGCATCCCACCATAATTCCAAAGCCCGAGGCCAGTGCGGCATCGCGCAATATCAAAGCCTCTGTGAGCCCCCCAGTCTTGTCCAATTTAATATTGGCAAAATCATATTTCCCCTGCATATTCGCCAAGGAGCTACTGTCATGACAGCTCTCATCCGCACAAACTGGCAAAATGCGCTCTAGACCCAAAAGCGCATGATCCTCAGCAGCCGGCAAAGGTTGCTCCACTAGTTCTACCCCTAGACGCAGTAAATGCGGCGCCAAATCCAAATAGACCTCAGCACTCCAGCCCTCATTCGCATCTACAATAATGCGTGATTTGGGCGCACCACGGCGCACCGCTTCTAAACGCGGCATATCATCAGGGGTGCCCAATTTAATCTTAAGCAAAGGCCTAAACGCATTCAAAGCCGCCTGCGCCTGCATCTCCTCTGGACTGTCCAGAGATAGAGTATAAGCCGTAATCTCTGGCCGCAGCATCCCCAAGCCAATCAGATCGGAGACACGTCGTCCAGCGGTTTTGGCCTCTAAATCCCATAATGCACAGTCTACGGCATTGCGTGCTGCCCCCGCAGGCAGCGCCTCAGCTAATTCCGACCGCCCCACAGCGCCCAGCGCCTCGATTTGCGCCGACACACTGTGCAGGGTCTCGCCGTAGCGCGCATAAGGTACGCATTCACCCCACCCCATGAACCCATCTTTCTCAATCCGTACGGTCAGAACCTCCGCCTGAGTGCGAGAACCGCGCGAAATGGTAAACACCTGCGCCAATTTAAAAATTTCAGCTTGAACTGAAATATGCATGCAATGTCCTTACTTTGTCTGGCCCAGACATTCTCGCCGAAGGCCCGGCCCGGTAAGCTGCTGGGCAGATTAACAGGCGGATCATGCGCGGCGCGTCTGGCGCCGCACAATTTAGTTTAAAGGGCAGATTGCACTTACAGCGCCGCCAAGGCGTCCACCAAACGGCCTGCACCAATGCGGATTGGGTCTACCGTTGGTAGGCCCATGCGCGCTTCAACCTGCTCTAAATAAGCGGTTGCTTCCACATCAGACATATGTTGCGTATTCACCGAGATGCCCACAACTTCGCAAGCAGGATTGCCAACCTGCGCCAAAGTCAGCGCCACATCGCGCAGCTCTTCCAAGGAGGGCTGCTGATATTCCGGTAAGCCACGCATGTGCGCGCGCGTCGGCTCATGACCCAAGATCAGAGCATCCGGCTGGCCCCCATGTACCAGAGCCATGGTGACACCAGAATAGGAAACGTGGAATAGGCTGCCCTGTCCCTCGATATGATCCCAATGATCTGCATCATTTTTAGGTGTCAAATATTCAACTGCACCAGCCATGAAGTCAGCAACTACCGCATCCAGTGGCACACCACTACCCGTGATTAAGATCCCAGTCTGCCCAGTGGCTCGAAATGTTGATTTCATCCCACGCTTGCGCATTTCAGCATCCATCGCCATAGCGGTGTACATTTTACCAACCGAGCAATCAGTGCCAACGGTCAGGCAGCGTTTACCACTGCGTTTTTTGCCATTGGCAATAGGGTATTGCACGTCAGGAACACGTACATCATGCAGTGCGCAGCCATACTCTGCTGCGACCTCGACCAAATCCACCTCATCACGAAGCAAATTATGCAGACCCGAGGCCAAGTCGTAGCCCATCACTAAAGCCTCTTTCAGCACGACTTTCCAAGCGGTTGAAATAATCCCACCACGGTTCGCAACACCAATGACCAAAGTCTTGGCGCCCGCAGCTTTGGCCTCTGACAATGACATGTCTTGAATTCCGAGGTCCGCGCCACATCCGGCCATCCGAAACTGTGCAACGGCGTTCTCTGGACGCCAATCTTTGATGCCAATGGCAACTTTAGCGCCAAGCTGATCCGGTGCATCACCCAGAAATAAAAGGTATGGGGTTTTTATCATGGCGATCTCCTAACGCTGTTTCACAGATAATACGCCAAGATTTGCGCAATATTGCCCATTATTAGGCGCGTTCCAATATATATTGGAACGAATATATCAAATATAAGGTTAATATTCGAATATAATTCCATAGTAGGATAAAAAGTTATCAAAACCACTAGGGTTTGCGCCCTGAGTCGTAGACTCATTATCTTGAGCTTTAACAATCCGAAAGACCTTGCGGCCAGCCGCGCAAGATAATAATGCAAAGGCAGTTTATCTTGTAATTTCGTTACCCGAGGTATTATATGTCATTTAGCTTGCAACCCACCCCCGTCTCTCGTCCAAACCGCTGCCAATTATTCGGTCCAGGCTCCCGGGTGGCGCTTTTTGAGAAAATGGCAGCCAGTGCGGCGGATGTTATTAACCTTGATCTGGAAGATAGTGTTGCTCCCTCCGACAAAGATACCGCCCGCGAGAATGTCATCCAAGCCACCCATGATGTGGATTGGGGCACCAAAACCCTATCCGTGCGTATCAACGGCCTCGACACACCATATTGGTACCGCGACGTTGTCGATCTTTTGGAGCGTGCCAGTGACAGGCTCGACCAGATCATGATTCCAAAAGTCGGCTGCGCGGCCGATGTCTATGCGGTGGATGCTTTGGTCACCGCCATTGAGACCGCAAAGGGCCGCAACAAGCCTATTACCTTTGAGGTGATCATCGAAAGTGCGGCAGGCATCACGCATGTCGAAGAGATTGCCGCCAGCTCACCGCGCTTGGCAGCCATGTCCCTTGGGGCGGCAGACTTTGCCGCCAGCATGGGCATGCAAACTACCGGTATTGGTGGAACTCAAGACAACTATTATATGCTACACGGCGAAACAAAGCATTGGTCTGATCCTTGGCATTGGGCGCAAGCCGCCATCGTTGCAGCCTGCCGTACCCATGGGATTTTGCCCGTCGATGGTCCCTTTGGGGATTTCAGCGATGACGCAGGCTTTCGCGCACAAGCCCGGCGCTCAGCCATATTAGGTATGGTCGGAAAATGGGCAATACATCCCAAACAAATCGCCCTATCCAACGAGGTTTTTACTCCATCAAAGGCAGCCTTTGCTGAAGCCAGTGAAATCCTTGAAGCAATGAAACTTGCCAAGGCAAATGGTGAAGGTGCGACCGTCTACAAAGGTAGGCTGGTGGATATTGCTTCCATTAAGCAAGCTGAAGTCATTGTTGGACAATTTGAAATGATAAACGGTACCTGAAAATAATTTCATCTAGGGTTAAGTTATCGATCCATGCCAGTTCTGTTGCACTTTGAGCAAGCTGAGGTCATATAGGTTGAAAGACATTATTTGAGGCCTGCCATGACTAACTATCTTGAATTTGAACGTCCGTTAGCAGAAATTGAAGGCAAGGCAGAAGAGCTACGCGCAATGGGCCGCGACAACGAGGATATGGATGTTGAGGCCGAGGCCAAAGCCCTTGACCAGAAAGCCAGCCATATGTTGGGTGAGCTCTACGGCAAGCTGACGCCATGGCGAAAATGCCAAGTGGCTCGCCATGCAGATAGGCCACACTGCAAAGATTATATTCAAGAGCTTTTTCAGGAATATACTCCACTGGCCGGTGATCGAAACTTTGCTGATGACCATTCTATAATGGGTGGTTTGGCGCGTTTGCGGGACAGGCCGGTGATGGTCATTGGTCATGAAAAGGGCCATGATACCAAAACTCGTATCGCCCGCAACTTCGGCATGGCACGCCCTGAGGGGTATCGCAAAGCCATCCGGTTGATGGATCTGGCCAACCGTTTTGGCTTGCCTGTAATCTCACTGGTGGACACCCCCGGTGCCTATCCTGGCAAAGGTGCGGAAGAACGTGGGCAGTCTGAAGCTATCGCACGCTCAACAGAGAAATGCTTGCAACTCAAAGTGCCATTAATTTCTGTGATCATTGGAGAGGGTGGCTCTGGCGGCGCGGTGGCGTTTGCCACAGCCAATCGCTTAATCATGCTAGAGCATTCAATCTATTCAGTGATCAGCCCGGAAGGCTGTGCTTCAATTCTTTGGAAAGATGCAGAGAAAATGCGCGAAGCAGCAGAAGCCTTGCGCCTGACGGCGCAGGACCTGAAAAACCTAGGTATCTGCGACCAAATCATCTCAGAACCCAAAGGCGGCGCGCATCGCGACCGCAAAGCCACCATGAAAGCCGTGGGCGCCATATTGTGTAAGTCCCTTGATGAATTGGGTAAGAGAAGTCCCGATGGTTTGATGAAAGACCGTCGGCAAAAATTCCTCGATATGGGGACCAAAGGCTTGGCCAGCTAATCCGAGCTCACCATAAGACTTTTTCTGCTCGCGCCTGCCAAGTTCAACGTTTTGCGGCACTTTCAATCCATCTCCCCATGCTGGGCAATATCAAACTCCAGCCTTATTCGTAAAATCCAACTTCAGCCATCAATTCGCGTGAACGCACCTCAACCGCTTGCTCCATCAGCGCCATAAACTCTGCCACAGGCTTGCCCTTGGGAATTGGCTCCATAAACTCGACAGTGGCAGTCCCAGCCTTACGCAGCACACTGCGCTTTGGCCAAAAAATCCCAGTATTTAATGCCACAGGAACACAGTCTTGCTGTAATTCACGATACAAAACCCCTGAGCCCATTTTATAGACTTTCTTTGCACCCGGCGCCACGCGGGTGCCCTGCGGATAGATCACCAACTGCCCCGGCGCCACACGACCCGAAGCCACATCCGCCACCATCTTACGGATTGCGGCTGCCCCTTTGCCACGGTTGACCGGAACACACCCCAAACGATAGGCATATTGCCCCACAATTGGTGTAAACAAAAGTTGCCGCTTCATAATGAATTTTGGCTGTGAAAGGCAGTTGAATATTACAATAATATCAAAAAAGGATTGATGTTTTGCAGCAATCAAAACCTCACCATGTGGAATATTTCCACGTACATTAACTTTAAGCCCAATTATCCAGCGAGCGCTCCAGACCACCCACCAGCAATAAAAATGTGCGGCCATCGATGCACCTTTTTGGCTTATAATCATCGGAATCAAGAAAATAATTGCAACAAATACCATCGCGAGATACATCTGAATATTAAATAGCAAAGAGCGCATCCATTGTAGCGCGTATTTCATAATTGTTCCTCACAGACTTTGCGCAGGGGACATCCCTAAACTTCGAGCAATATTGTGTATCACTATAAAGCCAATAATATGTCAAAACCAGCTTTAACCTTCAGATTACATCAAGTTGCTAACAAGCAATTTCACCGATAAACTGTTCCCTGAATTGCCTGAAAATCTTGGTACTTTCAGAGCGGTAATTATAGCGCTATGTTGAGATTCAGTTCTTGACCCAATGCAACAATAGATTCGAGGCGTATTTGCGGTTATTGTGCCCAAAATGTGAAGCAGAATATAAGGTTTCTGATGATATCATTCCGAGCGAGGGGCGTGATGTGCAGTGCTCTAGCTGTAATGAGACTTGGTTTGTAAAAAGCTCACCCGCGCAACTTGAACGCCGCGCCATTGATCCTGATATAATCAGCATCTTGCAGCAAGAAGTCCAGCACGAGATGAAGGCACGAGAGAACGAAATAAGTTCCCAAAAAGCTGCCTCAACATCCTCATCAACTAGAAAGCCAGCTCCAGCCGCTAAGCCAAAAACTCAGAAACGTGCGCCAAAACGTAAGCGCTTACTACCTGTCGAAGTTATAGAAAAAAAACAGATTAAATCAGAAACGCCACTAACAACACCCTCAGAGCCTGAGGATGACGTGCCGCCGCTCGACAATCGGCAACGTGGTATTCTAGCAGCTTTAATCTTACTCAGCATACTTGCATCCCTGTATGTCTTTGCTCCAAAACTGACAGAGACTTTTCCCATCT
>Ga0308012_10001380_pt1 | contig 13008 bp, 13 predicted proteins | sample Neamet179_FD_203133 | JGI IMG/M metagenome (GOLD analysis project Ga0308012, IMG submission 203133) | Marine microbial communities from water near the shore, Antarctic Ocean - #179 | ecosystem: Environmental > Aquatic > Marine > Unclassified | place: Southern Ocean | collected 2014-07-25 | reverse complement strand
CACAGGACACATGAAACTAAATTTGGATACGGACGAAATCGAGAGGGTTGGCGGCGTGAGTTATACCATTAAAGACGGCATTGTCTTTGATGCCAAACAGCTACTTGATGACGTTGCCACAATGGTCAGAGTGGCAAAGGATTAATCAAGGCTACACCTTTCAGCCGGCTATCTATTCGAACTGGTATCGTCAATTCTGCCGTTGGCACTGAAAGTTAGCCCCCGATCTACCAGCATTTGGCGCACGACCCAATCAAAACTGTACAAGCGTCACCGATTCCCGCGTGAAATCATTCAGTATACCGTTTGGGTTTACCATCGATTCAACCTGAGTCACCGTGACGTCGAGGGCTTGATTGCCGAACGGGACGTCACCGTCAGCTATGAAGCCATTCGCCTCTGCGACAGGTTGTATCAAGTTAGCGCGCAGTGTCCCATGAGTGTCCCGCGAGTGGCCCATGAAAGTAGACTAACCCCCTGTTTCCTAGTAACCGCCCAGCCAGCACCCCACCTCCGGGGCACATCACCTTCCACAAGAATGGTTCCATTGCACCCCTGTACATACTATTGTGGACGAACTATAAGGCATTAAATTTATAACATTTCAAAAATAAGTAATTAATGGTTGAACGAACGGATAGATTGCTTATGCTTCAAGCGATCTAGGAAGCTTTCCGGATATTTTGAAATAATTACCAACTCGGTTTTCATCGAAGAACCAGTAGACTTAGATGGAGGCAGCCTCTATATTCCCTGTGCACATAAATCTAATTGTCAGGAATAGATGCCATGCCCACATCCCTTCGATCCCGGATAATTCTCACTATCGCTGCCATCATTGCTTTGACGATAGGAACTGCCTCCGCGGCCGAGTTGCAGTATCAAGGTCCAGTCACTCTCGAAGGTACCGAGCAATTTACTCTTGCTGCGCAAGCCATTGATCAGGTGTTTCGCATTGATGTAGCCCTACCGTCCAGTTATGGGCAAACAGACCAAAATTACCCCGTGGTCTACATGATGGACAGCAATTTAATGTTTACGGGCGTGATGAACGGAGCGTGGGGCCTACAGTTAGGACAGGAAGTTCCCGAAGTCATTATCATCGGCATCGGCTACGCCGTCGAAAATCTTTTAGAGGCTATTACTCTTCGCAATCGAGATCTACTGCCAACCAATGATCCGGAATTTGAAGCCCAGAGTGGTATGCCTGATGATCTCAGCACCGGAGGTGCGGAGGCGTTTTTGGCATTCATTAACGAAGAAGTTAAGCCAGCCATGAACGCGCGTTATCGTATCAATACTGACAGTCAGTCCTTGGTGGGTTATTCATTTGGTGGAGTCTTCTCACTTTATACTTTATTCAATCACCCCGATGCATTCGATAACTATGTCATTGGCAGTCCCTCCATCTGGTGGCACGATACGGTGACCTTCGACTACGAAACGCGCTATGCCGATGCTCACGATGATCTGCCGAAGGATGTCTTCATATCTTCCGGCGCATTGGAAGAGGCGCCGGACGGCGACGATTTCATGATGGTGAGCAACGCCAGGAAAATGACAGAGTTGCTACAGTCACGCAACTATCCCAACCTAAAAGTCAGCTACAAAAATTTCGCAGACGATACACACGCTACGTCTTATTTGCCTTCGGCGATACAGGGCCTTCGTTTCGTATTGGAAGATTGAGTTTATCTTTCTCAGCCACATCCTGCCTATTTTAAAGTGCTTCTCATCTAGAATTGGAAAGCCCTCATACGACAATTAGGTAACGGGGTTGTTGGATGAAAGACCTTCTGCGAGAGCAGCCCGTATTTGCTGGGCTGTAGAGATATAGTAGGAGGATTTAGAAGGACTTAGTCCCTCTTGTTCTAACTAATGGTACCAGTGGGCGGACTTGAACCGCCACTCCCGTGAAGGAACCGGATTTTGAATCCGGCGTGTCTACCAATTTCACCACACTGGCAATAATCGAATTCTGGTTGGCATAGGACAATGAGAGTGGCGCCTCTTATATCTTTATAAAAAATGCCGCCTAGCAAGACCAGCCGAGCATTATACCAATTGCGCCTGATCCTGCAATTACTCTCTCGCTTAGATGAATTTGCTCCAATCGGTGGAAAATCCGATGCATTCTCTAGCTCTTTCCCTAGCGAGGATTATTCTATACGCTGCCACCCTTCCAAATTGATCAAGACAGTTGCGTAATGTAATGCATATCAGTGATTTCCAATACGATCTTCCTCAGGAGCTAATAGCCAATTATCCTGCCGAAAAGCGCAGTGCGAGCCGACTATTGTGTTTGGACGCATCTACAGGAAAGCTCCAGCATCGCCGTTTCGGTCAACTGTTGGATTTTCTAGAGCCCGAGGATCTTTTAGTCTTTAACAACACCCGGGTAATCCCTGCGCGCCTATTCGCACAGAAGGAAACTGGGGGCAAGGTAGAAATACTGATCGAGCGCATGTTGGATGGAAACAGGCTTATGGCGCAGCTACGCGCCAGCAAATCTCCCAAACCAGGTACTCGCTTAGTCTTCAAGGCGGATAATGGCTCGATCCCCGGAGCGGAGGTCGAAGGGAGAGAGAATGATTTCTTTCTGCTGAGCTTCGATGCGGATGTCGATGTTCCTGCGCTTCTTGTGCGCGAAGGGCATATGCCGCTGCCGCCTTATATAAGACGCAGCGACGAGGAGATAGATGCCGAGCGCTATCAGACTATCTATGCCGAGAAGGAGGGAGCTGTAGCTGCTCCTACGGCGGGATTGCATTTCGACGAGGACTTGTTTGCGGCCATGCTCGCTAAGGGTGTGGACACAGCCTATCTTACCTTGCATGTTGGAGCGGGCACCTTTCAGCCAATTCGGGTGGACAATGTTCTCGAGCATAAGATGCATAAAGAGCTTGTTGACGTCGATGAAAAAGTTTGCCACCAGGTCGCTGCTTGCAAGGAGCGAGGAGGTCGCGTTATTGCCGTTGGTACAACAACGGTGCGAAGTCTTGAGAGTGCTGCTAAGGATTCGCCATTGGCGCCGTTTCATGGTGAAACCGACATCTTCATCTACCCGGGTTATGACTTTCAGGTAGTGGATGCAATGGTGACGAATTTTCACCTATCGGAATCCACGTTGTTGATGTTGGTTAGCGCATTTTCCGAAAAAGACATGCTGCTAGGCGCCTATAATGAGGCGGTAGAGCAGAAATACCGTTTTTACAGCTATGGAGACGCGATGTTTATTCATCACTCTCGTGACCGCGCCTAGGCAGATATCAAACGCCCTAGAAAGTAGCTGCGCACTGGCTGCTTATCTCTCATTTTTCGGCAGATTCTGCTATACTGCGCGGCCCTAAGAATTTGAAATCTAGCATCTATTCATTAATAACAGAAAGTCGTTAGCAACCAGATAGTAACTAAAACTCTATCGCCAACTAGAAGGATTGAATCGAAAAATGAAAGCACCCGTGCGAGTTGCTGTAACAGGAGCAGCAGGACAGATCAGTTATTCCCTCTTATTTCGAATTGCCGCAGGCGAAATGCTAGGCAATGACCAGCCCGTAATATTGCAGCTGCTGGAAATTACCCCTGCCTTAGAAGCATTGGCGGGAACGGTTATGGAGATTGAGGATTGCGCATTCCCATTGGTTGCTGGAATCGTTCAGTCGGATGATCCTAATGTCGCCTTCAAAGATGCTGATTACTGTTTACTGGTTGGTGCTCGGCCTCGTGGTCCGGGTATGGAGCGAAAGGATCTGCTAGAGGCCAATGCGGCTATCTTTTCTGCCCAAGGAAAAGCCATCAATGACAACGCCAGTGCTTCGGTTAAAGTATTGGTTGTAGGAAATCCAGCGAACACTAATGCTCTCATTGCTTACCGTAATGCGCCTGATCTGCAGCCCAGACAATTCACCGCTATGATGCGTTTGGATCACAACCGTGCGATCGCGCAGCTCGCCAACAAGGCTGGCAAACACAATACAGATGTTGACGGGTTGATTATCTGGGGAAACCACTCGGCAACTCAGTACCCTGATATCAATCATGCAACGGTTGATGGCAGCAAGGCGACAGACCTTGTCGATGAAGCGTGGACCTTAGAAGAATTCATTCCTACTGTTCAGCAGCGAGGCGCAGCCATCATTAAGGCGCGTGGCCTTTCTAGTGCTGCCTCAGCCGCCAATGCTGCAATCGAGCATATACGTGATTGGGCGCTTGGTACTTCTGGCAAGGTTGTTAGCATGGGTATTCATAGCGATGGCAGCTATGGCGTTGAAGAAGGTCTCATCTACTCTTTCCCAGTAATCTGTGAAGGTGGCAATTACGAAATCGTTCAGGGGCTCCAAGTTAGTGAAGTAAGCCAGACTCTGATGGACAAATCAGAGGCAGAGTTAAAGGAAGAGCGCGACGCCGTAGCTAACTTGCTACACTAAGCCAGCTTTACTGCACGGCGATTCGTCAGTTTGTAGAGTGTTCTAGCGGCGAATCAAGTTTGAGCATTTTGCTTCGGCGAAAGCAACGTAGACTCGTACCGGGCGAGCGTTGTTTTCGCGCTGTCTTTCTTAAGGCAAAAATTCCTCACTATCTCAGGTGTCTGTAATGAGCGGCAATACTCTAGACTTTATTCGCAGCAAACAGTTCTGGGTTTTCCAGCTGTTAGGCTGGTCTACCTGGGTATTGATGCTGGTGCTGCGAGATATCATCTTCGTGCCACCTGAATATATCTTCTCTCGAGCTCTCGTTTCGAGTGTCAGCGCCGTATCGGCAATCCTATTGACGGCAGGCCTGCGAACTATATACAAACTAGTCTGGGAGCGCGGGTTTATCGTGCGTGTCCTTGTGACATGGTTTGGTTCCTTCGGGGTCGCTTTGATTTGGCAGCCGATTCGAAACTACATATCCTTCATACCTTTCGGCGAAGTGCTTAGCCTGCGCGATGCGAGTGCCACGGGTTTATTCGACAATCTGATAACCAGTTCTTTACCGATGATTCTTCTGTGGAGTGGGCTGTATTTCATTTTTAAGTACTACCAGCTATTCCAAGCGGAGAAAGAGAAGAGCTTGCGCTCTGAATCTCTAGCGCATGACGCGCAGTTATTGATGTTACGTTATCAACTCAATCCCCATTTTCTGTTTAATACTCTCAATGCCATCTCCACCCTGGTTTTGTCGTCTGCAAATGATCGGGCGAATGAGATGCTGATGAAGTTGAGCAAATTTCTGCGCTATTCCCTTGATCATTCGCCGCTGGATAAAGTGAGTCTTGCGCATGAGCTGGAGACATCTAAGTTGTATCTGGATATTGAGAAAGTACGTTTCGCCGAGCGCCTACGTCTCGATATAGATATTGAAACTAAGACTGAGCTTGCGATGGTGCCAACCATGTTGCTGCAACCGCTGATCGAAAACTCAATCAAGTATGCAATCTCGCAGTCGGAAAGCGGGGGAACGATTCGAATTAGTGCGCACGTGAGAGAAGTGACTCTCGTGCTGCAGGTTGCCGATGATGGCCCCGGCTTGCCGATGCTCGATGGCGAAAGTGATGGCTCGACCTTCTCTGCGGGCGTAGGAATTAGTAATATCCGTAATCGTCTGCAAGGGATTTATTCTCACAAGCATAAATTGATATTCAGTAATGCCGATTCTGGCGGCCTAATCGTAACGGTTGAGATTCCCTATGACAGACAATGATTCGAATAAAATGAAGGCGATTATCGTTGATGATGAAGAGCTGGCCAGGCAGGGCCTGGAGATGCGCCTTAGCGCATTCGATAACGTAGAGATCGTTAAGTGCTGCAAGAATGCATCCGAAGCGCTGAAGGCGATTGCGGAGCTAGAACCAGATTTGGTGTTTCTTGACATTCAGATGCCCGGCAAGACAGGGGTCGAAATGATCCGAGAAATTCAGTCCGATATCTTGCCGATGATCATCTTTGTAACCGCCTACGATAAGTTTGCGGTCGAAGCATTCGAGATGTACGCTATCGATTATCTCTTAAAGCCGGTGGAAAATGAGCGGCTAGCAGAGGCGATAGAGAAGGCGTGGCAGCATCAATCTCAGGTCGGTGCCGCGAGCGAGAAGCAGCGACTCTTGAACTTATTGGTAAGTCTTACCGGGAAGTCGGCTACAGCTATCGGCGAATTGTTAGACGCCGAAGATCAGTCTACAGAACACGCCGACCGCCTAGCCATCAAGGATGGCTCTTCTATAACCTTCGTACCAATCAAGGATATCGACTGGGTAGATGCGGCGGGTGATTACATGTGCGTGCACGTCGATGGCGCGACGCATATCATGCGCACGACAATGAAGGAATTAGAGTTGAAGCTAGATCCTTCAATATTTCAGAGAGTACATAGATCGACAATCGTTAACTTGCGCAGGGTTGAGAAGGTTTCATCGCATATCAACGGAGAATTTCATCTAACCCTGAGCTGTGGTTCCTCGTTGAAGATGAGTCGTTCTTACAAGGAGAAGATTAAGCACTTCTTTTAGCGCGCAGTTTTTCCGCTTATTCTGCTCGCGCTCGTTGCAGCTCTTTTTCTAGGAAGTCTAGCCGGTCTTGTCCCCAAAACAGTTGTTCATCGAAGCTATAGCTGGGCGCGCCAAACACGCCGAGCTCTGCAGCCTTAACACTGTCTTGTGTTCTTTTTTCAATGGCTCTAGCGCTATCGGCAAGCAGCGCGCTACCATTCAAATTATTCTCTGCGGCAATCGCTAGAAGTGTATCTGAATCACTTATGTCGCGCTCTTCCAGCCAGCATGCTCGCAGGCAGGCACCGGCGAGATGAATTGCCTTGTGTGCATCTTGCTGTCGAAGATTAACGACCATAGTAGCGGCTAGTTTATCGCTCACGGGAAAGTGCTTGGGCTCAAGATTAAGATCTACCTGCGCGTGGTCGCGCCAGCGACGCAGTTCCTGCATTCGATACGCCTTTCTCTGCTCAGATCTTTTCGGAAGCGGTATGCCGCCAGTGCTGGGAAAGATGACTGAGAGATCCACCGGCCATATAGTGATTGTAGCGTCATTTTGCTTCGCTATTTTTACTAGCCTCTCATGTCCTAAGTAGGACCATGGAGAGACTAGCGAAAGGTAATAGTCGATAGATTTTTGCAAGATGTTATCTCCTTTAGGTTCGGTCTTAATCTGGTGATGTTAGATATTACCAGTTGGTATTAGCTCGTAATATGGTTGAGTGGGAGTTCAGTAGTGCTGTGTACTTCTCTTAGTATGAAACTCGAGTGTACGTCTGTGACTCCTTCTATCTTCGTGATCTTGTTGAGTAAGAGTTCTTGGTAGTACTCCATGTCGGGTATCACCACCTTTAATTGATAGTCAGCCGACTGGCCAGTAATCAATAGACACTCGGTGACTTCGGGAAAGGTGCGCACCTTCTCCTCGAAGATTTCGAAACGGTCGGGAGTGTGGCGGTCCATGCTGATTTGAATAAGCGCGATGAGCTTAAGTTCTAACTTCGAGGCGTCGAGCAGGGTGACTTGCCCTTTGATTATCCCACTTTCCTCTAACTGCTTTACCCGTCGCGCGCAGGGAGAAGCAGAGAGCCCGATTTTTTCTGAGAGCTCCAGATTGGTGATTGCTCCATTGTTTTGTAGCTCTTGTAAAATTCTCTTATCAAGCTTGTCCATCCGCATGCTGGCACACCATTTTTGCTGCGTTAGTGAAGGAAATTGATATTATTCTATATATTGAAATTAAAATACAAATTTATTACTATATTTAGTGTAAAACACCAATATTTTATGAATTTTAGGCTATTTAGGCGTAGAAATGCTACGGCTCTTTCCCTATCCTAGGCTACCTGAAACTAAGGGTGATTAGTTAAACAGACTGAACACCTGGATCTCAAGTCTCAAAAGGACAAAGTGAGCCGAGTTAGAGAGAAACGCCAAATCTGGTGTTAGCAAATTCAAATTAAGTGAGGAATAACCGTGTTCGATCATACGAAGTACAAGCCTTTCCAGACTATCGATATTAATGATAGAAATTGGCCGAATCAGGTCATCACCGAAGCACCTAGGTGGTGTAGCGTTGATCTGCGTGATGGAAACCAGGCGTTGATCGAGCCGATGTCAGTGGCGCAAAAGAAGAAGATGTTCGAGCTCTTGGTCTCAGTAGGGTTCAAGGAGATCGAAGTGGGTTTTCCTGCTGCCTCCCAGCCTGACTTCGATTTTGTTCGTAGCCTTATCGAAGAGGGTAAGGTGCCTGACGACGTAACGATTCAAGTTCTCACTCAGGCGAGGCCCGCTTTAATACAGCGAACTTTCGAGTCTCTGAAAGGCGCAAAGAAGGCTATCCTTCACGTCTATAATTCCACCTCCGTAGTGCAGCGAGAAAAAGTCTTCAAGACAGACAAGGCAGGTATCGTAGAGATCGCCGTGGCTGGTGCGCAGGAAGTTAAACGCTGTGCGCAACTTGCTCCGGAAACACAATGGACCTTCCAATATTCTCCCGAGAGCTTTACCGGCACCGAAATCGATTTTGCTGTTGAGGTTTGTGATGCCGTCTCTAGTGTGTGGAAGCCGACTGTCGAGAGGCCAATTATCTTCAATCTTCCTTCCACGGTTGAAGTATCTACACCGAACGTCTATGCGGACCAGATCGAATGGTTCTGCCGCAATATTCAAAACAGAGATGCGATTGTCGTTAGTCTGCACACGCACAATGACCGCGGTTGTGCTGTTGCCTCCGCCGAGTTGGCCGTCATGGGTGGCGCGCAGAGAGTGGAGGGAACTCTACTTGGAAACGGCGAGCGCACCGGCAACATGGACATCGTCGTGATGGCGATGAATCTATACAGCCAAGGTGTCGATCCTCAATTGGATCTGCATAACATGGACAAGATCGTTTCCGTCGTACGCGAGTGCACACAGATCGATGTACACCCACGCCAGCCTTATTCTGGTGACCTAGTGTTTACCGCCTTCTCAGGATCACACCAGGATGCGATTAAAAAATGCCTCGATATCTATAAAGAGGGCGAGACCTGGGAAATTGCCTACCTACCAATTGATCCGCGCGATTTAGGTCGGACCTATCAAGATGTAATTCGCGTGAACAGCCAGTCTGGGAAGGGAGGCATCGCCTACGTGCTCGCTAATAAGTTTGGATTCGAACTGCCGCGTTGGTTGCAGATAGAGTTCAGTCGCGTTGTGCAGCAGGTTACTGAGGTAAGCGGACAGGAGATAAAGGCAGATGAAATCTGGGACCTGTTCAACCAACATTATTTGAATAGCGACAAGTTGATTAGCCTTGAAGACTTTAGTATTGAGAAAGCGGAAGGACGCGAGACGTTCAATGCCAAGATCGAATACTTCGGCAAGGAGCTCTCGATTAGTGGCGAAGGCGATGGCGTACTTAATGCCTTCGTGACCGGCCTGCAAGAAGCCATCAAGGTCGATTTTGAAATCATGCAATATGGTGAGCACGCACTCGGCCAAGGTGCCGATGCAGAGGCAGTGACTTACATTCAATTGAAGTGTGATGGCCGACGTTACAGCGGCGTCGCGATTAGCAAAGACATCATAGCCTCTTCACTCAACGCCTTTATGGGCGCGGCTAGCCAAATGCTCAGTGAGCAACGCGTCGCCGCCTAAGGGCCTCGTTTTGCGCTACTGTATTAAACTACCTTTGTTGCTGGTCCTAAGCTGTAGATTCAAACAAAAATCACAGCATCATCTACGCGGAAATAATTAGTGTTCAATCTTATTGCTGGAGCCTCAGTCTCTTCATTCTTCTTCGGTCTATTCGGGGTCAGTTGGGAGTCTGTGGACGAAAAAATTGAACGTGAATTTCCGGCCGTGCAAGCGATTTCAACCCAGACACTGTTAACGCGCTATGAGTTATCAGACGGTACTCTGCCGGTTATCATCGATGTGCGTGAAAGTGATGAGTTTCGAGTCAGTCGCCTCGATAATGCGCTTAACTTGGAAAGTGCCGATGCCATATCCGATTTAATCGCGCAAAGGGGGCTCAGCAAAGACACTGAAATCATCGTCTACTGTTCCGTAGGCTACCGATCGGCCTCTGTCGCTGCAGACCTTCAGGCGCGTGGCTTCACCAAGGTGCTCAACTTAGAACATTCATTGTTCGAATGGGCCAATAAGGGTTATCCAATGACTAGTGCGAGTGGCAGCACCAACAAAGTTCATCCCTTCAACAAGGCGTGGAGCGTTCTGATTGACGATTCCCTGCATGCCTACCCCGATAAGTAATTTTAACCTCGTGCAAACTATTCTTCCATAGCTTGCGACTTACTCTCTAAAACCAGTATCCTGTTTTCGATGCAAGAATCTGTGGTGCAGCGATCAATGGGGATTTCATGAGCCTGATAGACGAAGACCAAGCGCTAATAGCGGCAGCTCTTAAAGGGTCGGCCTATGCATGGGGAAAATTGGTCAAGCGCTATGAATCGAAGATCTACAACCATGGCTTGCGTCTAACTGGAAATTCCAGTGATGCGATGGACCTGATGCAGGAAGTCTTTCTGGGTGTGTACAGAAACCTACATCGATTCAGAGGCGATGCGAAGTTCAGTAGTTGGATCTTCCGTATAGCGCACAACAAAGCGATAGATATGAATCGCCGTAAACGATTAATGACCTCGTCTCCAAAATTTTCCGCAGAAGATGAGGGAGACGAATTCGAAAAATTTCCCGGCAAGAAGGATTTAGAGCCAGAAAATAGATTAGGCAATATCGAGCAGAACGTTCGCGTTCTCAAAATGTTAAGCGAGTTAAGCTCGGATCAGCGATCGATAGTGGAGTTAAAGATTTTTCAATCTTTAACTTTTGATGAGATCTCTGCGCTTCAAGATATTTCGGCAAATACAGCCAAGACACGTTTCTACAGTGCGCTGAAGAAATTGAAAGTAGTATCGGAGGAACAAAATGTCCTGTCCTAAAACTCACTATTTACTGCAAGAATATTTTTCTGAAGACTTGTCGGCAATCGCCCGCAACGAGTTGGATAGGCATCTAACTGATTGCGCGCATTGCAACGGCGAGCTCGAGTCAGTGTTGCTTGCTCAGCAAAATCTGCAGCAATGGCAGGAACAAAGAGCTCCACATTGGGATCGGCATCTTGAGTTATTCCGGCAGGAGCATCGTATCGATCGCCCCGTTTCGCGATTCTGGTTGAGTTGGCAGTGGTTGCCAACGGCTACATCAATAGCCATGTTGTGTGTGCTTCTACTCAACGTGAGTGTGGTTAGTAATGAATCTGGCTTCTCTATTTCCTTCGCCGGACCTTCCGCCTCAATCACGAATTCAAATGCGCAACTGGCCGAGTTTGAGCAAGCGCAGCGTTTGGAAATGCAGCAGCTCGCAACAAGAGTAGAGAGCAAGCAGGATAGTAACAATGTGCAATTGTTGCAGGCGGTCATGGAGCAGACTCAGCAATCGACAATAGATAGTTTCGATCAGATGTATGCCTATTTCGAGCAGCAACGACTCTTGGATCTACAAGATATGCGAACGGGCTATGAACAATTGGTAGACAGCGACTATGAAACGATTAGGTCTTTGCAACAGTTGGTAAATTATGTGGGTTACCAGAGCGATATTCGATAAGAAGGTTAGGCTATGCGAAAAGTTATAAGACAAACCTTAGTATGTGCCATAGCGGCAGTCAGCGTGGTGTCGGCGACTGCTCAAGTTCCCCAGTTAGAAGAGTTGCAAAGGAACATTGAACTATTTTCTGGTGTGCTGGAAGATGCTCTGGATTTCGAGGAGTCAAAGGGCTTGTTCGGGCTAAGTCTTGGAGGTATCGAGAGTACTTACCTAATAGGCCAGGGTGTGGTTCTGGAAGTGAGAACACCTCTAGCCAATAGCCGTAATCGATTGAGCCTCGCGTCCTTGAATTCTGCAATGCAGACACTACAGGTACGCGGTAATCCATTCGAAACCCTCGCGTTATCTCAATCCCTGCCTTCATCTACATTTGCTTCATCGGCACAGGCATCTCCTGTGATGGCTCTGAGGAGCCAGTCTGCAGACTCCACTAGCCTCTATACCCAAATGATGGAGCGGGTTGCGAATATCGACTACTCGCTCGCTGTAAACAATGCCATTCAACAGGCCACTGAGTCAGCAAGATCTCTACGTTCGCTTGGTTCTGTCGATGATGGCGACTATGAAGAACTGCGTGCTGACATAGAAGGTCTGCGCGCAGAAATGGGAGAAAAGATGCGGGGCCTGCGAGAGATTGAGTCGCAGATCAGAGAATCGACCGCTGCGGCTATCGCAGATTCGAACATCGACGAAGAGATGCGCCTCAAGCTCGATACTGTTATAGCGCAGATAGAGCCACTGCGTGAGCAAGCTGTGGCTATGGCTGCTGAACTTAGGCTACGTAGTGAGGTGGCTGAGCAAGATTATACCCAGCAGTGGCAGCAAGACGTGGTGGTGTTTGAGGGCAAGCTCTATAAGGCGATGTGTGACTACGGATCGACGCTGCGTGAACTTCCAACTGATGAGCGCGTCTCAATAATTCTAACAGGGCTTGGTCAGCAGGGCGAAGACCAGCGCCGCACCGATAAGATTCATGTCTTCAACAAAGCAGATCTGCAGGAATGCCAATCAGATGACATTTCAGTCGCGACTTTGCGAGAGCGGTCCACTTACTACAGCTACTAGTGCGTGCCTCCCAGTTTGCACCTAGGTATAACTCAGGGCTTTCCTGGAGTTATACCTAGTGACCTAGAACGGTGCGCCAGTGATGTTCACATCGGCCGGCGCGAACTGTTTCGAAAGTTCTCAAATAGTACTGGTCCGAATGTGAACACTGACTTAATACTCGGTATGCTTCGTAGATTAAGAGCAAAAGAGAATTTTGGCTTTCTCTGAGCTGAAAATTCCTTATAATATGGGCTCTCTACACAGGTGTTGTTTGCTGCGCACCAAAATGACCTAGTGAGCTAGGTGATGAAAAAGAGTGGCCCTAAAAATAAGAAGCTGTATCTGAGGAGAACCAGATGGACTGTCCGAAATGTAAT
>Ga0308012_10001372_pt1 | contig 13045 bp, 8 predicted proteins | sample Neamet179_FD_203133 | JGI IMG/M metagenome (GOLD analysis project Ga0308012, IMG submission 203133) | Marine microbial communities from water near the shore, Antarctic Ocean - #179 | ecosystem: Environmental > Aquatic > Marine > Unclassified | place: Southern Ocean | collected 2014-07-25 | reverse complement strand
AGCAAAATCAGAACTATCAACCGCAACGACGCGGCCACGTGAATCTAATTTTACGCCAGCATCTATCATCCACTGTGGTGGGCTTGGTAAGAAGCCAAAGGCGATAACCACTGCATCAGCCGCCATAATAAATTCGCTGCCTTCAATAGGCTCTGGGTTGCGTCTACCATTAGCATCAGGTGTGCTAAGCTGTGTTTTAACAAACTTAACACCAACAGCGGTACCTTTATGATCAACAGCAATATCTAGCGGTTGAATATTAAACTCAAAATTTACACCTTCTTCTTTAGCATTTTGAACTTCACGCGGAGAGCCCGGCATGTTGGCTTCATCACGACGGTAGGCACACGTAACGGTTGTTGCGTCTTGTCTGATCGAGCTACGTACGCAATCCATTGCCGTATCACCGCCACCCAGTACAACCACTTTTTTATCTTTGAAGTTTACATAAGGTTTAACTTGCGCATTATCAGCGGCGTTAATACCCATTAAGTGTTGAGTATTACCAATTAAGAAGTCTAAAGCATTATAAACACCGTTGGCTCCCTCATTGTCAAAACCGCCACTCATGTCTTTATACGTGCCTAAACCTAAGAACACTGCGTCGTATTCATTACTTAAATCACTAAAGCTAACATCAGTACCTACATTGGTATTTAAACGGAACTCGATACCCATGCCTTCTAATATTTCACGACGCGTTTGAATAACTTCTTTTTCAAGCTTAAACGAAGGAATGCCAAAAGTAAGTAAACCACCAATTTGAGCATGACGGTCATATACTACAGCATCAACACCATTTCGAGTTAATACGTCGGCACACGCTATACCTGCAGGGCCTGCGCCAATAACAGCAACGCGTTTGCCTGTTTTTACTACGTGTGATAAATCAGGCTTCCACCCTTGGGCAATAGCGGTATCAGTAATATGTTTTTCTATATTACCGATAGTTACTGCACCAAACTCATCGTTTAAGGTACAGGCAGATTCACATAACCTATCTTGTGGACAAACACGTCCACACATTTCAGGTAAACTATTTGTTTCATGGCATAAGTCAGCGGCTTCAAAAATACGGTTTTCTGTAACCAGCTCAAGCCATTGTGGAATATAGTTATGTACGGGACATTTCCATTCACAATAAGGGTTACCACAATCAAGGCATCGATCCGCTTGGCCTGCACTTTGTTCATCACCTAAAGGTTGGTATATTTCAACAAAGTTAATTTTACGTTCTTCAATCGACTTTTTAGCGGGGTCAATTCGTTTTACATCAATAAATTGATAAACATTCTTACTCATTATTTTAATCCTTAATTTTTATCAATTATTGTGCTTGCACACGAAGTTCAGCACTTGAGCGGCTACGATGACCTAATAATGTTTTTACGTCGGTAGCGGTTGGCTTAATTAATTTAAATAAGGGGGAATACTTATCAAAATTCTGAAGAATTTCTTGAGCACGTAAACTGCCCGTTTCTTCAAAGTGTTGATTAATAATACCGCGTAAATGTTCTTGATGAATGGTTAAACTTTCTATCGCGAGCATTTCAATAGACTCTTTGTTCAAGCGAAGATCTAAATCACCCGTTTCATCTAATACGTAAGCGAAACCACCGGTCATACCTGCACCAAAGTTTACACCCACATCGCCTATAATGGTGACAATACCGCCTGTCATATATTCACAAGCATGATCGCCAGTACCTTCTACAACGGCATGACAGCCTGAGTTACGTACAGCAAAACGTTCGCCAGCACGACCCGATGAAAAGAGCTTACCGCCAGTAGCACCATATAAACAGGTGTTGCCCATTATCATTGTTTCGTGGCTTGCGTAATCTACGCCAACTGGGGCTTTAATTGTAAGTTTACCGCCAGCCATACCTTTACCGACATAGTCGTTAGCATCGCCGGTTAAAATCATGTTTAAACCGCCCGCATTCCATACACCAAAACTTTGTCCGGCAGTACCTGACAAATGCAGGGTAATAGGTGACGCCGCCATACCTTGGTCGCCATGATGACGGGCTATTTCACCTGATAAGGTAGCACCTACAGAGCGGTCAGTATTTTGAATGTTAAAGCGGAATTCACCGCCTTTACTATGGGCTACAGCGTCTTGTGCTGCTGTTAGTATAGCCTGGTTTAATTCGCCTTTATCAAACGCAACATTTTCTTCTGTTTTATAAAGCGTTGTATTTTCATCGGCTACAACAGGAGCGATGATAGGTGATAAGTCTAATTTACTTTGTTTAGACGTAAGACCATCAATTTGAGTTAATAAATCAGTTCTACCAATAATATCTGTTAAGCTTGCTACGCCAACACTCGCAAGTATTTCACGCACGTCACGGGCAACAAATTTAAAGTAATTCATGACTTGATCAGGTAAGCCTTTAAAGAACTGTTCACGTAATACTTCATCTTGCGTTGCAACACCGGTTGCACAATTATTAAGATGACAAATACGTAAGAACTTACAGCCTAAAGCAACCATAGGTGCGGTACCAAAACCAAAGCTTTCAGCGCCTAAAATAGAGGCTTTAACAATATCCAGCCCCGTTTTTAAACCGCCATCGACTTGTAAGCGAACTTTGTGACGTAAGCCATTGGTTACTAAGGATTGGTGTGCTTCAGCTAAACCAAGTTCCCAAGGGCAACCTGCATATTTAACAGACGTTAATGGACTCGCAGCGGTGCCACCGTCGTAACCAGAGATAGTAATAAAGTCAGCGTAGGCTTTAGCGACACCAGACGCAATAGTACCTACACCTGGACCTGAAACTAATTTAACGGAAACAACCGCTTTTGGGTTAACTTGTTTTAAATCAAAAATTAGCTGAGCTAAATCTTCAATCGAATAAATATCATGATGTGGTGGCGGCGAAATTAAGGTTACCCCCGGTACGGAGTAGCGTAATTTAGCAATTAATGGTGAAACTTTGTCTCCAGGTAATTGTCCACCTTCACCCGGTTTCGCGCCTTGTGCAACTTTTATTTGTAACACGTCAGCATTAACGAGGTAGTGGGGCGTAACACCAAATCGGCCTGAGGCAATTTGTTTGATACGCGAATTTTTAACAGTACCAAAACGGCGCTCATCTTCACCACCTTCGCCTGAATTTGAATAGCCACCTAAACGGTTCATTGCGATAGCTAATGCTTCATGTGCTTCAGGGCTTAGTGCACCAATTGACATGGCAGCACTGTCAAAGCGTTTAAACATTTCGCTGTCAGGCTCTACTTGATCAAGTTCAATAGGTTGACAATCGTCTTTGATTTTTAATAAATCACGAAGGGTGGCAACAGGGCGTTGATTGACTTCATCGGCGAAAGTACGGTAGTCATTATAATCTCCGTTTTGCACGGCACGTTGTAAATAATTAACGACGTCAGGGTTATATGCATGGTATTCACCACCATGTACATACTTTAATAAACCGCCGTGATTTACTTTTTGATGGGGTAAAAAGGCTCTACGCGTTAAGTTAATACCGTCTTGTTGAATATCAGTAAAGTCAGCGCCTTTAATACGACTTGGCAAATCACTAAAACAAAGCGTCATAATATCTTCATTTAAGCCAATGACTTCAAATAAACCCGCACAACGATAACTCGCAATAGTTGAAATACCCATTTTAGAGAGTATTTTCAATAAGCCTTTATTGATACCTTCACGATAATTAATAATGGCATCACGCGTCGATAATTCTATTTGCCCTTGTTCAGCAAGTTGTGCAATGGTTTCAAAGGCTAAATAAGGATAAATAGCAGTGGCACCTAAACCAAGTAAAACAGCATAGTGGTGTGAGTCGCGTACCGATCCTGTTTCGACAATAATATTTGAGTCACAACGTAACTGTTCATCAACTAAACGTTTTTGTACTGCACCGACAGCCATGGCAGCAGGAATAACGATTAAGCCAGGTTTAATGTCTCTATCAGATAAGACTAAAATAACCGTTGCGCTATGACGAACAAGTGAAACGGCTTCATCACAAACACGTATTATGGCTGCTTCTAAGCCTTCATCGTTTTCATAACTGAGTGATAACGTATCAGAGCGATAATGTTCAGGGTCTAGATTACGCATTTGTTCTAAACCTGTACGCATAAGTACAGGGGTTTGAAACAACATACGGTCTGCATGACCGGATGTTTCATTAAATACATTATGCTCACGGCCAATACAGGTACCTAATGACATTACATAACGTTCACGCAATGGGTCGATTGGTGGATTGGTTACTTGTGCAAATTGCTGACGGAAATAATCATATAAAGTACGTACTTTACTTGATAACACAGCCATAGGAGTATCATCTCCCATTGAGCCAGTGGCTTCTTGGCCATTTTCCGCTAGGGTTCTAATGACTTGCTGAATTTCTTCGTAGCTGTAATTAAACATTTTCTGATATTGGTTCATCTCAGTATCAGAAAATGCTCGCTTAACGGTTAAATTCTCTTCAAGCTGATCAAAGGGGACTAAATGACGAACATTTTTATTTAACCATTCTCTGTATGGATGGCGTATTTTAAGATCGCTATCAATATCACGTGAATGAGATATTTTACCGGTATAAGTGTCAATAGCTAGCATTTCACCAGGACCAACTCGGCCTTTTTCTACTACCTCATCTTCGCCATAATCCCAAATACCCACTTCAGAAGCTAGGGTAATAAAACCATTACGTGTAATAACGTAACGAGCAGGGCGTAAACCGTTTCTGTCAAGGTTACAGGCAACATGACGGCCGTTAGTCATTACGACACCGGCAGGACCGTCCCACGGCTCCATATGCATGGAGTTAAATTCATAAAAAGCCCGCAAATCATCATCCATTAATGGACTGTTTTGCCATGCAGGAGGCATTAATAAGCGCATAGCACGGTATAAATCCATACCACCGGCTAAAAACAGCTCAAGCATGTTATCTAAAGAGGATGAATCAGAGCCCTTCTGGCCAACAAAAGGGGCTGCATCTTGTAAGTCAGGCAATAAAGGCGATTTAAAGCTATGCGTTCTTGCTCGACTCCATTGACGGTTACCGTTAATGGTATTAATTTCACCATTGTGTGCTAAATAACGGAAGGGTTGTGCTAAATGCCACTGCGGCGAAGTGTTTGTAGAAAAGCGCTGATGGAAGACACAAATGGCACTTTGCATTCTAATATCGGCTAAATCTAAATAAAAATTAGGTAAATCTACCGGCATCATTAAGCCTTTGTAGATTGTCACTAAGCAAGATAAGCTGGCGACATAAAATCGTTCATCGGTAATACGTTTTTCAGCGCGACGTCGAGCCATATATAAGCGACGTTCTAATTCTAGATTTCTCCATCCAGGAGGTGCATCGAGAAATATTTGTTCTATTGTCGGTAAATTACCGATAGCAATCTCACCTAATACTGACGTATCGGTAGGTACAGTACGCCAGCCAACTATAGTTAGGCATTCATTCGATAATTCTTCTTCTAATATTTTTTTTGAAAGTGCAGCTTCAATAGGATCTGGGCTTAGGAAAATCATGCCAACCGCATATTTTTTACCTAGGTTCCAATTTTTTTCAGCAGCTACAGCACGAAAAAAACTGTCTGGCTTTTGTAATAATAAGCCACAGCCGTCGCCTGTTTTACCATCACTGGCGATACCGCCACGATGTTGCATACGATCTAAAGCGGAAATAGCGGTCTTAATTAATTTGTGACTGGTTTCACCCTGTTGATGGGCGATTAAACCAAAACCACAGTTATCTTTTTGGACGCTATGATCATAAAGCTGCATTTTTTTCTCCTAATAATAAGCCAACTTACTTACGGGACAGTCAAAAAGAGAATAAATATACAAAAAAAATGCATAGTTATACCTTTTTTTTAAGTAAGCGGAATGCTCAACGATACTTAGTAATCGATAAAAGGTCAATTGAAATAGAGTTTTTACTCATTATTTAAGACCTTTTTATTTAATACTTTTTTATTTTATATGAAAAAAAAAAGACGTTTTCATTATAATATTTTGTTTTTAAACGTGAATTTTTTATTTTTTTAGCGTATGACAATGAATAAAAGTTAGTCGTTAATTGTGTGTTTATAAACGTTAATTATTCAGTTTTTATGCAGGGATGATAGCTTTCGAGAGGTATATTTATGGGGTATTGAAATGAGGGTTTAAAAAAAGCCAATGGGTATTTCCATCGGCTTAGTTTGAGGTGAAAGCAAAGGTTAAGGTTGATAACCGCCTTCAATACCCTTAGTGGTAACACTTACTGCATCGTGAGCATGAAGTGATTCAAGGTGATTAATACGTAACCAGAAATCATCAAAATGATTAGCTTGGTTCATACTGTGCTGCAAACGACGTGCAGCATCTTCACAAAACATTAGGTTTTGGCCATTAAGACGAGCAAACTCTTGCTCATCTTCACGCTTAACGGCAGCTTGAACAGGTGTTTTTAAAGAGCTTTCGATAAGGTCTACTAATTCAGTGATAGGAAAGTTACTAACACTTTTATTCAGCTTCACTTTTACTTCAGCAACAGAGCGTTGAGAGTGCGGAGTTGCCACAATCCCCTCAGTAGTCCCTAGCCATTCATGTACGTCAGCTATTGCTAAGGCATTTTCCTGTGCAAATTTATCATTAAATGCTTGCTGAATTAACTGGCGAGCTAATGCCGCAGAACATGGACAGGTAGATGAATAACGCACATCAATAGATAACTCTATGTCGAGTTTACCTTTATTTAAATGCCCAGTCAGTGTGACAGGATAAGCCTTCCAGCCTTCTTTTCCACTAACTAATGATTTTCTACGCAAATGATATTCGAAGCTAAATTGTACTTTAGCTTGATCACTTAATTCTTGATGGCTACTAATAAAGCCATCAAGCAACGTAACCAAACTGTTATAATTAAGCACGCCACTTGTTGATAAATCATCAATAAGTAGATAAAGGCGTGACATATGAATGCCTTTCGCTTGTGCTTCTTTTAAGTTCACAAAGGCATCAATATGAGCCGAAACCATACGGTCGCCTTGGCCTTTTGAAGCAACCATAATAGGCATTTCAATGTTACTCATACCAACCCAGTCAAGAGTACCTTCGGTTTGAGCTGTTGTATGATTGGCGATATCAGGCATTGATGTCGTCATTTCGACCCCACTTTAAACGATGTTATTAACTAATCTCCGAAGTTTATAGAAATAAAGACGAAGAGTAGATCTAAGGGCGCACATTCTAGCTTATTTTTTAGTGGTAATCATTACTGTTATTGCGGTATCGACAAAAAAGATAATATTTATAAGTATTTTCTTCTATTTTTCAATATGTTTGTCTGATTTTTATTACTGCGTTAATATGGGGGGATTGAGTCTTATTTATGCTAAAGGTGTGTCTGTGGAAACTGAAGAATTAAATTGTTACTTAGACTTCGTGTTACTTGATGATTATTTAGAACGATTGGGTAAAAACATTGTAGAGCAGATGTTGGCTTTGTATTGCCAACAATCAGTCATTTATCTTACCGATATTGAAAATGCACAGTTGAATAATTCGCAATCTGACTGGCAAGAGCATTGCCATAAAATGAAAGGTGCTACCGCAAGTGTTGGTATGTATAAGTTATATGAACAATTAAAATCATTAGAAAAGAGTGAAGCACCCACTGAAGAAAAGTTAGCCTTTGTGGCAGCGTTAAAAATATCAAACGAGCAGGCAATAGCCGCTTTTAAGCGTTGGTTGCAAAGTCTTTAGTGAGTGTATATACCCGCTTCACTTGAAGATGCAGGATTCAGCTGAAATTAGAAGCGGCTTTAGGCAAGGCATTGATTGTAGAGAATGGTTGTTCATTCTCAAAATCAATAACGCAGCATAAAGCGTTTCTAAACCAGCCCTTGGGGAAGACTGAGCAAATCATTCCCTGCGTTACATTTCTTTTTAAGGAAACAACCCTTGATAAAAAATGTGCCTTGATTATGAATCGCTCAAGCTTCCTGAAACGAGCATCTTCAAGTGGAACGGGTATATATTCAGATCAGGCTTTAATCTATTGATTATAAGATTGCAGCCTAATCAACGAGTTTATTATGAATCTAGCGTACCGACAAAACGATAGCCTTCACCGTGGATCGTATTAATAAGCTCAGGTGTCTTCTGGTTTAATTCAAAATGCTTACGTAAACGTCGTATAGTAACATCGACTGTACGGTCATTAGCGCGTAAGTCTCTACCGGTCATTTCTTTAATAAGCGCTTGGCGAGTAATTATTTTACCTGCATTTTTTATAAGTAAACTTAAGGCTCTATATTCACCACGAGGAATAGCGATAACGTCACCTTCTGGGCTGGTCATTTTTCTAGAGTCGCTATCTAAAGACCATTGATTGAACTTAATCACACTTTTTGCTGGTACTTCATTGACTTGACCAATACGATTTAAAATATTACGAGCTCTAATCGTCAACTCTCGAGGATTAAAGGGCTTCGTTAAATAGTCATCAGCACCAATTTCTAAACCAAGAATTTTATCAATATCGCTATCTCTACCGGTGAGGAAAATTAACCCTAAATCTCTATTTTCGGTTAATTCGCGCGCCAATAACAAGCCATTTTTTCCGGGTAAATTAATATCCATGATAACAAGGTTAATAGTGTTTAGCTTAAGTTGCTCAGCCATACTATCGCCATCAATAGCGTCGAAAACAGTATAACCTTCCGCTTCAAATAAATTGCGTAAATTAAAGCGAGTAACGTCTTCATCTTCGACAATTAAGACTTGATAAGTGTGCATAGTAGAATTTACCTAATATTTTAATGGCGATGCGACTATTGATAGTGCATGAAGCTTGTGTAATGTATTTACATATATTCTGCTATTTTATCCAACTCAAAATGAAAAACAATGTTTAAAGTTTTTTATTTCATTTACTTGTAACTAATTCAACAGGAAAAGTGATGTCAAAAATTACGCCGGGTTCGTCTTTATCCTCAAGTGTAATATGCCCACCTAATGCTTGGCTGACTAAATTAAAAACTAAGTGCATACCTAATCCACTACCACCACTGCCACGTTTGGTTGTTGTGAAAGGTTCAAATATTTTTTCTTTCATTGAGTGCTCAATACCAATACCATCGTCAACGTAATTGAGATGTAATTGATCACTCAAATTCATTACGTTAATAGTAATGGTGCCCTTTTCGAGTCCATCAAAACCATGATAAATAGAATTAAGGATCAGGTTTATTAATATTTGGCTTAGTGGGTCAGGTTTACTGCGGATGAATAATTCGTCTGGGCAGTTTATTGAAAGGTGAACATTGGCTGAGCTTATTTTAGCCGCAAGGGTTAATAACACTTCATCGATTAAGTCTCTCACATTAAATTTTATATTGTCAGCATTCGATTGGTCTACCGCCACACTTTTGAAACTTGAAATTAATTTCGCTGCTCGCTCTAAATTACGAAATATTATGGCGACATTTTCATCACTGTCATTTAAGAATTTTTTTAACTGGCTTGATTTTAATGTTTGATTTTCAAAAGCAGTTTTTATTTCTGTTAATTTATCTGCTAGCAAACTAGACGCCGTTACGCCCAATCCTATTGGTGTGTTTACTTCGTGGGCTATACCCGCAACCATATCACCAAGGGATGCCATTTTTTTTGCTTCAACTAATTGACCTTGAAACTCATGCAGCTTTTCTAGCGTCGATAATAGATCTTGATTAGATTCTTTTAAAGCATCGGTTCTGGAACTTAATCTGTTTTCTAGTACTGTATTTTTGGTTTTAGTATGTTCATGGTCTTCCATTAAACGATGCGTATTTTTTTCTACTCTGACGAGTAATACATTGATATATTTAGTTAACACATCAAGCTCTTTAAAAGGCGAAGATGTTAATTGAGTTTGATAGTTTTTACTCTGATATACTTTACTTATTTCATCAATTAAGCGTTCTACTGGTTGATGAATTTTATTAAACAATGATTGAGCAACCTTGAAAGCAATAATGAGAGCAAAGATCAAGAAGACGAACATAAAGTAAATTAGCTTTTTGATGAATGCCTTTTTTTCAATAACACTCGTCTGAATAAATAAATAGCCTAACACCTGATTTTCTTGAGTAATTTTAACGATAAGTTCAATATGGTTATCGTTATATTGTAGAGTACTTAATTGTGATATTTCAGTAATTTTATCACTGATGGGCGGGAAGTTATGATTGCGATTATAACTACTGAAGTAGTTAATACTGTCATCTTTATTTATACGATAAATATGAACATAGTTAACTAGTGGCGTAGTAACCCATCTTTTAAGCTGACTTTTTAGTTTATTTTCACTATGACTGCTTTGTAAATATTGACTGCTATTTTTTGATAGTAAACTTGCCCATGCACGAGTTTCATCGACAATAACTTGAGTTGTTTGCTTATCAACCATATAAATTATAGCGATGTAAGCAATAAGTATAATCACTGTAGTTAAAGCCATTATGCTTCGAACTACATGATTATGAAGTGAAATTGTTTTTTTTGATTTATTCATTAGGCTTAAAGCATGAAATATCTCTTACTTTGATAATAACTGAGCTTGGTAAATAGTAAACCCTTTACTTTTAGTAATTACCCGAGTATCACCAATATGTGCCTGCATTATAGGTTGATAGCGTAAAAAACTATTGGCGACTATAGTTATATTGCCTCGTTTATTAAGTTTTTTGTTTATGCCCATTAAAAAGTCTTCACTGGCTTGATAATGTGTCTTAATACCTTGATGAAAAGGCGGGTTTGAAACAACGTGTTGATAGTGTTCTTTTACATCAGATAGACTATTTGACGCGAATACCTGACCCGACAAACCATTTAGCGCTAAGCTTTCTTGTGCGGAGGTTAATGCTAACGCGCTAACATCAAGTAGCGATAAATGCGTATCACTAAATTTCTTACCAATAAAACAGCTAATAACACCCGCACCACAACCAAAGTCGAGTGTTTTTCCGCTCATATTAGAAGGTAAATTACTCAACAATAATTCAGTGCCTGTATCCAGTTTTTGTTGGCTGAAAACTCCGGGTAATGAGGCAATAGTTAGCTCAATACCTTCTACTGTTATTTTATATTGTTTAAACCAATCGTGTAAATTAAACGTATTAGATAATTTACCGGTTTGAAATGTACCGACAAAAAGTAAACAGTGGCGGGCGGCATCAACTTTTTGACAATAAGCTAATATGTCTTTTGTGAGTTTTTCGGCAGACTGTATGCCTCCTTTTTTCTCACCGACTAAGACTATTTTTGTTGTTTCGTTAATACAATGAGCAATCATTGCAAGTGTGAAGTTAAGCTCAGCTTTGCTCTTGGGAAATGTTATGACAACAAGGTCATGGCATATGGTTGTTTGATAGGTACTCGCGAATGTTGTGGTAATTGTATTGCCATGCTTTTTTATGAGTGCTTGGTAATCAATAAAGTTGGTATTAAAACAATGAATGTTTTTAGGCTTATGGTGCTCCTTATATAAATCAATGAAACCATCTTCAGATAAGTTAATAAATAATGGTGCTTCAGCGATAAGTAATTCATTATTACGTAATAAAACTTGGCTAGGATTTGACAAAGACATAGGGTAAGGCGCAGGGCAATAAGTAGATAAAAATAATGGTTATATTCTACGGTAAATAAGTATAAGCGAATAGGCTTATTTGCCTTAAGTTAATTGTACCTAAGTAAAAAAAATGATTAAATAGCGCCGTCCCTAATTCCTATTTACTGGTTAATAAATCAATCATTAAATTTTAATAGGGCCAGAAGAGGAGCGTTAACCAAGTAATTACCGTGATTTTGAACTATTCAAAAGCAGAAGTTAAACTTTGCACGCGTAATGAAGAGGATTAACGCCGAAATAAGTTGCTATTTAATTAGCGATTGATCGGTTGTTTATTTTATAGCGTATAACTATAAAGTCATGGGCTGAATCCTAACAACGGTCACTTTATTAAATAATCTTTTTGGTTATTTAAGTAGAGAGCTTCTGGCCTTTGCATATTAGCCTAAATATCAGCCTTGCTGATGTTATGCTCTTCTTTGTAATCGCCTAGAACCCCACAAAATTTATTTAGTTTTTCAAAACGTGTGCTATGCACAACCTTGATAAGACTAATATACATTATTTTTTCTATAGAATTTTTATCAGATAACCGGAGTAAAAAAATGGACTGGCAAGACATATTAGCACAGCTAGAAGCGGGTACTTTACGCGCGGCAAACCAAGATGAAGCAGGCAACTGGCATGCTAATGTTGAAGTAAAACAAGGTATTTTAGCTGCATTTAAAGCAGGCGAAAATATTTCTTTTGGCGATAACTACCTAGGTTTTGTTGATAAACATAACTTACCAGCTCGTCAATTTACACCAGAAGATGGTGTTCGTTTAGTACCGGGTGGTTCATCAGTACGTGCTGGCGCTCATGTTGCTAAAGGCGTAATTATTATGCCTCCAGCTTACATTAATGTGGGTGCTTTTGTTGATAGTGGCACTATGGTTGATAGCCATGCGTTAATCGGTTCGTGTGCACAAGTAGGTAAAAACGTTCACGTTTCAGCTGCCGTTCAAATTGGTGGCGTTTTAGAACCAGTAGGCGCTAGCCCTGTAATCATCGAAGACGGTGCTTTTTTAAGTGCTGGCGTTGTGATTGTTGAAGGTATTGTTGTTAAAAAAGGTGCTGTATTAGCACCGGGCGTATCGCTTTCTAAATCAGTACCAGTATATGACTGTGTAAACGAAGTTATGCGAGAAAAAGGTGCAGAGATCCCTGAACGCGCTATTGTTGTTGCAGGTACTCGCCCAGTTAAAGGTGAGTGGGCTAAAGAACAAGGCTTAAACATGGCTTGTGCATTAATCGTTAAATATCGCGATGAACAAAGTGATGCAGCGCTAGAGTTGGAATCAATCCTTCGTTAATTAATCAGCTTGTCGCTGTATGGTTCAAGCTGTGCGTCAACAGTACTCATTGATGTTCATCAATTATGTGCTCTTTCTTTTAGC
>Ga0308012_10001370_pt1 | contig 13046 bp, 11 predicted proteins | sample Neamet179_FD_203133 | JGI IMG/M metagenome (GOLD analysis project Ga0308012, IMG submission 203133) | Marine microbial communities from water near the shore, Antarctic Ocean - #179 | ecosystem: Environmental > Aquatic > Marine > Unclassified | place: Southern Ocean | collected 2014-07-25 | reverse complement strand
ACTCAACCACAAAATAGAGGTTATTTCATGCTTAACACCAAATAGAACTAACCACGTTTCGTCTACTGGCAATAAAAACCATAAGAGAGCTGTTAAAGCACAGGTTGCAACGACATAACCTAAACGTTGAAAAGTATCAACCAAGCCCATGAATCGAGCCCATTCCCATGCACCGATAGCGATAATAGCCATAATGAGCATTGCAAAGTAGTTAATAGGAAAATAAAAAATAGCTGAAATTACAGCTGGAGCTAATATTAAAGCCGTTATAATGCGTTGTTTTAACAAGGGCTACCCTTTTTAGTAATAGACTATAAGCTAGTCAGGCAAGCTCTGAGTACATTACTCGGCTTGCATTCTTAATTAGACTTTATTAATTATACGGATTCTTTTCTTGCTTGCTCGCCTGTTTGACCAAAGCGACGTTCTCTTTGATCAAAACAATCTATGGCTTTTTCAAATTGAATATCATTAAAATCGGGCCATAAAATATCAGTAAAGTAGAGTTCGGCATAAGCCGCTTGCCACAACAGAAAGTTACTAATGCGACAGTCACCGCCAGTACGGATAAGTAGATCTAATGTGGGGAGATTAGCTAAGCAGGTATATTCATTCAGTGTATCTTCATTGATATCATCAAGTGATATTTGTCCCTCTTTAACATCACTTGCAAGTTGTTTAGCCGCTTGCGCTATATCCCATCGACCGCCATAATTTGCCGCAACAGATAAGACTAAGCCAGTATTACCGGCAGTAAGTGCTTCTGATTTTACAATGTTTTTTTGTAATTTTTCTGAAAATCGACTCAAATCGCCGATCACTTGAAAACGAATATTATGTTTGTGTAAACGTTTAACTTCTTTAGTTAAAACAAACATAAATAAGTCCATAAGAACACCAACTTCTTGTTCTGGACGTTTCCAATTCTCACTACTAAAAGCAAAGAGGGTTAATGCTTTTACTTCTAATTTCCGAGCACTTGCAACAGCTGAACGAACAGATTCTACACCGGCTTTATGACCTGCTACACGACCTTTTCCTTGGAGCTGTGCCCAACGACCATTACCATCCATGATGATAGCAACATGTTGAGGGGTTTTTCTATTATCAGCTTCTTCAGCTACAATGTCAGTATGTTCCACTTACAATATTCCATTCATTATTGAAGCCACTTTCTTTATAAGTCATCATATATAAAAAACGCCTGTTAGTACAAGTAGCAACAACATGGCGTTATTTAAATTAATGGACTTATATTTCCATTAATTCAGCTTCTTTTTTCACAAGTACTTCATCAACTTGCTTAACATAAACATCTGTTATTTTTTGAACTGAATCTTCAGCTTGATGATGCTCATCTTCACTGATTTCTTTTTCTTTTAATAAACTTTTAAAGTCAGAGTTTGCGTCACGACGGATATTACGAATAGCAACTTTGCCACCTTCAGCTTCACCACGAACAACTTTAACAAGATCTTTACGACGTTCTTCTGTAAGCGGAGGTAATGGAATACGAATTAACGTGCCATTTGATTGAGGATTCAAACCTAAATCAGACTTTAAAATAGCTTTTTCAACAGCACTGATCATACCTTTATCAAAAACGGTAATAGAAAGGTTACGTGCATCTGGAACAGATATATTACCAACTTGATTTAATGGTGTATCCATACCGTAATATTCAACGACAATATTATCAAGTAAAGAAGCATGAGCACGGCCTGTTCTGATTTTAGTCAAACTGCCTTTCAACGCTTCAATTGTTTTCCCCATGCGCTCTTCAGCATCTTCAATTATTTCATCTATCATGTTAACTTTCCTAAATATTATTAAGTTAATTTAAGTTAGGCATTCATATTATCCTAACTTACTCACCCTTAGTTTTGACTTAAGTCTCAACACGCTTTTTATGTGAGATTGTGGTACCTTCACTGCTGCCCATAATGACAGATTTAAGTGCACCAGGCTTGTTCATATTAAATACACGAATAGGGATATTATGATCTCGTGCTAAAGTAAAGGCAGCTAAGTCCATTACTTTTAATTCTTTATCCAGTACTTCATCGTAACTTAATTCACTGTAAAGTTCAGCTTCTGGATTGTTAACTGGGTCTTCTGAGTAAATACCATCAACTTTAGTGGCTTTTAAAACAGCATCGGCTTCAATTTCAATACCACGTAGACAAGCTGCTGAATCGGTAGTAAAAAATGGATTACCTGTACCCGCAGAAAAAATAACGACACGGCCAGACTTTAACAAACTGATCGCGTTTGCCCAATTATAACGTTCACATACACCGGCTAGATCGATAGCAGACATTAATCGTGTATTTACAAAAGCACGATGTAAAGCGTCACGCATTGCTAAACCATTCATAACAGTGGCAAGCATACCCATTTGGTCGCCTACAACACGGTTCATACCTGCTTCAGCTAAACCAGCACCACGAAATAAATTACCCCCGCCGATAACAAGACCGACTTGAATACCCATTTCGACTAACTCTTTTATTTCTTGAGCCATACGATCCAGTACTTTTGGATCAATACCAAAACCCTCATCTCCCATCAGTGCTTCACCACTGAGTTTTAATAGAATGCGTCGATAAGCAGGTTTTGGATTAGTTGTCATAGGGAAAATTCCTGTCGCGGTTAAAGTTATAATATTTAAGCGTAAAATATCTGGTGTCAAAAGACCGCGGCTATTTTAGTACGTTTAGTCCATACACGATAGTCTAAACTGAAAAAACTCTATTTTATTATTAGATATTGAGCGTAACTGTACTTTAATGGGTTGAAAATCATTCAATCTAAAGTTGTTTTAATCGCATTATGGGTTTGTCACATAAAGACTAAATTATAGGTATAAAAAAACGCCTACCTAGGTAGACGTTTTTATCATTCAAACTATTCAATTAGACCATTACAAAAAAGGGTCTTTCAAATATAGGAATTAAGCTTTAGCAGCAGCAAGTTGAGCTTCAACTTCAGCAGCAAAATCTTCAACTTTCTTCTCAATGCCTTCGCCAACTTCTAAACGTACGAAGTTAGAAACAGTAATGCCTTTCTCTTTAAGAACAACACCAACTGTTTTCTTAGGTTCCATAATAAAAGCTTGGCCTGTTAAAGAAACTTCACCAGTAAATTTCTTCATACGACCGGTAACCATCTTCTCAGCAATCTCTTCAGGCTTGCCTTCGTTCATCGCCATTTCGATTTGAATACGCTTTTCATTGGCAACAACTTCAGCAGGAACATCTTCCGGGTTGATGAATTCTGGCTTGCTTGCAGCAACGTGCATAGCAATGTGCTTAAGTGATTCTGCATCACCTGTACCAGCAACAACAACACCGATAGTAGCACCATGGCTATAAGAGGCTAACGCAACACCTTCAATGTATTCAACACGACGAATATTGATGTTTTCACCAATTTTTGTCACAAGCGTAATACGCTGTTCTTCAAATTGTGCTTGAAGATCTGCGATAGTCGCTTTAGAAGCAAGAGCAGCGTCAGCAACTTTGTTAGCAAAACCTAAGAAGTTATCATCTTTTGCTACAAAATCAGTTTGACAGTTAACTTCAACTAATGCGGCTACGCCATCAGTAGTTTTAATTAAAATAGCACCTTCAGCAGCGATATTACCGGCTTTTTTAGCGGCTTTAGCTTGACCGTTCTTACGCATATTTTCAATCGCAAGTTCCATATCGCCTTCAGCTTCTACTAAAGCATTTTTACAATCCATCATGCCCGCAGCTGTGCGTTCACGAAGTTCTTTAACCATTGCAGCAGTAATTGCCATGAGTTAATTCCTCAGTTTTCAGTTATCCCCAAATTAAAATATTTGATAAATTAATGTTGGGCATAAATATTAAATAAGTTGCCACAAAAGCAAACTTTTGTGGCAATAGAAAATAAACAGTTTGTTAACTAATATTACTCAGTTTCAACAAAACCGTCTTTTTCAGCTTGTACTACGATGTTTTGCTCACGACCACTGATCACTGAGTTAGCCACTGCATCACAGTATAAAGTGACAGCACGAATTGCATCATCGTTACCTGGTACGATGTAATCAACACCGTCAGGGTTTGAGTTAGTATCAACAACAGAAATTACTGGGATACCAAGGTTGTTTGCTTCTTTAATAGCAATGTGCTCGTGATCAGCATCAATGATAAATAAAACGTCAGGTAAACCACCCATGTTTTTGATACCACCTAAACTTTTATCAAGTTTTTCCATTTCACGAGTACGCATTAACGCTTCTTTCTTAGTTAACGCTTCGAAAGTACCGTCAGTGCTTTGAGACTCTAAATCTTTTAAACGTTTGATAGATTGACGAACTGTTTTCCAGTTAGTCAACATACCACCTAACCAGCGATGGTTAACGTAGAATTGGTCAGATTTAATAGCAGCATCTCTGATTGCATCACTTGCAGCACGTTTAGTACCAACAAATAACACTTTACCTTTTTTCGATGAAACATTACTTACAAAACTAAGTGCTTCATTGAACATAGGAACTGTTTGTTCAAGGTTAATGATATGAACTTTATCGCGTGCACCAAAGATGAATTGCTTCATTTTTGGATTCCAGTAACGAGTTTTGTGACCGAAATGAACACCGGCTTTAAGCATATCGCGCATTGAAACGTTTGACATTTTTCTTTCCTTTATGGGGTTAAGCGTTCATACACCCAATATACACGACTCTTTTGTTTCGACTTAAAGCCAAAAGCTGAGCACCCCGGTATACCTTTAATAGATGTATGTGAGTTTATAATAATGACTTATAAGCCAAAAACCTTAGCAAAGATTTTTACACAAATAGTCGATTTAAATTGTCACTAAACCAAGCTAACAACCTTATGTTTAGTCTATTTTATAGTAAGTTTTCGAATAAAATACACACACACAAGACGAACTAAAAATTTAGCGCCGCAATTTATACCATAAAAAACATTTCTTAGCGAGATAAAAATCATTTACCGTCAAAAGACGATTTATAGTGGGATAATAAGGCAAGGCGAGTTAAAATCATCATATATTCATGTTTTTCTACCTAAGATTACAGATAGAATCAACATAATCCCCTTTGTATTAACTTTTGTAGAGTAAATAATGGCAGCAGAAATATTTTTCATTTATGACAGTCACTGTCCTTGGAGTTATGCCGTAACCCCTTTAGTGAATGCGGTAAACCAATCATTACCTGAAGTAACCTTAAATTTATGGCATTGTGCCTATTTTTCTGATGCTGATGGTGACAATATCATTTCTAAAAAGCAAATTGCCGAAGTAAAAGATCTTTCGACAGTCAACTTTTCGCCAGAATATATAAAAGGACTCGCGCAAGGTAAAGACTCAACATTATGCGCCAACCTCATGACTTGGGCGAGCAGTAAAACGCCACAACAAGCGTTAGCGTTATTAAATACTCTACAAGCAGAACATTTTTCAAAAGGAAATGAGCTAAGTGGACAAGCGCACTTAACTGAAGTTGTTGAAGAGTTTAAATTGTCGGTACCAGAAAAGGTGCTTAAAAAAACTAAATTGACTAGTGATGCTGAAGCTCAAGTACATGAGATATATGCACTACAAGATATTATAGAAACTCAAGCAATACCGGCAATATTACTCGCGATAAATGATGAGTTAATACTCATGAATCATAATTTATACCTACAAGATTCCGATGCATTTGTTGACGCGATAAAATTAGAGTTAAATAAGCACGATTAACTTGCTATCTTAATAGCTCGTTTATTATCAATAACGATGAAATTAGACTCATACATTAATTAAGGTGGAATAATTCAAAGATATTATTTGTTATTAAACCTTTAATATCATTTAGAATATTCACTTAATTATTGATATAAATAATTATATGCATAGTCGCAAGTAACAAACGACTAGCACAAACCTAAAGAGATAGAACAAGATGGCCATCACCATAAAAAGCCAAGAAGAAATAGCGAAAATGCGCATTGCCGGGAAATTAGCTTCTGAAGTATTAGAAATGATCACCCCTCATGTAAAAGCAGGTATTAGTACCGACGAAATTAACACCTTATGTGCTGATTATACTAAAAATGTTCAAAACGCTATTTCAGCGCCGCTCAATTATCACGGTTTTCCAAAATCAATTTGTACTTCAGTGAATCATGTCGTTTGTCATGGTATTCCTGATGGCACAATATTAACTGATGGCGATATTGTTAATATAGATATCACCGTAATAAAAGACGGTTATCATGGTGACACCAGTAAAATGTTTAAAATTGGTGACGTTTCAGAAGAAATATCAGATTTATGTCGTATAACACAAGAAAGTTTATACAAAGCTATTGAGAAAGTTAGACCTGGAATACGCTTTAGCCAAATAGGTACAACAATTGAAAATTATATTACTGATAAGTCAGACTACACTATAGTACGTGAGTATTGTGGACACGGTATAGGCAATGTATTTCATGAAGAACCACAAATTGTTCATTACCATGATCAGAAGCTTTCTCGTTTAAACCCTAAAAAGCGTAATATTAAAGATCCTATGATGGAAGAAGGTATGTGCTTTACCATAGAACCTATGATCAATTTAGGTAGCGCGGGAACTATTCTCGATAAAACAGATGATTGGACCGTTTATACTACTGACGGTAAAAAATCTGCGCAGTGGGAGCATACAATAGTAGTCACTAAAACTGGCTGTGAAATTTTAACATTGCGTACAGAAGAAACAATCGCTCGTATATTGCATAATTAAATAGGGCAAGTTAATGCCTAATAGTATGTGTATTCATTAAGATTACAAAGCTCTATCAAAATAAATACTTAATAATCAGTCGCTTGGTTAAACAACCATTAACTATTGTGATTGAAACCTTTTTAGTATTGAATGTTAAAGCTCTCAACAGATCACTTAATGATTAAGATTGGTATAGTAGATTGATACCTAAATAAAAATAACCACTGATAAAAGGCAAGCTCTTGACTATTAATACTGCATCAATACACACGGTTCCAACACCTATAGTTCCTCAACATTTCATTGAAAAGTTAGCGGTCAGTGCTGATTTATTGTCTACACGTGATATATGTCAATTAACCCAGTTATTTAATACCTGGTTAAAGGATGTCTTTATTGAAAATGACATCAATGACTTATTATCTGCACGCGCCGACTTTGTTGATGCCATATTAGGAAAGCTGTGGTGTCAGCATCAGCTTGATGAAGATCAAATTAGCTTAATTGCTGTTGGTGGTTATGGTCGCGGTGAATTACATCCACAATCTGATGTTGATATTCTAATATTAACGCAAGAAGATATTAGCCTAGAACTTGAAGAAAAAATATCTAGCTTTATCACCCAATTATGGGATGTAAAACTGGATATTGGTCACAGTGTTCGTTCTATTAAAGAATGTTTAAAGCAAGCAATAAAAGATGTTACCGTGGTAACAAATTTAATGGAAATGCGACAAATATCAGGTAATAAAGAGCTAACTCAACAGTTAACGCCTTTATTATCTAAAGACCAATATTGGACATCAGAAAAATTCTTTCTGGCAAAATGTAAAGAGCAAGATAACAGACATCAGCAATATCGTGGTGCCGCGTACACACTTGAACCTAATTTAAAAGCAAACCCTGGTGGTTTACGCGATATTCAAACCATTGCATGGGTTGCTAAACGACATTTTTCGGCAGACTCTCTTGGTGAATTAGTTGAACACAATTATCTTTACCCTAACGAATTTTTTGAATTACTAGAAGCGCAAGACTACCTATGGCGTATGCGATTTGCTTTGCACTTTGTAGCTGGTAGAAGTGAGAACCGTCTTTTATTTGATTATCAAGCTGACATTGCCAAAATGATGGGCTTTGGTGATGAGGGTAAAGCGCCAGTAGAACGTATGATGAAGCGTTTTTTCCGAATACTTGCACGCGTTACTGAATTAAATATAATGCTCTTACAGCATTTTAAAGACGCTATCATTAAAAAGCCAGAATTAGACAACGTTACTACTATTAATGAAGACTTTGAATTAGTGGGTACTTTAATTAATACGCGTAATGATCGTATTTTTATGAACTCAGTTAAAATGATTGAAATGTTTTTAATCATTGCACAAGAGCCACGAATAAAAGGTATACACTCCCATACAATTAGACTAATGCGCTATGCACGTAGACGCCTTATTTCAGGTTTACTGGATTATGCCGAATGCCGTAAAACGTTCATGTCTATTGTCCGTCACCCACGTGGTTTAGGTTTACCTTTAACCTTAATGCACCGACATAGTATTATTGGCTCATATTTACCTTTATGGAATAATATTGTTGGCCAAATGCAGTTTGATCTTTTTCATGCTTACTCTGTTGATGAACACAGTATCCGCGTTATTAAAAACTTACATCAATTCAGCCAAAAAGAGCACAGTCATAAATTTCCACTTTGCAGTAAAATAGTACAAAAAATTCGTAAACCTGAAGTATTATATCTTGGTGGTTTTTTTCATGATATTGGTAAAGGTCGCGGTGGAGACCACGCAAAGTTAGGGGCTGTTGATGCCTTAAACTTTTGTTTATCACACCAAATGAGTAAACATGACAGTAAAATGGTCGCTTGGCTTGTTGAGCATCACTTATTAATGTCTGTTACTGCTCAACGTCGTGATATAAATGATGAAAATGTCATTAAAACCTTCGGTGAAATTGTACGTGATGAAGCGCATTTAAATTATCTTTATTGTTTAACGGTCGCTGATATGCGCGGTACAAATGAAAGCTTATGGAATAACTGGAAAGCAAACCTACTAGAAGAACTGTACTTCAATACATTAAGCGCTTTTCGTCATGGTTTAGAAAAACCGGTAGAAACACGTTCCAAAATTAGAGAAAATCAACAACAAGCGTTAACACTATTAAACGAAACTAATATTGATGAAAAGCGTGTTAAAGCTTTATGGCGTGAATTTAGAGTCGATTATTTCTTACGCTACTCCCCTGAACAAATAGCGAGACAGTGTAAGCATATTCTCGAGCACGATAGAGAAAACCCTTTGGTACTTATTAGCCCTATACCTTATCGAGGGGGTACAGAAGTATTTATTTTTACAAAAGAAAAAAGTAATACTTTTGCTAGCACAGTCTCTTTTTTAGTGACTAAAAAGCTCTCTATACATGATGCAAAAATTATTACGACAAAGACTGGCTTTACCGTGAATACTTTTGTTGTACTCGATAGTCGTAATAAACCGTTACGAGAAAGCTTACATACTAAAGAAATGAGTCAAGACCTCGTTCATAGGTTAGGCCAAGTCGATGTCTGCGTACTACCTGAACCAAAGGTTGCTAGACAACTTAAACAATTTAAAGTAGCACCGCGCGTTAATTTTATTAACACACATGCAAAAAATAGAACGATGATCGAAATTATAGCCTTAGATAGACCGGGTTTATTATCAAATGTCGGTCAAGTATTTCAAAAAGAAAAAGTAAATATACACTCGGCTAAAATCACCACGTTTGGCGAAAAAGCTAACGATGTATTTACTATTTCTACCGTAGACAATAATGCGCTTACGATTCAAGAAAAAGAAGCCTTAGTGTTGCGATTAACAGAAGAAATTGATTAATAATACCAAGCGCTTAATTAATACCAATCGTTTAATAAAAAAATTTTTAAATAGGGAAGCTTAATGACAAACTCAACACACTTAATTAACGTTATTGAACAAGCTTTTGAAGAAAGATCACGTATTACACCATCTAACGTTTCAAGTGAAATTAAAAACGCTATCCTCAATGCTATAACACTATTAAATAATGGTAATGCACGCGTTGCTGAAAAAAAAGAGGGTGTATGGCATGTAAATCAATGGCTTAAGAAAGCGGTATTACTTTCTTTTCGTATATGGGATAACCAAGTAATAGACGGTGCAGAAAGTACTTTTTTTGACAAAATACCAATGAAATATAATAGCTATACTCAAGCGATGTTTGAAGCAGATGGGGTTCGTGTAGTTCCGGGTGCCAGTGTACGTACTGGTAGTTTTATTGGTAAGAATGTTGTGGTTATGCCTAGCTTTGTCAATATTGGTGCTTTTGTTGACGAAGGTTGTATGATTGATACTTGGGCCACAGTAGGCTCTTGTGCTCAAATAGGTAAAAATGTACATTTATCTGGTGGTGTAGGTATTGGAGGGGTATTAGAACCCTTACAAGCTGGACCTACTATTATTGAAGATAATTGCTTTATTGGTGCTCGCTCTGAAATTGTTGAAGGTGTAATAGTAGAAGAAGGTGCTGTAATTTCTATGGGGGTTTATATTGGTCAAAGTACTCGTGTTTTTGACCGTGAAACAGGAAAAATCCATTATGGCCGTGTTCCTGCTGGCTCTGTTGTAGTGCCGGGTAATCTTCCTTCAGCTTGTGGTACATATAGTTTATATGCTGCAATTATAGTAAAAAAAGTTGATGCTAAAACCCTGGCTAAAGTAGGTATAAATGAATTACTTCGTTCGGTATCTGAAGAGTAATCACCCTTATTAAAAACTAAGCGTTAAAAAATTGACGGTTATCATTTATTTTAAAATCTACAAGAATACTATTATTCTTAATAATATTTTTGTAGGCTTTTTACTATTTAAACTAAACCTTGATAAAAATATATTCAAGGTATTTTAATTGTAATTAGTTAAATTTTTCATGTGGTTACTACTTAAAACTTTAAAAAAAAATACAAACGAATTCTCTAAATATAGTTACTGGCATAACACTTGCCCTATTGATAATAACTCGATCATTGTTGTTAATTAATAGTAGGTTTGTTATGAAAGTATTTAAATTATGTATTACCTTTTTGGTCTACTTTACAATCACTGCCTGCAGTAATACTGAACAAGTAAACGTCCCGTCTCAAACGAATCATTATTATACTAAAGATTTTAACCATTATGAGTTTATCAGTCACCATAAAAACTCAATAAAAAAACCTGCGTCTTCGGATCATGAATTGTTATTTTCTTTACTGAATAGATCAATACCTGAAGATCAACGTATGATGTTAGCCTTTGCTGAACGCCAAAAAAATTATTTTTCTGACAATGTCCTAGTAGGAGTCCAGATAAAAGGAGATAAACGTGAAAATAATAGAATGCTAGTTACCTCTAACTATGATCACGCGATTGGAAAAGATGTTAATGCTGTAATGATAGGTAACATATCCAACTAATTTATAAGATTTTAGTAAAATATAATTTTAAAAATAACTCTTAATGACTTAACACTTTTTTAAGTATGTCCTGTAAAACATTTTTAATAATGGGTTTACTGACATAACCATCAAACTTAAAAATATTGCTATCTCTGTTTTGAATTGCAAATACGTCTGCTGTTAAAGCGATAATGGGTACCTCTGAATTTTTACTTCGAATATACTCAGCCGCCTCAATACCGCTAATACCAGGCATATGAATATCCATAAAAATCACATCGTATTGATTAGTCTCTGCCATCAAAAGTGACTGTTCTCCGTCTGTTGCAAATTCAACAATATAACCAATACTTTTAAATATTACGTGAGCTATTTTACGATTAATAGGGTTATCTTCAACGACAAGTATTTTTAAATTTGAATTAATTTCTAGCACTTTCTCTTTAGGTTGTACTCTTATTTTTTCAGGGATCTCGATATCGTCTAAAGAAATATTAATAGTTACCGTTGTTCCTTCTAGAGGGGTACTGTCTAATATTAATTGGCCCTCCATTAATTCTGTTAATTTTTTACTGATAGTTAACCCTAAACCTGTTCCTTCTTGTTTTTGATGACCCACTTGCTTAAATTTACTAAACAAATTAGCTTGATCGAGTAAATCAATACCAACCCCTTCATCTTTAATTACAAAAGTAAGTTGAGATTGATTATATAAAACATTAAAAAATATCTGTTTATTCGATCCGGTGTATTTAATACTATTATTAATAATATTAATTAATATTTGGCTAAGTTTACCTTCATCCAAATAAAAATAATCTGGAATCTTTTTATCAATATTAGAAAGTAAAGTAATACCTTTTTTATCTGCTTTCATACACATCATATGAACAATATTAGTAATAAAACATTGAGTATTAAACCAGTCTTTATTAACTCCCATTTCTCCTGCTTCAATTTTACTCAGATCTAGAACTGAATTAACAATACCTAATAAATGCTGAGAACTAAAATCTATATCTTTAATATAATCAATGCCTTCTTTAGGTATGTTATAAGCATTAATGTTTTCTAATAATATTTGACTAAATCCTACAATCGCATTTAACGGTGTACGAATTTCATGTGACATAGAAGATAAAAATTCGGTTTTAAAGCTACTTTCAGCTTTAGCTAACAGTAAGCTTTTACGTAACTCCATTTGAGAAATAACGCTTTTTGATAAAATATCAAGTGCTTTACGTTGATGGACGGTTAGCGCTTTAGTTTGATCACTTATTACGCATAAAGTACCAATTGCACAACCATTAGGGGCTATTAACTGGGCGCCCGCATAAAACTTAATATTAGGATCTTCAGTAACTAGAGGGTTATCAAAAAATCGTTCATCTTTTGATGCATCATTAATTTCAAAGATTTCTCTTTCATGTATAGCATGAGCACAAAAAGCAAAATCTCTACTTGTTTCTTGTGCATCAATTCCAACCGTTGATTTAAACCATTGTCGCTTTGGGTCAATTAAACTAATGAGGGCTATTGGTGTTTCACATATTTCAGAAGCAAGCTGGGTTATATCATCAAACACCTCTTCGGCGTCTGTATCTAGTATATCATAACCATAAAGCGTTGTTATACGGGCGTTTTCATCTGGAGTAACTGGAGCTGATTTCATTATCAACCTTACCTAAAGGTAGTTTTTTTATTAATTTTTAGTATAGTAGGTTACTCGTAATAACGTTATGAAAATTTAATTATTAATAGGCTCTGTTAATCTCTCGTGATTAAATCATAAAAATATAAAATTACCTCTATGAGATA
>Ga0308012_10001368_pt1 | contig 13049 bp, 14 predicted proteins | sample Neamet179_FD_203133 | JGI IMG/M metagenome (GOLD analysis project Ga0308012, IMG submission 203133) | Marine microbial communities from water near the shore, Antarctic Ocean - #179 | ecosystem: Environmental > Aquatic > Marine > Unclassified | place: Southern Ocean | collected 2014-07-25 | reverse complement strand
CATTTGCTCGTCCTATTTCGGCATTCTTAAATTTAATATGATTGTTGGGGACATTTTTGTAATTTTCAATTGTAAGTTTGTATTGTTCCAAATTCAAAAGATTTTCAGATATTAATAAAATGTTCTCAATGTTTTTATTATCTATATGGTGCACCAATCGTGAATAAATAAGTGATAAAGCGTAGTCTTTTTCGTTATTTATTGCATTAGCAACAGTATAAAGTGCTAATGCAGCCCCTTGTTTTGAATTGGTAACATAATCATATTTAACTGGTGCTCCAGCATCTATCAAACGGCGTAATTTAGAGATTTCAAGGTCATCATTTCCAATTAAAAACCTATCTAATAATTCAACGGCTTCTAGATTTTTCCCTATTTGCGCCATTATTTGAGCATGGGCAATTACTGATTCTCGATCAATTAAATTAGAACCATTTGTAAAATCGGATAAAATGGCATCAGCTTTTTCAAAATCACCTACCATTGCGAGGGCAAGTGCTAGGTGATTTCGTGAGATAGAACCCAGCTTTTTAGCGTTTTCAGATTCCTTGAAATAATTTAACCCCTTCCCAATATTTCCAGCGCCTATTTCCAACCAACCGGTTAGTATGGCCTCCAAATATATATTGAATTGATTTGGTTCATTTAATAATAATTTTGCTTTATTAAATTCTTCATTCTTAATGGCAGTTGTGAGCATTAATAGTGAAGTTATCGGTGCCTCTTCTTTGAGTTTTATTAACCTTTTGGAAAAAAATAATGCATCCGAAAAATTACCATTTTTTATGTTTGATCTTACAGCTCCATTGAGTAGAAAAACATTATAGGCATCGTTTTCTAATGAAAGTGAGTAAAATTTCGAGGCAGAAGAAAAGTCATTGTTACGTTCTGCATGAATTGCTGACAGATATGATCCAGCGTTGTTATCTGAGGTTGCACTAGATGCTGTAAAGCACCAGATTAGCAAAGCGTATGAGATATATTTAATATTAAGGTTCAAAAGAAATATCCGTATTTGTGAGATTAAAGGTAGCCTTGTAGTTATACCAAATCAACAAGATACTTAAGTTTCGAATAAAATTTTATTATTTCGTCACATATTTGGGTAGTTAGGACCTTCACCGCCCTGTGGAGTAACCCAAGTTATATTTTGGCTTGGGTCTTTAATGTCACAAGTCTTGCAGTGAACACAGTTTTGAGCGTTAATTTGAAATATTGGATCAGATCCATCCTCTTTTGTTATTATTTCATACACTCCAGCTGGACAGTATTTTTGAGCGGGTTCTGCAAATTTGGGTAAATTTATTTTAATAGGAATTGAGGGATCTTTTAACTGCAAATGGCAAGGCTGCTCTTCTTCATGATTTGTTGCAGAAAAACTAACGTTAGTTAAGCGATCGAAACTTATTTTTCCATCTGGTCGCGGATATTCAAGAATTTTGTGATCAGATGCATTACCAGTTGATTCTGCATCATTTTTACCATGTTTCAAAGTTCCAAGAGGGTTCCAGCCAGTAAGATTTGCCACCCACATATCGAACCCACCAAGAATAAGGGAAGGAAATAACCCAAATTTTGACCATAATGGTTTAACATTTTTCACTCGTTTTAAATCTTTCGCAATTGGTCCTGTCAATAAGTCTTGTTCATATTTTTCAAGTTCATCACCAGATCTGCCATTCTTAATAGCATTTGCAGCTGCTTCAGCAGCAAAAATACCTGATAACATTGCATTGTGATTACCCTTAATTCGAGGAACATTAACTAAACCAGCCGAGCAACCTAACAAAGCGCCACCAGGAAAAATTACTTTTGGAATTGATTGCCAACCGCCTTCTGTTATTGCCCTGGCACCATACGCTACTCTTTTTCCACCTTGCAATAATTTGGCTATCTTAGGATGATGCTTAAATCTTTGGAATTCCATGTATGGAAAAAGATGTGGATTTTTATAATTTAAATGCACCACAAAACCAATGTATATTTGATTATTGTCAAGATGGTAAATAAAAGACCCACCCCCTGCATTTCCACCTAATGGCCATCCCATTGTATGGGTAACAGTTCCCTCTTCATGATTTTTAGGGTCAATTTCCCAAATTTCTTTCATGCCCAGGCCAAACTTTGGCACATCACAATTTGCATCCAACGCATAATGTTTTATTAATTCTTTTGAAAGAGACCCTCTTACTCCTTCAGATAGGAATACATATTTACCTCTTAATTCCATGCCTGGTTCATAACCATCGCTAGTTGTTCCATCCTTATTCTTTCCAAATTCGCCTGCTATAACACCGACAAGTTCATTCTTCTCTCCAAACACTAGTTCTGAACAGGCCATGCCTGGGAAAATTTCTACTCCGAGGGCTTCTGCTTGTTCTGCCATCCATCGGCAAACATTTGCCATAGAAACAATATAATTTCCGTGATTATTCATTAAAGGGGGCATTGGAAAGTTTGGAATTCTTATTGACCCTGTCTCGCCTAGAATTAAAAAATTATCTTTTTTTACTGGCACGGTTATAGGTGCGCCTTTGGTTTTCCAGTCTGGAATTAATGAATCTAAGCCACAGGTGTCTAGAACTGCACCTGATAAAATATGAGCCCCAACTTCAGATCCCTTTTCTAGAACTACTACATCAAGATCTGCATTAAGTTGTTTTAACCTGATAGCTGCTGACAGGCCAGCTGGTCCTGCCCCAACGATTACAACGTCATAATCCATGCTTTCACGTTCAATATTCAACATTTTATATTACCCTTCTTAGTATTATTAGGCTAAAATTAGTAATTATAATACAATGCACTAAAGTAATGCTTGTCATAACGTCAAATGTTATATTGCTTCATCAAGTCGCATCTCACTTATGAGATATGTTTTTGTTGAAAAATAAAAAGTGTCACTTTTCAAGACTAGCTTGACTTTATCAGGTATGATATTAATAAAATTAAGACAATATACTCTTTTGGAAAGAAATTTTTAAACTATGGAAAAGATACCAATGACATCGTCTGGTTACAATGATCTGGACATGGAGTTAAAAAAGTTACGCTCATCTGAAAGACCAACTATTATTAAGGCAATAGCTGAGGCTCGAGAGCACGGGGATTTGTCTGAAAATGCAGAATACCATTCTGCCAGAGAAAAGCAAAGTTTCATAGAAGGTAGAATTAAAGAACTTGAGTCAGTAATAGGTTTGGCTGAGATAATAGATATTTCTAAATTATCAGGAGCTATAAAATTTGGGGCTACGGTAAAGTTAATTGATGAGGATACTGAGCTAGAGGTCACTTATAAATTTGTTGGTGAATTTGAAGCTGATTTAGAGAAAAATCTTTTGAATATAAAGTCTCCATTAGCTAGAGCGCTAATTGGTAAAGATATTGGAGATAGTGTTGATGTAAAAACTCCTGGGGGTACAAGAAGTTATGAAGTACTTGAGGTGGGCTATGTCTAACATTAACAAGATAAATCAAAATTTTTCTACGAAAAAGTCTGATCCTAATTTAGATTTTGGAATTTATGGAAATAATAATTCTAATTCTTCTTTTATAGATATTAGTGCTATTGTTATTAGCATACTGTGGGTAATTTTTAGTATATTTTTTTTAACCTTTGGTGAGAAGCAAGATACCGAATCATTGGCTAAAACCTCTCTTTTGTTAAATTGTCTAGCCGTGTTTGTACCAGTAGCGATGATTGGTACTTTTTCCATGAATTTGAAAATGTCAAGAAAACTTAAAGATGAAGCAATAAAACTTCAAACAGCAGTCGATGCCATGCGCCGCACTCAAATCACACAACAACAAGTTTCAGGCCTCTCTGTAAAATCTGATGCTGGAAGAAAAATTGATGAAATAGCTAAATTTTCTACTCGACGAGAGACTAGCGATGTGCCGGGTAAAAATGCTGCCCTAAAAAAACATAAACCAAGTTTTAGATCAGAGGAACCTCCTTTACCTCTTGATGGTAATGATAATAATTCAACCGATTCAAATGCATCAGTCACGATTGGTGATTTTATAAAAGCTGCTAACTTTCCAGATAATGCAAATGATAAAGATGGGTTAGGATCACTTCGAAAAGCTTTAGAGGACCGTGACTTGGCTAAACTTCTTCATGCTGCTCAAGATTCGCTTCGAATTATGTCAGAAGATGGAATTTATGTTGATGTGGTTGGCATTACTATTGGAAAAGTTGAGTTATGGCGTGATTTTGGTAATGGTAAAAGGGGTAAGAAAATTTCAGGTATTGCAGGTTTTCATGATACTTCAATTTTAGAAAAGGTAAGCTTGCGGTTCAAGACCGATACAGTCTTTATGGATGTGGTGCACCATTTTTTACGTCAGTTTGATGTCGTATTTACTGAATTTTCGAAAAATGCTTCAGATGATGAAATTTTTAAGTTTTCAAAAACTAGAACTGCATTAACCTTCTTAATTTTAGCAAGCGTCGCTGGTACCTTTGATTAATAAATTTTATAAAAATGTATTAACTTAAGTAAAATCATGCTCTGACAAGATCTTCATATTCTGCAGAGATTTCTTTCGTCAATGCTCCAACTGTAAAGCTATGAGTGCCTATCTGGCCAACTGGTGTTACTTCTGCGGCAGTTCCTGTAAGCCAACATTGTTCAAAACCGTCTAATTCAGTTGGTAAAATATGTCGTTCATGAACAGATATATTTTTTGCTTTCAAAAGGTTTATAATAGTTTGCCGGGTGATTCCATTTAAAAAGGTATCAGCTAAGGGCGTATGAACCTCACCATCCTTGACGAAAAATATATTTGCACCTGTGGCTTCGGCTACGTATCCTCGATGATCATACATCAATGAATCTGAACATCCTTTTGCTTCTGCATCATGTTTAGACATAGTACAAATCATATAAAGTCCAGATGCTTTTGCATGACAAGGGATGGTTTCAGGAGATGGGCGCTTCCACTTTGAAATATCTAATTTAGCACCCTTCATTTTAGCATCACCATAATAAGCTCCCCACTCCCATACGGCCACGGCCATTCTCACTGGATTTGCTGCTGATGCTACTCCCATATCAGTACCTGATCCACGCCAGCAAATAACTCTTACGTAAGCTTCAGACAAACCGCTAATTTTTAATGTTTCATATTTTGCAGCTTCAATTTCAGCTATGGTATAAGGGATAGGCATATCCAACATTTTACCACTCGCTAGTAACCGTTTTGAATGATCTTCACTTTTAAATATTTTACCATTATAAGCCCGCTCTCCTTCAAATACCGAGCTTGCATAGTGCAATGCATGAGTAAGGATATGGATTTGTGCATTTCGCCATGGAACCAATTCACCATCTAACCAAATATAACCATCGCGATTATCGTATGATACATCCATTTTAATATTCCTGTGCTAAGCTATTGTCTATTTTTGGTCATAAGGATTAAAGGGTCAAAGTAAACACTTTGTTGGTTTAAAAACAATAATTTTTAACATTCACACCTTGGAAAGTCAACAAGACTGACTTATGCTAAAACTTATTTGGGTGAGTAGGAATGCAAGATAAAAGATCAAATCAACAAATTTTATTTCTAACAGATGAGCAGTTAAGGCTTGGCATTGAGGCAATGTTTTTTGCTTATAAGGGCTTTACCATTGATCCTGATAATATTTTAAAGAACTATTCTTATGGGCGAGCACATCATCGAGCCATACACTTTATAAATAGTTACCCTGGGACTACAGTAAATAATTTATTGCAAATTTTGGGAGTAACAAAACAATCTTTAAATAGGGTTTTAAGATCTTTGATTATGGATGGATTAGTGGAAGTTAATATTGGAAAGATTGATAAAAGACAAAGAAATCTCATTCTTACCACTAAAGGAAAAGATTTAGAAAATAAACTTTCTATATCTCAACGTGATCGAATGCGATTAGCTTATAAAGCGGCTGGACCTGACGCGGTGGCTGGTTTTAGAACGGTTTTGGATTATATTGTTGATCCAAATGGGACTGAAGACAAAAACCAGATTGGGTTAGATAGTGAGTTACTAGAATGACAGAACGAATGTCACACTTATTAATTATTGATGACGATCAACGCATCCGATCTTTATTAAACAAATTCTTATGTAAGGCTGGCTTTCGCGTTACTTCTGCTAATGGTTCTTATCAAGCCCGCCAATTATTGAAGAGCCTAAAGTTTGATTTGTTAATATGTGATGTGATGATGCCTGGTGAGGATGGGTTAGCACTAACCAACTCTATATCAGACATATTATCCGTACCAATCATTTTATTAACTGCAAAAGGAGATACACTAGATCGTATAGCAGGGCTGAAAGCTGGTGCTGATGATTATATCGCAAAACCTTTTGAGCCCCAGGAGTTACTGTTAAGAATTCAAGCTATTTTAAGAAGAGTTCCAAGAGAAAGTGACAATTTATTTTTCCAAAAATCTTTTAAGATGGGTGAATTTGTTTATAAATTAGATCGGGGAGAACTTTGGTGTGGTACAGATTTGGTTCGTTTGACAACTACGGAGGCAATTTTGATGCAAATTTTTTCTAAAAAACCTAATGTAACCTTTAGTCGCTCTCAATTGGTTTCTGAATTAGGGCGTGATAAAGGACAGGCGCAAGAAAGAGCGATTGACGTTCAAATAACTCGGTTACGAAAAAAGATAGAAGTTGATCCAAAAGCACCTCGATATTTACAAACAGTAAGAAGTGCCGGTTATATATTCACGCCAGATTAATTAACTTCCCAGAGATGGTCAATTAATTTATCTATATTACCACGACGCTTATCAAGCATTGCTCCAATTTCAGTTTTTTCTGAAGAGCTCACATTTATTCCTTCAATGAACAGATTGAACATTTTAGGTACTCCACCTTTATTTGCAACAAGCCAGCGAACTTCAAATGGTGCCTGTCCCTCTAATTGGACAACTGATATTACCTCATAAACTGCATTAACCTTACGAGATTTTGTAACTAAAATTTCCCCACCTAGAAATTCTCCAAATCTTTTCCCATACTTGCGACTTAAATAGTGTTCAAAGGCTTTTTGAAAGTCTCCTCGTTGGCGTATTGTTGCTCTCCGCCAATCTACCCCTAAAACTTTTTGTGACATAATTTTTGTATCGCCATATTTTGTTAAAACATTTTTGAAATCGAGATACATGTATGTGGCAGATTTTTTTGAATTGATGATAATATTGATGTCTTTTACCAAAGAAGAAATGAGCTTGGTTGCTTCGCTGGTATTCAGTGCAGTTGCCGCGTTAGAAAATAAAATAAAGAATGATAAGCACCCACTTATTAATAATTTTTTAATCAGATGCATAAGGGTCCTCATAAACACCGTCATCGAGCTTTCTTTCAAAATTAAACCTCATACGTTCTAAATATATCTGTCGACTTTGGGAATAACTGTCATCGCTTTTGTATAATACCCCATCTATAACATCAGAATATTTGTGCCTTTTTCCCATTAAATCTAAAACTTTAGCAGTTGTTGGTATGAATTTTTGAGCACCTTTAAACACGCCCCCATAAGGGTTTATTGCAAAACTCATTATTAGGCTTGCAGTGCTTCGTTCAGTGTTTGGTCCAAACGCGGGAATTTCAGTATAAGCGCCTTCACGAATTCCATAAGTATACAATGTTTGATCAAAGCTAGTATTTTTCCCGTACATTTTTATGCTTGAAGCTACGTCAAATATTCCAAGTAACCCAACAGTGGAGTTTATTAAAAAACGCCCTGCGTTTTTAGAAACTCCTTCACTATCAAGTTGTAAAATTCCATTTAAAATTGTTATGGGTAATTCTAGGTTTGAGGAAAAATTAGATATTCCAGTAACAATTGGATCAGGTATGATTGCTACATAAGTGTTTGACGCTGGTCTTAAAAGAGCTTTATCTAAACTCTTATTAAAACTATGGGTTTTTCTATTGGTTTCTTCATAAGGATCGAAAATAGTGCTACTGGTTGTATTGTTCGTACAGCTAGCTAAAGTCGTAGCAACAATAATAGTGGTTGCTCGAAGTAATGTTTTGATTCTTTTGTTCATAATCTACCAGTTACTTTTATTTTTTATATAATCAAGTTAGAAAGACTAAAGAAAAGAAGAAAATGCTCTTAATTGATATATGATGTTAACAATACCACTAAGTTTTGTAAATTATCAAAAGTCACAAAGTTTAATATTAACTTTTTATTGGGTAACTGAAATTAGGACTTGGATTATTCTGATTTTACTTCTTTAATAATATAATTAAATTGAAAATAGATTAGGTTATCAGATGAGTGAATATGAAAGAAAATTAAATGAATTGGGTATTATCCTTCCGAATGCCCCGGTTCCAGCAGCAAATTATGTCCCTTTCGTTAAAGTAGATAACATAGTTTATGTTTCAGGACAGATATCAATTGGTTCTGATGGTTTAATTAAAGGGGTTCTTGGCGCTGATATGTCTATAGAAGACGGTAGGTTAGCTGCGCGTCAATGTGCAATAAATTTGTTAGCTCAAGTAAAAGCAGCTTGTGATGGAAATTTAGATAGGCTCCTGAGAGTCATAAAGTTGGGGGGTTTTGTTAATTCAAAACCAAATTTCTCAGAACAGCCAAATGTAATAAATGGTGCTTCAGATTTTTTAGTTGATTTATTAGGTGACCGGGGTCGCCATGCACGGACAGCGGTGGGTGCTATTTTGCCACTCGGTGTGGCTGTAGAAATAGATGGGATATTTTTAATTAAATAATGAAGCTCGACCATACATTTTATAATACGCCGATTGCGCACCGAGGTTTGCATAATGTGGCTGAAGGGTTTCCCGAAAACTCACTAGACGCCATAAAAAGAGCTCTTTCTTTTAATTATGGTGTTGAAATTGATGTGCAAATCTCCGCAGACAAAAAAGCAGTTGTTTTCCATGATTATAAACTAGACCGTTTAACTAATAAGATTGGCTTGATCCGAGAGAAGACTTTTGATGAATTGAAAAGTATCTTTTTGCTGGGTAGTAAAAATAAAATTCCATTATTGTCAGATGTGTTAAATATCATAGATGGAAAGCAGCCAGTATTAATTGAGATTAAAGACCAAGATGGACAACTTGGATCAAATGTGGGTGATTTAGAGAAAGAAGTTTCTAAGGTTTTGTCGACTTATAATGGTCCAGTTGCAGTTATGTCATTTAATCCCTATTCGTTAAAAGCATACCGTTCATTTGGTGGATTGTATCCTATTGGTTTGGTGACAGAAGCTTTTTGTGAAATAGAATGGCCCAAAATTTCTATACAAAAATTAGAATTACTCCGAGAGTTAGTATATTTTGATCAAATACCTTGTGATTTTATTAGTCACAATTTCCAAAACCTGGATTCTCACCCAGTAGAAAAATTGCGAAACAGAGGAGTTCCAATTCTTAGTTGGACGATAAAATCTGTTGATGATGAAGTAAAAGCAAGAAAAAAAGCTATCAATATCACATTTGAAGGCTATATGGCTAAACATATATAATGATTTTAATTTTTAAGAACAAAAGGGAAAAGATGTCTAAAAATCAGGACATTAATGTTTTTATATGTGAAAATATTAATGAAATAGGGGAGAAAAATTGGGAAAAATGTGCAAAAAATAAAATTGGCACAATATCGTCTGATCCGTTCACAACATATAGATTTCTAGAGTTACTTGAAGACAGTGGGAGTGTGGGGGAAAATAGTGGTTGGTTACCTAGGTACTTGGTTGCAAAGGTAGATGGTGAAGTTATTGGTGTTGCCCCTATGTATGCTAAAACTCATAGTCAAGGCGAGTATGTTTTTGACCATAGTTGGGCCCACGCATACCAAAAATCTGGAGGTAATTACTATCCCAAAATACAAATAGCAGCACCATTTACACCCGTATCTGGAAAGAGATTTTTGGTTTGTGTTGGATATGAACAGATAGGCACAGAAGCACTGATAAGAGCAGTAAAACAACTATGTGAGCAAAATAAAATTAGTGGTTTGCATATCACTTTTTGCACAGAAGCTGAAGTATGCATTGGGAAAGAACAAGGATTACTGCACCGAACAGGACAGCAGTTTCACTGGTTAAATAATGGCTACAAAAATTTTGATGACTTCTTGTCTAACCTATCTTCAAGAAAACGAAAAGCGATAAGAAAAGAACGAAGAATAGCTAATGATTTTGGAGGAGATATTTTTCGGTTAACTGGTGATGAAATTCAATTAGAGGATTGGGAGGATTTTTGGTTATTTTATCAAGATACAAGCGCACGAAAATGGGGTCAAACTTATTTAACAAAGGAATTTTTTATTAGTTTACATGAAAAAATGCGAGATGATGTTTTACTTATTATGTGTAGGCGTGATGGAAAGAATGTAGCGGGCGCATTAAATTTTATCTCAAAGAATGTATTATTTGGTCGTTATTGGGGCTGTTTAGAAGATCACTCATCTTTGCATTTTGAGGTTTGCTATTATCAAGCTATAGAATACGCGATTGAACATAGTTTATTAAGGGTTGAGGCCGGTGCTCAAGGGCACCACAAATTAGCTAGAGGATATATGCCAGTAACAACTCATTCACTTCATTGGGTTGTTGATCCAGGTTTTAATGATGCGATCAATGTGTTTCTTGAGGCTGAGAGAAATGCTGTTGATGATCAAAATGAAATATTAACGAGTTATGGACCATTTAAACGTAATTTACCGGAGGAAGCTTATGAATAGAAAAGTGAACGAAAACACTCTAAAGCCCTTACTTGACGCTGGTTGGTCAGTATTAATTGACCGAAATGCTGTTTCTAAAACTTATAAGTTTAAATCTTTTATTGATGCGTTTTCTTTTATGACTAGCGCAGCAATATTTGCAGAGAAACTAAATCATCATCCAGAATGGTTTAATGTATATTCACGCGTTGATGTTGTTTTGACCACTCATGACTTAGATGCTATCTCGGAATTGGATATTAAATTAGCAACACACATGGATAAATTTGCAGCTAATCTAATATGATATTATTTATAATATAAATTTTAAAGAAAACTAAGGATTGTTTCGCCTGCAGAAAGATCACAGATACCAGAATCGTCGTCTACATTTAAAAGTTCAACTTTTTTATTGTTTATGATCATTGCAAAGCGCTTAGAGCGATCAAAAAATCCGATAGGCTCTGCATCAAAATTCAAACCAATTTTTTTAATTAAGGCACTACTTGGGTCACATAACATATCTATTCCAGCTTTTGAGGCTCCTGTGTCGTTATCCCAACTTGCCATTACAAATGGATCATTAACCGCAATACATATTACTTTTTCTATACCTTTTTCTTTAAAATCTTCCATTGTTTTAATAAAACTGGGAAGATGTTTGCTAGAGCATGTACGTGAATATGCACCAGGCACACCAAATAAAATGACTTTATTATTGCCAATAAAATCATGTAATTGAACGTTTTCAAGCCCTTTTGTACCAAATCTTGATAATGTATAGTTTGGTAAGACTTCTCCAATATTAATTGTCATATCAGACCTCCTTAAAGATGTTTTAGCTTGCTCGTGGTAATGGTATAGCTAATATTTAACAATAGTCATTTTTAGCTAAGGTAAAAAATATATGTCAAATGTCATTGTTATTGGCGCAGGTCAAGCAGGCGCATCTCTCGTGATCAAATTAAGAAAAATTGGTTATAAAGGTAAAATTACTTTGATTGGTGATGAAGAAGTCCTTCCCTACCAACGGCCTCCGCTATCAAAGGGGTACCTCTTGGGAGATATGTCTTTAGAACGATTATTTTTGAGACCACAAAAATATTATGATGAGAATGATATTACTTTGAGATTGGGCATGCCTGTTGATAGTATTAATAGCGACACACAGAAAGTTAACTTTGGTGATGAGGAATTAAGCTACGATCAATTAGTTTTAGCCACTGGATCAAAACCAATACTATTACCTACTTCGATTGGAGGTAAATTGGAGGGTGTTTATAGTGTCAGAAACTTAAATGACGTTGATCTTATGGAACCTGAGTTTCGCCCTGGAAGGACTGTTTTAATAGTTGGCGGTGGTTACATAGGGTTAGAAGCGGCGGCGGTTGCTTCAAAGAAGGGCCTAAAAGTTATTTTGGTTGAAATGGCTGATAGGATTTTGCAACGAGTAGCTGCCATGGAAACATCAGATTACTTTCGAACCTTACATAAAAATAATAACGTTGATATTTGTGAGGGAGTTGGGCTTAAAAAGCTTATTGGAGATGTACGTGTCACTGGAGCTATTCTTTCTGACAATAGCGAAATCAATATTGACTTCGTAATATCTGGAATAGGAGTGTCTCCTAATACATTATTGGCAGAAAAGGCTGGAGTTGAAATTGATAATGGAATTAAAACAGACAAATATGGTAAAACGTCTGATCAAAGTATCTGGTCTGCTGGTGACTGTGCTAGTTTGTTGTTTGAGGGGAGACGTATTCGTTTGGAGAGCGTTCAAAATGCGATTGATCAAGCAGAATGTGTTGCTGATAACATTATGGGAAATAAGAAAGAATATAATCCAAAGCCCTGGTTCTGGTCAGATCAATATGACACAAAATTACAAATTGCTGGTTTAAATACTGGCTATAATAAAATTGTAACCCGAACTGGCAATAATGCGAGCATATCTTATTGGTATTATAGAGATGATAAACTGTTAGCTGTTGATGCAATGAATGACCCACGCGGTTACATGGTAGGAAAAAGATTGATTGAAATGGGAAAATCGCCTGACAGGGTTTTGGTAGAAGATAAAAGTTTTGATTTAAAATTACTTTTGAAAACCTAATTTGATATTTTCAATTTTAATTAATTAAAATACCCTCTATTATATAAGTATGCGCATAATTTCTGGTAAAAATCGTGGTCTCAAATTAACTGAAATTGGTATGGGCGATTTGTCTAACCATCTGCGGCCAACTTCTGATCGAGTTAAAGAGAGTTTATTTAATTTATTAGCAAATGGGGCACCAACATTATCTTTCGAAAATATTAGGGTATTAGATCTATTCTC
>Ga0308012_10001365_pt1 | contig 13061 bp, 13 predicted proteins | sample Neamet179_FD_203133 | JGI IMG/M metagenome (GOLD analysis project Ga0308012, IMG submission 203133) | Marine microbial communities from water near the shore, Antarctic Ocean - #179 | ecosystem: Environmental > Aquatic > Marine > Unclassified | place: Southern Ocean | collected 2014-07-25 | reverse complement strand
TGGTTTTGGTTTTAGGTTTTAGGTTTTAAGTTTTAAATTTATATTGTCTTTATTCTCTGATTTGTTTTTTATTTAACATTAAAAAAATTGCCGACGCTAAACCAGCAGAGGCAAAAATCATACACATCACCATAATTTGATAACGGGCTGCTATAAAAGGTGATACGCCAGCAAGAATTTGTCCGGTCATCATACCTGGCAATGAGACAATACCCACGGCAAATAAAGCGTTAACATTGGGGATCATTGACGCTTTAAAAGCAATATTACGTGCGGTAATATAATTTTCTCCGCGATGTAGCTCTGCAAAAAATCGCTCTCCACATAAACTAACGCTATTCATACCATTAGCAAAGACCATACCCGCCAATGGCACTAATATTTTAGCGTCATACCAAGGTTCCAATTTTAGTACCCCTTGAGTTATGATCGATAAAACGAGAAAGCTACTGATAAATATAGCGAAAAAAGCGCGACTAAATAACGATTTTTCAGGTGATTCAATATTATTTAATGCTATCCAACTTGAAAAAAGTACCATAATAAACAATAAGGTACCGATTACCCAAGCATTATGACTTTCAAAAATATAACTTAACACATAACCGACGAGTAATAGCTGCACTAACATTCGTACTAATGCATGTAACGTACGCTTTTGAGGCTGTGACCAATAGGCTAAAATAACCAGTACAAAAAAAACAGGGATAAAAGCGATAGCTAAATGAGTGAGTGGAATTGTCGCCAGTGTTTGATCCATTTTTATGCCCTGTTTATGTACTTACGTCATACTTTTTTCGTACCGTATAATGCTGTATTATACCGTACGAATATCTTCAATCATCAACTGAACAGTACGTTTTCCTCTAAATTCATTCACATCAAGACGATAAGCAAGATGTACTTCTTTTGCCTGATTATTAGGCCAAGCTTTAACATCGACATTGAACGCAATACCATCAAAAACGTGTTGACCCGCCACACCCATTTTATTCATCACTGTTTTTTGTACAACCAACTTCAAATGTTTTTCACCTACAATACGTTGTTGTATTAGCGTGAAAGTGTCATCAAATAATGGCTCAGGAAAATTTTGTCCCCATGGACCCGCTTCACGTAATTGTTCGGCAAATTCAAGTGTCAGCATATCGGCACTCAATGCGCCATCTGAAAGAATAATACTATTTAAATCTTCGGGTTTTAACCACTTACCCGCTAAGGTATTAAATGCTTGCTGAAATTGAGCAAAATCTTTTTGCTTGATAGATAATCCTGCCGCCATCGCATGACCGCCAAATTTAATAATAAGCCCTGGGTTCTGGCTATCGATATGCTCCAGTAAATCGCGTATATGTAAACCGGGGATTGAACGTGCGGAGCCTTTAATTTCGGCATTTTCAAGATCATCATCCGCTTCATTCGCTTTTGCAAAAACAATACAGGGACGATGAAACTTCTCTTTTAAACGTCCTGCAACAATACCGATGACACCTTGATGCCAATCCGCTTGAAAAAGTGAAAGTGCATTAGGTAAATTATCTTCGTCAAAGTTAAGCGCCGTAAGTACACGCTCTGCTTCTTGTTGCATACCCTGCTCTATTTCTCGACGAGCTTTGTTTAAGTCGTCAAGCTCTGCTGCCATAGCGCGAGCACTAGATAAGTCATTAGCTAATAAGCAATTAATACCATAAGACATATCATCTAATCGCCCTGCGGCATTAATACGTGGGCCTAAGGCAAAACCAAAATCGCTGGCTACAAGCCTTTGCTGATTTTTATTGGCTATTTCAATCAACGCTTGAATACCCGGTCGGGTTTGTCCTGCACGAATACGTTTTAAACCTTGAGCGACTAAAATACGATTATTTGCATCAAGCGATACCACATCAGCAACGGTGCCTAACGCAACTAAATCTAATAATTGAGCGATATTAGGCTCAGCAATACCTTGTTTGCTAAAGTAGTCTTGTTCTCGACAGTATTTTCTCAAGGCGAGCATTAAATAAAAAGCAACACCAACGCCGGCTAATGCTTTACTGGGAAAATTACAACCGTGCTGATTTGGGTTAACAATAGCGTCTGCAATAGGTAACGAATGTCCCGGTAAATGGTGATCCGTAACAATAACTTGCATACCTAACTCTTTTGCACGTTTAACCCCAGCAATACAACTAATACCATTATCTACAGTTATTAACATTTGTGCCTGTTGCTCTGCAGCAAGGTCAACTATTTCGGGGGTTAAACCGTAACCGTACTCAAAACGGTTAGGCACAATAAAGTTATGGTTATTACTGTTAAATAGGTTTAATGCTGTCATCATTAAGGCTGTACTGGTGGCACCATCTGCATCAAAATCACCTACGATGATAATGCGTAATTTATTAACAAGTGCATCGTGTAATAACTGGCATGCTTTATCCATGCCCATCAGCGCCGTTTCATCTACCATGCCTTGTAAACGAGCAACATTAAGTTCAAGCTCTTGTGCTGACTTCATACCTCGGCTTGAATAAACTTGTTTAAGGATTTCAGAAAGATTGTCAGGTAAGTGATCCGTAGACACTTTGTCTCGACGAACAATTTTTTTACTCATGCTATTTGATCTCTTTTTTCTTGTAATATGTTGTGCCACACACTCTTATTTTTAGTATAAAAAAAGTACTTGGTGAAAATCAGCAAGTACTTTTATCAACACTCTTTATGTCACTAAAATAAAGGGATATAAAATTAAAATCAATTACATCGCTTCGAGTATCTTTTCTAATTGAGCTGCTGGTTGGTAACCCGGGATCATACTACCGTTTGATAATATAATTGCAGGGGTACCATTCACACCAATTTGGCGACCAAAGTTATATTGTGCTTCAATAGGTGAATCACACACTTTATCAGCAACGGTACCATTTGATTTAGCAAGCGTTAATGCTGTCGCTGTATCATCAGCGCACCAAATAGAGCGAAGATCTTTAAAACCTTTACTTAGATTACCATTTTTATCTTTAATACCCGCACGCGGGTAGGCTAAATAACGAAAAGTGATGCCACGCGCATTATACTCAGCCATTTCGCCATGCATCTTACGACAATAACCACAGGTAATATCAGTAAATACTGAGACGACATACTTTTCATTTTCAGCTTTATAAACAATCATGTCGTTTTCAAAAGCACTTAAACCTGCAAGACGCACTTTAGCTAAATGCTCTTCAGCTATATCTGTTACTGTTTCGCCCAAGCTATAAATCTTACCTTGAATAAAAAAGTCACCGCTATAACTCACATAAAACAACCCTTGGTTTGTTATAACTGAAGCGATACCCGGCATTGGTGTTGCTTCTACATGAGAAATAGTTAACCCTAAAGAGCTATTCATTTTTGCTTTTAGGAAGTCCGCATCAAGCACTCCTGAATTATTTTCCACCTTGGCGAGTGCAGTGGGTACATTATTAAGCTTTTCAGCACTGGCGTTTAATGACATTAAGGGTAAAGTAAGCGCGGCAAAGACTGCGCTAAAAAATAATTTTTTATACATAATATTTCCTAACAATTTAGTAATGATTTAATAATAAGTAAAAGCAATAAATCTATTAATAGACATAAATCAATTAATAGTAACAATCCTACTTAAAACAATAGACCCAGTTATTAGCTAGGAAATTACAGTCATGAGCGGTTATTTGCAACTTAAAATAACAGGTATATTGAATTAACTTGTAAACAAATATAATTGTTTTTGCTAAAATCTCATTGAAATCACTGCCACCCGAATTAAAATTGGATATAGCATAATGAAAATTGGTTTATTTTATGGTTCAACCACTTGTTACACTGAGATAGTTGCTGAAAAAATTCAGGCTATAATTGGTGCCGACTTAGTTGATATAGTTAATATAAAAGATCAACCATTAGCGCAGTGCCTTGATTATGATTTTATTATTTTAGGTATATCAACTTGGGATTATGGTGAGATCCAAGAAGACTGGGAGTCTATCTGGAGTGATATAAACCAATTAGACCTTTCAGATAAAATAGTTGCGCTATACGGTATGGGCGATCAGGTTGGTTACGCTGAATGGTTTCAAGATGCCTTAGGCATGTTACACGACCAAGCACTTGTTCAAGAAGCTAACGTGATTGGCTATTGGCCTAATCAAGGTTATGAATTTACCACTTCAAAAGCACTTACCCACGATAATAGCCACTTTGTTGGCTTAGCATTAGATGAAGATAGCCAATACTCGTTAACCGATGAGCGTTTAGATACGTGGTGTGAACAAATATTAGTAGAGTACAGTGCTTTACTGTAGTCATCATTCCGCGTTAAATCATTTCTTTACTCAATTATAAAGCCCTTGCAATAAATAGTTACAGCAAGGGCTAAACCCACTATAATTGTCACCCTATTAATATTTATTAACTCTTAGTGAACTATCCCCTATGTTTGAGCAATTTGATCTCGACTCAGAATTATTAGCCAGTATACAAAAAATTGGTTATACCAAGCCTACTTCAATTCAAGACCTCGTTATTCCTGAAGCGATGATCGGCAAAGATATTCTGGCATCAGCGCCAACAGGTACAGGTAAAACAGCGGCTTTTTTATTACCTGTTGCTCAACATTTATTGGATTACCCTCGCACTAAACCTGGCTTTCCACGGGTATTAATTTTAACGCCTACACGTGAATTAGCGATACAAATTGGTCAAGACAGCGAGCAAATCACGGAATTAACAAAAATAAAAACAGGCGTTATAACCGGTGGTGTTAACTACGGTAGCCACTCCGATATATTAACAAGTACTACTGACATTTTAGTTGCAACACCCGGTCGTTTAATGGAATACATTGAAAACGAGCAGTTTGATGCACGTGAAATTGAAATACTTATTTTAGATGAAGCCGATCGTATGCTCGATTTGGGCTTTAGTGAAACAATTAATCGTATTGTTGCTGAGGCACGTTGGCGCAAACAAACGATGTTATTTTCAGCTACCTTAAAAAGTGCTGGTGTAACGCGTTTTGCTGAAGAAGTACTTAATGATCCTATCTTTTTAGAGTCGAGCCCTTCTCGTAAAGAAAAAGCTATTATTCACCAATGGATCCACTTAGCTGATAATACTGATCATAAATTAAATATGTTAGTAAATACGCTTAAGCAAGAAGGCGTAGAACGCACTGTTGTTTTTGCTAATAAGCGTGAAACAGTTCAAACCCTTTCAGGCAAGCTTTATGCTGAAGAATTACCGTGTGTGTGGTTAGAAGGAAAAATGCCACAAGACAAGCGTAATAAAGCAATTGCACGTTTTAAAAGTGGAGAAGTAAAAGTATTAGTTGCTACTGATGTTGCTGCTCGTGGTTTAGATATTGACGATATAAGTCATGTTATTAACTTCGATATGCCACGCAAAGTAGATATTTATATTCACCGTATTGGTCGTACTGGCCGTGCGGGTAATAAAGGTACCGCTGTATCGTTAGTTGAAGCACATGATATGGGCGTTATTGGTAAAATAGAACGTTATACCAAGGAACGCCTCTCACGTAGATTTATTCAAGGGTTACGCCCGAATAATAAAGAATCACGTGTTGTAAATAAAAAGGCAAAAGTTAAACTCACTACGTCGCAGAAAAAAGCAAAAACAAAGAAACAAGTGAAGAAAAAAGCTAAGCGTACTAAAACAGCCAAGTAGCCACTAATTAAAGATTAGCACAGCTCAATTTAACATAACAAGTTAAAGGGGTTAGCTAAATATCGCTACAGGTAAGCTATATAAATAGTTAACGTGTAGTAAAAAAAAGACCGAATTGCTTTATAGCAATCCGGTCTTTTTTATTGTCGCGCGAATAAAAATCAGCCGTGATTATATTTAATTTTATTCACTGTTGATTATTGATTATTGATTATGCTGACAATTATATTAATCAAACAAACCGCCAAGCTTGCCTTTTAACTTATCTTTTAACTTATCTTTTACTTTGTCTTTTGCTTTATCTTCTAACTTTTTTTGCTGCTGTTTAACAATATCTGAATTTTTTAAATCAGCAAGCGCTTTATCGGTATCAGTGAATAAGGTTTCAAGGTCAAGCAACTCTGCTGTTTGGCTATCACCTAATTTAAGCGCATTCGTTAGCTTTTCATTTAAACCGGCATTCACTTTTTGCTTAAGCTCACCTAATTTACCCGTAACTTTCTCCTTTACTGCGCCAGTTAACGCATCACTAATAGACGAGGCAATAGTAAAACTAGGCTTTGTAAGCTCACCATTAACGCCTACATCAACAGTTAAACGGTCTAAAGACTTGATGGTATCAAGTACAAGGTTAGTCATCGTAGAACTTGCTTCACCTTGATAACTCGCTTGGTTAAGCGCAAACTTGTTGGTTGCTGTAATGTCTTTATTCATTAACTTGAAGTTACCTTTACCATCAAGTTTCCCTGCGTTTAGTGATAACGTTAATGCCTTACTTTGTGTTAACGCGGTATCTGATAATGTTCTATCCTTAACAAGCCAATTACCTTGCGCAGTAAAATCACCTGATGGTGTTAAATTAAATTGGCTGCTTAGTTTAAGTTCACCATTAGCAATTGAATCAATATTAAGTAGGCTGTCTTTCCCTCTAATCCAGTGCTGATGAGTTAACTCGCTACCTGTAATAACGATTTCACCTTGTGCTGATTGAATTGAAAATAACGCCTTTTTAACTAATATAGAGGGTAATAATGTTTCATCTTTAAAATAAATAAAACGACCCGTAGTATGAGGTTTTACGTCATCTTCTACCGCATTATTAGATCCCATATTCGCCATAAAGGGCGATAATGTGTCATAGGCCCATTGTGCTTTTTGCACATACTCTCTCGCTTTTTCGCCAAAAAGAATATGCGCAAAGTCACCTGTATCAAGACTCTCTAATTGGTATTTTTTTTCTATGTGTTGCCAGTCTTTAGCCGGAGCCGACTTTAACGCTTTAACCCGTTGTGCTAATACATTTTTACTCTCTATTATTTGTTGCTTAGCCTTTTTAATCAGTGCTTGATCATCTTTAAATTCAGCTTTTATTTTTTCAAATTCAGTTTTTATTTTCTGTATATCGGCTAACGAACTCACTTTCATTTTACCTAATGCAGAGACTTTATCTTGGTAAGATTTAAGTTTATCTTTACTCGGTAATTGTGCTTTTAATGCGTTAAGTTTTACTTGCTCAGCCTTATAGCTTTCTTGTAATTGAGTAGATGCTTTAACGGTTAACAAATTACTATCATTTAAAAGTGTTTTAACGTCTGGCAATTGCATATCTACTTCAGGTAGCATCGCTTTAGCTTGGTCTGATAAGCTTTCTTCATTATCATCAGCTTCATCGTTAAGGTAAACTTCTCCCGCTTTAGTTCTAACGCTAGAAAAGGCAAGTTGGCTGACTTCAAGATCTTCAATAATGATTTTACCAAAGAGGTATTGCCAAACATCAACGCCTGCAGTAGCACGTTCAAAACTAAATACGTTTTGTGTTGGTAATTCTTTGTCTGTAACTTGCATGCCTATTACGCTTATTTGTAAAGGTGAGTAATCAAGTTCCACTTCTACAATATTAACTTCAGCACTAAAAACATTTTCCGCCGTGCTTACAATCCCTTTTTTTACTAGAGCCTCAGCAAAAAAATATAATAACCCTGTTATTATTCCCGTTAAAACAATAAAGGCAACCATGCCTTGCCAACGTATAAATCGTGCCATTATAGGCCTCCTCTGCTTAAGCTGGATTCACCTGAAAAGGTGCTATATACACTGTAAAATTTAGATGCTTTTAATGCTTTTACAATTCTAAATTTTTCAAGGAATGTCATAATGTGTACTCGATATTTATCAATCATTATCTTGCTAATAAAATAGATAGGAACACATAATAAGGTACCTAAAACAAAGGCCCCCAGTACATAAGTGTGGTGCCAATGGGCCAATTTAAATATGCTGAGTTGGTATAAAGAAGTGAAAAAAACCTCTAAACGTGGTTGTGTAAGTATTGACTCACCTACTTGTACAATCATAGGAGATAATAAATAACTAACACCAGAGAAGAATCCTAACGATAAAATAAAGCTGCCTAGATGTACACGAATCATCAATACAAAAAATATAATGACAATATTGTGTAAGGTGAATAATGGTGAAAGTCCCACCAAGAAACCTAATGCTATTGCTAACGCTATTTGCCTTATAGAGCTGTCACCATTTAAGGCGCTTAATAGTTTTGCGAGTAAAGTTAACATGTAACCTCCTGTTAAAATGTTTGAATATGCTAAATATTATTAGCGATTGATATGACCAAATTTAAGGTGTATTTTTCTACTATTAATCCTCTTTACGCGTGAAAACCCAATCATCGCCCTTCGACATAATTTCATCATACTGATAACCCGCTAAATCAAACGATTTAATTTGTTCAATAGAGGTTAATTTATTCTGAATAATATAACGCGCCATTAAACCTCGTGCTTTTTTAGCATAAAAACTAATTATTTTATATTGACCATTTTTCCAGTCTTTAAAAACCGGGGTAATAATTGTAGCATTGAGTGATTTTTTCTTTACTGACTTAAAGTATTCAGTAGAAGCAAGATTAATAAGCACATCATCGTTTTGTTCTGATAGCACTTTATTCAGTTCATTAGTAATTATCTCACCCCAAAAATGATATAAGTTATCACCACGACTATTACCTAATTTACAGCCCATCTCTAAACGGTAAGCTTGCATTAAATCTAACGGTTTTAATAAACCATATAAGCCCGACAATATTCTAAATTTTTGCTGAGCAAAGTCGAAATCTTCATCACTAAAAGATTGCGCATCAAGCCCAGTATAAACATCACCATTAAAACTTAATATGGCTTGCCTTGCATTATCAGGGCTAAAAGGGGTTGCCCATTCGCCAAAACGTGCAGCATTTAAACCCGCCAATTTATCACTTAATTTCATCAAACTAGCGATATCACTTGGCGACAACTTAATGCATTCGTCAATCAATAATTGACTTTGTTCAAGTAAGCTAGGTTGAGTAAATTTATCTGTTGTAAGGGGAGATTCAAAATCTAATTTTTTAGCAGGTGACACAACAAGTAACATATTTTACGACCATTTTAATAGACTCAATAACACCTAATATATCATAAGGCTTAAGTTATGTAATAGCGTTAATCTAGCCCTAATCGCTTGATATCCTCGCTTGGCACAACTTATAAATAAAGGTACAGGTTGACAAAGTTTAAACGCCCGTTTAAGTTTTGTATTAACATTCGTCATCAAGTCAATACAATGCCTAAAGATATTATTAATTTTGTTCACGCTAATGGCTTTCCTGCTGGCAGTTATCAAACACTCTTTAATTACTTTCCTGACAATATACAGGTAATAGCATTAGACAAGTATGGTCATAACTCAGCAATGCCTATCAATCATAATTGGCAAGCTCAAGTTAAAGAGCTAATTGCGTTTGTTGAGTCTCAACAAGCTAATGATAAAAAAATCAGTACTAATCAATTAACGCGTAAGGTTATTTGCGTTGGCCATTCATTTGGCGGTGTCATCTCTTTTATGGCTTGTTGTCAAAGACCTGACTTATTTAAAGGGCTTATCATGTTAGATCCTCCGGTACTCACTGGCTTTAAGGCAATAGCCGGTCAGTTACTAAAGAAAACAAAATGGATAGATAAATTTAGCCCTGCAGGTAGAGCTAAAAATCGACGAAGCCATTGGCCACTAGGTTCAGATATAGGCTCCGCGTTTGCCGGTAGAAAATTATTTAAGAATTTTGATAGCCGTTGCTTAGCTGATTATATTGAATATGGTATTTGTGAACAAAATGACAAACTAGCATTAGTTTTTAGTGCTCACGTTGAGGCTGACATATTTAGAAATATTCCAACAAATTTATCAACTTATAAAAACAAGTTAACGGTGCCTGCTACCTTAATTTATGGCGAGAATACTGATGTTTTTCCACACCATATTTTTAAAGACTTTATTAAATTGAATAAAGACATCACATTAAAAACAGTTAAAGGGGGACACATGTTTCCACTTGAAAACCCTGAGGGTATAGCGGAGTTAATCACTAAAATTATTAATAATTTATCTGATGATTCATGAAATGGGTAGCGTTAGCCTGCATTATAATACCTATTTGAATAAGTTAACTCATTAAAACTTTAAATTTTAGACATAAAAAAACACGACAATGGCCGTGTTTTTAAACCAATAAATATGATTAATAGTCTAACTAAGAGGTTATTGCTCTTTTTTAATCACTAGCATAGAGCTTATTAAAATCTTTTTGGTTCCAGCCAATCATTACTTCATTACCAATTTTAAGGGCTGGTACAGAGCTAACCCCTATAGCGTCAAGCTCTTTTCTCCCACGCTGCATTTTCGCATTGGTTAATCTGTATTTAATGCCGTTATTATCCAAGTACCTTTGAGCTTCACGACAATGGGAGCATTTATCTGAAATATATAAAACAATACGCTTCATCACTAACCTTTATATGTATTATTCACCGCGCCAAATAAGTTCAGCTTCTTGGGTTATTTTATTAAATTCTGTTTTATCAATATTACCATCAGCAAAGCGCTTTTCTGCATCAAGCATTTTAAGATGATATTCATATTCTGTGGCAGCAAGAACATACCCTAACTCCCTCTCCGTTATTATAGCGTTTTTAAAATAAAACATAGCCATTTTCTTATTCCACAACTTACCTTTTGGAGGTTTAGGAAGTGTGTAATCACGATCTAAAGGTATAACACCAGAAATCTTATAGCCTTGATTAATATAATCTTTAGCGCACTGATAAAGCATATAGTCTATAGAATCTTCTAAACCATAAAAATGTAAGTAATATCCGGCGGTACACTCACCTATTTCTTTACCATTATCATCAACGATATGAACTTCTCGGCTAGAGCAACCCATAACAGAAAAACAAAGAAGTAGCGTTATAACTATTTTAGAATACATTACAGAGCCTTATTTACATATAACGCTCACATAAGCGTAAAATACTGTTGGCTATAATATTAAATAGAGTAAAAATAGCCAACTCTTTTTTCCGTTTGAAGTTCTTGTTATGTCTGCTTTTATTAACTATGCAGTATTCACTTTAGAATCTTCAATGGCGGCTACCAGATAATTAGGCTCATCCGTTCCTAACCTGATAAAAGAGCCTCCCATTAACTCTATTTCTACACCTAGCAACCCTGAGACATTATATATCCACCCGGTACCGAAAGCATGAATACCGAAGCCCATCCATATAGGGTTTTTTACTGATCGATATTTACCTACTTGCTCTAAAGGGAGACTTTTACGAAATAAACCTGGTCCAAAAAACCATTTGACTTCACTTTCGTTAACTTCAATAGTCATTGAACTAAATACTAATGTAATTATTGTTAATAACCCAAAAAGTATACCCATGACCATCGCTGGCATAATATCGTATGCGTCATCGAAAGCTAATAGAAGTGAAGCTATTAAGGGAGCTATCGCAAAGATAACAAACGACCACTGTTTGTGCTTATACACTTGGTAGTCGCCATCTTTCCATACAAGTGTGTCAGCATCTACCTCAAAAACAGCAGCTAAAGCTTTTATTGTTTCTAAGGATACACTTCCCCGAGATTCAATGCGTTGTATTGTTCTTAGCCCAAGACCACAAACAGTAGCAAGTTGTTCTTGCGACCACATACGTTTTGTCCGATATTTTCTAATAAGTGAAGACTTTGCTTTCATATCCATCTATCTATTCCTCAGTAAATTAAGAGGCTATAACTTACTAAGTTTTATTGAGTTTCGTAACGACTATATACCGCCATCTACCCGCCAACAAGGTATGCAAGGCTATAACGGTTAATTAAGCAAAAATTTGTACCACTGTAGTGGTCAAGTATAACGCTTAACATAAGCGGAAATACTGTTGGCTATAATATTGAACAGAGTGAAAATAGCCAACTATTTTTCCGTTTGATGTGCTTGTTATATTTTATTTAATGAGTTCAAAATCTAATTCCCTTACTTTTACATTAAGCCATTACAGTATAATGCCATTATCAACTCTGGTAATACTTTCACCGTTACTCCTTTTCCGTAAGAGTAATGTTAGATATTGTTTAAATGAGAATTGACCCATACTAGAGCGTCTTTCTCATTATTAAAAATAGAGAATAAAATGCCTGCATCGTAATAACACTTCTCATATTTTTTAGCCATTAGTCTTCCTCCTTCTATATCGGGAGGAATTACATAGGCAGTTGCAACGGGATGCAATTCATTATTTTTAATTTGTTTTAAATACTCACCAAAAACGATAAAGAGCTCATCTATTGCCATACAAGAGATTTCAAAAATAACAATACCTCCCCAATTTTTAACGTCATTTTTTAATTTTTTTAGAACGTCACTCTCAATGTAATCTAAAGCAGCTAGCAACTCGGCATTAAAAGGTCCCTCTGCTCGATATACAATAAGATTATCATTTACGGATAGAGTAATCTTACCATGTGGTCTAAACGTGGTTCCGCGAAAGCAATCCGTAGACACGGGGCTTAGTTTTTTTGTCATAGAGCACCTCAATATTAGAATTAATAAACGATAGAATGTATCCACTCATTATAAGTAACACGAATATCTACTCCCCTGTTAATAAGCTAAAAAAATTAGTTATAATCGTAAAACAATGGCCAACTATTGCTTATCCGTTTGAGTGACTTTTTATGAGTTAATTTCAATCAACGTCTGTCTTTGTATCACAAGATCTGAGCAATATTCTTTAAGGCTAGCAGAAACAAAATAGTTTTATAAAGTTCATTTAAAGGTGATTCAGGCCAACAAAAAACGCTCTAAAATTTTTTATTACTACGATAAAAAAATCATTTCCATTAGGGTCTGTTGATCTTTCGAGATTATTTTTACAGCTACTTGTTTGGTATTTATACAAGGCAGAGCATGTGACGTGTAGCTGGCTACACGAACATGCAATAACGCCGTATAAATTTCAAACAAG
>Ga0308012_10001361_pt1 | contig 13065 bp, 10 predicted proteins | sample Neamet179_FD_203133 | JGI IMG/M metagenome (GOLD analysis project Ga0308012, IMG submission 203133) | Marine microbial communities from water near the shore, Antarctic Ocean - #179 | ecosystem: Environmental > Aquatic > Marine > Unclassified | place: Southern Ocean | collected 2014-07-25 | reverse complement strand
TCTCTTATTGCGTGTAGGAGAGTTAGTCGTCCTTTTTAGAAACCCCAGCGTAAAATCTAATAATCGTAAGTCGCTATTGAATCTAAGTTATTATCTAACCTAAGTAGTTATCTAACCTAAGTCATCGATAGACAAAAAGACGACCCCTCCTCAACCCTGATCCTAACCTATACAATTGAATTCCAAGGTAAGAATTAACCAACTATTATTACCAAGAACATTCGTAACCAGACGCTTGAGCCACTGTTTCAAGCTTTACTTGGTGCGCCGCCAGTTCTTCATCTGTTGCCACGACCACCTTAAGCTCATAGGTTTGCAGGTCTGTTATTCTTCGCCGATCTAACGCAGTTTCTGACCGATTAGGGGATGTTTCTGACCCCAACATTAAGTCTGTTTGACCTCCAGTCATACTCAGGTAAACATCCGCTAATATCTCAGAATCTAACAAGGCGCCATGCACCTGTCGATGGGCATTATTAATCCCATACCTGCGGCACAGGGCGTCTAAGTTATTCTTTTGGCCGGGGTGTTTTTGTCTGGCAAGTTTTAAGGAATCTGTAATTTTACAAATATCTGCAATTTTTGGATAACTACGTCCAGTCTTTTTGGCCACCAAAGCTAATTCATTATCTAAAAACCCAAGGTCAAAAGGCGCATTATGAATAATTAATTCAGCGTCTCTAATGAACTCAATAAAGGCATCAGCAACGGCTGAAAATAATGGTTTATCTTGCACAAACTCCTCAGTAATGCCATGCACTGCCTGGGCTTCCATAGGTATATCTCGTTCAGGATTAACGTATTCATGAAAGCTCTCACCAGTAAGACGCCTGTTAACCATTTCTAAGGCACCCACCTCTATTAAGCGATCACCTTGTTTGGATTCTAAACCGGTTGTTTCCGTATCTAAGACTATTAAGCGCAAAATTTATTCCTGTATGATTTATCTAGTGTGTTCGGCAGCACCTAGATTAGCTAGGTCATCTGCAATTTCATTTTCAATATGCCCACTATGCCCCTTGACCCAATGCCACTCAACCTCATGGCCTTGCACAGTCTGATCTAGGAGTTGCCAAAGATCAGCATTTTTAACAGGTTTTTTGGCGGCGGTACGCCAATTATTCTTACGCCAATTAACAATCCATTCCGTAATACCTTTGCGCACATATTGGGAGTCAGTCGTCAGATCAACCTTGCATGGCCGTGTCAAAGCCTCGAGTCCTTTAATGGCAGCCATCAGCTCCATACGGTTATTCGTCGTTACTGGCTCGCCACCATACAAGCGTTTCTCTTGCTCTTTAAAACGCATCAGCACACCCCAACCGCCTGGACCTGGATTACCTTTGCATGCGCCATCTGTAAATAGTTCAATGCGATCTGAAGTCAATCAACTGTGCTCCAATGGTTGTTTATTTTGACTGGTTTGGTGGGTTGCTCCAGCTAAGCCAAAACTGCGTTTTACAATGCTATTGCGCCAATGAGCTTTAAGTATGTGCACCCGTGTCTCTTGTTTTACTGCAGATAGAACATAGCCAGCCCCCAAGGGATTGGAGAAGCAAGATAACCAAGGACTCATCTTCCATTCGGCAGGTGCACAATCATATACAGGCTTAATCTCAAAGTCACCAAAACTGAGCAGTGTTAGCCAGTCCTTCAGTCTACTGTGAGCGATAAAATTAGCCCGCCAAGGTAGACCACGTTTTAGCCTTAATTGGCGCCACAAACCCCATAGGCTGTAGGGATTAAACCCAGTAATTACAACTCGACCGCCGGCATTAACTACCCTAGCAACTTCGCGAAGGGTTTGATGTGGGTTATCACTCATATCCAATACATGCTGAAGTACCACAAGGTCTATAGATTCGCTAGCTAGGGGTAATTGGTGTGGATCCATCACCACATCACCCCCCAAATTAAAATTTGACGTTAGGGCCATGGCATTTTTTATGGGGCTCACTAAATTGGAACTTAATTTGGCATTGAGTCCTAAATAAACACTATAATGGCCAAAAGCTCTGGGCATCAATAACGTTAACTGCTGCTGTTCTTGAGCCATGAATGAGGCCCCTTTTTTACTGGTTAACCATGTGGCAAATTGTTGTTCTTCGAATTGACACGATTGTAGGTGGGTGTTTTTATTCATGCTTCATAATAAGCCATTCCTTGCCACCTTGCTTGCGTAATTTGCATCGCACAGCTACTCTTAGGGATAAATACTTAGTTTAAAAAAGACCATACTATGCATGCATTAACTTCAAATCTGATCGTCACACCCCTACCCGCATTTGATGATAACTACATTTGGTGTATCGAAAATGCAGAGGTAGATGGGTTCGTAGTGGTTGACCCCGGTGACTCACAAGTTGTTATTGAGCAGGCTTTAAAGCTACAAAAAAAACTCTCTGCTATATTGGTTACGCACCATCATGCAGACCACACAGGTGGCATTAAAGCCCTCCTTGATCATTTTGGAGACCTTCCCGTATACGGGCCTACTAACAGTCCTTATGCAGATATTACTCATAAACTTAAGGAAAATGACTCAGTCAGCATATTTGATGCTCACTTTAGGGTTATGGAGATTCCTGGCCATACCCTAGACCACATCGCCTATTATAATGATCAACAAGGCCTTTTATTTTGTGGAGACACCTTATTCTTAGCAGGTTGTGGTCGAGTGTTTGAAGGGTCTCCTATGCAAATGCATCAGTCACTCAATAAAATTATGGCTTTGCCTGCCATGACCATGGCCTATCCAACCCATGAATACAGTGTTGCAAACTTGAAATTTGCCATGGCAGTGGATAGCAACAATGAGGCCCTAAAGTTAGCTCAAACAATGTGCCGTGAAATTCGAGCTGAGAACGAAGTTACATTACCTACGCGCTTGGCACAAGAAGCGGCGATTAATCCTTTTTTACGCACTCATGACAAGGCCGTTATTGCCAGTGCAGAAGGTTATCAAAAACAAACGTTAAAAACCCCCGTAGAGGTCTTTGCCGTTTTAAGACAGTGGAAAAATAACTTTTAGTCGTTATTAGTGCTAAAAAGACAAGTAACTAACCCTAGACTGGGCATTCTATATTGACCTTGGCACCTAGCCTGCTAAAATCAAGGGCCTTTTGACATCAAATATGTGACCCTTGCTTTGACAAACCTTTTTCTTCAAACACTCACTCGATTTCCACTTAATGCCATTTTATTAATGCTTGCATTATTAAGCCTTAGCGCCTGTCAAACGGCACAGCTGAAAACTACTGTAGCAAATGAGCAGGCCAAAGAAACTTCAATAGCCACAGGTACACCTGAAGTTAATAACACGAATAATTATTCTGAGACGCCTATGGTCTCAGGTATGGCGACCAAATTGGTCGTTGACCCACTGCAGGATAATGCAGAAAGTGCTGATATAGCTGCCCCAACGGATGAAGAATCTTACCAGTCTGCTCAAGCTATCGCCCAAAGTATCAGTAAAGATAATTATCTAAACTGGTCTGAACTTGACACTGAGGCAAGCACTGATGCAGCTGCAAAACTTCTTGCAGAGGCAAAGAAAAAACCTAAAAGCGATGCACTTCCGAAGGTAAACGCAGTCCCAACGCCTGAGGTCCCCCTAGTTCTTGATCTGTGGCAGCTCACTGTGGCAAATTATGGCTTAGAGTTTGTAGATAACAAACGCATTGATCAGCAGTACAACTTCTACAACAAACACCCGGAACTCGTGCACCGTGTTACCACTAGAGCCAGTCGGTATTATCACTTTATGTTGCATGCAGCCCTAGAAAAGTCTATGCCCGCTGAAATTGCCCTCATTCCTATTATTGAAAGTGGTTTTGACCCCTTTGCTTATTCTTCTGGACGCGCATCTGGAGCTTGGCAATTTATTCCAGCGACAGGACGTGGTTTTGGCCTCAAACAAAATTGGTGGATTGATGGACGCAGAGATATTGTCGCTTCCACAAATGCGGCCCACAAGTACCTATTACAATTACACAAAATGTTTGATGGCGATTGGTTACTGGCAATTGCATCTTACAACGGCGGTCAAGGCACTGTCCGAAAAGCTATAAAACGGAACAAAAAAGCGGGTAAACCAACAGATTTTTGGTCATTGAAGCTTCCTAGAGAAACGATGAATTATGTGCCTAAGTTATTGGCTGTAGCCCGAGTAGTTGCAGAGAATGCTGGCACTAAGATACTTTATAGCATCGACGATGAAGCCTACTTTAAAGTAGTCGATGTCGGGTCACAAATTGATTTGGCTCAAGCTGCCGAAATGGCGAATATTACAACGGACGAAATGTACCGCTTAAATCCCGCCTACAATCAATGGGCAACCGACCCGAAAGGCCCGCACAAACTTCTCATTCCTGTTGCTCATATTGAACGCTTTAAAGCAGGCTTATTAGAACTTCCCTCGAGTAAGCGAGTGACTTGGAACCGATATAAAATAGTCTCAGGTGATAGTCTGGGCAAGATTGCTCAGCGCTTTAAAGTCAGTGTCGATTTAATACGCACCATTAATAACATCGACGGTAGTATGATTAGGATGGGTAAAACCCTCATGATTCCTATTGCCAGTAAAGACGCTGCTGCTTACAGCTTAAGTGCTGCTCAGCGGATGATTAACCGGCAAAATCAGATCACGCAGAATCAGGCTAGCCAACGTATCGAATACAAGGTGAAAAGTGGTGATAGCCTATGGAAGATCGCTAAAAAGTACAAAATTAGCATCAAACAAATTGCTAGTTGGAATAAATTGGGAAACCGATCAGTACTGCAAATTGGCGACAAGTTGAGCATCTGGCCACGCAGCACCACGAATAAACTAACCAGACCAGGACGCAAAGTCGTTAAGAAACTAACGTATAAGGTACGTTCTGGAGATAACCTATCAACCATTGCACAGCGCTTTAGTGTGACGGTGAAAGATATCAGAAAGTGGAATAAACGTCTGAAGAAGTACCTGCAACCAGGCCAGAAGCTAAGTCTCTTTGTTAATGTCACCAAGATAAAAAAATAACCATTAAAAAACCCGCTCTAAGCGGGTTTTTTAATCTTATCTAGTAACACAGTAAATGTGCTTACCATTGATTAAGACAACTTATAGCTGGTCGTCAACACCCTGCACATACCAGTCCATGCCCATTAGACTTCCAATATCAACAGTTTCGCCTTCAGCTGCAGCCAAAGATCCATCCTGCTTATAAACAGGACCAGCGAACGGATGAAGCTCACCAACTTTAATTGCGGCTGCTGTCGCCTCTGCCATGGCTTTGACATCTGCAGGCATATTGATGTAGGGGCCCATGAAAACCATGCCAGAATCGATACCACCAAACGTATCAGTGCTTACCCAAGAACCGTCTAATACAGCTTGAGTACGGTCTACATAGTAGTCATCCCAGTTATCAATAATAGAGGTTAACAAAGCGTTAGGAGCAAACGGAGCCATATCTGATGCTTGACCAAAGGCATAGACACCTTGCTCTTCTGCAACTTGGACTGCTGCTGTAGAGTCTGTGTGTTGAGTAATGATATCAGCACCTTGGCTAATCAATACTTTAGCCGCATCAGCTTCTTTGCCTGGGTCGAACCAAGAGTTAGCCCATACGACTTTGAGTTTAAAGTCTGGATTAACCGTTTGAGCACCCAACAAGAACGCATTAATGCCGCGTACTACTTCAGGTATTGGGAACGAGCCTATGTACCCAGCCACCCCTGATTTGGACATTTTGGCAGCAATTTGACCGATGACATAACGGCCTTCATAAAAGCGTGCACCGTAAGTCGATACGTTATCTGTGCGCTTGTAGCCAGTAGCGTGTTCAAACTTTACATCAGGAAACTTAGCTGCAACGTTCATCGTCGGATCCATGTAGCCGAACGAAGTAGTGAATATTAAGCCAGCACCTTGGCGAGCCAAGCGAGTAATTGTTCGTTCGGCATCTGGACCTTCAGGTACATTTTCAACGAATACTGTTTCTGCATGATCACCTAAGCGAGCATCAATAGCTTGACGTCCTTGATCATGTTGATAAGTCCAACCGAAGTCTCCTGGAGGGCCAATGTAGATGAAACCAACCTTGAGTTTGTCTGCAGCAACTGCAGAAATGGATAGTGCTGAGACCAGCGCAACGCTGGCTAAAGCTGTGAGCAACTTCTTCATAAAACTTCTCCTCATCTATTATGATGACTTATTGTTAAAATGTTACAGCATTATTGATCTTAAGCTATGCTTAACGATCAGGCACAAACCCCTTCCCTAAAGAGGCCGGGGTATTGATCAAAGATAAACGACGATTAGTAGAAATAATAACCAGCGCCAAAATAGTTGCAATGTAAGGTAGTGAAGATAACAGTTGTGACGGTATGCCTACACCCATACCTTGGGCATAAAGCCCCAAAATCCATACACCACCAAATAAATAGGCACCAGCAGCTAATCTGGCCGGTAACCAAGTAGAGAATACCACTAATGCAAGCGCGATCCAGCCCCTGCCTGCAGTCATATTTTCTATCCACTGTGGTGTGTATACTAAGGATAAATAGGCCCCAGCAAGACCAGATGTTGCGCCACCAAAAGCAATACAGGCGTAGCGGACCGCTACTACTCGATAGCCTAAAGCGTGGGCAGACGCATGATTTTGTCCAACAGCCCGAATAACTAAGCCCATACGTGTGTGATTTAGCACATAAGCTACACCAACAGTGAGAGAGATTGAAACATAAACTAACGGGTCTTGGCCAAACAATAATCGGCCGACATATGGCAAATCTGACAACCATGGTATAGCCACATTGGCTAACTTAACCCCTGGCAAACCGACAAACCCACTGCCAATTAAACCGGAAAGCCCCAGCCCTAGTAATGTTATTGCTAAACCCGTTGCAACTTGATTGGTCATTAAAGTTTGTGTAAGTAGGCCAAATAATAAAGAGGTGGCAATGCCTGCAAAGGTAGCTGTAATGACGCCTAACCAGGCTGAGCCTGTGACATGAGCTGCAGCGAAGCCACACACTGCTCCCATCACCATCATACCCTCAATGCCAAGGTTAAGTACCCCTGAACGCTCAACCACTAACTCGCCAATAGCTGCTAATAATAAAGGGGTGGACGCTGTGATAATGGTGAGGAGTATTGCTTCGTAAGGGCTCATTATATGTAACCTGCACTGTGTTGATTAGGTTTAGTACTAATCCATTTAAGACGATATAGAATTAACGTATCGCACATCAAAATAAAAAATAACAACATACCCTGAAACATCTGAGTAATCTTACTAGAAATACCCAACTCAATTTGTATACCCTCACCACCAATGTAACTAATTGCTAACAAGATGCCAGCAAAAATAACCCCTAAAGGGTTTAATCGTCCCAGAAATGCCACAATAATAGCTGTAAAACCATAGCTAGGTGAGATATTAGGTTGTAGCTGACCTATTGGCCCCGCCAATTCAATTAACCCTGCAAGCCCTGCAAGGCCACCAGACAAGGCAAAGCAAAACCACACCATTTTAGTGTGTGAAAAACCCGCAAAAGCACCTGCTCTTGGAGCACTTCCAACCACTTTAATTTCAAAACCTTTTAGGGTGTGGCGCATGATCCAAAATAGTAACACAGCGGCTAATAGCGAAATTAATAGACCTGCATGCATGCGGCCATCACCCCATATAGGGAGAAGATGCCAACCTTCGAACGACACTGACTTTGGAAAGTTATACCCTTGCGGGTCCTTCCATGGGCCACGCACCACCCAATCCAATAATAACTGTGCGATATAAACCAGCATCAAACTTGTCAGAATTTCATTCACCCCAAAACGAGTCTTTAACCAAGCAGGAATCAAGCCAAACAATGCTCCCCCTAAGGCCCCTAAACATAACATGGCTAAAAGCGCTAAAGGCGACTGCCATTCGCCCCACAGCACCGGCACCATGGCTCCCATGAGTGCCCCAATAGTAAGCTGGCCTTCGGCGCCAATATTCCACACGTTTGCCTTGAAACACACGGCCAAGCCCACACCAATCAATACCAATGGCCCAGCTTTAACTAATACCTCTTCTATAGACCACCAACTGGTCAAGGGATCAATGAAATATAGGTACAGCGCTGTCAAAGGAGGCTTACCCATCATAGCAAAAATTAGGCCACCCATTACGATCGTCAAAAAGATAGCCAATACAGGAGACCATAGATTCATTATGCTAGAAGCTTGGGCGCGTTTTTCTAAAATTAACTGCATGTTAAGCTCCAGTCGCTCGGTCAGTCTGCTCATGGGATCCTGCCATCATCAAACCTATCTGCTCGCGCGAAAGATCTTCTGCTGCATAGGTGGATGAAAGTTGTCCCCGAGACATTACGGCAATGCTATCAGCTAACTCAAAAATTTCATCAAGGTCTTGGCTGATAATCAAAATGGCACTACCTTGACGAGATAAATCAATGACAGCTTGACGAATAAGAGCTGCTGCACCCGCATCCACTCCCCAAGTGGGTTGGTTAATCACCAAAACTTTGGGTTTACGATTAAGTTCACGCCCGACTACAAACTTCTGCAGATTACCCCCAGATAAAGAGCCTGCAGTTGCGTCTTGAGTCGACTTACGCACATCATACTCAGCACTGATGGTCTCATTTAATTGCATTAACTGCTGTCGATCTATGCCCAACCAGCCAAGGTTTAATGAGGATTCAGTGTCATTACAAGCATGACGAGAAAGTAAAATATTTTCTGTTAAGCTTAAGTGCTCTACAGCGCCATGCCCCATGCGTTCTTCAGCTACAAAAGCCGCTCCCAAGCGACGCCTTTGATTAATATTGAGGCCGTCACTCACCTGCCCTAACAAAGCTATATAATTTTTACTAGGGTTACATTCTTCACCTGAAATGACACTAAATAATTCACTTTGACCATTGCCTGCAACACCAGCAATGGCGAGTATTTCGCCACTTTTAACCTCTAGGCTGACATTGACTAGATCAACCCCAAAAGGTGTAGATGAAACTTGTTTGAGTTGAGACAGTGACAATAATACATCGCCCATTTGACCATTGGCATCACGGCTAACTTGATGCACACTCGCCCCTACCATCAATTGGGCCAGTGTAGCCGCAGTTTCCAATTGGGGATCAACTTGTGCAACCAGTTTTCCATGACGCAAAATAGTAGCATCGTGGCAAATTTGTTTAACTTCTTCTAGTCGGTGGGAGATGTACAGCACCGCACATCCTTCTTTAACTAAACGACGTAGGGTTGAAAATAAACCTTGGGCCTCTTGTGGGGTAAGTACCGCGGTCGGCTCATCCATAATTAATAACTTAGGTTGTTGCAACAAACAACGCACAATTTCAATGCGTTGCCGTTCACCCACAGACAAGTCAGCGACTAAAGCATCGGGGTTAAGAGGCAGGCCATAGTCTTGTGACAAACTAGCTATGCGTTGACTCAAATCACCTTGTCGCAGAGATTTAGGCAGAGCAAGGCTTATATTTTCTGCCACAGTGAGGGCTTCGAACAACGAAAAGTGCTGGAACACCATGCCGATGCCCAATTCTCTAGCGTGAGCTGGGCTTGTAATTGAGACTGGTTTCCCTTGCCAATAAATACGACCCGCTGTGGGCTGCAAAGCGCCATACATCATCTTAACTAAGGTCGATTTCCCAGCTCCATTTTCACCTAACAAAGCATGAACTTTGCCTGTTTCTATGGCTAGGTTGACCGTATCATTGGCATAAAAGTCGCCAAACTTTTTACTAATATCTTTAACCTGTAACAACACAGGTAGTGCATTATTATTCGACTTGTTGAGCATGAAACCTCAGCACTTAAAGTAATACTAAAAACCATTATAACGATATATTATTTGGCGTCAAAAAAACTGACTAATTAGCCAGCTTTTCAAACTTATGAGTGGTCATCGATACCTTTTCAAACACTATAAACTTCAAAGTCTTTGAAGTATTTATGCTCACTCAACTCTGCTGGCGCAACAACAGCCTCTGAGGGGTGTTTGTCTTTTAAATAGGTTGCTGCCACATTTTTTAAAGACTCTAATGTCACTGACAACAGCGCTAGTCTGAAAGCTTGGCGAACATCTGCATGGCGACCATGCAGTTGGTTTTGATACGCCTGTAACGCTTCTCCAGCAGGTGATCCTGGTTTATCAAGGCTACCAATAACCCCAAGCACAGCTTCTTCAAGATGCTGAGGGAGCAGTTGGTTTGATAGCACCCAGTCCACTGAGGCACTAAAATCATTAAAGGTCTCTTCACTGCGCGGGTCACGATAGGAATAAAAGCGGAAACAAGCATTATTATTATCCTGTCCTGCTCCCCCACCATAAGCGCCACCTTGTTCACGCACGGCACGATGAAGATAACCATTACGCAGCACCTCACCCAGCACTACGAGAGAAGCGGCATCTGGATGGGCACTCGATACAGTGGGGAAAGACCTAGCGCAATAATTAACTTGCGTATTAGTGGTCCATAACTGTTGTACTGGTTGATAATTAGCTTGGGTATGCACTTTATTAAAGGCCCATTGTACATCACCTTTTAATACACCCACTTGCTCAGAAAACGCTGAAGTAAACGTAGATTCAATGTGTGATTGCTGTAGCTTTTCACCTACACTTGCCAATTGCAATGGCTGTTTGCCTAGCTGTTCTTGAAGTGCTGTCAGTTGTTGGCACAAGTCTGACAAACATTTTTCGTCCTTTAAACTATCGTCAAGTTGTTGCAGCCAGATCAGACCTTGTAGACCGCTTACATTAAATGCAAGGTTTGCACCAGCGCTCATATTCCGACTGGCAGCTCCCAGTGCAAAACTATGCCCAGATTGCCCCACACTTTGTTGACGGCGCGAACGAAGTTGTCCCACCAGTTCTTTCACTCGCTGTTTTTCATCAAAGCGTACCGATAGTAAGGTGTCCTTTAACAAATCGACAATCGCTGTTTGTTGGCTGACTAAGCCTTTGGTACTGAGTACAAAATAAGCCTTTAGTTGATCAGCATCGGTGGCTTGTCCGCGGTACGAAAGATATGCCGAAAGGCTACCACAGACTGCTGCTTGCTTCGCTTGAACGGCTAGATAGTCCTGCTCCCCAATGCCTAACTCAGTCATTAGCTGAGCTAATAAGTTGAGATAAGGTAGCTGACTCACATTCAGTTGGGGCCAATCAATCACAAGTTGGTGGTATACCAAACCATTGGTGCCTGCACCATAGAACTCCCAACCGAGGTCTTTATTTGACATGGTAGGCTCAGCAATGAATTGAGTGGCTGGGATATCTTGGCGGGTGACTTCTGGTAAAATTGAAGCGTCATCTTCTTGTGACTGTCGCTCTAATAAAGCGGCAGTTTGGTCGACCACTGACTGGCGTTGCTCGTCATTCATGGACTTAAGCATAATATCTAGACGTTGCTTTTCTGAGTCATCTCTTCGCTTTGACATGTGCTCATCGGGCGCCAGTGTCAGCCGCACTTGGTGGCCATTATTCAAAAGTAAATCTTGTATTAAAGCGGGAATAAAGTTGCGATCCTTAATGTCTTCAGCTAGTTGTGTTAATGCCGGATCTAAATTAAGTGCAGCTAGAGCATCACCACCATGAATGGCGGCTGGTAATGCGCTCAATATTAACTGCATACCGAATGGGTAGCCATCTCCACCAATTTCTCGCTGGCCCAATTCCAGTTGATGCAGTGCCGCTTCAATTTCACTTTGGGGTACCCCTTTAAGCGCCACTTTTTTAAGGCAATCAAGCACTAAGGTCTCGAACTGATCTGCGTCTGTGACATCGGCACCTTCGAGTCCACATACAAACGTCATTTCTTTATTCGAATCTTCTAAGCCACACAACTGAGAAGGTCCGGTACCAATGCCACACGTTTCTAATTCTCGTCTTAGTGGCGAAGCACTGTTATCGAGTAATACACGCGCCAAAAGATTAGCCCGCATCTGTTGGGCTAAATCTGTGCTGTGACCCAGTAACCAACCAAGAACTAAGTGACTCTTAGCTTGCTTGTCATTAGCTTCTGCAGGATAACTTTCCTGCACTTTGATGGGGCTGAAATAGCGTTTTTCATCAGCCACAAATAAGTCAATTTTTTGAGCTGAAAAACGATGCAATGCATGTTCTTCGAAAGATTTTTGATGGGTTGCTGCCGAAATATCACCACTGGTCATGAAAATAGCATTCGATGGATGATAGTGACGCTTATAAAAGGCTAATAGCTGTTCATGAGATAAATTGGGTATATCTGAGGGATCACCGCCACTGTTAAAATGATAAGTCGTACTAGGGAAGAGGTACTTACTTAAGGTATCCCAAAGTTGACTTACGGGAGAACTCATCGCCCCTTTCATTTCGTTAAAGACTACACCCTTAAAGGTGAGGCTTTTTTGTCCTTTGTCATCGTCTGTGAACTCTACGCGGTGACCTTCTTGGGCAAAATCTAGTGCATCAAGACGGGCAAAAAATACGGCATCTAAATAAACTTCCAAGAGGTTATTAAAATCTTTTTTATTCTGACTAGCAAATGGATATGCGGTCCAATCGCTGCTCGTAAAGGCATTCATGAAGGTATTCAAGGAACGCCTAATCATCATAAAAAAAGGATCCCTCACTGGAAATTTTTCACTACCACACAGAGCCGTATGCTCTAACACATGAGCCACACCTGTGGAGTCTTGAGGCATGGTTTTTAGGGCCACTAAAAATACATTTTCAGTCTGTTGGCTTGCCAAATGAATGTGCATTGCCCCAGTAGCAATATGTTCATACTGCTGAATACTAATATTTAACGAATCAATTGTTTGCTGACGCAAAAATCTAAATGCAGGGTGCGATTGTGGTGCTGCGGACATATTCATACCAATTAATAGATTCAAAAAACACCATCGGTAAAGACCAATGGATGCGATAAAAAGACCTAAAAGCTAAGTCACTTTTAGCGTCACATTCGGTGTATAAAAACTAAGTAAAAGAGATTGTAGGCAAAGTCACCTGCAAGGCCAACAAGAATGCACTTTCATCGAAAGGTTTACTTAAATAATAA
>Ga0308012_10001360_pt1 | contig 13081 bp, 9 predicted proteins | sample Neamet179_FD_203133 | JGI IMG/M metagenome (GOLD analysis project Ga0308012, IMG submission 203133) | Marine microbial communities from water near the shore, Antarctic Ocean - #179 | ecosystem: Environmental > Aquatic > Marine > Unclassified | place: Southern Ocean | collected 2014-07-25 | reverse complement strand
CTACACTGTGCACTTCACCGTCTTTAAACGCCGCATAAATAGGACATTCGTAGTCTTGGTAATGCTCTCCATTTTCATGGGAATGGTGAATAACATCATGAATATTTTGTCCGACAAGCTCCTCTTTTTTCCAACCCAGTATTTGCTCTGCGGCGACATTAACAAAAGTGGTATTGCCGTTAACGTCAACCCCATAAATACCGTCACCTACGGCGCTAAGTAATAGTTGATTTTGTCGTTCTATTTCTTCAAAGACTGTTTCATTAGTATTCCAGTGCACAATGCCGGCTTGATATTCTGCTTGAGCTAATGTTTGATGATAACGTGCATAAGTAACGGTGGCACTTTCGCACGAAAATAAAAGCTTATGGTCTATGACACTTGCGGTGATATCTAAATAAATTTTTTCATTGTTAATCGTTATAAATAAGTCGTTTGACCATGCTTCACCCTGTGCTAAAACTTGCTGCGTAAAATGAATCAAATTTTCTAAGCAGCCATTAAAAAATTGTGTGACGGTAAGGTTTATAGCTGTCTTTTTTATTGTGTTTTTTAGATCATGGTCTAATTTATCATCATTAATAATATTTGAATAAATATCCGTCCTTTGCTCTACTCCCAATAAGACGGCTGCTTTAGTGTTTAATTGTATTATTTGATTTGTGAAAGGATCAATAAATAACAATGCTTTGGGTGCATTTACAAATAGGTGCGCTTGCATACAATATCTCTAATGGTTTATCTACGGCTATTTTGCATTCAACTTTCAGGCCAAACAACGAAGTTCCGTGTTTTACAGCAACGAAAAATCGTTTAAAACGAAAAGTCGTTGTTTTTTGTTTTGATGAAATATTTAAATAACCATTAAAAACAGAAGCTTAAAATAAAAAAAGGGTTGGCATAGTTTTCGCTATATAAGGTTCAAGTGATTACAACCGTAGTCACTTAATAATTAAAGCAATCCATTATTTACTCTCTTCTGCACTGTACTGAACATAATGCACTGACAGTAAGCAGCTTAGTTAATGATAAACGAATCAAACATTAAGGAACTCACATGAATAAACTCGATGTAACTGAAGCTATTTTTGCTATAAAAAAAGAAAAAGATCTTAATTGGCAAGATATTGCAGACGCTGTTGGTATGTCTATCGTTTGGACAACGTCAGCGTGTTTAGGTATGAATAGCTGGAAAGAAGTAGAAGCCGATAAGATAATAAAATACTTAGCTTTACCTGAAGAAGCAAAAAAAGCTTTAATGGCATATCCAACCAAAGAATGGGACAAGTCTGTACCACAAGATCCGCTTGTTTATCGCTTGTATGAAGTTGTTGGTGTTTATGGCGATACGCTAAAAGAAGTCATTCAAGAAAAATTTGGTGACGGCATTATGAGCGCTATAGATTTCTCGATGGAAGTAGACAAAGAGGAAAACCCTAAAGGTGACCGTGTTATTTTAACCTTAAATGGTAAGTTTTTACCTTACGCCTCGTGGTGATCTAAGTTGGTGCAATAAATAAATTAACGTTGTGCATTAAAGTAATAAAACAGTATACATACCGAACAATAATATTTTTAGATAATATAAAACAGTAACTTACATAGTTGGCACTTAACTTGCTAATTCAGGTAAGCAATAAAAATAATTTAACTATTAAACAGTGAGAAGTAAATGGCTTATATAGAACCCAGTGAATTTGTGACCAAAATGGTGGACGCAGGTGAACAAAAAGTTTACATGTCTACTAAAGATACCATTATACGCGCGTTTATGGCGGGTGCTATCTTAGGTTTAGCTGCAATATTTGCTATTACCGTAGCAACTAAAACAGGCAGCCCTATTTTAGGTGCTTGTTTGTTTCCTGTTGGTTTTATCATGCTTTACTTGATGAAATTTGACCTACTTACGGGTGTATTCACACTCGTACCATTAGCTTTATTAGATAAACGTCCTGGTGTAACTTTTAGTGGCGTTATGCGGAACTGGGGTCTTGTCTTTGTCGGTAACTTTGCTGGCGCGATGACTACAGCATTTTTCATGTCCTTTATTTTGACTTATGGTTATTCTACCGACGGTGGAGCCATTGCAGCGAAAGTTGCTCACATAGGTGAATCAAGAACTGTTGGTTATCAAGAACATGGTTTCAGTGGTTGGATTACAATATTCATCCGTGGCATGTTATGTAACTGGATGGTATCAATGGGTGTTGTTGGTGCAATGATTTCAACGTCTGCTGGCGCTAAAATGGCAGCAATGTGGATGCCTGTAATGTTGTTCTTCTTCATGGGTTTTGAACATTCAATTGTTAACATGTTCTTATTCCCTTTTTCAATGATTATGGGTGGTGATTTTACGGTTTATGATTATTTATTATGGAACGAGATCCCAACAGTATTAGGTAACCTTGCCGGTGGTTTATTATTAGTCGGTTTACCTTTGTACTATACGCATGTTAGAACTTCGCCAAACAGAAAAATTGGTTAATTTATACGTTATTAATTTACATCAATTAGACTGAGTTGTTCATGTCAATAAATTGAGTGTAATTGTTAATAATAAGGTAATTATTGTATATTAAATTCAGGTATTAATGTTTAGAGATAACTACTTGAATATAACTACCTGAATATAACTACCTGAATATAGCTACTTAAACATTCATCTTTGTGTAGTTATAATTACCGTAATAGAAATATAAAGGCTTTGTAATTTACGTTACGAAGCCTTTTTTTATACTAGCCAATAATTTAATAATAAAACATTTTAACTATACCTTAGGTACACTAAACACTTAAGTTAGGTCATCACTTTTAATCATATTGTTAATAGCATTTTTAATAGCAGAGGAAGCGAGTTATGAGTCAACCATTAGCGGTAAGTATTGGCGGCGCAACCAATAAGGGAATAAAAGCGGTTAATCAAGATTTTATTGGCAGTGTTATGCCTAAAGAGCCTATGCTAAGTAGTAAAGGTATTGTATTAGCCATGGCTGATGGAATTAGCTCAAGTAACGTTAGCCAAATAGCCAGTGAAACAGCTATATCGAGTTTTCTCGAAGATTACTACTGCACATCTGACTCATGGTCAGTTAAAACTTCGGCTCAAAAAGTTATTCGTTCTATTAATTCCTGGCTTTATGCACAAACAAAAAATAGCCCTTATCGTTTTGATAAGGACAAAGGTTATATATGTACTTTTAGTGCCTTGGTCTTAAAGTCTAACACCGCCCACCTTTTTCATTCGGGCGACACACGTATTTATCGTTTATCTGGACAACAATTAGAACAATTAACCACAGATCACCGACGTGTTGTATCTGCCGATGTGAGTTATTTAACGCGTGCACTAGGTATTGATCAAACCTTTGATATTGATTACCAAAGTCAGATTCTTGAGCAAGGCGATATATATATTATTGCCACTGATGGTGTTTATGATTTTTTAAATGATAGCCAAATAGCAAAGTCTATTGTTAACGCTAATAACTTAGAAAGCGCTGCTAATGCTATTATTGAACAAGCACTCGAATTAGGTAGCGATGACAACCTCAGCGTACAAATTGTACGTATTGATAATGTACCGGAATATCAGCTTGATGAAGTACATCAATTAACTCTACTGCCTTTACCGCCAAGCCTTTCACCAAGAATGCTGTTTGATGGTTACGAAATTCTTCGTGAAATATATATTAGTAGCCGCAGTCATGTATTTTTAGCGCGTGACAGCGATACGCAACAAACGGTAGTAATAAAAATACCGTCAGTAGAGCTCAGAAATGATACTCAATACCTTGAACGTTTTATGCTTGAAGAGTGGATAGCTAAACGTATTAATAATCCACATGTTGCTAAAGCCATTGTACCTAATAGAAAACGTAATTATTTATATTTAGTTACGGAATTTATAGACGGTATTTCATTAAACCAATGGATGATAGACAACCCTAAACCCAAATTAGAACACGTTAGAAACATTATTGAGCAAGCAGCAAAAGGTTTACAGGCTTTTCATCGTCAAGAAATGATTCATCAAGATGTACGTCCAGCTAATATTATGATTGATACGAGCGGTACGGTAAAAATTATTGATTTTGGTTCAACACTTATTGCGGGGGTTACCGAAGTAGACACCGAAGAGGTTATGCGTGGTACCATTCGTTATTCAGCACCTGAGTATTTTTTAGGGCAATTAGGTACACAAGCATCTGACATTTATTCATTAGCGGTAATCACTTACCAAATGCTATCTGGTAAATTTCCTTACGGCACTGAAATAGCGCAAGCTAACAGTGTGTCGGCGCAACGTAAGCTAAACTACAAATCAATAATTAATGATGATTCTGAACTTCCATTATGGATTGATTTTACGCTGGAACATGCTTTAAAAATGGACCCACTAAAACGCTATCCGGTATTGTCCGAATTCGTCCAAGACCTACGAGCACCTAATAAATTATTTATAGAGAAGACAAAGCCGCCATTAATTCAACGTGACCCTGTTATGTTTTGGCAAGGAGTAAGTATTATTTTGTTTCTTCTTTTAATTGGCCAGTTAGTTTAATCTAGCTTATTTTAGCTTAGCTTAGTTTATCTTAACTTAGCTAAGTTTTTCGTAACAATGTAACCGGTATCCCAGATTAGATAAAGCGCTGAAATTTTGTAACGCCAAACACCAAAAAATTTCAGTCTTAACCGCATTTTTAAATCAATACGGTTAGATAAACTACGGTTAGCTAATCTTAACTAGGCTTGTAGTGCAATTTCTGCCATTTTCATTGTACTTTCAAATGACTCCGCACCAGCAATAAATAAACCATTATGGCAGAACATTGCGTCATCAATTCCGGTAACGTCTTGAAGTGCTTCATTAGATAAACCTGCCCAAGCTATAGGCAATGACTTTTTATCTTCAAAAGAACCCGGCTCAACGGGTACCGTTTGAATTCTCCATGGACCCGATCCTGAAGGATAAACCATATATAGGGCTTGTGTAGATAAAGCATGTACTGTTCTTTTCCACGGCGTATATTTTTCTAAGACGATAACCCTTGGGTCTTCTGCCTTTTCAATCGCTTCGGCTACAATCGCTTTAGCATTAATACCACCACTAGCAGAAGCGATAAATCGGGTTAATACTCGTGATGCAAAATTAACGGCTTCATCAAAACAGGTATCAAAGTGGCTGTCTTCTTGCCATGTTGGGTTAAACATTGAAATAGTTTGGCTAAGGCTAATACCTTGAGAAACACCTTCAACATGACCACAATCTATAGCATCAATAGTAGACACTAAACCCGCATCAACAGAATCAGCTACTTCTTGATTACCTTCGCATATAGCTAATCCATATTTTTTCCACACTAAACCAAATGAAGAATAAGGAATACCGTTTTCTCGCTCGCCTGCACCGCCACGTTGATGATGGTCAAAACGTCCCGATTCTGCGTCATACTCACCCCCAACATCAATCACTAGATCTGCCTGGCCGATAATGTCTAAATTACGGGTACGTACAAGTTTAAAAGCCGGAAAAATATTTTTAAGTGCCGCGATGCTAAAAACATCATCAGCATGAAAATTACCATTGTGTGTTGCTATTGTTATATCAGTCATTTTTTTGTGTTGTGCCATAGTAGAAAAAGGTAAAAAGATTTAACGCGTTAAAATTTATTATTTTATACTTATTAGTTAGTATAACTACCGTTTTAATAGGCATAAGCCTAATAAGTCGTAATGTAATACATAACGGATGAAGTCAAAATATATCGCGAATTCTATACGAAGACAAAGAACAAAAATAGCTGATTCGTATTACAAGCAGCATATGTATGTCAAAACCTGTTTTCAATAATCAAAATCGTACTATGTATGTGTTTAATTTATATTTTTAATATTGTATTGAATATAAAATAATATGACTAAAGGTCTAAGGTGATTTAATTGTATCTGCTAAAAAGGTTAAATTATTGTTTTAATTTTTCAGAATAAACTCAGATTTAGACCAATACAAACCCCATAAAAAGAAGTACGGTAATAATAAATGAAATGCTAATTAACACGATAGATAAAGCTTTCCAGTAACCTGTTCCACACCATGCTGCTTTCCATGACTTACTAACAAAATGTAGCTCACTACGATGTGATTTATAATGTCGTAATCCATAAAGATAAGTACCTGATATTGCCAGTGCACTTAATATACTACCAAATAAAAAATATATTACCTTAGTGTATATTCCACCCCAAACACCAAAATGTATAGGGTCTGCTGCTTCAGATATCCTGACATGTAATGATTGTTCACTTGCTATTCGACGTGATAAATAGTCACCATTAATAGGATCTACAATAACATTATTAGCCCTATCTCTAACGAGGAACGTATTGTTTTGACCCTGAATAATAATTGACTGCTCTTTTTTAGTAGGAAAAACAATACGATTAATGGCTATATTATGGTATGTAGCCATGTCGTTTATTATCTTATCAAAAGTATCTTCTGTTGGCTTAACAAATAAGTTATTCACTTTATTTTTTTCGGGTAGGGGTTGCTCTGTAAAAGTCGCGTATCCTCCCCATACTTCAATTAAATACCATATACCTGTTATGCAAACCGTAAATAATAGCCAACTCCCCCATAAGCCAAATAACCGATGACAATCATTCCAAAATGTTTTTCGGTTATTTATTCTCGGCTTTCTAAAAAAACCTTTCCACCATTGAGGTACTAAAAATAGTCCTGAGATAAGTGAAAAAAACATAACAAGACCCACAACGCTGACAATCGTCACGCCATAAATAGTTGGCATCATTAAATGTCGATGCGACATTCTAAAAAAAACCTGCCAGTTATACCAGCGTCCTTCTCCTTGATATTTACCTGTAACGGGGTGATAAAATTCGCGATAACGTTGTTTATTTTCAGCTACACGAATAACTTCAACTGCGAACCAATCATCAATAGGTCCATTAATACTAACTATTACTGCTTTATTGTTATGACTATTAGCTGATTTGTATACACGGGTCCAATTTATTTCAGAAGAGGACACAGAAGGAAGAATACGTTTACTACTATTAAATAGCCAATCTATTTCATGAGATATAACACCAAACGTACCTGTTAATAATATAAAGCAAATTAATAGTGAGAGTTTAATGCCGGCTAAACTATGCCATACATGCAATGTTTTTTTATTCATTATTACGATTTAATATTAAATTAAGTGAAAGATAACAAAAAGACCTCAAGTAGGAGGCCTTTTGATTTTAAAAATACTATAGCGATTAAAGCGAATAGCTTACTTGTAATACTACGCTACGTGGCTCGCCAGGAAAGTGACCATTTCTTTTATTAAAACCACTGACAGCGTACTCTTTATCAAATATGTTTTTCAAGTTAACTTGTACCGTAAAGTTATTAACTTCTGTTTGCCAACTCGCATCCCATGTTGAATAAGCTTTAACTTTTTGTCCACTCAAACTAATACGTTCAGCAACATAATCAGTACCCAAAGCAAAAGAAGAAGATAAGCTTGGTAATGCATATCTTGTCCAAATCCCTAAAGTATGATCAGGCGCGTTAACAAACTCATCACCAACAGCATTACTGATACTTTCGGGTGATTCACCTGTTATTGTCGCGTCGTTATATGCGTAATTTATAGTACCCGTCCAGTTTTCTGTAATATCACCAACGATATCGACTTCAATACCTTTACTGGTTACTTCACCAATTTGTAATTGTTCAGCAGTATTTGTACCCTCAATAAAGTCAGGATTACTCACTGTTAAATCTTCTTTTACAATATGGTAGGCCGTAAATGTTGTATGTAAATTACCCTCTAACCATTGATTCTTAATACCAATTTCATGTTGAATACTGGTTTCAGGAGAAAAAACATTCTCTGCAGCTGACACAGTTAAATCAACTTGAGGACTAAAACCTTTTGAACGGTTAGCAAAAATAGAGGTGTTATTGTTTGGCTGATAAATGGCGCCTATACGAGGACTCACTTTCTCATCATTAATTTTTACGTTTGTTTCAATGTTTTCATCTTCATATTTATCGAAACGTAAACCTGCGATCACAATCCATTGTTCATTTATACGAACTTGGTCTTGTAAATAGAGTCCTAATTGATTTTTTTTTGTGTTGTTTGAACCAAAGTCTGCTGTCAGTCTTGTATATGCACTTGTATCGCTAACATACAATGGGTTAAGTATATCAATTGTTGCTACATGTAGACTGGAATTAGGGTTCGAAAAATCAATTAAACCAGACGTGTCAATTAAATCGCTGTACTTTAAGTCTTCCTTTTTATCAATTTCAGAATAATTCATACCCCCTAGTAAGGTATGCTCCATACCAATAAATTTAGCTTCATAAACAAAATCAGTCGTTACACTCCATTCATCATTATTACGTTTTTGATCTCTAAATTGGCGTAACATTGCGCTATCTTCAGCAGGAAATCCTAAAAAATTAAGCAATGGCAAAACAGCAGACTTTGTACCCTCATCTAAATCGCCAACCAACCCCAGGTTTTCATGGTATTCCTGCGTACGCTCATTACTAAACGCACGAAATACCGTTGTATTCGTTAAGTTAGTTGATATTTCAACATTAGCAATAACTTGAAAGACATCGGCTTCTAAATGTTGAAAATCTGTTTTTTCATTCGCATTATAACTAATGTCTGTTAAAAAATTACCGTTGTCATCAACAGGTACACCACGTAAGCGGCTACCACCTAATTCTTGTTCAATATGGTCATATTGAAACGTTAAATCTATATTGTCATTAACTAACCAAGTTAGGCTTGTTGATAATATAGTATTCTCTTCGTCTGCATGATTACGAAAACTGTCTTTATTTTGATGATAAGCCGCAACACGATAAGCTAATGTTTTACTTTTATTTATTGAGCCGGTGCTATCAAAAAAACCACCGAATAAACTCTCATTACCCGAAAATAACGCAACTTTGGTTGTATTATCAAATTTTGGTTTTTTAGTGATATAATTTAATAACCCCCCTGGTTGTCCTGCACCATATAACATGCCTGTTGGACCTTTTAATACTTCTACACGCTCAATATTAAAAAGTTGTGGAATACCAAATTCAGAAAAAGGGTCGCCTTGTACACCATCATAAATAGCTTGATCTTGTCTGAAACCTCGTGCCGTTACATCTGAATAACTAAATTGCGTAACGCCCGAAATAGAACGGTAAAGATCTGTTGTTTGACGCGCCGCTTGGTCACTGATCAACTTTTGACTGAGGACTTGAACGGATTGCGGTAAATCCATATAGTTCGTTAGCGTTTTAGTCGCCATAGTTGACTCATCAATAAAATAAAATTGAGCGGCACGGCCTTTAACAGTAATAACCTCAATATCTTTTTCTAATGTTTTTTCTTCCGCGCTAGCGTAATGACAAAAGCTAGATGATATTGCGATGACGAGTAATGACTTTCTAAACAAAGATCTTTCCAATTTAATTTTCACAACTTTACCTTAACATAATAACAACAATAATTATTCGTATTTAGTTATGGTATTGCAAATGATTTCCATTTGCAACAGATAAAGGTGTATAAACTCGTTACGATTCAATATGTCTGCTTTAGAGCGTTTGAACGACTTCAATATATTGTGATTTAGAAAAGTTTTAAATGACTGTATGCCGCGTAAATAATTTAAAAAATAGGATTACTCTATTTAATACGCTAAAACTACCGACTACTTGTTATAAAAATAAGGTAAAGTGTATGGTTATGTGGTTATCATTATCTGAATATAATATAGATGCGCCAATACAATTAGCAGTGAGTATATATTCGAAAAAAATGCATTATATGTTTACGCAACAAGGAATAAGGTACTAGCTAATTAATACAAACGATTAATGTTATTAATGATAAGAAATAATTATAGGAAAACGTGACAGGGAAAATCAGAGGCTATTCGTAGTAGAAGAGAGGAATAAAAAATAATCAAAAAAACAGATATCAAACGGATTAATTTATTAAAGAACTTAGCACCCGACTAAACGTTAGCGCAATAGATTAATCCGTTTGTTATAAAGGTACAAATATAATTTAACTAGGCGTCAGTTTCAGCGTCTACTTTTTCATATTCATAACTAAAGGCTCTAACTTTTCTACCTGATGCAGCAACAAATTCTACTGTTGTTGAACGAGGTAATATCAATACGGCTTCATATACCTCACCGATTACACAAGTGTCTGGTCCACATACTACTTCTTTAGTTAATTTTATTTCCATTAAAACTCTCACGCTGTTGAATAATTAAACGGATGATAGCATATTTCTACACAAAAATAATCGCAAACCATGATAAGACTGATTTCAATCAATATTATCAAAAATAAGACGCTATATTTCATCATATTTAAACGTTATACCGCTTTTATTATATACGTTCAAGTTTAAATGCCATATCAGAAGTGAAGTCAGGTAAAGCAATCGTACATAAACCATTGGTCATTGGTGAGCAATCAATCGTATAACTTTCACCAAACACTCCTTGCCACGTATTATAAGGCACGATTTTATATTGACCTGAAGTTAAACCGGCTATATCAACTGAAACATTTTTACGTACTGCTCTATTAGCGCGAATACTCACAATATCTAAGCCCTCTAAGGTATGGTCTTGTACCCAAACAAGACCACCATCTTTACCTGCAATACCCCACCCACGTATAGTTGAATTTTTACTACTTATCACTAATTGAATAGGATCCCAAGCAGCCATCGGTAAAGGCGAAATAAAGTCACTAAAATAGGTCAGATGTTGTTCCATTGCGGCAGTCATTACCCCCCAATTATCAAAATCATTCCATTCTGCAGGTGTTAAAGCGGCACCTGCCCCCAATGCTGACCAAATAGCATTATGAAATAATTCAGGGTAATAATTCGTGCTATCGTCACTTGTGTTGTTAATAACACCAAATTCTCCTATCCAATTAGGCTTGTTGTTGTTTTGCCACATATCTTGAGTGTACGAAGCAATAACTTTCGCTGAATTGATGGTTAAAACTGAGTTATTCGGTTGTAGGTCTTCATAAATATGCACCTGAGGAAGATCCATAACATTATGTCCCTCAACCCAATTGAGATCTCCGGCCATACTAGCGGTTGTAGGGTGATTATAAGGGTCATTATCAGAAAAATATTGGTGTATTTTTTGATGCCACTCATTACTATTTTCGTAGGCATTTGTGCCATTAATTTCAGAGACCGTTTGCCACATGGCTATTGAAGGGCTATATCCCCAACGGCCAATAATATATCGATACCAATTTGCTTGCCATTGCCATGCTTCATCATCGGTAAAAAAACTGTCTGCGTCGACTAAATGTCGAAATCCATTACGCCACCAATTTCCATCAGACCAATCATGGCTTGTATCGCGCAATTGTGAATGGTCCCACAGTGTGAAGACCATAAAAAGCCCTTCTCGTTCAGTGCGCTCTAGAACAGAGTCAATTAAGTCACCATTTAATAAATTATAATCGTCATAATTGTCTCGAATTAAAGAGAAATAAAACTGAGGCCACCACACAAAATAGTTTTCTTTCGCTTGTTGCATACTCCCAAGTAACCTTTCAACTTGAGAAGCACGAGAAAAAACCGAAAATACATCACCATGCCCTATACCATAGAATGGTGTTCCATCATGATGAACTAAATATCGGCTACTGTAAGTAGGATCAAATTGGCTACCCACTTGCAGCCAGCCCGGATCATCAGATGAGAGTACATCAAAGCTGCCCACATTAGGTTTGCTGGTACCCATCGTATCTTTCATCGTTAAAGTATAACTCCACTTCCCTATTTGAGAAGGCGTAAAACGAACTTTCCATTCTTTGTCCCAATAGCCAGGGACCAACATAGTACTGCCATCAGGGGCAGTAAAAATTGCATTTAACAATGCCTCTCGTTGATCGTAATGATTGTCATATTGTGCATTTATTGTCAGTGTTAATTCTAATTTTTTATAAAGCGTAATTTGTTCAACATTTCTATCTACAGTTAGAATCTCTGGTAATATTTTTATTATTGCCTCACCAGGTTTAATTGTTTCTATTGGTTGTTCCGCAGGTACTTGAGTAGTTGTCTCTATTGGTAATTCACGTGTTTCATCTGATGATGTATCACCACACCCCGCTAACAAAGCGAGTAAGAATAAATAGGCTATTTTCATTTTATTTCCTAATTTTTTAGGTAAGTTATCTCAATAAATAATGTATTAATACCATTTATTGTACGATTTTCATATCATAGTTCGCCAAGGTTCTGCCGTACTTTGTTGAATATACTAGGACTGTTGATAAAATTACTTTTTCTTTTTTAACCTGCATGCCCCATACAATAAGATAACGTAATAGGACTTTGTGGCTGTTCAAATATTTTTTCACTGCGATCACATTCAACAATATAACCACTGCCTTCATTTACCCAACAAACCGCTACTTGATCTGCTATTCTTTTTGCTTGAGCAAGATTATGCGTTACCATAATAAGTGTCATTGACTTTTTAAGCTCTAGCAGTAATGACTCGATACGCTCAGTAGAAATAGGGTCTAACGCACTACAAGGTTCATCAAGTAATAAAACTTTAGGTTCAAGCGCTAACGCTCTAGCAATACATAAACGTTGTTGTTGGCCTCCGGATAAACGTAAAGCGCTCTGGTCTAGTCGATCTTTAAGTTCATCCCACAGACCCGTTTTTTTAAGCACTTCTCTCATTTTTTCTTCACGTTGCTTAGCCGACGTCATACCATGATCTTTTATCGGGAAACAAATATTGTCTCTAATCGACAAAGGAAAAGGGTTAGGTTGCTGAAAAACCATCCCAACATTTTTTCTTAATAACTCGACTGGATAGTCAGCCGATAAAATATTGTCATCATCAAGCTTTATTATTCCGCTTAACTGACAATTTTTAAGACTTTCTGTCATTCTATTTATGCTACAAAGTAAGCTCGTTTTACCACAACCTGATGGACCGACTAAAGCCAGAATTTCATTAGGATTAGCCGTTAACGAA
>Ga0308012_10001348_pt1 | contig 13178 bp, 8 predicted proteins | sample Neamet179_FD_203133 | JGI IMG/M metagenome (GOLD analysis project Ga0308012, IMG submission 203133) | Marine microbial communities from water near the shore, Antarctic Ocean - #179 | ecosystem: Environmental > Aquatic > Marine > Unclassified | place: Southern Ocean | collected 2014-07-25 | reverse complement strand
TATGTGCAGGCCATTGTCGTTTCCTGATGCCTGATTATTAGAAACCATGTAAACACTAGAATCTGCAGTACAATAAACAACATCACCTAATATGTTTTCCGCAAGACCGTTAGCAGAATAGAGATGGGTTACCCCACCAGCTGTATCAAACTCTGTCAATCCAAAAGCGGTTGCAACTAATATAGAGCCGTCCGGCGTTTCCGAAAAACCACGGATATCATTTGAGGCCAACCCTGTAGTGTTAGACACCGTATATTTTGTCCATGTAGTGCCGTCAAACTTTGAAATTCCAAATTGTGTTCCAACCCATAGGTTTTCTGAAGAATCCTCAAGAATCGCCGTTACGTTGTTATTCAACAAACCATTTGACGTGTTTTGTTTCGTATATGTTGTTGCACTATAGGTGCCGTTAGAGGATTGCTCTACTATAGCAACACCAAGATCAGTAGCTACTCCAATTTTACCAGAGGTTAATGCAGTCATCGCGCTAACCTTATTAGAAGGTAAAACTGCTGATGTAAGTAATTGCCAGTTTAAACCAGTCTTTACGGACACACCTTCTTCCGTTCCTATCCAAAGTCTATTCAACGTATCCATAACGAAAGAAGAAACAGTATCCCCAGACAAACCTGTGAAGGCAGAAAGAAATAACTCAGCACTTCCTGATGACCGAACGACAGAATACCCGTTGTCTGTTCCAATGAAAACATTACTGTCTATAACGGATATTGTATTGATAGACTTCGACCCTAATGGTGCGTCGCTACTGGAAAGAAAATTAAAGTTTTGTCCATCGTAAACGATTAGTCCATTTTCCGAACCTATCAAAAACTCACCTGCAGGTAATTCAACAATAACGTTGTACTGCGAATTTGGAATACCGCTATTCTGCGAATTCAAATTTGTCCAACAATTAGACTGAGCAAAGACCGAGGAGGCACTAAAAGAAACCAATAGTGTAAACAGTAATCTTAATTTCATAACATTATATTTTAGACTCGTACATGTTGTTTTTTCACAACTATAAATTTAGACACAAAAGCAGAAACATTAAATTATTTAAAGGGTGTCAATAGTGTTCAATCTATTTCAATATACTTCAATATGCTTAGACTTACAATTATAGCAGTCGTTTAATAACTATATATATATTGGAAACTTGACAAAAATCACGATTATGTTTAATTAAAGAACAAACCATGAAAAAATTAGCCATTGCAATAGCGCTTATCCCTGTAATGGGATGGAGTCAAGTAAAATCAGGCGTGACCTATTCAGAACTCCCTGCTGATATATGAAAGATTTAGAACTCCGACTTACTTTAGGAGCAGGATAACCTTTCTACAGAGATTCTTATGCAAGGACTCAAGAGTTAACATTTTGTTAGACGATTATTTTTTTAACATGCAAAAAAAAATCGCCACTAGTGGCGATTTTTTAATCTGAGATCGATTGTATGATCACACTAATTACAGCGAAATTATTCAACTATCGCGAACTACTTTTCCTGCATATTCGCAGTAGTTATAAGCTTTAGCTCATTCATTTGTAGGTCGCCGATTGTTGCCGGAGCGTCGATCATTACATCGCGACCGGAATTGTTTTTAGGGAAAGCTATAAAGTCTCTTATCACCTCAGCGCCACCTAAAAGAGCGACTAATCGATCAAAACCAAACGCTAGGCCGCCATGAGGTGGAGCACCGTATTCAAAGGCGTTCATTAAAAAGCCAAATTGCTTTTCGGCTTCTTCCTTAGTAAATCCAAGTAAATCAAACATTCGGCTTTGAAGAGCGCGATCATGAATACGAATGGAGCCGCCGCCAATTTCGTTGCCATTAAGTACCAAATCATATGCGTTAGCTCTTACTTTACCTGGATCTGAATCTATCAACTCAATATCTTCCGGCTTTGGTGAGGTAAACGGATGATGCATCGCGTGATAACGATTGGTCTCCTCGTCCCATTCAAGTAACGGAAAATCTACTACCCACAATGGTGCAAATACGGAAGGATCTCGTAGTCCTAATTCTTCGGCAATGTGCAAGCGCAACTCTGATGTCGCCTTACGTGTCAAGCGATCCTCACCTGCGAGAATAAGTATCAAATCGCCGGGCTTAGCTTTTGCTGCTTTGGCCCACCCCGCCTGCTGTTCAGTAGTATAGAATTTATCTACAGAACTTTTATACGTTCCGTCTTCATTGACCTTACAGTATACCATTCCCTTCATGCCAATATCTGGACGCCTAACCCAATCCGTGAGCTTATCAATCTGCTTACGTGTCCACGAAGCTGCTCCCGGTACAGCGATACCGAGTACGGTTTCAGCTTGATCAAAAACCGCGAAACCAAGGTCCTTAGTAAGCTGGTTAAGGTTAGACAGTTCCATGTCAAAACGGATGTCAGGCTTATCGTTTCCGTAGCGCTCCATCGACTCCGCGTAGGTCATTCTTGGGACGCTCTTAATATCCAGACCCTTCACTTCTTTTAGAAGGTGCAATAATAGGCTTTCAAAGGTGGCCAGTATATCTTCCTGCTCCACAAAGGCCATCTCACAATCAATCTGGGTAAACTCGGGTTGACGATCAGCGCGTAGATCTTCATCTCGGAAACATCTGGTGATCTGGTAATATTTATCATAACCACTTACCATAAGCAACTGCTTAAAGGTTTGTGGGCTTTGAGGTAGTGCATAGAATTTTCCCTCTTGCATTCTCGAAGGAACCACAAAATCCCGAGCGCCCTCTGGAGTAGACTTGATCAAAAATGGGGTCTCGATATCCATGAACCCCTGGGCATCCAAGAATTTACGTACCTCAATATTAACACGGTTGCGGAGCATTAAATTCCGTTGAAGGGGACCTCGACGAAGATCAAGGTACCTGTACTTCATACGCAGCTCTTCACCGCCATCACTCTCTTCCTCGATAGTAAACGGTGGCGTATTTGCTGCGTTGAGAACAACTAGATTGAGGGATTTAAGCTCTATATCACCCGTTATCATCTTTGCGTTTTTACTTTGACGCGCTATAACTTCTCCTTCAATTTGTATGACCCATTCGCGACCAAGCTTACGTGCTTGTTGCAACAAGGAAGCATCCCATTCCTCGTTAAAAGCGATCTGGGTTATGCCGTATCGATCTCGCAAATCTAGGAAGGTCATGCCTCCTAATTCACGTGAACGCTGCACCCATCCAGCGAGGGTAACTGTTTGTCCTATATGCTCGGCGCGTAGTTCGCCACAGGTGTGTGATCTGTACATCTCGTAATTCTTTGAAGAGCAAAAATAGCCAAACTTGCGACCCAATTACCTATTTTGCAGGGAAGATGATAGACCTAAATGATCATAACGTATTTATGCGTGCTGCTTTAGCGGAGGCGAAGGCTGCTGCAACAGATGGAGAAGTCCCTGTTGGAGCGGTAGTAGTGGCTGGAGGACGTATTATCGCTCGGGCGCACAACATGACTGAGCGACTGACTGATGTCACGGCACACGCTGAAATACAAGCCATTACCGCTGCAAGTAACTACTTGGGGAGTAAATACCTTTCAAAATGTACACTGTACGTGACTCTAGAGCCATGCCCAATGTGTGCGGGAGCACTTTTCTGGTCACAAATGGGCAGCGTTGTTTATGGTGCTCGTGACGACAAAAGAGGTTTCAGAGACCATGGGGGCGATTTACATCCCAAAACAGCACTTATTAAAGGAATAATGAAAGAGGAATGTAGTCAAATCATGACCGATTTTTTTAGCAATAGACGCAAATAACTCACTATGAAACTGGCCACCTTAGATATCATTGTACTTGTAGGGCTGCTTTTGTTTACCATCTTAATTGGCTTGTATTTTGGGCGAAGCAAGAAGACGTCCATCAGCGACTATTTTTTAGGCGGCCGTTCTTTGCCCTGGTATATCGCTGGAATCTCGATGGTAGCAACAACTTTTGCCGCGGATACTCCACTGGCCGTCACAGAGCTTGTGGGACAATACGGGATAAGCGGAAACTGGTTGTGGTGGAATTTACTTGCCGGTGGGATGCTAACCACCATCTTTTTTGCACGGCTATGGAGGCGTTCTGGGCTAACGACAGAAGTTGAGTTTATTGAGTTTCGCTATGCCGGAAGGCCAGCTGCATTACTTCGTGGGTTCAAATCTATTTACTTAGGCGCTTTCATGAATATACTCATCATGGGTTGGGTGAACGTGGCTATGATCACGTTGCTCCAGGGATTCTTTGGGATGACCTATATGGAATCCTTTCTATGGACCGGTGTTGCGTTGCTTGGTGTGGTGGTTTATGTCAGCTTTAGTGGACTTAGAGGTGTCGTTTATACCGATGTGTTCCAATTCATTCTTGCCATGTCCGGTTCTATAGCGCTGGCCGTGTACGTCTTGAAATCTCCAGAAGTTGGTGGAATTGAAGGCCTTAAAAACACCCTGCCAGAGGAAACCTTTTCGTTTTTCCCATCCATAGGAGGAGAGGTCAAAGAGGGGTCGTATCAAATTTCTCTGGCTTCTTTTCTTGCTTTTTTCGGCATGGTCTGGTGGACGTCTTGGTATCCTGGTGCAGAACCCGGTGGTGGTGGCTACAGTGCCCAGCGCATGTTAGCAACGAAGGATGAAAGATCTTCTTTTTTAGCTAGTGCGCTATTCCAAATTGGTCATTACGCCGTTCGTCCATGGCCCTGGATTCTAGTAGCTCTATCTGCCATATCCTTATATGCCAGTAAGGGCGACCCCTCCGCAACGATGCCAGAGTTTATTACCTATGAGTGCCTGGCGCAGAACATCGAATGTGAGCCTCTCTCTGCGGTGCAGCAACTAGAATACGAAGAGTGGCTGTCGGTTTGGGAACCTAAATATGGGGACCAGCTGCCGGAAGCCGTTAAGTATCAGCAAGACAACCGGTTTGGATATATTTTCATCATGCGTGACTACCTTCCCACGGGTGTTTTAGGTATGCTCTTGGCTTCTTTCTTTGCGGCTTATATGTCTACCATGTCCACCCAGTTAAATTGGGGTGCCTCCTACTTAATCAATGACTTCTACCTTAGGTTTATTCGACCCGGCGCACCAAGAAAAACGAGTATCATGGCTTCCCGACTCTCTACGCTCGTCCTCGCGTTGCTTGGATTAGCGGTAACCTCCCAAATGAATAGTATCGCAGGGGTGTGGCAATTCATTATGGAATGCGGAGCAGGACTTGGCTTAGTACTTATTCTACGCTGGTATTGGTGGCGAATTAATGCTTGGACAGAAATTACAGCAACCCTTGCTCCATTTATTGGCTATGCCTTTGCCCATCTGGGACTAGATTGGATATTCCCAAATAGCTTCTTTTTTACGGTAGCCTTCACCACAATTTCATGGATCGTTGTCATGTATGCGACGGAACCAGAACCGCAGTCCACCCTCGTAGCCTTCTATACCAAAATCAGACCGGGAGGCTCTTGGAAACCTATACAATGGAAAGTACCCGTTTCGGAAAACATTAAGCCTGGACCACCTTCTATAGTCCTCTTCCTTTATTGGATTTTAGGCATCGCGGCTGTCTATGGCGCGTTATTTCTGGTCGGCAGTATCATACTGCACTAGAACACGTCTACACCATGTATCATATTAGCTTTGAGATCAAAAGCTATTCGCAAAAAAAAACCAGCGCGATGCGCTGGTTTTTTGATTCTATTTAAAATGCGATTATAGCTTACGCTTCACCTCAATGTGTGAGAATGCTTCAATCACGTCACCTGCTTGAATATCATTGAATTTCTCAACGTTCAGTCCACATTCAAATCCTTGACGAACATCCTTGACATCGTCCTTGAAGCGTTTCAACGAACCAAGCTTACCTGTGAAGAGGACAACACCGTCGCGAATAACACGAATATCGTGATTACGCTCAATGGTTCCGTCTAACACCATACAACCTGCAATGGTTCCAACCTTAGAGATTTTAAATACCTCACGGATCTCTGCGCTACCCATGATTTCTTCCTTAACCTCTGCAGATAGCATTCCCTCCATCGCATCATGGATTTCGTTAATGGCATCATAGATGATAGAATACATACGTATCTCAACTTCTTCCTTCTCTGCCAATTTACGGGCTTGAGCGGACGGACGAACCTGGAATCCTATTACAATTGCGTCTGAAGCAGTCGCTAAAAGAATATCACTCTCAGAGATCTGACCTACACCTTTATGAATGATATTGACTTGAATTTCTTCTGTGGTAAGTTTTTGTAATGAATCTGATAAAGCCTCTACCGAACCATCAACATCACCCCTAAGAATTATATTGAGTTCTTTGAAATCTCCAACTTTCAAGCGTCTTCCAATTTCTTCTAGAGTCATCTTTTTCTGAGAACGAACTGACTGCTCACGCTGTAACTGGAGACGCTTAGCAGCAATTTGCTTCGCTTCTCTCTCGTCATCCATGACAATAAATCGATCACCAGAAGTAGGTGCGCCGTCCAAGCCTAATAAACTTACTGGAGTAGATGGGCCGGCTACCTTAATGCGGTTTCCTCTCTCATCAAGCATCGCTTTAACCTTACCACTGTGTTGGCCAGCTAAAACATAGTCTCCTACTTTCAGCGTACCCGACTGAATTAAAGCTGTACACATAAATCCACGTCCCTTATCAAGAGATGCTTCAACAACGGTACCACTTCCATTTTTATCCGGGTTAGCTTTAAGATCTAGCATTTCCGCCTCTAGAATCACCTTATCAAGTAATTCCTTCACATTCATACCTGTCTTTGCGGAAATTTCTTGGGATTGAATTTTTCCTCCCCAGTCCTCCACAAGCATGTTTTCTTGGGCCAACTGGTCCTTGATCTTCTCTGGATTAGAAACATCACGATCTACTTTGTTAATGGCAAAAACGATCGGAACTCCTGCTGCCTGGGCATGTGCAATAGCTTCTTTCGTCTGTGGCATTACAGCATCATCCGCTGCAACAACAATAATAGCGATATCAGTAACCTGAGCACCACGTGCACGCATGGCAGTAAATGCCTCGTGACCAGGTGTATCAAGGAACGTAATCATTTGACCGTCATGAACCTCAACACTATAGGCACCGATGTGCTGCGTTATACCACCTGCTTCACCAGCAATAACATTTGCCTTACGGATATAATCCAACAAAGAGGTCTTTCCATGATCAACATGGCCCATTACTGTTACGATGGGCGAACGTGGTTTTAAATCTTCCTCTTTGTCAACTTCTTCAAGGAACGTCTCTGTTACCTCTTCATCAACAAAGTTGACTCCAAATCCGAATTCTTCAGCGACCATCTCTAGCATTTCTGCATCTAGACGTTGGTTCATGGTAACCATCACACCAACACCCATCAATGAAGCAATAACCTCATTCACTGTTACTAGCATCATGTTGGCCAATTCCGTTACTGTAACGAACTCCGTTAATTTCAATATTTTGCTTTCTTCCGCTTGTTGAAGGTCTTTCAACTCATCTCTTTCACGGCGTTCAGCGCGTTTATCACGGCGAATTTTAGCTCCCTTATTTTTCTTACCTGAAGTAAGTTTCTCTAAGGTTTCTTTTATCTGCTTCTGGATTTGCTCATCCGTCAATTCTTTCTTCTGAACGACAGCTGGACGGCGCAATTGTCCCTTGGAATTTCTATTCGTGCCTGGGCCGCGTGCTGGGCCACTACCACGTTTCTTAGGATCTACCTGAGCCGGAGTTGCTCCGTTAGGACCTGCAGTCTTGATTCGCTTGCGCTTTTTCTTATCGACTTTAGGTTTTTCTACAGGAAGAACAATCTTCTGACCAGTAAACCTTGGGCCGTCTATCTTGACATATTTTGTCTTAAACTCTGAATCCTCAGGTTTTTTCTCTTCAACTTCCTCAGGCTTTTCCTGCTTAATTTGCTCGACGATTTTACCGCCACCGCCAGATTTCTTAGGACCCTTCACAACAGCAACCTTCTCTTGTCGCTTTGGTTCAGTCTTAGGAATGGCTTTAGGTTTTTCTTTCTTTCTTGGCTTTTGAGCCTCAAGATCAATTTTACCCATCACTTTTAATCCACCGACCTCTGAAGGAACAGGTGCCATTTCAACTTTACTGCTGACCGGCGTTTTCTGAACTTCCTCAACTGGCTTGTCCTCTTTTGGAGCTTCAGCCGTAGGTTCTGCAGTGGATGTCTCTTTAGCGGTCACTTCAACAACTGGTGCTGACTCAACAACTGGTGCCGCAGATTCAGCCACAGGAACAGGCTCTGTAGGAGTCTCTTCTTTTTGCGCTGGTGCAGAAACAGAGTCGTTCTTAGCCTCCTTGATACCACGGAGGGTTTCTTTTTCCTCTTTCACCTGTTGCGTAACCTCTTCTGCCAATTTCTTGCGCTCTAGGTCATCCGCAAAAGTAGTCCTTAGGACACCGTACTGATCGTCGGTAATCTTATGGTTTCTGTTGTTCGGAATGTCGTGGCCTTGCTTCGCCAATTCCTCAACCGCACGGTCTAGGGAAATGTTGAGCTCTTTTGTGACCTTACTTAATCTGACGCTACTCATAGAGTGTCTTTAGGTTTTCTTTATTCTTCGTCTTCGAATTCTTGCTTCAGAATAGACAGTAAACTATCTACCGTCTCTTCTTCTAGATCGGCCCTTGACACCAATTCTTCCTTCGTCAATTTCAAGACGCTCTTCGCAGTATCACAACCAATTTTCTTCAATTCAGCAATCACCCATGCTTCAATTTCATCGCTGAACTGGTCTAATTCAATGTCATCCTCGATTTCAATATCATCGCGGTATACATCAATCTCCATATCAACCAATTTACTTGCCAAACGGATGTTTGTTCCTCCTCGACCAATGGCTAAACTAACCTGATCCGGAGCTAAATATGCTTCAACACGTCGTGCCTCTTCATCTATTTTTAAGCTGGTGACTTTCGCTGGGCTTAGCGCTCGTTGAATGTACAGCTGTAAATTTGTCGTGTAGTTGATTACATCAATGTTCTCATTGCGCAGTTCGCGAACGATACTATGAATACGTGACCCTTTCATTCCCACACAAGCTCCTACTGGATCTATGCGGTCATCATAAGACTCCACGGCAACCTTAGCTTTTTCACCTGGGATACGAACAACACCCTTGATGGTAATTAACCCATCATACACTTCTGGAATTTCTTGCTCAAATAATTTCGCTAAGAAGCGCTCGTCCGTTCGAGACATAATCACAACAGGCTTGGTGCCTCTAAAAATAACCTCTTTGACTACAGCGCGAATAGGATCTCCCTTGCGGAAAAACTCACGCTCACCAATCATTTGGTCTTTCGGTAGGATCAATTCGTTTCCTTCATCGTCATAAACAATGACCTCACGATGACGTACATGATGTACTTCACCGGTAATGATCTCGCCTTCTAACTCCTTATAACGTTTGAACAATTCAGCGTTATCATGCTCTTGAATACGACTTACCAAATTCTGGCGAAATGCCAAAATAAAACGACGACCAAGGTCTATGAGCTTTACCTCTTCCGAAACCTCTTCACCAACTTCATAATCTGGCTCTATTTTCAGTGCTGCAGTAAGTTCAATCTCTAAGTTTTCATCTTCAACTTCACCATCTAACACAACGGTTCTGTTGCGCCAGATCTCTAAATCACCTTTGTCTGGGTTAACAATCACATCAAAGTTCTCATCCGTTTCATACTTCTTGCGAAGCTGGTTACGGAAGGCTTCTTCAATGAAAGCCATCAAAGTGGTTCTGTCGATATTCTTCTCCTCTTTAAAGGCGAGGAAACTTTCAATAATCGCTTGATTCTCCATTGATAATATTAACTAAATGGTCTTATTTAAATCTAATCGCAACTTTAGCTTCTGTAAGGTCGCTAAAATCTATTTTCAATTCCTGGTTTGGTGCGCTTTTCTTTTGCTGTGGCACGCTCAAAACTATATGCTCTTCAGTTACCTCAAGTAACTCTCCTTCTTCCTCGCGGTCGTTAAATTTTACTTTTAAAAACCTGCCAATATTCTTTTTATACTGACGTAAAATCTTCAAGGGGCGATTCAAATCTGGGCTACTAATAGTGAGGTTGAAATCTTCAATCTCTCTATCAAACTCCGCCTCCATCCTGCGATTAATCATCTTAATCTGGTCCATGTTGAGACCTTCATCAGAATCGATAAATGCGATAATAACATTGTTGGGCTTGACTTCAAGCTCAACTAAAAAAGCGTTGTTTTCTTCAACTGCAAGGTTTGCCGCTTGCTCTATTACTGCGTACTCCATAAATCACCGGCAATAAAAGAGGGGACCGAAGCCCCCTTTTGAGTGCCAAAAAGTTTCGGCAAATATAGGTGTTTTTTTAGACCAACCGCCTAAAACAACAGATGTTGCACTCAGATCTCTTAATAATATATATGATTATCAAGAATTTACTACGGCAAATTCTACCACAATATTGAAACCTTAGTATATTTACCTAAGACTAACACATTACCCCATGGATAAAACTAGCGTAAAAATACTGATAATCGACGACCACCCAATCGTTCGAGATGGTATTAAAACGATGCTTGAATTAGGTGAGTTTGACACTTACGTTTTCACTATTTCAGAAGCAGGAAGCGCTGTAGAAACAATGCTCCTGTTGAAAAACAACAAGTTTGATCTCATCATAATGGACTATCAACTCGAAGAAACCAATGGGGCCGTATTGACGAAAAGCGTGATCAATCTTTATCCAAATCAATGTATTCTTACTTTATCTAACTACGACGACCATACCTACGCAAGCAATATGCTTCAGGCAGGTGCTCGTGGTTATGTGACAAAAAACTTGTCAGCAAAAGGTCTTGTAGAAGCTATCAGCAGTGTTCTTGAAGGCAAGGTTTACTTCTCGTTGCGCTTGGCAAACGAATTAATTGAGCATCGGATTCTTGGTAAATCAAGTGTTGAACTCAATGCAGACAACCCCTCCCTCTCCCGGCTTAGCAAACGTGAAGTTGAAATCATTAAGTTGATCTGCGACCAACTGACAAATGAAGAGATTTCCAAAATGTTGTTCTTATCTAAGCGAACCATTGACAACCATCGACAAAACATTCTAAATAAATTAGGTATGAGCAATACTGCTGGTCTGGTCCGGTTTGCTGTTGAAAACGGTTTAGTAACGTAAGTATAAAACTACTTCAGTCAAAAGAGCGCTTTATTGCCTCTTTATATACCTTGTGGCCCCTCAACGACCATCATCCTAATATCACTTGATTAAAAAAAAAACGACCCCGTTTGGCGATGCCAAACGGGGTCGTTTCGTGGTTAACGCTTGCCCATAGAGTTTTACTCTACGATTAATTTCAATGTCTTCACATTACCTGTTGTGTTGGCGATGTTTACGAAATACATTCCCCGCACCATGTTGTTGCGAAGAATTTTAACATCACCCTGAACATGGTTAAATCCAGCTACAATACGGCCAGTGATGTCCATTATTTGTACGCTGTAGAAATCCGAAGTACCCAATACAATTGTGGTCATTTCTGTCATAGGATTAGGACGGAACGAGACTTGATTTAGATCATTCTCGTTAACGTTTACAAACGAACATGTCCCGTAGGTATGGCGTAATGTATCCGCCGAACCTGTACGTGCCCAGAATCTGTTATAAGACCCAACACCGTTATCAACACCACAAGCAGAATCAACTGGCTCGTGATTAGACATGTCAGAAGCAGCACCGTTTGAGAAGCGGTATTCCATGCTTCCTGGACAATAGCTAGGAACGGTTGTAATATACTGGCCCGCAACTGTATGCTGCGTCATCGCGATAGGGTTGTCGCCCCACTGGGTGAAATTACCCATTAAGAAAATGGTGTCCGCCGGAGTAAATGATGCTTGTGTAAAGTCCACAATGAACGTTACGTCAGCGGTTGCGGGAACAGCGGCACAAGGACCGTAATTGTCATTTCCAAAACATCGTGGTGCTACAGTTGAATCTGAAGAAACTGTAATGACTTTGTTGCCACCACCTTCCCAGTTGGTCGCGCCACTAACGTGGTAACGTGCCTTGAACTGAAAATCTCCTGAATCAACACCCAAATAAGAAATGGAGTAAATACCATCTCCATCAGGATCTGACATATTCTCTCCGCCCCATCCGTTGATAGGTCCTGCTAAAGAAACAGAATCTAGCGTAGAACACGCAGTCAATGAACTCACATCAACGTTTACGGTAATGTCATACGTTGGAACGATTGTACATGGACCACATTGTGTGTAACACACCTCATAAATACCACTCAAGGTATCCGTGTAGAAACGATTATCTCCTTGGTTGATGCCCGCTGTTGAAGCTTGACAGGTTGAAGGGACCGATTCTACAGCACTCCAGCCATTACCATTGATAAATTTAAAATAGACCGAATCTGTTTTACTTACATAGGCTATAGCACGGTGAACACCATCGAAGTTGACCATCAGCGTTTTTGCCGGATCCCAACCTTGGAAACTTCCTGCAACGTGAACGGAATCAGAAGAAACCGTTTGCAGTGCCATATTAACTTTCATTTGGATGGCTTTCTGACCAGCAGGAGCTGATCCCGCAAACATAACAGCAGGAAGGGTTGTGTCTTGAGAGATCACCGCCCAACGGTTGCTGTTTCCATTAGTACCTACCTGAACAGGCGCGGGAACTGATTCATCATCACCCCATGCGTTACCGTTTAAAAATTTATACTCTAATTGTCCTGCGTTCACAGTAACAGTTGTAGCATAGATAGTTGTTGAACCCACCTGTGAAAGTGCTGTAGTGCTGGGCGACCAGCTTTGAAATGATCCTGCCGCGTGAATCCCATTTGTACTGACAGTGGCAGAGCCCATGTCAACCTGGAAGGTAACGCTGTAGGTCGTTTGTGCAAAAGCGGTTATTCCGAAGAATAGCGCTAGTGCTAAAGCGTAGAGATTTTTCATAAAAAATTATTATGGTTAGTAATTAATGTACATCGTACCTCTCAAATTTAATGAGAAGAACGGCGATACAACAGGTTGTTTTAACCGGTATTTAACCATATTACCGCATTAAACGTCAATTAATGGGAATTCATAGGTTTTTTACATTCTTTGTGGCCTTGATAAAGAGGCTTGAGCGGCTTGATCAGCGCAATCAAAGAGCTGTTTGCGAGGACGTGCCCTAAATCACC
>Ga0308012_10001346_pt1 | contig 13183 bp, 12 predicted proteins | sample Neamet179_FD_203133 | JGI IMG/M metagenome (GOLD analysis project Ga0308012, IMG submission 203133) | Marine microbial communities from water near the shore, Antarctic Ocean - #179 | ecosystem: Environmental > Aquatic > Marine > Unclassified | place: Southern Ocean | collected 2014-07-25 | reverse complement strand
ACACACGGCAAAACGACTATTTCTAGTTTGTTAGCTTATATATTAAGTGCTAATAACATCGACTGTTCTGCCTTTTTAGGAGGTATTGCAAGCGATTTTAATTCTAATCTACGAATTGGGTCTCTTCCTATTGCTGTTGTCGAGGCAGATGAGTATGATCGCTCCTTTTTGCAGTTGCACCCTAATTGGGCTTTAATAAGCTCTATGGATGCAGATCATTTAGATATATACCACACACCAAAACACCTTGAAGAGTCTTTTCAATTGTTTTCTGATAAAGTTGAACAGCGGAATTTAATAGCTAAAGAAGGTTTACGTATAGATTCTAAATATACCTATGCTTTAAATTCTACAACAGCAGATTTTTCTGCTTTGAATATACGAGTGGTAGATGGCGCTTACCATTTCGACCTACATTACCCTAAAGGTATTTGTGTAGATGTTGTTACTGGCTTGCCCGGAATTCATAATGTTGAAAACGCTGTTGCTGCTTTTGCAATGGCTTATTTTCAGGAAGTTTTACCGGCTGATATTGCATCCTCGATAAACTCTTTTTCGGGAGTAAAAAGACGGTTTGAGTTTCATGTTAAGTCCAGCAAGATGGTTTACATAGACGATTATGCACATCATCCAAAAGAAATAGAAATGGCTATTCGGTCTGCCAGAGATTTATACCCAACTAAAAAACTAACGATTGTTTTTCAGCCGCATCTATTTACTCGTACCCGCGATTTTATGAACGATTTTGCGCTAGCGCTATCTGCTGCAGATAGAGTTTTACTTCTGGATGTGTATCCCGCCAGAGAATTGCCCATTGTTGGGGTGAGTTCTGAGGTCTTGCTAGAGAAAATAAATTGCATCGATAAATCCACTTGTGCTAAAAGTGAATTTCCGGAAATAATTAAAAATTCGGAACTCCTTATGACTCTTGGTGCAGGTGATATTGATAGCTTAATTATGCCGATAAAAAAATATTTTCAAAAGTGAAAAAGATTTTAAACATACTCTACTTTTTGGTAGGACTTTCTCTACTCGTTTTTTTGAGCTTAAATAGCCATAAAAACAGAGGAAGTATCCTGTGTAAAGGTCTACAGATAAATGTAGATACTAAAGGGGATTTGTATTTTGTAAATTCAGGTATGGTTGAGGATTTAGTGCTAGAAATACAAGATTCTATAGTTGGAAAACCTTTCGAAGATATAAACATTTATTTGTTAGAAGATTTTGTTAATGAGCATCCAAACATTGCGAAAGCAGAATTATATTTAGCACTTAACGGTAGCTTGTGTGTCGATGTTACACAGCGTAAACCTATAGCCAGAGTGTTTGAGCAAAATCAATCCTATTACTTGGATGCTCAAATCAATGCAATCCCTTTGTCGGATAGGTATACTGCTAGAGTTTTACCCGTTTATTGGTCAGAAAGTACAGAGCGTAGGAAGAACATTCTAAAGTCTATTTTGAGTTTCTTAGATGAAGATGTTTTTTTAAAAGCTCAGATTACTGCTTTAGAGTTTGATGATAATGATGAAGTATTCATGTATCCTCGAGTTGGAGATCACAAAATTATTTTGGGAAAAGCTCAAAATATAAAAGAGAAGTTTGAAAAGTTGAAAGTTTTTTACCGCCATGGATTAGAGAAAGTAGGTTGGGATAGGTATTCTATTATCAACTTAAAGTTTAAAAATCAAGTGGTTTGTACAAAAAAATAGCACAATGGAGCAAGGAAAAATAGCCATCGGTTTAGATATAGGTACAACTAAAATTGTAACTATTGTTGGACGCAAGAATGAGTTCGATAAGATCGAAATCTTAGGGTTTGGGAAAGCTAAATCTTTGGGTGTCCAACGCGGAGTCGTTTCTAATATTACTCAAACGATAGCCTCTATAAAACATGCAATTCAAGTTGCTGAAACAGATTCAGGTGTTAAAATTGATAATTGTGTAGTAGGAATTGCGGGCCAACATATCCGTAGTCTTCAACACAGTGATTACATCCTTAGAGATCATGCTCAAGAGGTTATCACACAGGCTGATGTTGATTTATTAGTTCAAAATGTTCATAAATTGGTGATGCTTCCAGGCGAAGAAATTATCCATGTTCTTCCTCAGGAATTCAAAATTGATGGAGAACCAAATATTAGTGAACCAATAGGTATGTTGGGGAGACGATTAGAGGCAAATCTTCATATTGTAGTTGGTCAAAAAGCTGCAATTGGCAATATTTTCTCTTGTGTTAAAAATTCCAATCTCCAGGTTTCTGGGATCACTTTAGAACCTTTAGCTTCTGCTGAAGCCGTATTAAGTGACGAGGAAAGAGAGGCAGGAGTTTGTTTAGTTGATATAGGAGGTGGAACAACTGATGTTGCCATTTTTAAGGATGGAATTATTCGACATACTGCCGTTATCCCTTTTGGTGGTAATGTAATTACCGAGGATATAAAAGAAGGTTGTTCGATTATTGAAAAACAAGCCGAATTACTGAAAATGAAATTTGGCTCTGCTTGGCCTGGTGAAAACAGCGACAATGAAATTGTTTCTATACCAGGACTTAGAGGTAGAGAACCAAAAGAGATCTCGTTAAAAATGCTTTCCAAAGTTATACATGCTCGATTGGTAGAAATAATCGATCAAGTCTATTTAGAAGTAAAAAACTATGGAAACGATGAGGGAAAGAAAAAACTAATTGCCGGAATCGTTCTTACTGGTGGAGGTTCACAGCTGAAACATATTAAGCAGTTGTTCGAATACGAAACAGGTATGGATACCAGAATTGGTTATCCAAATGAACATTTAGGGAAAGGCGATAAACCTGAGTTAGAAAGCCCTATGTATTCTACAGCAATAGGTTTGTTAATGAAAGGTATAGAAGAGAATGAAAAGTATCCTACAGTAGATGTTCCTATAGACGAACCCGCAGGTCCTATTGATGCTCCTATTGAAGAAGTAGATGAGAAGATTCCGGTATCTAGTCCGGAGCAAAACACAGAAACGAATACCAGCTTTTTTGATAAGTGGGTGAAAGGTTTCATGAATTTTTTAGCAAATGAAGATTAATACTATAAAGCTCTAAATTATGACAAATTTAGATTTCGACATGCCACAAAATCAATCCTCTTCAATTAAAGTTATTGGAGTTGGAGGTGGCGGTAGTAATGCCGTAAATTACATGTATGAGAAAGGTATTAGAGGCGTCGATTTCGTCGTTTGTAATACCGATCAGCAAGCTCTAGACGATAGTCCAGTGCCCAACAAAATTCAGTTGGGAGTTTCTGTTACTAAAGGCTTGGGTGCTGGTGCAGACCCACTACACGGTAAATTTGCTGCAGAAGAAAATATATCCGATGTTATTGCTGTTTTAGAGAGCAATACAGAAATGGTGTTTATAAACGCCGGAATGGGTGGTGGTACTGGTACTGGAGCAGCTCCAGTTATAGCCAAGGCCGCAAAGGAAATGGGGATTCTTACTGTTGCAATTGTTACGATTCCTTTTGAGTTTGAAGGTGAGTTAAGAATGACTCAAGCCAAAGAAGGTTTAGAAGAGTTAAAGCCTCACGTGGATTCTCTTATTGTGATAAACAATAATAAGTTGAGAGAGATTTACGGGAACTTAGGTTTTAAATCTGGTTTTGCTAAAGCCGACGAAATCCTTGCAACTGCATCTCGAGGTATAGCAGAAGTAATTACCCAGAAAGGGTATTTAAATATCGATTTAAATGATGTCCGAACAGTATTGGCTAATAGTGGTACAGCCATTATGGGTTCTGGTACTGCCTCTGGCGATGATCGTGCTTTAAAGTCTGTAAAAGGAGCTATAGAATCTCCACTGCTAGATAACAATCACATTAGAGGAGCTAAAAAAGTTTTACTACTTATTGTGTCTGGTACCGAAGAGGTGACTTTTGAAGAAATGGGTTTGATCTCGGATTTCATACAAGAACAAGTAAAAGTTGATGGTGCTGCACCAGCAGATATAATAATGGGTGTTGCAGAAGATGAGGATCTTGGCGATGGTATAAATGTTACTGTTGTAGCAACGGGTTTTCACGAAGGGAAAGCCGTAAATCCATTTACTGGATCTCTAATTAATGTGGTACACGATTTAAACGAAGATGCCCCATTAAAATCCGCTATTAATAAACCAATTGATAATTCGCCTTTTTCTGCGGCTCCTATAGAAGTACAAAAAGCTGAAGTAAAGCATGTTTTAGAAGAATCTGTAAAAGAACAAGTACTCGAACCTGTTAACTTACCTATTGCACCTGAGGTGTCTATAGTAAAGGAACCAAAAGCAACTTCTGTTGACACATTTACAGAAAGCCGTCAGCAGGTAAGTATGACTTTTGAATTCGAAATTGAAGAGCCTATTATTGAATCAACTGTTTCGGAGATTACTGATACTGCTGACTTGAACTCAGAATTTGTTGAGGAGCCTGCTTTCGAGAAATCGGAAATAATTGAAGAATCAATTGAGCTTATAGAAGAAGATTCTGAAGTTGTATTTCAGCTTGACAACGAAATTTCTGATGAACTAGAACCTCTTGAGAATTCTGAGGATAATGTAGCTTTTAGTATTGATGAGTCTCCTATCTTGTCAGAAGAACCTACACCTTCCCCTTTAACTCCGGAAGATTCTGTGCCTGATTCTGAGAAAATTGTACATACTCTTAGTTTTGTAGAAGACGAAGTTGAGGACCTTATTACTCTTGATCCAACAGCTGGTATTGAGGTAGAACCCATCCTTTCGATGTCGGTCTCTACTAAGCCATTACAAGCACCTTTGCCAGAGAAAGACGTGATTGCACCTGTAGTCGTAGAAGTAGCTGTAATGGAAGAGGTTGTTATGGAGCCTTTAGCTGAAGAATCCACAGTTGAAGATTCAAATCACGCTATCGTTTCTAAGGAACAATCGAGTATAACTTTATCTTCTCATAGCGATACTTTTCAAGAGCAAATAGAAAGAGCTAAGAAACGTAAAGAACGTCTTCAGAAGTTCAACTACAGACTTAAAAACAATGCTGTTATAGTCAAGGCTGAAAGTGAACCAGCTTATAAAAGGCAAGGTGTACAGTTAGATGATGTACTTCATTCAACTGACGAACCTCTGTCGAGAATGAGTTTAAGTACCAACGATTCTGGTGATATTGAATTAAAAAGCAGAAATTCATTTTTGCACGATAACGTAGATTAATTAAAATTATGAGTTTAAAATCGAAAATTATGCCTGCTATTAAAACAGCAATGAAGGCAAAAGATAAAGTCGCTCTAGAGACACTTAGAGCTGTAAAAGCAGAGATAATGACTGCTGAAACTGCAACCGGTTCAACTGGAGATATGTCCGAAGCTGAAGAGGTGAAATTGTTGATGAAAATGTTGAAGCAGCGAAAAGATGCCGCAAGCATTTACATTGAACAAGGGAGAGCAGATTTAGCTGATGATGAGATCGCGCAAACAAAAATTTTAGACCAATTTCTTCCACAACAATTATCGGCGGAAGAATTGGAAAGTGCTGTAGCAAATATCATTGTAAAAGTAGGAGCTAAAGGGCCTGCGGATATGGGGAAAGTGATGGGAGTTACTTCTAAGGAGTTAGCTGGAATGGCAGAAGGTAGAGCAATCGCCGACACTGTAAAAGCGCTCTTAAACAAGTAGTGTAAAGAAGTTAAAGTTAATTTAAGCCCTGTTTCGTTAGTTCGGAACAGGGTTTTTTTATTCAAAAAGTTAAATTGTATCTACTTGTTGTGAGCTATTTACCTATGGTAATATCCACTTCGATTGAATCAGGATAGATCTGCCAAAATAATAACATTTATTACAGGCTACTAAATATGGGTTAATTAGAAAAGACCCAGTTGCAATACCGTTTAATAATTGTATTGAATGATTTGATTGAAAGTTAAATCTCCATTGCAATCTATTGAAAGCATTACCGAGTTTTGACCTTCAATTTTTAGATCATTTAGATTGAAGGAAGTATTTTCAATGATGGTCTCATCACAGGGTCCATTTCCATTGTCGTATCGAAATTGAAGTCGAAGTAACTCTGAGCTTGATGAGTCTACTAAGTGGTGAAGATTCAATCTTGTATCATCACATCCGCCTAAATAACTATAGTCGACGTTTAAGCAATTGTTTACAATATTTATTTCTTCTATTATAAGACTGTCGTTGGGTAATTGACTGTCTACTCCTATTGTATTTATTAGTGCTGTGCATGATAGGTTGTAATTTAATGCACATAGAATATTTATACTCTTTTCCCCTCCACAATTAGTTGTCGAATTGGACTCCATCGTGTTAAGTAAGTAGTACTCATCTTTAATCCAAGTACTGTTTGTTGGCGCATAATCAACTTCATAATACACATTTGCTTCATCTGTAAGTAGTGTGCAATTTTCAGTGGTAGCAAAAACCATTAAAGTATCGTTATAGGTGCATACATGCTTGCATTGACCTTCGGTATAAATACTAATTCCAGCTTTTTTTTCTGCATCATTAGCATTGTAGTAAGTGATGTTGTTACATCCACAAACCGGCTTGTAAACTGAGTCGCAAATATAATTTGTGTCTATTAGATTTTTATTTATACAAATCTGTGCATCTTCCATACAGGATGCTGTAAGTAGAATAGATACAAAAAAGAGAAGAGCTTTTTTCATAGAAGCAATTTAGGCAGTTGCTTATCAATAATTATTCCAATTGCCAATAATTACTAGTTTACGAAAATATTAAGCATAAAAAAGCCCTTCTGAATTAACAGAAGGGCTTTTTAAAATCTAATTGTTTACATCATTCCTGGCATTCCACCAGGCATTCCGCCGCCCATAGGGGCTGCATTATCTTCTGGTATATCAGCCAATACACATTCTGTAGTAAGAAGCATTCCTGCAACAGAAGCCGCATTTTCTAATGCTACACGTGTAACTTTAGTTGGATCTATAATCCCAGCTTCTAACATAGGTTCGAATGTATCTGTTTTGGCGTTATATCCGAAATCAGCTTTCCCCTCTCTAATCTTAGAAACGATTACGGCTCCTTCGCCACCTGCATTTGCTACTATCTGACGAAGTGGAGCTTCTAAGGCACGCGTTATAATTTGTACTCCGGTACGCTCATCTTCGTTTTCAACAGAAATAGTTTCTAATGCAGCTGCTGCACGAACTAACGCTACACCACCACCAGGAACAATTCCTTCTTCTACTGCAGCACGAGTTGCATGAAGAGCATCGTCTACACGATCTTTCTTTTCTTTCATTTCTATTTCAGAAGCGGCACCTACATAAAGTACTGCTACACCACCGGCTAATTTAGCCAAGCGTTCTTGTAATTTCTCACGGTCGTAGTCTGAGGTTGTGGTTTCCATTTGCGCTTTAATCTGATTAACACGCAAAGTAATTCCCTCTTTTTCCCCTTTACCATTTACAACTGTAGTATTGTCTTTGTCAATTACTATTTTGTCGGCCTGACCTAACATTTCTAGTGTTGCATTTTCCAATTTGAATCCACGTTCTTCAGAAACTACTGTACCGCCAGTAAGGATAGCAATATCTTCTAGCATCGCTTTTCTACGATCTCCAAAACCGGGAGCTTTTACAGCAGCAATTTTTAAACTACCTCTAATTTTATTTACGACTAAAGTAGCTAGGGCTTCTCCATCAACATCTTCAGCGATAATTAAAATAGGACGACCTGTTTTACTCGTTTGCTCTAAAATAGGAAGCATGTCTTTCATATTCGAAATCTTCTTATCGTAGATTAAGATGAAAGGGGTTTCTAATTCAACCTCCATTTTTTCGGCATTGGTAACAAAGTAAGGTGATAAGTACCCACGGTCAAATTGCATCCCTTCGACTACTTCTACAGTAGTTTCTGTTCCTTTTGCTTCTTCAACAGTAATTACACCTTCTTTTTTAACCTTCCCCATAGCTTCTGCTATAAGTGCACCAATAGTATTATCGTTGTTTGCAGAAATAGATGCTACTTGCTCAATCTTATCTAGGTTGTCGCCAACTTCAATAGATTGCTTTTGTAATTCTATAACTACTGCTTTTACGGCCTTGTCAATTCCTCTTTTTAAATCCATTGGATTTGCACCAGCAGCCACATTCTTTAAACCGGTTGCAACAATCGATTGTGCCAAAACAGTAGCAGTAGTAGTACCATCTCCAGCAATATCTGCAGTTTTAGAGGCAACTTCCTTTACCATTTGAGCTCCCATGTTTTCAACAGGATCTTCTAATTCAATTTCTTTAGCTACCGTAACTCCATCTTTTGTAATGGTTGGTGCTCCAAATTTACGGTCTATAATTACGTTACGACCTTTAGGTCCCAAAGTAACTCTTACTGCATTAGCCAAAGCATCTACACCTCTTTTTAGTGCATCTCTAGCTTCAATATTGAATGTTATATTCTTTGCCATTTTAGTGTCTTTATAGTATTGCTAATAAATCAGATTCTCTCATAATAAGATAATCGTTTCCTTCAAGTTTTAATTCTGTACCTGCATATTTACCATACAATACAGTATCGCCAACTACAACAGTCATTTCTTCGTCTTTTGTTCCTTTTCCTACAGCTACAACTGTCCCTTTTTGAGGCTTTTCTTGTGCGGTATCTGGAATGATAATCCCAGAAATGGTTGTAGTTTCTGCTGGTGCTGGCTCGATTAAAACTCTATCGGCAAGCGGTTTTATATTTAGTTTCGACATGGTATGTTGAATTATGTTTTTGTGAATTTAAGCTCCTGTAGTCAGAAATTGTGCCATTGCTTTATTTGTGTCATTCTGTCTTAGCACGCGTAAATGTAAAGCAAAAAAAAATGCCAAGCTGACAAGCTTGGCATTTTGTATCGTTAAGAAATTGCTTATTCAGCAGCTTCTGTACTTGTAGGTTTTGGTGGTGTTGGAATTGCTTCTGGAGCAGTAGTAGGAACGAAGTCTTCTGCACTGTCTTCAACTTGTTCGATAATATCAGATTGGTTTACACCAGCTGTACGCTCAATAGCGAAGTTAGAACCTAATGTTAAGGCAACAAGTACTAAAGCTAAAGACCAAGTACTTTTTTCTAAAAAGTCTGATGTTTTTTTAACTCCCATAAATTGGTTACCATCGCCAAAAGTAGAGGCTAATCCACCACCTTTAGGGTTTTGAACTAAGATTACTAAAAGTAGTAATGCGCAAGTAATAAGTATTAAAATCGAAAATAATCCGTACATATCTAAGGGTTTATTTGTTTAATGGCTTTAATTTGGTCTGCAAATAAACCACTTTTTTGTGGATATTTCAAACTTAATATTTCATACGCTGTAATTGCCTTTTTGTAATGACCTTGTTCGAGGTAAACTTTGGCTAATGTTTCGGTCATTAAACTATTATTTTCTTCCATACTCTGCTGTGCCATAGCAGTGGGAGAAAAGAATTCTTTCTTAGGCTTTTCCTTTTTTATCGACTTTGCAATAAAGTCAACAATTTTATTTGTTTTCTCTAGAGGTTTAAGTTTGACTGTTTTTTTTGTCTCTTCTTCTCGTTCAATTGGTTTTACCTTCGCTAGTTTGAGCCATTCGCCAAAAGAATGTGTCTCTGAAGTGTCGAATTCTAAAGGCTTCCCTAATTCTAAAACTTCTTCGGGTGTACTCTTAATTTGTTCAACTACTTTTTTTACAGGACTGTTAAAGTGTTCTTTGGTGATGTACTCAAAAAGTAAACTTCTGTTTCCAGAGATGGCTGCTGTGAGCTTCAGTTCTTTGTTGTATCGGTTACTTTTAGAGTCTTTTAAAGCTTTAAGCCTTAGTTTATGAATAGATGCACAATAAGGGTGTTCGGTACATAAATTATCTAAACGCAAAAGATCCTCTTTTTGGATGCTTTCGGGCTGACGTATAAGTTCTATAAATTGACTGCTTACCATATTACCAATTTACAACAGCTTTGTTAAATATATCCTCAATAAGCTCAGTTATTATTTGGTCTATTAATTCTTCTTCAACCGAAGATAAATTTAGACTACTATCGAAATCGGCATATCTACTAAAGCTTTGTTCAAAGGACTTATCATTTTCTATTTGATTGTTAAAACGCACAAATATTTTTATGGTAAGTCTGTTTTGATTTGCCAGGTCACTGGAACTTATACTTATGGGTTTTACGCTATAATCGCTAATGTACCCTTCGAAATGGAGGTCTCCATTAGTATTTACATTCGTTAAGGCTGTTTGTTGAATAAATCTATCCTGTAGTGCATTGGTGAAATTTTGACTCAAGATTGGTTGCACCAATGGAGCTTTATTTTGAAAAAACGATATAGAAATTGTTTCAATATCTGTATGGATGTCTGCTCCTGTAAAAGTATAAACACCACAACTACACAGCAATACTATGCTAACGAAAAGGTATTTCAGTTTCCCCATTTTATAAATTGTATTGTTTAATTTTCCGGTAGAGTGTACGTTCCGAAATTCCTAGTTCTGTTGCCGCTCCTTTGCGTTTTCCTCTGTGTTTTTCCAACGCATTTTTTATCATCTCTATCTCCTTATCTTGTAAAGATAAAGGCTCTTGAGGAATTATTTCCTGTGCTTGAATAGTACGCGGTTCAGTTTCTGTATGAGTAGGAAGTAGAATAGTCGCTTTGCTTTGAGGTTCCTCAAAACGATTGTAACTTTCACTTTGTAATTTACTGTTCTCCCCAATAAAATCCTCTTCCCCTTTCATTAATTTCTCGGTGAGTTTTTTAAGGTCACCGATATCTTTTTTCATGTCGAAGAGTACTTTGTACAGAATTTCTCTTTCTGTAAAGTCATTTTCTCCACCTTTCCCATCTTCATATAACACAGGGAGTGTTCTTTTATTATTTTCTGGTAGGTAGTTTTTAAGTATTTCTACATCGAGCATTCTACTTTCTTCAACGACCGAGAGTTGTTCGGTTACATTGCGTAACTGTCTAATGTTTCCAGGCCATTGGTAAGCTACTAAATGCTTAATCGCTTCTTCTGTTAATCGAACAGAAGGCATGTGGTATTTTTCTGCATAGTCCATTGCGAACCTGCGAAAAATTAAATGAATGTCTTCTTTGCGATCTCGAAGTGGAGGAAGGTTTACTTGTACAGTGTTTAGTCTGTAGAATAAATCTTCTCTAAATTTATGTTTTTGTATCGCATCTTGCATGTTTACGTTCGTGGCAGCAACAATACGAACATCAGTTTTTTGTGCTTTAGAAGAACCTACTTTTATAAACTCACCAGTTTCTAAAACGCGTAATAAACGCACTTGTGTTGCAAGTGGTAATTCGCCTACCTCATCTAAAAAGATAGTTCCACCGTCTGCAACCTCAAAATATCCTTTTCTACTCGCCGTTGCTCCTGTAAAAGACCCTTTCTCATGACCAAAAAGTTCACTGTCTATAGTCCCTTCGGGAATAGCACCACAGTTTACAGCAATATAAGAACCGTGTTTACGGGCAGAAAGTTGGTGGATTATTTTAGGAATTACTTCCTTTCCAGTACCACTTTCACCAGACACCATAACAGAGATGTCGGTAGGAGCCACACGCATAGCTTTCGCTATAGAGCGATCGAGCTCAGGAGTAGATCCAATAATTCCAAATCGTTGTTTTATGTCTTGTATGTTGGCCATATTATATAGTAGTATTTATTAGTCCTCTACACTTACACCTATTAGAGTGGCAGAATTACAACTGGTAATTTTCACCATTACATAATCTCCCGGTTTATGGTGTTTCTTAGGGAAAACTGCCACAGAGTTATGAGTGGTTCTGCCAAATAAATCATCATCAGATTTTTTAGAGAAGCCTTCCACTAATACTTTAAATGTTTGTCCAACTTTCTCTTGGTTGTATTCCGTAGAGTGTTGGCGTTGCTTATTGATTATTTCTGTAAGTCGTCTAGATTTTACATCTTCAGGAACATCATCTTCAAAAGAACGGGCCGCTTTGGTATTTGGTCTTTCAGAATACTTAAACATAAATCCGTAATCGAATTTAACGTAGTCCATTAAGCTCAATGTCTCTTGATGATCTTCTTCTGTTTCTGAACAAAAACTAGAAATAATATCTTGTGAAATCGCACAACCAGGAATAATTCTCTTAATCGAATCGATACGTTCCATGTACCATTCGCGTGTATAGCCACGGTTCATCATCTCTAAAATTCTAGAGCTACCCGATTGTACTGGAAGGTGAATATAATCGCAAATGTTTTCGTGCTTTACCATCGTTTCCAAAACCTGATTACTCATGTCTTGTGGATGAGACGTAGAAAAACGAATTCTTATTTCTGGATCTACTAAGGCTACTTTATCTAAAAGTTGTGCAAAGTTTACCGAACTCGCTTGTTGCATTTCAGACAATTTCTTGAAGTCCATTTTAGCACCACCTCCATACCATAGGTAAGAATCTACATTTTGACCTAAAAGTGTTATTTCTTTAAAGTTCTTATCGCTAAGTTCTTTTACTTCTTGTAAAATACTTTCTGTATCTCTACTTCTTTCTCTTCCTCTTGTAAAAGGAACTACACAAAAAGTACACATATTATCGCAACCACGCATAATAGAAACAAAGGCGGTAATACCGTTGCTATTAAGTCTTACCGGGCTAATATCTGCATAAGTTTCTTCTTTAGAAAGCTGTACGTTTACGGCTTTTTGTCCGTGGTCTACAGTGCTAACAAGGTTTGGTAGGTCTCTATAAGCATCAGGGCCTACAACTAGATCCACCAGTTTTTCCTCGTCTAAAAACTTAGATTTTAAGCGTTCTGCCATACAGCCTAAAACACCTATCATCAAGTCTTTTTTCTTTTCCTTTAATTTCTGAAAAGTACGTAGACGTTTACGAACTGTTTGCTCCGCTTTTTCTCTTATAGAACAGGTGTTCACAAAAATAAGATCTGCTTCTTCTATGTCTTTGGTTGTTTCAAAACCGTTTTCAGATAATATTGAGGCTACAATTTCGCTGTCCGAAAAATTCATTTGACAACCATAACTCTCAATGTATAGCTTTCTGTCGCCCGACTGTTTAGCATCTATTACTAGTGCTTCGCCTTGCTTACCTTCGTCTATAACTTTATCACCTGTGTGGTACTGTTCCATCTTGTATGTAATTTTATGCTGCAAAATTACAAAAAGCTATTATTCTGACAAAATGTCAGATGGAATTAGAATGGTTCTTTTGTAGT
>Ga0308012_10001345_pt1 | contig 13189 bp, 13 predicted proteins | sample Neamet179_FD_203133 | JGI IMG/M metagenome (GOLD analysis project Ga0308012, IMG submission 203133) | Marine microbial communities from water near the shore, Antarctic Ocean - #179 | ecosystem: Environmental > Aquatic > Marine > Unclassified | place: Southern Ocean | collected 2014-07-25 | reverse complement strand
TTACAAACAATAATGTTAAATAATATATATTTTCCATATTCTCTTTTCTTTTTTAATTTATGAAAACTCTAGCAACAAAGATCTCATAACAAACTTAAATAAAAACACTTAATTTATATAACATCAACGTAATGATGTTATTAGTATCAACCTCTTTTCAAGCACTTAATTCGCAAATATAATCGTTATAATTATTAACTCTAAATAATATTAACACAATATAGCAAAATTAACTATTAAATCTTTGTATATATGCCCAAAATTAGCCCATATATACACTATATTAACTGTTGTAAATATTTTATTGCAAATATTATAAAATTAAACAATCTAAAATAGCCTAATTGTAACAAGTGGTTTAAAGGCGTAATAAATGATTTAAAACACGCTTCTTAGACTACTTTATTCTAAAAAGGTTTAAAAAATTATTTATAAAAGATATTTTTTATTCGAAATACCTAGTTTTAGTCAACTTATTTTAATTAATATTATTACTTTCAATATACAACAAATAAATTTTATCTATTTCTGGTAACCAATTTGCTATAACAAATATACTAATTGAAATAAGCGAAATTATTAGTATTCGTCATTCCTTTATTAATTATATACCCCAATAACTTTCAAAAAAAAATTTAAAAGACATTATAGGTTTATACAAAAAAAGTTACTCCGTTTGGATCGATATCTGCTAATATTACAATCAATAACGTAATTATCAATCCTAAAATTCCACAAATAAATATAACTCTAAACATATCCAACATTTTTTGTTGTTTTGGAGAAGGTCTCTGATTTGATTTACGTTTTTTCCTCATTATTATGCTCATTATTTTACTGATAAAAAATTTTTGTTTTATTCTAAGTATTTTGGACATTAATTCCTTAAACCGCGACTTAAATCCTAAGTATATGAACAAAATAAGTATTTATAACATAGTGATTGACAAAATAATAGCCGAAAACAGTGAACGCGGCATAAATAATTTATACCGCATCCAAAAAACTGATTTTCTCCTTCATAAGGAATTTTTGTCCTACCGCGAATCTATAAAGATTTTAAAAAAACCACAATCACAAGATTTCTTTTGTTAAAATTAGGAAAAGTATGTTTAGAAAAAACCAAGTGTTTTTTCCTTATAATTCATTTTCAAAAGGGTGATGTTTTAATTTCAAGAGGAAAAAAACGTCAAATAATTCTTAAAAAAAGGAAAATAATTGGGGTTTAGAAAAAAACTTAATGTATTTCTGGCAAACAATATGCAACCATAAAGATACCGTTAAGCATAATATTTACACTGTTGTCTTTACACTGTAACACAAAGAGTAATTTTCAATTAGTATAAAACAATAGTACAATTAATTAAATGTGTAGATAAATGTTCTTTTTTTAATAAAACATCTTTTTTTTAAATAAACATCTTTAACTAACTAAAAAAAAATACAGAAAACTGCAATCTTAATCTATTATTTGTAATAATAGCATATTGCGGTATATTTGCAGTAGGACTTGATGTTAATTATGATATCTGTAATACTCCCTAGTTATAGATAACAGCGCAAAAAAAAAATCAAAAGTTATTTTGCCTTTTCTTATTGTTTTTCTTTTTATTATTTTTTCCGTATTTACCAGCAGAATACAAGGTAATGAGGGAATTATTTAAAACGAAAGGGAGGTTATATAATAATTGTTAGAAAAGTCTCTACTTCTTATTAAATCTTAAGAATAAATTACAGCGTAAAAAAATTGAGGTGTTTAGATTTAAAATCTTTAAAAAACAGTACCATTTAACCTTATTGTATTTATCAATAGGAAAGATCATTTTATCTCCCTATTTGAAAATACTCAAATCCTTTTTCTTCTAAATTAAATGCATTGTATTGATTTCTGCCGTCAAAAATAATTGGAGTTTTCAATTGTGTTTTAATCTCTTCAAAATCAGGTGAACGAAACTCTTTCCATTCAGTAAGTAACACCAATGCATCTGAGTCTTTTAAAACATCATACTTCGATGCTACGTAGGTAATATTTTGAACTCCTTTCAGGTAATGCTCTTTTGCTTCATTAATAGCCTTTGGGTCGTATGCTTTTATTCTAGCACCTCTACTTACTAATTCCTTTATCACATAAATCGCTGGTGCTTCTCGCATGTCATCGGTTCCTGGTTTAAAGGCCAAACCCCAAATACCAAAAGTAAATCCGCTTAGGTCTTCTCCAAAACGCCTTACTATTTTTTGAGCGATCACTAATTTCTGTGCATCATTTACTTCTTCAACGGCGGTTATCAATTGCGCAGTATAGCCATTTTCTTTGGCTATTTTAGTAAGTGCCTTTACATCTTTAGGGAAACAAGAACCTCCATAACCAGCACCTGGATATATAAAGCCATAGCCTATCCGATGATCTGAACCAATTCCGATTCGAACCTGGTTTACATCCGCCCCTACCTTTTCACAGATATTGGCAATTTCATTCATAAAAGATATTTTAGTTGCTAGCATTGCATTGGCAGCATACTTTGTCATTTCAGCAGAACGGATGTCCATGGTAATAAAACGGTCATGAGATCTAAAAAAAGGAGAATATAATTCCTTCATTTTTTTAAATGCAATCTCAGAATCAGCTCCAATAACAACCCTGTCTGGCTTCATAAAATCTACGATAGCTGCTCCCTCTTTTAAAAATTCAGGATTCGAAACCACATCAAACTGTACATCAGAATTTCGTATATCTAACTCTTTTTGAATGGTCGCCTTTACCTTATCAGCAGTTCCTATTGGAACCGTAGATTTATCAACCACAATCAATCTTTTTTGCATGGCCTGCCCAATAGATTTGGCTACCGCTAGTACATATTGTAAATCTGCAGAACCATCTTCTCCCATAGGAGTTCCGACGGCTATAAAAGCGATTTCAGCATTTTGTAAAGCTTCGTTTAACGCTGTTGTGAAAAATAGGTTTTTATTCTTTACATTTTTTAATACCATGGTCTCTAAACCAGGTTCAAAAATAGGAATGACACCTTGGTTTAGTTTTTCAATCTTAACTGGATCTATATCTACGCAAGTAACCCTGTTTCCCATCTCTGCAAAACAGGTTCCTGAGACGAGCCCAACATATCCGGATCCTATAACTGTAATATTCATATCTTATTTATTTTCTTCTACTTCTTTTACTTGCTTTCTAAGTCCACTCCAAGAAAGTCGATGATCTCTAGAGTTACGATAAATCTCAATCCACTTTTCTTAATAATACTGTAGACATTTGTGCCATGCGCGGTAATTAATACTGATGCTGGTAATCACGCGTGTCCTAATCCTAGAGTTACTGCTTTTAAGTTCATTATTTTATACTTTTTATAAAGTCTACAATTCTTGCTGATGCCAAACCATCTCCATACGGATTATGAAGCTTTGACATTTTATCAAAATTATCTTTATTATTTAGTAAGTCTAATGCTTTTGAAACAATTAAATTTTCATTTGTACCAACTAATAAAACCGTCCCTGCCTCTGCAGCTTCTGGCCTTTCTGTAGTATCTCTCAAAACTAAAACAGGTTTCCCTAAACTTGGTGCCTCTTCTTGAACACCTCCGCTGTCTGTAATAATGATTTTTGATCGCTTCATTAACCAAATAAAATCTTGGTATGGTAAAGGGTCAATTAAAATTACATTGCTAAGCCCTGATAAGATTCTCTTAACAGGTTCCTGTACTTTTGGATTCAAGTGAACAGGGTAAATAACCAAACGGTTTACATTGTCTAGTGCAATTGTCTTTAAAGCATTACAGATTCTTTCAAATCCATCACCATGATTCTCTCTTCGATGTCCTGTAACTAAAACAACTTCTCGAACTCCTATTTGTTTGGAAAGATCTTGAATAAACGGCCTTGGATTATCATTCACTTTTTCTACAGAATTTAAAAGTGCATCAATTACAGTATTTCCGGTAACCAATATTGTATCCTCAGAAATATTTTCTTTTAACAAGTTGTTTTTTGAAGTTTCTGTAGGAGCAAAATGATAATCACAAATTCTACCTGTTATTTGACGATTTATTTCCTCTGGAAAAGGTGATAATTTGTTATTTGTTCTAAGTCCTGCTTCTACATGACATACTTTCGCCCCAGAATAAAAACTTGCAATGGACCCTGCCATAGTTGTAGTAGTATCTCCATGCACAAACACATAGTCAGGTGAAAATTCTTCTAGAATTGGTTTTAAGGACTCAATAATTGTAGCTGTAAGTCCGTATAAATTTTGACCTGGTTTCATTAAATCGAGATCATAATCGGGTGTGATACCAAAAAAAAACAATACTTGATCTAACATTTCTCTGTGTTGTGCTGTAACACATACTTTTGTTTCAAAAGCATCTGAATGTTTTTGAAACTCTTTGATTAATGGAGCCATTTTAATTGCCTCTGGCCTAGTTCCAAAAATTAATAAAATTTTTTTCATTTATAATTTTATTTTAATCAATATTGGTATTGTTATGGTAGCCTCCTTTTACTAAATATTTTTGTTTCTGCATCAGTTTCACATCTGATTGCATCATGTCATTTATTAATGAACTAAGGTCATGTTCAGCAACCCAACCTAATTTCTCTTTTGCTTTTGTAGGGTCTCCAATTAATAAATCTACTTCTGTTGGTCTGAAATAAGAAGGATCTATAGATAGTACTTCTTTACCTAACTCTAATTGGAATTGTTTGTTGTTACAAGAAACTACAAAAGCTTTCTCATTGACTCCAGAACCTTTAAATGCTAATTCAATACCTACCTCTTTAAAAGACAGTCTAACAAACTCTCTAACTGTAGTAGTTTTTCCTGTAGCTATGACCCAATCTTCAGGCTCTTCTGCCTGTAAAATCATCCACATCATTCGAACATAATCTTTGGCATGACCCCAATCTCGTTTGGCATCTAGATTTCCTAAATAAATTTTCTCTTGTAAACCTAAAGCAATTCTAGCAGTCGCTCGTGTAATTTTACGAGTAACAAAAGTTTCTCCTCTTCTTGGAGACTCATGATTGAATAAAATACCATTGCACGCAAACATATTATATGCTTCTCTGTAGTTTTTGGTAATCCAAAAACCATAAATTTTTGCAACACCATAAGGAGACCTTGGGTGAAAAGGAGAGTTTTCATCATAAAAACCTTTTTCATTTTTATTCTCTGGCATTCCTCCATACAATTCTGAAGTAGAAGCTTGATAAATTCTTGTTTTCTTTTCTAGACCGAGTAAACGAACAGCTTCTAAAATCCGTAAAGGCCCTAAACCATCTACATTACCTACGTATTCAGGAGTATCAAAAGACACCTTCACATGGGACATGGCCCCTAAGTTGTATATTTCATCGGGCTGGCACTCCTCAATAATTCTCGTCAAATTCATGGCGTCCGTTAAGTCGCCGTAATGTAATTTTAATCGTTGATTAGGGTGGTGAGGATCTTGATATAAATGATCGATACGATCCGTATTTAATGAAGAAGCTCTTCTTTTAACACCATGAACTTCGTACCCTTTTTCTAATAATAGTTCCGCTAAGTAAGAACCATCTTGACCAGTAATTCCAGTTATTAATGCAACTTTCATAATTATAGTTTTATTTCTTTAATCTTATCGATATTATCTAAAAACCATTGGTAGGTTTTTTCAATACCTTCTTCTAACTCTGTTGAATACTCCCATCCAATGTCTTTCATTTTGGAAATATCCATGAGTTTTCTTGGAGTGCCGTCTGGTTTACTATCATCCCAAAGAATATTGCCCCGATGTCCTGTAATCTTTTGGATGGTATCTGCCAATTCTTTAATAGTAATATCTTTTCCAGTACCTATATTGTACAAATGTTCTGGTAAATTATTTTCTAAAGCATATACTACAGCGGCTGCCAAGTCTTCTACAAATAAAAACTCTCTCATAGGAGTTCCACTTCCCCATAAAGTTACATCTGAATGCTTGTTTATTTTAGCCTCATGAAATTTCCGCAGCATTGCAGGCAACACATGTGAAGATTGTAAATCAAAGTTATCAAAATACCCATACAAGTTGGTAGGCATTAAACTTATATACTCTTTGTTGTATTGTTTTCGAATAGCCTGGCAAGCTTTTACTCCTGTAATTTTTGCAATTGCATACCACTCATTAGTAGGTTCTAATGAATCTGTTAATAGGTATTCTTCTTTCAAAGGTTGGGGTGCAAACTTCGGGTAGATACATGAGCTCCCTAAGAAAATAAATTTATCGACACCCGCTTTGTGAGCTCCATCTATTAAATTGTTTTGAATTAGCATGTTTTCCATTAAAAATTGATATGGAAAGTCATTGTTAGCTAAAATACCTCCAACTTTTGCTGCAGCATCGATGACTACCTCAGGTTGTTCTTTTTTATAAAAATCAGTAACTGCCTGTTGATTTCTTAAATCAAGTTCACTGCTAGTTCTTCCAACTAAATTAGAATACCCTTTAGATTCTAATGCTCTCCAAACAGCAGCACCTACCATACCTCTATGTCCAGCAATGTATATTTTAGTTGTCTTATTCATTTATTATTTATCTTCTGCTGTTTTCACTTGATTTCTAAGTCCGCTCGAAGAAAATCGGTGATCTCTAGCGTTGTAATAGATCTCAATACCTTTTTCTGCGCAATAGTCTCTACCCGTGTAGTCTTTTTGTTTGTACTCAACTCCTATGATACGCACATCAAGCTTAAAAGAACGTAAAATATCTTCTAAATCTTGCTCCGATACATAGGGTACAATTTCATCTACGTGCTTGGATCCTTTGAGCTGAATATAACGTTCTATAATGGACTGTGACGGGCTGTTTTTCTCTGGACGATCGATCGAAGGATCTAATTGCAAGCCAATAATTAAATAATCACACTGACGCTTGGCTTCTTCTAACATCTTTACATGCCCAGCATGGAATAGATCAAAGGTCGAAAAGGTAATTCCTATTTTCATATGCTTATTGTTTATTTAACAACCAAGAAGAAGATTGTATCTTCTCTCCTAGGCCATCTATTAATTGTATATCCAATTCTTTACAAATGGGTGCTTCTGGAATAGAATTGTTATCTTGATCGCCACCATTTGCAAAACCCAATTGATACTCCTCTCCATAGGCTTCAAAAATAGCACGTATAGAGGCACAGACGGTTCTGTCTGTATCTAAAGAAATAATTGCCCTGTCTACCGCCTTAATATTCTGAACAATAAATAAACGTTCGTCTTCTTTTTGAAATTCTTTTGACCCTTTGAGCGCCCGTTGCAAATCGCTATTTACGATTACAAACAGCTCATCTGCCAAATCTTTAGCATTGTTAAAGTATTCTAAATGCCCCTTGTGTATTGGGTTAAAATATCCTGATACTATTATTGCTTTTTTTTTCATTTCTTAAACTTTTTTTTTACAAATACATGCTTCATTCAATCCTATACAAATGGGTGTTTCTCACCTAAGTGCACAATTTCTTGGTTTCTTATGTCATGCACAATCTCAATTGAATTGCGCACCTCTTCTAATCCGAAACCTTCATTCAAAAGAATTTTTTGATAGCTTTTTGTGTGCAATTCTGTAAATCCTTCACTAAATTCTAGCTCTTCATTATCAATACTTATAGACCTAAAAGTTCGTTGATTTTTCTCTTTCACTTCTTTTGGAAGATCTGTTTCATCAATAGATAAAAACCAGCGCACTCTCGCGTTCTCAAATTCTAAATATCCTGCCGCTTTATTCTTTTCTCGCACGTGAACCACATTTTCTTGCACGCTTCCAAAAACCCAAGATAGCATGTCATAAAAATGAACACCAATATTTGTAGCAATCCCTCCAGATTTACTTTCGTCTCCTTTCCAAGAGATATCATACCATTTTCCTCTTGAGGTAATATATGTTAAATCTATATCGTACTTTCCTTTTTTATTAGCAAGGTCTACTTTGTTTTTAAGCTGAATAATAGCTTCATGCAGTCTTAATTGTAAAATGGTATGTATGTTCCCTTGAGATTCTTTTTCAATTGCTATTAACGCATCTATATTCCAAGGATTTAGAACAATTGGCTTTTCACAAATAGCGTCTGCTCCTCTTCTTAGTGCCATTCTAATATGAGAATCATGTAAATAATTTGGCGTGCAAATACTTACGTAATCTAAATTAATATCTTGATTCCTCTTTAATTTTTCAATGTGACGGTCAAATCTTTCAAACTCTACAAAGAAATCTGCATTCGGAAAATAACGATCCATAACGCCAACAGAATCAAACTTATCTAAGGCTGCAATTAAGTTATTATTCGTATCTTTTATTGCTTTTAAATGTCTTGGTGCAATGTAACCTGCAGCACCTATTAATGCAAAATTTTTCATAAACTTACAACGTTTTATCTACAATTTTATTAGAAAGGTAATTCTTTACATCATAAATAATGCTAGCCTCTTTCTGTAATTTTTTTAAATCCATATCTTTAAATTCTGTATGCGCAACTGCTAATACAATTCCGTCAAATTTTTTATCTGGTTGGTTCTTTTGCGAAACAACACCATGCTCTGCAAAAACATCTTTAGGGTCTGCACAAGGATCATACACGGTTACCTTAGTGCCAAAATCTTCTAATTCTCTTACAATATCTACTACCCTCGTATTTCTAACATCCGAGCAATTCTCTTTAAAAGTAATTCCGAGCACTAAAATGGCAGCATCCTTTACAGCAACATCTTTCTTAATCATTAATTTAGTAACCTCTGCAGCCACATATGTGCCCATACTATCATTTACGCGTCTTCCTGCTAAAATAATTTCAGGATGATACCCATATTCTTTTGCTTTGTGCGCTAAATAATACGGATCTACACCAATACAGTGTCCGCCTACCAGGCCTGGCTTAAAAGGTAAAAAATTCCATTTTGTACCCGCTGCTGCTAATACCTCGTGGGTATTAATGCCCATAAGATTAAATATTTTTGCCAATTCATTTACAAAAGCAATATTGATGTCTCTTTGAGAGTTTTCAATTACTTTGGCAGCTTCTGCAACCTTTATAGAAGGTGCTAAATAGGTACCTGCAGTCACTACAGATGCATACAAAGCATCTACTTTTTTAGCAATTTCTGGAGTAGAGCCTGAAGTGATTTTTAAAATCTTATCAATCGTATTTATTTTGTCACCCGGATTAATCCGCTCTGGAGAATAACCTGCAAAAAAATCTTGATTGAACACAAGGCCTGATTCTTTTTCTAAAACAGGAATACAATCTTCTTCTGTTGCCCCTGGATATACCGTAGATTCGTAAATAACAACATCTCCTTTTTTTAATACATTTGCTACCGTTTTACTGGCTGCAAGTAAGGGTGTTAAAACAGGTGTATTGTTTTTATCTACGGGAGTAGGCATCGTAATTATGTAATAATTGCAGTCTTTTATAACTTGGATATCTGTAGTACAAAACAAACCTTTCTCACTCGTAGAAGCCTCGACTAATACTGTTTTTAAAGCATCATGTGCAACTTCTAACGTACTGTCTTTACCAGCCATTAATTCGTTTACCCGTTGTTGGTTGATATCAAAACCTACCACAGCATATTTTGTTGCGAACAGTCTTGCTAGTGGCAAGCCAACATACCCTAAACCTATCACAGCGATTTTTATCTCTTTCATGTTTCTATATTTCTAGTAACTAACGCGTTTAAATTTAATTAAAAATGATACACGTACAAAACTAGTTTAATCTATTTTTAATACTGCACAATTAAGAACCAGCCTCTCTGTCATTTTTAGCTTTAAAAAAAAATGAAGTCAAAGCAAAGTTAAAGATTTCTGCGCTATTTACCATACATTTTAATCTTCATATCGTTACACAAAGGAAAGCAGCTTTAGAAATAATACAGTACCGCACACAATATGTGATTTAGAATTAAGAAAACCGATGCAAACGCAACACTAACTTCCTAAAAACGCAAAAGTGATTGAAAAATTGCAATGAGGGATTCAAAACAAAAAATACTGCCGACATTCAACAGGTTTCAATTGACATAGGTAATGAGGAATGCCATATTCCTTAAAGAAACCGCTACTGTAAATACAATCCTTAAGAGCTGCGCTCGTAGCGTATTTTTTGTTTTAAAAAAATGATAAAACGAGCTTCTCATTTTTTTAAAACAAAAAATCCTGATGAAAAATTCATCAGGATTGTAATTGATGTGGGCAATGAGGGATTAAAAAGTTCCTAAATACATAATTTAGACAAAGCTATTAAAGGTTAATTACAGTCCAAAGATATTGTGACGCCAGAATCAAACTCCCAATTATAATTAGAGTCATTATTCTCAAGTGCATCTAATTGCGTTGCATTCACTTTTATACAATTTAAATCAGGGTTTTGTGACACATTTAACTCCACTAAGTTTTCACACATTGATACATCTAAAACCCCTTGCAAATTACTATTATTAAACAAAACCGTCTCTAATAACGTGTTGTTGCTAAAGTCCATGGAAGTAATATTATAAGTAAAATTCAGGCGTATTTCCTTTAAATTAGGATTATTACTTATATCAACAGAGGTTAACTTATTATCATATAAATCAAGAAAGGTAAGCTGAGTTAAATTAGAAATATCTAAATATCCTCCTTCTCCAATGTAACCATTAATGTAACACATTGGTATTGAAAGAGCAGTAAGTTTATTATTATTTGAAAAATCAAGCTCAGGATTTACCTCATTACTATCGATAGAAATAATTTCTAAATTAGGATTTCCACTTGTATCTAATTTATTAAAAGTGTTGAAGTTTGCATAAAAGGTTCTTAATTGAGTGTTTTGGGTAATGTTAATACTATCTAAATTTTGCCCCATTAAATTAAGGTTCTGTAAATTTGTAAGCTCTTCAATTCCTGCTAAGTTGCTTAATCTATTCGTAAATCTTGTGTCAAAATCCCAAAAGTCAAAAGTACTATTCTGAGTCCAGTTATCTGTTCCTTCAATTGTGACAGTAGCAACTGAACTAATATTTGAGGTTATTACGTAATCATCCATTTCATTATCAAAACCAGCATCAATTAAATAAGATTCTAAATTATCATCTGGGATATATGTAAGGTTTGAAGCATAGGACTCTTCTTCAAAACCATCCAATAGCTGAACACACAAGCCTTCTACAGATATTACCCCCGTAAACCCTCCATTATCATCTATTGCAACGTCATATATTTGACCAATTGTAGTTACTGAACCTCCTGATTCATTTACAAATAATGTTATAATACTATTTTCCTGATCTAATGTATAGCTCCCAAAAATTACATAATTACAGGTGCCATTCTCGTCAAGTGTATAAAGCTTAAATGTAGAATTACTCTCCTCAAAAATTAAAGAATGAATATTACATACATCTGAAAATGTTAATGATTGTACAGTCCTAGAATACGTATTATTTTCAGAATCCATATCAGTCTCCAAATGTGTACTCATTTCGATTGTATATGTTCCAGGCTGGGATAAATTTGCTGTAGTAGCAAAATCAAAGTATGTAAAATCTACAGATGCCAACGAGTCTGAAATTGTATAGGTTTCAAAAACTTCTTCCCCAAACGCTTCAGCTTCATATGCTATCTTGTAGGACACTAAAAACTCATTAAAGATTGGTAAATAACCGTAATTACCAATAACAGCGGTAATTGTTTCATTTTCGGATAACTCACCACTTAAAGGCAATACTGCCTCTTCTAAAACCCCAACATCTATTGAGTCGTTATACGTCTTTTGCACTAAACGAACTCCTCTTTTGTCAGTTTTTTTTCTTTGTGTTGTTCTTCCTAACACTTTATTTTCGTTAAATTCCCACTGACCAGAAACATCAATCACATCCACAAGCGGAAAAACGTTTCCACTAGGACCAGGAGTGCTTCCACTGGAATCATAATCACTGCATCCAAACATTATGCTTAATCCTAAAACTGTAATAAGTAAATTTTTCATATTTATTTTTTCTTTCAAGTGTTAAATAACGTTGAATAAAGTTGAATAAAGTTGAATAAAGTTGAATAAAGTTGAATAAAGTTGAATAAAGTTGAATATTAAAATAAATTATTACGTAAATCAATTGAACATTTAATAAAAAGTACATTCACAAATTTATTTTATGTTCACTAAAATACAAGTTGTCTCTAATTCAATTAAAAAATTCAATTTTAAATTTTTAAGTAAGTAGTCTCTTTTGTTGAATTTAAATTTTAAGAAGGACTTGACATGAACTAAAGATTGATTGTACTTCTCAACAGATACTTGCTTCACCTCTATATGTACCAATTGCTGAATTCTATTGATGTGATAGTCAAAAGCATCCAATAATATTCTTTCAGAAGCAGTTCTTTTACCTACAAATTGATTGTAGACATCAGCTGCACTAAACTCATCGTCCTTAACTTGAAGCAATAAAAAAGCCCTATTAATTTTTGATTTAATAAGGCTTAGTTGAGTATTGATGTGATTGTTTTCATCATTAGGTGGTTTCGCAAGTTGATACTTACTATACCAATAATTAGGATTTATAAATTGCCCTGTGGCAAATTGTTTTCTTTTACCTAAATAGGTGACTCTGCGTTGTAACGGTAAAGTACCGTTAATTCTAGTTTTATTCTTTTTCAGAACATATAATATATTTAATTTATGAGTTTTCATAGTCTAATTAGTTTATGATTTTTGAATAGATTGAAATGAACCCCTATTAAGAAAAGAGACCCCTTTTTGAATACCTTATAGTAACTGTACTTTGGAATGTATATAAAAATGCAGATGCTGTATAATTAAGATAATCACTGAATTCACTGGTAATAGGAAAGTTTTGAGCATAAAAAAATCCTACTATTTCTAGTAGGATTACAATTGATGTGGGCAATGAGGGATTGTAGATCCCCGACTGAAACCGCTACTGCAAATACAATGCCTATGAGCTGCGCACATAGCGTATTTTTTGTTTTAAAAAAATGATAAAACGAGCTTCTTATTTTCTTTAAAACAAAAAATCCTGATGAAAAATTCATCAGGATTGTGATTGATGTGGGCAATGAGGGATTCGAACCCCCGACCCTCTCGGTGTAAACGAGATGCTCTGAACCAACTGAGCTAATTGCCCTTAGCGGTTGCAAATATAATACGGATTTTCAATTAACCAAACAAA
>Ga0308012_10001343_pt1 | contig 13198 bp, 12 predicted proteins | sample Neamet179_FD_203133 | JGI IMG/M metagenome (GOLD analysis project Ga0308012, IMG submission 203133) | Marine microbial communities from water near the shore, Antarctic Ocean - #179 | ecosystem: Environmental > Aquatic > Marine > Unclassified | place: Southern Ocean | collected 2014-07-25 | reverse complement strand
CCTCGTCATCTATAACGGTAACAGAGACCTCACTATTTAACATCATGCGATAAAAATTGCGTTTATCATCGTATCCTTTCATTTACTCTCCCTAAAATATAATTTATAAGCTCATTATTTATACTGAGCAAAGGTGGCAGTGTCAACTAAAGACCTATAAATTACATGTATGAATTATAAAATTCGTAACTATTACACCTAAATCCAGCTTAAGCTAAACCCAATCTAAGCGCTTTTTGTGCTTCAATCGTTACCTTTTGTTGTAAACGCATTAACAGCTGGCGTAAATAATTTTTACTCAATAAACTTGCTTCAACCACGCTTGACATACCTAGCACCTCAAGTAGCTTCTTCACAAAGAGTAAAATCCATTTACCGACAGTAGCAACTAAGCTTAAGCCTTTCTTAAGTACATACGCCATACCATCCAATAAAGAGAAACTACCCGTAATCACCTTAGGCACTATATAACCCGCTTTTTTTAATACAAACATTAAGGCGTCGTTCAAATATAAAATAGAGTTAGAGCTAAATACCACTCTAGATGCACTTTTTAACCAACGTATAATACGAGAGTTACTTTTAGGTCCATCCTTAAGTGAAGGTAAAGAGCTCCAGCTGTGATCTTTTACTTTAGGACAATACTCACCTTTCATAGAGTGATATCTAGCGCTAAAAAAGCCACCAGAAGAATGGAGTAAATAATCAATACCCGTTTCTGGTACGTGCACATAAGGCCAAGTAGGAAGAACAGGAACAGGATCTGTTTTATGGTAAACCCGGAAAACCTTTCCTTTCATGTTATTGGTAAAATGCTGGGCAAAAGAGCCTAAACCAACACGAGGGCTGCCATAGCTATAAAGGTACGCTGTTTTCTTTTGTGATTTTAACCAATTAGCACAAAGCGTCGCTAATGCGCCCCCCAAACTATGTCCGATACAATGGAAGGTATGTACATTTTTTAACGAGCTTAATAATTTTGATATCTGAGTTTTCATGCCGATAAAGGCTTGATTAAAGCCATCGTGAACAGAGTGACCTGAGTCAGTTTTTGAAGTGGTAATATTAAAGTTAGTTAACCAGTCAGCAAGAGATTGACTACCTCTAAATAAAATAACTGCATGACCATTTAATCCTGCTTCTTTTTTGCCTACTAAAACAAAACCAAAAGCAGTGGATATTTTAATGCCTACAGGTCCAGTCTTAGCCGATAGCATATTGCTTTCAGCGAAGTCGAACATCCCTCGATGTAGTCTATTCAGCTCTTTTATTCCAGCTTCTAGTGTAGGGATTTTTGATAAAGTATAAACATCTATAGCAAGGCGGGAGGTAATTGTTGGACTTAATGCTGTCACTATTTACTCCCTGAATCATCAAATGGATTGGCATATACTATTTCTGGATCTTCTTCAACGTCCCATGTACACATAGTGAAAAATGGACTGTCATTAACGCTAATGTGATGTGTTTCCTCTAAAGTCAGTTCACAGCTAACAACTAAAGGTTTTCCTCGTGATTCAGAGTTCTCTTCGCGTTGTGTTTTTACGCCAGTCCATATTTCATACTCTTCACCATCTCTAAAGGCAAAGATACGTTGTTGAATGACGAATTCAGTAGGAAAAAAATCTAAAAGAGACTTTTTCTGATAAACAACTTTAAATTCAAAAAAACCATTTGCATCTGTTATGGTTTCATCAATATCTTTACCTTCAATTTTTCTAAGTAAGCGTACATTAGCGGCAGGCTTACCCTCGTAATTTATAACTCCAGTCATCCCTGAAAAAAGGCATGGTTTTGCGCTCATTGCATATACTCCATATGAAAATATTAATAAAAAGAATGAAATAAAAATTTTATTCAACATATCATCCTACTTTAAGTGTTGTTGTTTCGTTAATAAAACGTTAAATAATATTCGCACCTTAGCATGGTTACCCTGCTGAATCATCAAATGGATTGGCATATTCTATTTCTGGAACTTCTTCAACGTCCCATGTACACATAGTGAAAAATGGACTGTTATTAACGCTAATGTGATGTGTTTCCTATAAATTTTCACACTAGCAAATCTAGCGGTTAAGCCCACGCTTAACTCTGACATCGTTATCTCCCTGAGTCGCCAAAAGGATTTTCATCGGCATAAGATTGATCTGCCTCCACATCCCATGTACATAAACTAATAATAGGTCCATCGTTAACTTTGATATAATTTTCTTCTTCTAAAGTTAACTCACAGGTTACTACTAACGGTTTACCCTTCGACTCAGCATTTTCTTCGGGGCGTCTTTTTACCCCAATCCACATTGGATATTCTTTATCATCTTTTATGGCTGTTATTATTTGTTGTACTGCGAACTCGGTAGGCAAAAAGTCAAATAAGCTTTTACTTTTAAAAACTGCATCAAATTCAAAAAAACCATTTTCATCGGTTATGGTTTCATCGATATCTTTACCCTCAATCTTTCTAAGTAAGCGTACATTAGCGGCAGGCTTACCCTCGTAATTTATAACTCCAGTCATCCCTGAAAAAAGGCATGGTTTTGCACTCATTGCATATACTCCATATGAAAATATCAATAAAAAGAATGAAATAAAAATTTTATTCAACATATCATCCTACTTTAATTGTTGTTGCTTCGTTAATGAAACGTTAAAAAGATATTCGTACTTTAGCATAACTATAAAAAATCAAGTCAACTACACCGTAGCAAGCTGCGGGGAATTAAACTCATAGAGATTAAATACAAAAGAGAACAGGCATCAATGTTAACTAAGACTAAAATAACAGGCATGAGTAAAAATCTAACGGTTATTTAACTTGTTAGTACTAATTTATGAGTGACATACGATAGTTTTAAACGAATCGCACTTTTTGTGGCATATTTTTTTAGAGACTATATTTCGAGTGGGTTTAATTCCTTTTTCGACTTCCCAATAGATTGCTTTATCAAACCTCTTACTTAAGCAAAAGCGCATTGCTGCTGGTTCATCACAACCATCCCCGTGCGTTAAACAACGGTCAAGACGGTAGCCATCAATTGATGGATAATTATATTCTTTTACTTTTGCTTCAACTGAAGAGAAAGGTAATAACATAACTACGATTAGAATTAAATTTTTCATAACAAACCTTATTTATTATACGAAAACTATTTAACCTGATGTTTGGATAAGATCATTGTAAGTCATTGAAGCTATAACAAAAAAAATAAATTAAGTACCAATAACGTAATTTTAGTGGTTATCAAGGATTTTTTAAGAACCAATAGCTGTCTATCGGGAGTAAAAATAACGCAGATAACCGTTAAAATGGCGTTATTGGCAAGTTTTCTTATCCATAGTACAGGTTATTTACCGTATTTTAATTCAAATAATTGTTTTAATAAATCAGTTCGTTGGATATTTGATTGACCGACACTAGCTATTGCAAAACCTATGAGCACTATACCAAAAGGTAATAATGTGTGGTCTTCTGACCACATTGCCCAACCTCCATACACAACTAAAAGTAAACACTGATAAGTTGGAATATTGTTAAGTCGATTAATTTTTTTATCAATACTCTCAATCTGATCAATTTTTTGATATTCAGTAAGTGCCTTAACATCTTCTATAGAATTCAATTCCATCTGCAGAATCTCCTTTATGTATAACGCCCATATAATGGGAAAATATCAGTTAGCTAAAAAAGTGGACGCAGTGAAAACAGCCAACTGTAAATTTTCCTGCTTGAATGCCTTTGTTATGTATTTTTATCTGCTTGATCAGGCGTGTCATTACACAAGGTGCAAAGTTCACCTTTACGTGACTGGTAAATTCTTGAACCAATAAACACTGACGTAGATAAAAATTACGATAGTAATGCAAATAAAATTGAATATAGAATGCCCTTTTATCAGATCTACAATAAACAGTAAAATTAACACGGAAATAAAAACTTTCACAGTTCTAATAATCCAGAAAAATGAATAACCCCACCCAATGGGCGAGATATCGGTTAATCACTCGAATATCATAAGTTGATTAGAATCATTTAGCTTCATATACCCGCTCCACTTGAAGATGCAGGATTCAGCTGGAATTAGAAACGCCTTTAGGCAAGGCATTGATTGTAGATAATGGTTGTTCATTCTCAAAATCAATAACGCAGCATAAAGCGTTTCTAAACCAGCCCTAGCGGAAGCCTGAGCAAATCATCCCCAGCGTTACATTTATTTATAAGGGAACAACCCTTGATAAAAAGTGTGCCTTGAGTATGAATCGCTCAGACTTCCTGAAACGAGCATCTTCAAGTGGAACGGGTATATATTTGCCATCACTGCCTTGATTCTTAACATAATTCCTAATTACTGATTCGTCACCATGTTTACTTACAGTATTAGCGAAAATCCATCCGGCCAAAACTCACCGCCCCACAAAAGCTTTTTAAATTCAGGGCTCTCCTTAAATATATGCCAAGCAGTTAAGCTCTTAATCATGGTGACCAGTTTAGTAAAAACTATAGGTAGGAACTGATTGCACTAAAAAGTGAACATGATCTGAATCAGTACCTATCTCAATAAACTTGATTTCATATCTTTTTCAATTTCTAACATTGTGCCGCTTGTGAATATATTCGCTCATACGAAGACTCTACAAGATTATTCAGCAAGCGGCGCGGAATTAAACCCGAAGAAGATTAAAGAACCTGCACAATAAAATAGGTGCAGATTAATTTATATGACTAATTACTTCATCATAGCTTTTTGTTCTTCAACACTCATAATTTGAACTATGTTTACTGTTTCGTCCTTCTTAGTTGGGTCTACTACGACAGCCGCAGAGCCATTTTCTAATTTAAGTACACCGCGAGGACATACTGAAGAACAAACCCCACAGCCAACACAAGAAGCACGAACAATATCTTCGCCGCGTTGTGCGTAAGCTCGAACATCTATACCCATTTCGCAATAAGTAGAACAGTTACCACATGAAATACACTGGCTACCGTTAGTTGTAATGCGAAAACGAGATTTATACCTTTGTATTAAACCTATATAAGCAGCAAGCGGACAACCAAAACGACACCATACTCTGTTACCTAGTTTAGGGTAAAACCCAGTACCAACAACACCTGAGAACAATGCGCCAATAAAGAAGCCATAAGCACTACGAAGTGAATAAGTATCAATACCAGCAATCGTTTTTACGCCAGTAAAGTAGGTATAGAGCGCAGCGCCTGTCATTACAATGCATAACACTAATACACTATGAATAACAACGCGTTCTAAGCGCCAAGCATTAACTGATTTATCAGATAATTGTCTGTACGGATCCCCTGCTGTTTCGGCTAAACCACCACACCCACAAACCCAAGAACAATACCAACGTTTACCAAAAAAGTAGGTAAAAAGTGGAACACCGATTGTAAAGAGTGTTATGCCCCAAACTAACATGAACATACCAATGCCGCCGCTTGAGCTTAAGCTGTCTAAGTTCCATGCGTCAAAAAAATCATAATCTAATGGCCACATATTTTTTAAGTCGGTTGACGGTTGATTTAAACGCGTCAATATTTCTGGCAGTATAAAAGCAAAACAAGATTGAAAAAATACGATAGAGCCCGTTCTGGCTATATGGTAGTTACTATGGCGATATTTAATGAACATACGTACGCCCATAATAATAATAGCCAAGGTATAAATTAAACCATAAATAGACCAAGCGCCGGCGCCTTTTCCGTTAAGTGCGATAAATAGCGGGTCGACTAATGAAACCCATTCAATAATATATTCAGGAAAAAAGTATAACGCGATATAAACCATCACCAAAAAGAACATGGCGAGCATACCAATTAAGCCACCACTGGTTGCTGAGTTTTTGAAAACATTATTATTTTTAATACCTGCAGGTGCCGCAAACTTTTCTGGAATGATATATACCAACGCACCTATGGTACCTATCAATATTGAAAATATGAAAAATAAGCCCGTATTTTTTACCACAATAGATGATGATGAACTTTTAACTATGGCATAAAGATATTGCCCAATAGCGTAGGTATCAATTCGCTTTTCAGAGAGTACATTGGTGTTTATTTCTGAGGATTTTTCATTAATTACTTGAGAAATTTCAGTTAATTCTTTGCCTTGTTGTCCCGCTAACCAACCAGTGTAATCAGACAGCTTTTTAATTTTATAAGCAGAATAATCATCTTCAGTATTAAATACTTCTGTTAACATTTTGAGATCGTAATAACCGAGAGTATTCACTTGGTTCAAAATAGATTCTATATTGGCCGTAGAAATATGATAACGATCGTAAACTGTTTCGTTGTAGTGAGTAAATGTTTCTCTTACACCTTCAATAAAGGTAAATTTATTAGAAACAGTTACATTCATAAAGTCAGATAAATGTGGCTGAATAAGTTCACGATGCGTGTTATTCGTAATTGAGCTACTTAATGAGGCTTCGGTGAGTGTATATTGATTTGAAAATAACATACCAATGAAGACGAATAAACCAACCAGAAATAAGACTAAACCAGATTTTCTTACCGGCGCTATCCAAGCTAAATTTTTATTTTTCATTAACATTCCCCTTAATGAAACGTTTACTTAACCATTGTAATGGAGAGAGTTTTAATTGATTGTTAGGATGTTGTTCGTTAAAAGCCGCGATGATATCTTTTTCATAACGCTTAAAAAATTCAGGATCAAAATTAGCATCACGCAAGTTTTGTAGTACATATTTTAAAGTACATTTTTTAGCTAACCAGTTTTCCCAAATGTTGTGACGCATACGTATGCCAAAAGTATTAATACCCGTAACGACTTGAGTATCATCCTGGTAGTTAATTCTAACGCACAACTCTTCTGTCGGATGTTGCCAATAAAAAGAGGAAATACCATCCAGAGGCTCATTAAAAACGAAACCATAAGTTTGATATTCAATATCAAAAAATTTCGCAGAATTAAACCAGATACCACGTTCATACTTGGTTCGTTTACCTGCAATTGTTTTAGCTAATGCTTCGCCTTGAAGTTTACCTGTATACCAAAGCGGCTCTATGCGGTTACGGCCATCAACGACTTCAATCTCGGCACAATCTCCAACAGCGTAAACACCGGGAATATTGGTTTCTAAATAGTCATTCACTAAAATTCCTCGCCCAACAGAAATATTACTTTTTTGGGCGATAGAAACATTAGGGTGAACACCAGCAGATAAGCCAACCATTTCACAAGAGATTTCTTCGCCAGTACTGGTGATGATTGAATTTACTCGGCCATTACTGCCCGCTTTAATTTCTTTTAATTCAGTCCCAAACATAAAATTAATACCGTGAAGTTCGGCATGTTTTTGTACTAAGTGAGCCTCACCTATAGGTAGAATATTCCCCCAAAAACGATCTTCTCGTACAAGGAAGGTCACTTCTATACCGCGAGAAAGCAGCATTTCAGCCATTTCTACACCAATTAAACCGCCACCAACCAATACCGCATGTTTGGTTTGCTTACTGTTTTCTTCCATTAGCTCTAAATCTTGATAGCTAAATAATGTTTGTACACCGGGTAAGTCTTGTCCCGGCCAACCAAACTTATTGGATTGAGACCCTGTTGCCATCACTAATTGGGTATAGTCAATCTCTTCACCTGATGCCAAGGTAAGTACTTTATTGTCGGTATTAATGTCAGAAACAAACCCTTGCTTTAAATCAATACGATTTTTTTTCCAGAAGTGATCTTCATAGGGTTTGGTATGATCAAAAGTCATGTGACCCATATAAATATACATTAAAGCCGTACGTGAAAAAAAATACTCCGTTTCAGCTGAAATAATTAAAATTTCCATATCACTGTTTTTTCGGACATGACGGGCAACGGTAACACCAGAGACACCATTGCCAATAATAACGAGTTTACTCATATAAATTTTGCTCCAATAATTATTGTATTTTTATTATTCTTTAACTTGCCATATGAATTAGGTTCGATTAATGATTACATGATTTATACCCATTACTATTCTAGATGCGGGTTTCAAATGGATCGTGTATATAACCAATTAGCTGCCACTTGTAATGGTGTAGGATCATTTTTTTGAGAAACCCAAAATACAATCGCTTGCTTAGTTGTTGCTACACCATACGGCGTGGGTAATGTTAACTTTGCTAACGCTAACGTTTTATTAACTTCCATGTTGCTTTGTTGGTATCCAATCACCACAAAATCATGTTTTAGTAACTGACCTTTATTCTCACCACTTTTGACTTCTGTTTCTATACCAAAGCCTAATAGCGCGACATGTGCGACTAAATCATCATCTCTTTTAGTACTGTCATTAAAATTGACGTTAATTTTTTTATTTTTTATTGTCGCGATTAATACCCCTGAATGTTTTGCTGAATTTAGTGGTAAGGCACGCTGATTAAACCAATCTTGCCAGCCCTTTCCATTAACCATAAAGCCCGGTGTCGCGACATATTTACTTTTGTTAAGTGCAGCATATATACGTTGTCTCTGGCTAAATTCAGCTAAGGCAAAAGGGTCTTTCCATCCTAAGTAGTCCCAATAGTCAACATGAAAATTTAGAGGGATTAAGCCTGACCATAATGTCTTATTATCCGTAAATGTTGAAAGCCATCGTTCAGCCGGAGGGCAACTGCTACAGCCTTGTGAAGTATAGACTTCTAAAAAGGTAGTATGATCTTTTGTACTTGAAATCGTTATAGGCTCCGTAGCAAAAATTTCAGTACTTATAATTAACGTAACCCAAAGTCCCCATACTGATTGACCTATTATCTTAGATAACATTTTATTTCCTGAAGAGTAAGCTTATTAAATTTAAATCTAGGTGAATCATAAATCAAATCAATCAAGGTTGTATCACGCAAAAATCACAAAAGCATAACACTTTTAAAATACTTAATTTATTGAGATAAAAAGTTAACAATTAAGTTATTAAACACGCTATTTATAACATTTTCATCACAGTTGAAATTTTTTTAAAGAAACATTGTTCTAGATAATACGAACAGATACTTTTAATAACTTTTCATTAGATACTTTTAGGTTTTACAAACCACGGGTTTTAAATTACTGATTTGAAGTGATATTTATAAATTGAGAATGACATGATAAATTTTATGAAAAACCTTGGCTTAGTCACTTTAGTACTCTTAATCGTGGCTTGTAATAATAATACCTCAGAAAAATTAGTCTTAACCGGATCCAGTACAGTCGCGCCCTTAATCATGGAGATTGCGCATAGATTCGAACAACGCAATCCCAATAGTCGTATAGATGTTCAAACAGGTGGTTCATCTCGTGGTATCAATGATATACGTAAAGGCTTATCTGATATAGGTATGGTTTCACGTAGCTTAATATCGTCAGAGCAAACATTAGTTGCTCATGTTATTGCTTGGGACGGTATTACCACTATTTTACATCAAGATAATCCTGTAAAAGCCCTGAGTCGAGCACAGGTCAGAGCTATTTATAAAGGTGAAATAAATAACTGGAAGCAAGTGGGTGGTATTGATGCGGATATTGTTGTGGTGCATAAAGCCGAAGGTCGTTCCACGTTAGCTTTATTTTTAAAATATTTTTCTTTAGCCAATAAAGACGTCAAGGCCGATATTATTGTTGGCGATAATCAGCAAGGCTTAAAAACGGTTGAAGGTAATCCTTTGGCTATTGGTTATGTGTCAATAGGTGCTGCCGCTTACGAGAAAATTAATGGTGCAGGTATTAAGTTATTAGCTATCGATAACATTGAAGCAACATTGGCTAATGTAGAAAAGGGAATTTTTCCTATCGCACGTCCATTAAACTTAGTGACTCAAAAAAACGTGTCACCATTGGCAAAACGTTTTATTGCTTATGCACAGTCAGCTGAGGTTATTGACCTGATTAAACAACAGTTCTTTATTGCTAACCATGCGAAAAAGTAAATCTCTCCACCTTATTTTACGCAGTGCTGGCTGGTGCTGCATCACTATTGTCGTCTTAATAGGGATATTTATCTTACTCAAGAGTTATCCTTTTATTCAGCAGATGGGTATTTCAGTGTTGTGGCAAGATGATCGATGGGCACCTACACAAGGACTGTTTAACTTAGTCCCTATTTTTGTAGGTTCTATCCTAGTGACGATGGGCGCTGTTTTAGTTGCCGGCCCCATAGGTGTATTGTTAGCTATTTTTGGCCAATTTTATGCGCCAGTCTGGGTAGCAAAAATTTACAGGGGATTAATTGAGTTATTGGCAGGCATACCTTCTGTTGTTTATGGTTTTTGGGGCTTAATCGTTTTGGTTCCTATTATTAATAACATTGCCCCTCCAGGCGCTAGCCTTTTAGCGGGTGTAATTGTACTTGCCGTTATGATATTACCTATTGTCGTCCTAGCAGCGGATAGTGCTTTTGAACAAGTCCCCGAAAAGTGGATGGTTGCAGCCGATGCGCTTGCACTACAAACATGGAGTAAAGTGTATGTTATTGCCCTACCCCATGCGATGCCTGCTATTGTGTCGGGTGTTATTATGCAATCGGCTCGTGCTTTAGGTGAGACTATGGCTGTGTTAATGGTGACGGGGAATATTGTGCAAATACCTTTAAGTATTTTCGAGCCAGTGCGTACATTAACCGCCAACATAGCTTTGGAAATGGCTTATGCCACGGATATGCATTCGCATGCTTTATTTGTTAGTGCTTTAATATTATTTATGCTCACTTTTTTGCTCGTTTATTTAAAAAATAAACTAGCGGGGTTACGTCATGAATAACGCTAAATTGACTGAACAATTAATGTGCTTAATTTTATGGTGTATTGCTCTATTCGTTGTGGTGGTTCCTATTGCCATGCTTTATGAGTTATTAACACAGGGATTATCGCACTTAAGCTGGGCATTTCTATTTTCAGAACCTTTAAACTCAGGACGTAATGGCGGAATTGCCCCTATATTATTATCTACCGCATTAATTTTAATGACTTGTTTATCTGTTGTTATACCTATAGGACTGTCTTGTGCTTTATATATTACAGAGGTATGCGATAGAAACAGCTTTATTGGAAAATGGCTCAGTCATAGTTTAGACATTCTGGGTGGGGTGCCTTCTATTGTTTTTGGATTATTTGGTTATGTTTTCTTCGCACAAATTTTATCATTAGGGTTTTCTATTTTAACAGGCGGTTTGACATTAGCCTGTATGGCTTTACCTTTATTTATAAGGCTTTGTGAACAAGCTTTACGTAATTCTCCGGTAAGCTATCGTCAAGCCGCACAAGCATTAAACTTATCTCATAGCGGGTATATATTACACATATTACTACCCAGTGCATCCAGCGGTATAGCTGCTGCAACCATTATTGCCACAGGTAGAGCTTTAGCAGAAACAGCCGTTTTAATATTTACCGCGGGGTATGCGAGTCGCTATCCTGCATCAATTATGGACTCTGGGCGTGCTTTATCTGTACATATCTATGATTTGGCCATGAATGTAGCCGGAGGTACAAAACCCGCAGCAGCGACAGCTTTAGTACTCGTGACATTACTTATAATAATAAATATATCAGCGCGTTACTTTAGTAAACGCTGGTTACCTAGGTAAAAATATGGTCATAACGATGACAATAGCGATGGTAGTACATCACATGATAAAAAATCATAAAATAAAAGTAGCTAAAAATGATAGCTTATTACAACCAAGCTATTTACAACAAAATGATACGTTAACAGATAAGAATAAACTCATGCATGCACCTGCAGTTAACATTGAAAATCTTTTCGTGTCTTATGATAAAAAAGATGCGATAAAAAATGCTTCATTAACGGCAAATCCTAATGAAATACTTGCTTTAGTCGGTCCGTCAGGTTGTGGAAAAACGAGTTTACTTTCTAGCATAAATAGAATGTCAGAGAGTAATAAAAATTGTCAGTTAAGCGGAATAATTAAACTTAATGATGACAATGTTTTATCAGATGACTATCCAGTAGAGTTATTAAGAAAAAATGTTGGGATGGTTTTTCAGCAACCTAATCCTTTTCCCTTGTCAATTAGAGACAATATTTGTTTCCCGATAAAAGATCATGGAATGACGTCGGCTAAACACCGTGAAGATAAAATGAGAGAAGTACTAAAAAGAACAGGCCTATGGGATGAACTTAAAGACCGATTAGACCAGAGCGCTTTACGTTTATCTGGAGGGCAACAACAACGCTTATGTATTGCTAGAGCGTTAGCGCTTGAACCTAAAGTTTTATTGCTTGATGAGCCTTGCAGTGCGCTAGACCCGATATCTACTCAGCTTATAGAAAGTTTACTATTAGAACTTAAAAAATCGATGACGTTAATTATGGTAACTCATAACCTTGCTCAGGCAAAAAGAATAGCAGATCAAGTAGCTGTTTGTTGGGTAAATGAAGGCAGTGGTTATATTGTTGAATGTGATCGTAGTGAAAAAATATTTGACCAACCGCAAAGCCCTATTACGTTATCTTATTGTATGGGACATGCGGGTTAAAAAAAAATCGCACGATAAATGGTATCAGAGCATTATTTATTAAGATAATTAACCTCTAAAAATTAGGAAAGAAATGAAATTAATCTGTTTTTTTTTACTGGCTTTGTTAGCTGCTTGTGGTGATAGAACATCAGACACAACGAGGGAGTTATCTCCCGAAGCACCTCAGGAACAACCGATAGAAATAATCGCCCCTAATAATCCAATAATAAAAGTATTACCAGAAATTATTACCGTGGATAGGAATGTTGAACAAATTGCGCTTTATAAAAAATTAGAATTCACGCTAACAATAAATGCACAATATGACAATCATTACGATCAACGAGAAGTCGTGTTAAATGCCATTTTTACTGCCCCTGATGGCAGTACTATGTTGGTTCCCGGTTATTGGGATAGAGAGTGGAAAATTCGTTTTACACCGTCTCAAATAGGAACGTGGGCTTATAGCTTAACGATGAAAGATACTATGGGTATAAGTAAACCTAACATGGGTAGTTTTGATGTACTCTCATCTGAGGATCCGGGGTGGCTGCAAGTTGGTAGTCAATTTGATCCGACGTATAGTAGCCGATATTTAGTCCATCATGATGGTACGCCATTTTATGGTATAGGGCATGGTGACGTATTTTCTGTTTTTTCTCGTGCTTCTCAAGTTGAACGATTATTTGACAATATGAAACAAGCGAAAGA
>Ga0308012_10001338_pt1 | contig 13218 bp, 24 predicted proteins | sample Neamet179_FD_203133 | JGI IMG/M metagenome (GOLD analysis project Ga0308012, IMG submission 203133) | Marine microbial communities from water near the shore, Antarctic Ocean - #179 | ecosystem: Environmental > Aquatic > Marine > Unclassified | place: Southern Ocean | collected 2014-07-25 | reverse complement strand
ATTAATTGAAAGAAGATAGAATATCCCTATGGCTACTATAGACAAATCATTACCAAATATGGATCCCGATGCATTGGGTGAAGAAATTGAAATTGAACAAGTAAAAGAAGCAGAAGTAATTGATACCCCTGAAGGACCTGTTGAAATAGACATGACTGAAGATGGTGGAGCAGAAGTTTCTTTTGACCCAAACGCTACTGAAGCAGAAAGTGTTGGTCATTTTGATAATATAGCAGAAGTTTTAGAAGATAGTGTGACAGACCCCATGGCATCCGAGCTAATGGAAAAATTTACAAATTATAAAGAAGCAAGATCAGAATGGGCTGAAAGTTATAGAGAAGGTTTAAACCTTTTAGGTTTTAAATATGTAACTAGAACAGAACCTTTTAGAGGAGCTAGTTCAGTTACTCACCCAGTATTAGCAGAAGCAGTTACACAATTTCAAGCACAAGCTTACAAAGAATTATTACCAGCAGATGGTCCTGTTAGAACTCAAATTTTAGGAGCAACTACAGTTGAAAAAGAAGAACAATCTAAAAGAGTTAAAGATTTTATGAATTATCAAATTATGGATCAAATGAAAGAGTATGAACCTGAATTTGATCAAATGTTATTTTACCTACCCCTGTCTGGTTCTACTTTTAAAAAAGTTTACTATGATGATTTACTAGGTAGAGCAGTATCTAAATTTATTCCCTCTGAAGATTTAGTTGTACCTTATAGTGCAACTTCATTAGAAGATGCAGAAGCAATTATTCATGTAATTAAAATTTCAGAGAATGATTTACGTAAACAACAGATTAATGGTTTTTATAAAGACATTGATCTTGGTGATCCTCCTGTACAACAAAATGCATTAAAAGAAAAAGAACTAGAACTAGAAGGTATTCAAGCAAACGGTTCTGCAGATATGTTTACTATTTTAGAAATGCATGTTGATTTAGATTTAGAAGGTTTTGAGGATGTTAATCCAGAAGATGGAGAACCAACAGGAATTAAATTACCTTACATTGTAACTATCGATGAAGCGAATAGTAAAATATTATCTATTAGAAGAAATTTTAAAGAAGAAGATCCATTAAAGAAAAAAATAAGTTATTTTGTACATTTTAAATTTTTACCTGGTTTAGGTTTTTATGGTTTAGGTTTAATTCACATGATCGGTGGATTATCACGTACTGCAACTGTTGCATTAAGACAATTATTAGATGCAGGAACTTTAGCTAACTTACCCGCTGGTTTTAAAACCAGAGGTGTTAGAATGAGAGACGATGCACAACCATTACAGCCTGGAGAATTTAGAGATGTAGATGTTCCTGGTGGAAATATTAAAGATCAATTTATGCAACTACCTTTTAAAGGACCAGACCAAACTTTATTACAATTAATGGGTGTAGTAGTTGATGCTGGACAAAGATTTGCGAGTATTGCTGACATGCAAGTTGGTGATGGAAATCAAGGCGCTGCAGTTGGTACAACTGTTGCTCTTCTTGAACGTGGTTCTCGTGTAATGTCTGCAATCCATAAAAGATTATATGTTGGAATGAAATCAGAATTTAAATTGTTGGCTGAAGTATTTAAAACTTACTTACCACCTGTATATCCTTATGATGTACCTGGTGCAGCTCGACAAATTAAAGTTGCCGACTTTGATGACAAGATAGATGTTCTGCCAGTTGCAGATCCAAACATTTTTTCTCAAACTCAAAGAATTTCTTTGGCACAAAGTCAATTACAACTAGCGCAATCAAATCCTCAACTACATAATCTATATCAAGCATATAGATCTATGTATGATGCGTTAGGAGTAAAAGACGTTAATGCAATTTTACCCCCACCAGCTAAACCAATTCCAATGGATCCGAGTTTAGAACATATTATGTCTTTATCTGGAAAACCTTTTCAAGCATTTGGTGGACAAGATCACAAAGCACACATTGATGCGCATTTAAGTTTCATGTCTATCTCTATGGTACAAAATAGTCCTATGGCAATGGCTGCAATGCAAAAAAATATTTTAGAACACATTAGTTTAATGGCTCAAGAGCAAGTTCAAATAGAATTTGTAGAAGAGTTACAAGAGATGCAACAAATTCAACAACAACTACAACCGTTAATGCAAAATCCTGCAGCAATGCAAGATCCTAACGCTATGCAGATGCAACAAAGAGTACAACAACTTACAAATCAAATAGAAGCAAGAAAAGCTATTCTAATTGCAGAGCTAACTATGGACTATGCTAAAGAAGAAGATAAGATTAGTAGTGAAGCGGGCGGAGATCCATTGATTAAAATTAAATCTAGAGAATTAGACTTAAAAGCTAAAGAAAATGAAGATAGAAACTCTTATAATAACAGTAGAACTGAGATAGATAAGATGAAAGCGTTAATGAATGACACACATCACGATGAAAAACTGGAACAAAACGAAGAATTGGCTAATTTAAGAGCAGATACTTCTTTAGAAAAACAAGAAATGTCTATTGCTAGTAAAAGATTCGATTTTGGTAGAAACTTTAAGAAAAATTAAGTATAATAAATCATTAAGGAGAAAATTATGAGTAAAGATTGGCAAAGAGGATCAACTTTCATGAACGACGACGTCAAGATCGAAAAAGAACTTGGTTGTGGTCCGGATGGTTATTCAACAGGCGGTAAAACTATCGAAATGACTAGTGGTACTGAAACACAAACTGTGACTGTTAGAGGAACTAAAGCAATGAGAGCTGACAAAAAACCTGTTAAGGCTAAGTGGTACTAAATGTGGATCTCGGCAATTAAATTAGCCGTTTCTGCTGGTAGTAAAATTTACGCTAACAAACAGAGAACGAAAATGGCTATGTCTGATGCACAGCTTATGCATGCATCTAAGATGGCCGCTGGTGAGGAAGCTTACCAAGGAAAACTTTTAGAATCTAGACAATCAGATTGGAAAGACGAATTTATTTTGATTTTACTTTCGGTGCCAATCGTAATGTTGGGATGGAGTGTCTGGTCGGATAATCCTGTACATATGGAGAAAATGGAGTTATTCTTTCTGCACTTTGGAAATTTACCAATTTGGTATCAAACAATTTTTGTAGGTGTCATTGCGAGCGTCTATGGACTTAAGGCAACAAATCTAATAAAACAAAAGTAAGGAGCAACTATTATGAGAAACGATTACGGAACAAGATCTATGTATAAAGATGGTGGTAAAACTTTAAAGGCAGTACCAGCAGCAAAGAAAAAATCACTAGGAAAACTACCTAAAAAAGTCAGAAATAAAATGGGCTTTAAAAAAGATGGTGGAAAAATAAAATAATGAAAAACTTTTTATGTTGGCCATTAGAAATTATCAGAACTGTTTATACTAAATTAGTAGATAAAGTTTTTGGTAAAAGATGTAAATGTGCAAACATAGAAACTAATCCAGTAACTATTGACGTCTGTAAAGACTGTGGAAAGGTACACAATGGCTAAACCAGGACTATACGCAAATATTCACGCTAAACGTAAACGTATCGCTGCAGGCTCAGGTGAGAGTATGAGAAAACCTGGAGCTAAAGGTGCACCAACAAAAGCTAATTTTGTAAGATCAGCTAAGACAGCTAAAAAACCTAAAAAGAAAGCGTAATGGCTAGTGCCGCATGGACACGAAAAGAAGGCAAATCTAAATCCGGTGGGTTAAACGCTAAAGGTAGAGCAAGCTATAAAGGTGGCACATTAAAAGCCCCAACAAAATCTAAAACAAGTTCTAGACGTAAATCATTCTGTGCAAGAATGGGTGGAATGAAAAAGAAATTAACTTCGGCTAAAACAGCTAGAGATCCTAACAGCAGAATAAATAAATCTCTTAGAAAATGGGACTGCTAAATGCGGGATACAAAACTCCTTGAAACTTTTTTAAAAAACAACTATAAGAAAATCAAAGAGATGAGTTTATTTAGACATTTAAAAAAAGAAGTTAATGCAGGTGCTAATGGAACTCAAGACTATATAATTAAAAAAGGTCCTAACAAAGATAAGGTGGCTAAGAAATGAAAAAACAAAAAGTTAAAAAAGTTAAAAAAGTAATTAAAGGTTTAAAGAAAGCTTCTAAATTACATGCAAGCCAAGCTAAAGTTTTAAAAAAGATAATATGAGAGAAGCCATATTAACGGCACTGGAAGATAGATATAATGCACAGATATCTGAAGCAGATGCTACACTTAAAATTTACTTAGAAAATTCTGTAGGTATTGGAGAACATCCACAACACATAGAAGAAGTAGATAAACAAATAGAAAAAATTGCAAATGCTGAAGAAAAATTAATAGTATTGCAACAATTTAAATTATAAGGAGAGAAGATGGACGATATACTAATAATAAGTAAAACACAAAAATCACTACAATTAAGACTACAAGATATAGGAGACGCTCTTTTAGCTGGAGGGGTTGACACAATGGAAAAATACCGATATCTAGTAGGACAAGCGCACGGAATACAACTAACATTACAGGATATCTCTAACCTGCTAAAACCTAAGGAGCAAAAAAATGAGCAAGGAAACATTATTGACATCGGCGATGGCAAAGGAAGTACCAAAAATTAAACTTGGACTTCAAGAAAAATACGAAGAAGAGAAAAAAACTTTACCCCCTGAAACGGAACCATTGAGTCCAGAAAATATTGGAGTTGATACAGTTGATGAATTACCTAATCCATCAGGATATAGAATTTTAGTTTTACCTTTTACACCTAAAACTAAAACAAAAGGTGGAATATTGTTTTCACAAGAAACTTTAGATAAAGCACGAATTGCAACTACTTGCGGTTATGTTTTAAAAATGGGACCATTAGCTTATAAAGATAAAGATAAGTTTGAGGAACCTTGGTGTAAAAAAGGAGAGTGGGTTATCTTTGCTCGTTATGCGGGTTCAAGATTACCAATAGAAGGTGGAGAAGTGCGAATACTTAACGATGATGAAGTTTTAGGAACTGTAAAAGATCCCGAATCTCTTCTTCATTTAATTTAACCACATAGGAGAAACTATGCCAGACGATATAAGAGCATCAGAAGAATTAATTGACGTAGGCGAAACAGTCGGAGCAGATATTAATTTAGACGACAAAGGAGAACCGGTAAAACAAGAGGAAGTTGTAGAAGAACAAATAGAAGTTGAACAAGTTCCAGAAGACAAATCTTTTGAAAACGAAAGAGAAGTCAAACTTAAAAAACCCGAAGAAGAAAAAGATGAGTTAAAAGATTATAGTGATGGTGTTCAAAAACGTATTGCTAAATTAACTCGTAAAATGAGAGAAGCAGAGAGACAAAGAGAAGAAGCTGTCACTTATGCTCAAAATGTTACTCATCAAAAAAATCAAGCAGAAAGTAGATTATCTAAATTAGATAAATCTTATGTATCTGAATTTGAAAGTAGAGTTACGACTAGTCTAGCAGCAGCAAAACTAGCTCTTAAAAATGCTATTGAATCTCAAGATGTAGAAGCACAAATCTCAGCACAAGAACAATTAGCTACATTATCTGTAGAAAATGCTAGATTAAATTCTTTAAAAGTTGCGGAACAAGATGTTGCTCCAAGACAAAAAGAAGTGAATATAAATCCACAACAAAGACAGCCACAGCAACAACAACAATCTGATCCCAGAGCTGAAGATTGGGCTTCTAAAAATAGTTGGTTTGGTAATGATTCTGCAATGACTTATACGGCTTTTGATATACATAAAAAGCTAGTAGAGGAAGAAGGATTTGATCCTAAATCTAACGAATATTATGAGGAAGTTGATTCAAGAATAAGACTTGAATTTCCACATAAGTTTGATAAGATAGCGGATACAACTACAAAAAGAGCAAGACCTGCTCAAAATGTAGCATCGGCTAATCGTTCAGCCACGACAGGACGCAAAAAGACTGTGAAACTCTCACCATCACAGGTAGCAATAGCTAAAAGATTAGGTGTGCCGCTAGAAGACTATGCGAAACAATTAAATATCACGGAAGGATTATAAGTCTATGGAAAATGAAAAAATAAAAACCTCACGTGCGAGTTCTACTAGAGCTAAGACAGCTAAAAAAACTACGTGGACTCCACCCAACTCACTTGATGCACCAGATGCGCCACATGGGTTCAGACACAGATGGATAAGAACAGAAGTTCTTGGTTTTGACGACACTAAAAACGTTGCCGGTAAACTAAGAGAAGGATGGGAGTTAGTGAGAGCTGACGAATATCCTGACATGGATTATCCAGTCATGGACACAGGTAAATACGCAGGGGTAATTGGAGTGGGTGGCCTTGTGCTAGCAAGGATAGCCGAAGAAATCGCGCAATCTCGTGAAGCATATTTTGCAAAACAAAATATGGAAAGAGATGTAGCAGTGAATAACGATTTACTTAAGGAACAGCACCCAAGCATGCCGATCAATCAAGATAGGCAATCGCGAGTAACTTTTGGTGGTACTAAAAAATAATTCTAGGACCAACAAATTAAATTAATCGTATCGACCCTTCGGGGTAGATATATAACAAGGAACAAAAAATATGGCAAACGCACAAACAGCGGGCTATGGATGCAGACAGACTATGGCAGTTGGAAATACTCCAGCTACAGGTGGTCAGTCTGAATTCTTAGTTCAAGCTTTAGCAACTAATGTTGCTATCAAAAAAGGAAGCCCTGTCGCAATGCAAACTGCAGCAGGTAACGGCTCTCTTGGATTTATCCAAGACACATCAGCACTGGCTATGACAGATGGTGTACAAGGTGGCGTAGGATGGGCACACAATAGAGCAAACACAAACAAAGTCTTAGGTGTTTTCAATGGCGCAACTTTTGTTGACGCAAACGGAAAACCTTCATGGACTAATGGTTTGAATGCAGGTCAATTGACTTCAGTTGATTACAACACGGGTAGTGCAAATATTACAGCATTTGCAAACTCTAACCCTGCACAAGAGTACACAGTAAGAGCTGACGCAGCATTAACTAATGCTAGCTTCAACGGACTGACTAACAATGGTTTCAACTTAAATTCAGTTGGTGCAGGCGTAAATGGTCAATCTGATTCTACTTTAGATTTAAGTGGAGTTGCAGTTACTGGCGTAGCTAACTATATGTGGAAAATTGTAAGATCAGCAAATGTTATGGATCAGTCAGACGTTACAGTCGCTGGTGCAGATCTTATCGTTGTTATTAACCCTCAAGCAAGCGCGTACTTGAACTAACCCTAAATAGGAGAATATAAACATGGCAATATCAAGAGCACAACTAGTTAAAGAACTAGAGCCAGGTCTAAATGCACTATTTGGACTTGAGTACAGACAATATGCAGATGAAACAAAAGAGATTTTCGACACAGAATCTTCAGACAGAGCGTTTGAAGAAGAAGTGATGTTATCTGGTTTCGGAAATGCAGCAGTTAAAGCTGAAGGCCAAGGCATTCAGTTTGACGATGCACAAGAAACGTTCACTGCAAGATACACAAACGAAACGATCGCACTAGCGTTCGCAATCACTGAAGAAGCGATTGAGGATAATTTGTATGACAGACTAGCGTCTAGATATACAAAAGCACTAGCAAGATCTATGGCGTCTACTAAAAACATCAAAGGTGCAGCAGTACTGAACAATGCGTTCAATGCAGCATTTGCTGGTGGAGACGGTGTATCTTTAATAAGCACAGCACACCCAACACTTGCGGGAACTTTTTCAAATAGATTAACAGTTAATGCTGATCTAAATGAAACTTCTCTTGAGCAGTCGTTGATCGACATCGCAGCGTACACAGACGAAAGAGGCTTAAAAGTTGCAGCTAGAGGAATGAAATTAGTAATTCCATCTAACTTACAATTTACAGCTGATAGACTGATGAACACTAAAGGCAGAGTTGGAACAGCTGATAATGATTTGAATGCAATCAATAACATGGGAATGATCCCTGAAGGTTACGTAGTAAATCACTACTTAACTGATACTGATGCTTTCTTCATTAAAACTGATGTACCAAATGGTCTTAAGCACTTTAGCAGATCACCTATCAAAACTACTATGGAAGGCGACTTCGATACTGGTAATGTTAGATACAAAGCTAGAGAGAGATACGTATTTGGTTTCTCGGACCCAAGAGGAATCTTCGGTTCTCCAGGAGCATAATAAATAATTTAAAGGGCCGCCTAAAAACGGCCCTTTTTTTAACTACAACAAGGTGTGTAAATGAAAAAAACTACTATAACTATCTGGGCCTATAACTATCATGCAAAATTTAATGTTGAGCATGTTGACGATACAGCTAAAAGTGTTGAAGATGCAATACTTGACAAACTAGGAGAAAACAGTATAGTGTGGGAGTATCTCGGAGATAGTTATCATACGGGATTAAATCGAATAACTTATGAGGAGGTTATAGATGATACAAGACCTATACAAACAAAAAAGGTCCTTGGAGTTGAAGTGGCAGCAGGAGCACCTAGATAATAACAGGTACACTCTTGAGATGGTTAAGATTGATGACAGAGTAAAAAGAGTTATCACTGACATCAAGCTGGAAGAAGCAGCAATTGCTCACTTAAAAAACAGAGTAGAAGACTCTGCTCCACAAGTTTCTGTAGCTACTTAAGACACAAAGCTACATCGCTGAAATCGCACTTTCTTTACGGGCTCTCTTGCACTCTACTCAAAAATAACATATACTATTGACACTATACATTTTTAATTAATGATGAATGCTGACGCGTATAGTCGACAACCCTAGGGACAGTATTCAGATATCTAGGAGGATATTAATATGGCAAATACTACATTTTCAGGACCGGTAAGATCGGGATCGATATCAAATACAACAGGAACTACAATTGGTACAAATATGGCTAACGTAGGTTCTATGTTAGTAAGTCAAACAGAAGCAATAACTCAAGTTGCTACTACTAGTACAACAAACATTATAATCCCTGCAAACAGCCAATTGGTTTTTGCAAAATTATTTGTAAGTGTTGTATGGAATGGTGCTGCAACTACAGCTGGTTTAGGTTATGTTGGAAATGCAGTTGCATTTACAGCAGCTGGCGCAATAGCTGGTGGTACTTTAGGTATCATCGAAGTTACACCTGGAGCTAACAAAGCTAGAGTAGATGAGTGGGCAGACATTGGAACAACTGATAGAAGAATACTTTTAACATACCCTAACGTGGGAACAGGTGTTGGTTGGATAACTGTTGGTTACATTCAAAACGCTAACGTAGGTTAATAAATAATTAAGGGGCCCTTCGGGGCCCTATACTAAAATAAAAAGGAATAAAAATTATGCCAGATAATTCATACGTAGCAGCAAAAAGATTCGGTCCAGTAGCAGCAAGTACAACTGCAGTTGCAGCAGCACAACAATTAGCAGGGGCTGCAAGAAATATGGTTTTAACTGGAACTGCCGTTAATGACGGTTCCAACATGGTTACAACTGTAACTTTAACATCAGCAGCAAATTTTAGTGGAGTTAATTTTACAATTACAGGAACAGATGAAAGTGGAGCAGTTATAACTGAAACAAGAGCAGGTCCAAACAATAACACTGTAACAACTACAGATGCTTTTTTAACTGTAACTTCAATTGTAACAAATGCAGCATTAGGAACAAACACTTCAGCTGGTTTTACTGCAACAACTGGAACTGCAGGAATTGTTTTTTCAGGTAGAACTAGAGTAAGAGGAATGCATGGAATTTCAAAAGCAACAGCAGGGATAGCTAACTTTAGAAACACTTCACAAACAGGTTCTATAATTTTAGCACTAGACTCATCAGGGGCTGTTGATTATTTAGATCCATATATTCCAGACAATGGAACTTTATTTAAAGCAGGATGTTTTTTAGATATAGGTGCAGGGTTTACGGCAATAACAGTATTTTACGACGGTCCAAATCCAATAGGTAACTAGAAAATTAAATGGCGACTATTACTTTTACAGTCACCGTCGCAAGTGGCACCAACGCTTTTGGCACTGCTAATAAGTTTTTTATTAACGGTGAAGTAAGTCCTATTTACTATTTACAAGAAGGTAACACTTACATATTTGATCAATCCGATGGGACTAATGCTAATATTCCTTTTCTTTTTTCATCAACAAAAGATGGAACAAATACAACAGGTGGTGCAAATTATACAACAGGTGTAACAGTAACAGGTACAGCAGGTCAAGCTGGAGCTAAAGTTACAATTGTTGTCGCTCCGGTAAGAACCGTTGGTGCTCCAGTATTATTTTATTATTCTACAGCTTTAGCTGGCATGGGTAATACATTACAAACTGTTTCCCCTACTTCTGAAACTACAGAATTTAATCCTCAAATAGATGATATTATAGAAGAAGCTTATGAGAGAACAGGTGTAAGAGGAACTAGAACTGGTTATCAATTAAGAAGTGCTAGAAGATCTTTAAATATTTTATTTCAAGAATGGCAAAACAGAGGCGTTCATTTATGGAAAGTAAAACTTGCTAAAGTTCCTTTAGTATTAGGACAAGCCGAATATAGTTTTGCAACAGATAGTGTTAATTTTCCAAGTGATATGACTTCTATTTTAGAAGCTTACTATAGAAATAATTCTACAACAACTGCACCTGTTGATGTTGTTTTATCTTCAAGAAGCAGATCTCAATACAATGCAGTACCCAATAAATTAGTTCAAGGAACTCCTTCACAATTTTATGTGGAGAGAAAAATAAATCCTAGTGTATTTTTATATGCAACACCAAATTCAAGTGTGTCTAGTACATCTACACCAAGTAGTTTTCAATTTTGTTTTTACTATATGGCTAAAATTCAAGACGTAGGTTCTTACAATTACACACCAGACGTAGTTAATAGATTCTTTCCTTGTATGATTTCAGGACTTGCATATTATTTAAGTCAAAAAGTTTCACCAGACAGATCTGGAGAACTTGAAAGAAGATATGAAAGTGAAATTCTAAGAGCATTAGATGCAGACAATCAAGGTACATCTACATTCATATCACCACAAACTTTTTATGGAGATGGAGTATAATGGGAGTTTTTGCTAAAGGTAAACAAGCATTAGCAATTTCTGACAGATCGGGATTAAGATTTCCTTATACAGAAATGTTAAGAGAATGGAATGGATCTTTAGTTCACACTTCAGAATATGAACCAAAACAACCACAGCTTGAACCTAGACCAGTTGGATCAGATCCGCAAGCTTTACAAAATCCAAGAGTACAAGCAGAGAGTACTCCACAATTAATTTTATTAGAAAATAATCCATTTGAAATTATTATTTCAGGAGGTAATACATTTGTTAATGTATATTCAGTTGATCATCAAAGATTAGCTAACTCCGTAGTTAGATTAAGAGGTGCACCACAAGTAACAGGAGCAGGTGCAGGAGGACCAGACACTTATAATTTACAATCCTTCGCTCCAATTTCTACTTTTAATAATGTATCAGATATAAGTAGAGCAGCGGGTTTTACAATTTTATTAGGAAAAATAGCAGCCAATGGAACAGTATCAGGTGCAACAACAACTGATCCTTTAACAACTCCTATTAATTATTTTTATTTTCAAAGTACTAGCAATGGAACAACATCTGGTATAAAAGGTGGTGGAGACAGTTGTTCAGCAGGACCTGTAACATTGGAAGCAATATAATATGGCATACACTTTAGCAAATTTACAATCAGATATTAGAGATTATACAGAAGTATCAGACACTGTATTAACAGATAATATTTTAAAAAATATTATTATAAATGCAGAAAATACAATTTTAAGAGCTGTACCTACGGATCAAAATGCACACTACGCAACATCTAGTTTAATTGTTGGAAATAAATATGTAACTATACCTGAGGATCTAAGATCAATTAATTATGTTCAACTTAAAAATTCTAATGGTGAACAATTTTATCTAGAACAAAGAGACCCTAGTTTTATGGCAGAGTACTACTCTACTCCCGGAACTTCAGCAGTAGATATACCAAGATATTATGGAAATTGGGATGAAACTTTTTGGTTAGTAGCTCCTACTCCTGATAAAACTTATGAAATTACAATGGCATATAATAAAGAAAATGTCAGTATAACCAATACAACACTACCTACTGCAGCTGCTCCAGCATCTACAAATGGAACATATTTATCTAATAAATATCAAGATTTACTTTTATATAGTTGTCTGATAAACACATTTGGATACTTGAAAGGTCCACAGGATATGATACAATATTATCAAGGGCTTTACCAAAATGCACTTACAACGTATGCAACTGAACAAATTGGTTACAGACGCAGAGACGAATATGAAGATGGGATGATTCGTCAACAATTAATATCTAAATCACCATCGGGTTAAAAATAAATTAAATAAAGGAAAAATAATATGGCAAATATAATACCGTTCGCATTTAGAGGAGAACTCTTGTCGGGAACACACAATTTCGCAAATGGAGGAAACTCTTTTAAAATAGCTTTGTATACATCATTTGCTGCATACAGTACTGGAAGTACAGTATATCAAACTACTAATGAAGTAAGTTCTAATAATACTGGATACACAACAGCAGGAAAAGTTTTAGCAGGGCAAGCAGTGGTAAGCACCGGTGCAGTAGCAACTGTTGACTTTACTGATTCAACATTAACAAGTGCTACCTTTACTGCAAATAGTGCAGCTATTTACAATGATACTAATGGAGATAAATTATGTGTCATATTAGATTTTGGAGGAAACAAAACTGCTACTAATGGTACGTTTACAATTTCATTCCCTAATCCAAGTACACCCGCTAATGCAATAATAAGTATGGCATAAGGACAAAATAAATGGCTTTAGTAATAAACGACAGAGTTAAAGTAAATGCTACCACAACAGGTACAGGTGCAATTACATTGGGTGCAACTCAAACTGGCTTTGATAGTTTTGGAGCAGCAATTGGAAATAATAATACAACTTATTATACAATTTTTAATCAGGGTACTAATGAGTTTGAAGTAGGACTTGGAACATTAAATGCTAATAGTACAACACTAACTAGAACAACTGTTTTAACAAGTTCTAATTCTGATAATGTTGTTAATTTTTCATCAGGAACAAAAGATGTATTTTGTACATTACCTGCAAGTAAGGCTGTTTATTTAGATGCAGCTGGAGTTGCTGTTGGTGTTCAAGGTGGAAATATCACAACTTTAGGAAACGTTTTTACTAATTGGAATAATGTTAATTCCAATACAACAAC
>Ga0308012_10001334_pt1 | contig 13258 bp, 8 predicted proteins | sample Neamet179_FD_203133 | JGI IMG/M metagenome (GOLD analysis project Ga0308012, IMG submission 203133) | Marine microbial communities from water near the shore, Antarctic Ocean - #179 | ecosystem: Environmental > Aquatic > Marine > Unclassified | place: Southern Ocean | collected 2014-07-25 | reverse complement strand
GCTCAGCATAGTCACCAGTTTCATTTGTTACAAATATGCCATCTAAGTGGGTGCTGGTTATATTGGATTCAGTACTCTCGCGCTGTCGGAGACTTCGTAAATAAAGATTAGCCGCGCCTGCTCCAAGGTATAAATCCCATACGCCATCAAGATAACTAATTCCTTTGTTGTGGTTGAAGAATCTGCTAGTTTTAGGATCAAGTTCTTTATCGCCATCGAGCCAAGTGCTTACACAAACTAGCTCGTCTCCAGACAAAGAGGGTACAGTCTGAATATCTTTAAAGCCTACTACTTCGCCAGTTCTGGCTTTACAGGGGTTGATAAAATGTACTGACAAGGCTAAATGATCATCAATAGCTAATTGATAAAGGTCAATAGTTGAAACAGGTTCTTCCAGAATTTTAGATAGATATACCACAGCATCGTCGAGTGATAACCATTTCTTAAGCTTCAGCAGTTTGCTCATATCGCACCTTTGCGGCCTACAAATAAAGATACTATGCCAGAGCGGGTAGGTATGCCGCCTTTTCGGTAATGACCCTAGACATAGTAAACCTGGTTAATTAACGGCCCGTAAGCCTCGTGTGCTTGCCGTCATGCTCATGTTGCCAGTAGCGGCTTCGTCTATTCGGTTACTCCACCAATCCATCATTACCCTGCGCCTTGGGAGGTACATGGCGTGGTTGTAGCTTCTGCGAGTTTCGTTAGGATCTATGTGAGCAAGTGCCATTTCAATGATGTCATAATCAAAGGCTTCCTCATTAAGTGTGGTGCTTGCTAGGGCGCGCATGCCGTGGGCGGTCAGCATGTCTTTAAAGCCCATACGCTTTAGGGCCACGTTGGGTGATCCTTGGTTGGCATGGCGTAGTGGGTCGCGCTGGCTTGTGAAAACATACTCCCTATGTCCACTTATAGGCCGCATGACTTCGAGTAGTGCTACTGCCTGTGGTGACAATGGCACAACATGCTCCCGTTTCTTTTTCATGCGCTCAGGTGGGATTGTCCATGTATTGTCATCAAAGTTTATTTCTTCCCATCGTGTACCCGCCGATTCCATAGGCCGTACCATTGTGTGTAACTGCCATTCAATCATTACGCGGGTTATTAGGTTAATGCTGGCGTAGTTGAGCTTAGACATCAGCATAGGCAGCTGGTCAGGCTTTAGTGTGGGGTTGTGCTTCTTTACGGGGTTGGCGAATCCTTCTCTAATGCCACTTAACGGGTTGTGGTGAATAACCCCTGAGTTAACGGCAAAGGTCATTATTTCGTTAAGGCGCTGGCATAATCGCTTTACAGTTTCTAGGTTGCCCCTAGCTGCTACGGGGTTAATAACTTCGATAACCATAGGCGCGTCTATTTGGTTTATCGGGTGGTTGCCTAGCTTTGGGAATATGTGCGAATCAAGAGAGCGCCAAACATCTAATGCGAAATCTTCTGTGATCTTGCTTTTCTTTACCTCAAACCACTTAGCGGCCACTAATTCTAGTGTGTTGGTTATACTGGCCTGCTCTTCTCGGCGTTTGGATATGCGCGCATCTAAAGGGTCAATATCCTTGGCTAGTAGATTAAGGCATTTTGTATGCTCTTCTTGTGCGTCTATAATTGTAAGGTCAGGGTAATTGCCTAATTTTATAGCGGTGCGTACGCCAGTAAAGGGGCGCTTGTACCTTAAAACCCATTCTTTTGTGCCGCTAGTGCGTACGCGCAATGATAAGCCTTGCCCGTGGGATAGCGAATATTCCTTATCCTTGGGCTTTGCGTGTCTGATCTGGATGTCAGTCAATGTGGCTGCTAGTTTTGGCATAATTACACCTTTTTAGGTACACGTATTTTAGGTACACGGTGAGTGTGTACCCAACAGTGTACCCATAGGTACAAGCTTCTACAACCACGGATAAGGCTTTATAAGAATGCTACAGGCATAAAAAAGCCCCGAAACCCTGTTTAGAAAGGTAACGAGGCTAATTATGAGTCTCAAGAGTTCTTATTGAAACTCGTATGTGGTGGAGATGGGGTCCACCAAATAGTTGTTCATCAGCGTCCAGCCTAATACATTTAAAGTATATTAAACATACACTTAGTAAATTTCATTGTCTATCCCCGTCCAGCTTGGTGTGATACAATCCGTACACCGACCGTACACTTAACCGTACACTGATTACAGTTAGGTTTGTATTTGCGAGAAAGCGAGATTGGAGTTGATTATGGCTAAGCTAGTAAAAAGGCTAACTGACTTAAAAATAAAACAGGGAATCGAACCCGCGTCCTACCCAGATGGTAACGGGCTATATCTTCAGGTTCGTAAGTCAGGCGCTAAAGATTGGTTTTACCGGTATCAGGTTGATGGGAAGGGCCGTAAGAAGGGGCTGGGTTCATACCCTACGGTGTCGCTATCTGGCGCTAGGACGGCTGCACAGGAATGTCATGTGTTACGTGATAAAGGCGTTGATCCTATCGCTCACTATAAGGCAGTTGAAGAAGAACGGAAGCTGAGTGAGATTAAAGGCCTTACCTTCCAGGAATGTGCTGAGGCATATATAGATGCTCGCAAGGCTGAGTGGAAGAACGCTAAGCACCATTATCAGTGGCATCAATCGCTCAATACTTATGCCTACCCAAATATGGGTGCGCTATCAGTGCAGGATATTGACCTAGGGCTTGTGCTAAAGGTGCTTGAACCAATATGGGGAACCAAGACAGAAACAGCTACTCGAGTTCGACAAAGGATCGAAGCTATACTCGACTGGGCTAAGGTTAGGCAATATAGAGTGGGCGAGAACCCAGCTAGATGGCGAGGGCACTTAGACAAAATCCTACCATCGCCTAATAAAATAAAAACTGTGGTACACCAAGCGGCTATGGATTACAGGGTTGTGCCTAGGTACTATCAATCTTTAAGTCTGAGTAACACCGTTTCTAAACTAGCACTGGCGTTTGTTATTCAAACTGCACTCAGAAGCAAGGAGGTGCGTTACGCTGAGTGGGATGAAATTGACATAGATGATATGGTTTGGACTGTCCCAGCGGCCCGTATGAAATCTAATAAAGAGCATAGAGTGCCGCTAACGGCTGAGATGTGTCGAATACTAGAATTGGCTAAGGTACTTAGGCAAGACAGCTTTGTGTTCCCCAGTACCAAGAAAGGACAGGGTATAAGTGACACAGCCGTGAGAAAACAACTGCAAGATGAATACCCTGGAATAACTGTCCATGGGTTTCGATCATCATTTAGAGACTGGTGTGCTGAGTCGACTAACTATCCTAGGGAATTGGCGGAGAAGGCTCTGGGACATGTTTTAAGGGACAAGGTCGAAGCCGCATACCAGCGCGGTGACTTATTAGAAAAGAGGCGAGAGTTAATGACAGGATGGGCTGCATACTGCCTTAGTGAGGTGAAGTAATGAAGACTATTGACTATAAGCATTGGTTTAAGCTGGACTACTGGACACTGGAGCAAACAGCTTATTTATTTAGTGGTATAGACCCAAATGATCAAACCTCGATTGAATTTTTAGACAGCCATCATAGTTTACAACGTAATCATTCGCCCTACGGTCGGCCTGGGCCTTCGCTTCAGAAGCAAAGGTTTACAAGAAATTTACAGATCTTAGAAGGCTATGAGTTCCCCGATAAAAAAAATAACGCCAAAGTGCTGGTTGTAAACCTAATTTCTTACGCTCAAAAAATAGGCATTAAACTTGATGGGCAGCTTTTAAGGCAATGGGCAGTTTCTCAAAATAATCCAAATAGAGATGTTAAGGCATCAGTTATACAAAAAGAAGTCACTACTAATGAGGGTCATTTTGGTAAAGTAGCTATCGACGCTTTTGACGCTCTAAAACTTAGTGGCATTGTAAGTTTATTTTCAGTAATTGGCCTCAAATTCTCTTATGAAAGATGGAGGAGTCTAGCTTCCAAAGCAAAAGTAAATGGATTGATTGACGCTAGAGAAACCGTAGCAGGCGGCAGAGGTGAAAGCACTTTCAATCCTGTTCGTGTTGCCAATTGGCTTATTACTAAATATGGATTTTTACCTGAACACATTAGACGCAGATTGACAAACAATCTGCCTGAGCGCAGTAAAGACCGGGCACAAGACATCTTTGGTGTTGATTAACCTTGCCCACCTCTATCACACCACCTAGTACACCGTAAAATCAATTAGCACACCATTAGCGCGCCTTTAGTGCGCCAAAAACCTTGTTTTGTGCGCCTCCAATTATACTAAGTCATATTCAGTGCTCATTAATAATTCACCAACGAGGTGACAACATGAGTAACGAAGTACAGGTGCAAGCACTACCAACAACAGGATTTATCAGATTACCTAGCATCATTGGTAATCCCAACGCTAAACCACCTATGCCACCCTTAATACCTGTTAGCAAATCAAGCTGGTGGGCTGGGGTAAAATCAGGCATCTACCCACAGCCAGTTAAACTTGGAGCTAGGTCAACTGCATGGAAAGTAGAAGATATAAAGGAGCTTATCTCACAGCTAGGAGGTAAGCAGTAATGCCAAACTCTGATATAAAACATCTAATCCACGAACTCATTCAACGGGATCAATTCGTCAACTATGTATTTGAGCCAAAAGGTGAGCGCACCACCAAACCGCCAGTAGATGCCGATGGTCATAAAATCAACGCACAAGACTCTGCCAATTGGCGGAGCTTTGAGGACGTCGTAGCTGTTAATGATCAAATAGGCTTTGTGCTTACAGATGATGACCCGTTTCTGTTCATAGACTTGGATCATGTACTCAAGGAAGGAAAGCTATGTGACTGGGCAGAAGAGTTGATCGCTGAGCTGCCAGCCACATACATAGAAATAAGCCCCAGTGGTGATGGCCTACATATGCTCTACAAGCTTAATGATACACCTAACATTAAGACTAATAAACGTAAATTTGATGATGGCACGGTGCTAGAGGTCTACTTCAATAAACGCTACTTCACGATTACCGGCAATGTTTACAACTCAACTCCAATCGCTACAGTCACTTCAGGTGATCTATGAATATATTACCTAAATACATGGGCTGGGCTGATATAGAGGGTAACAAAAACACTGCAGCTGCTCTGAGTGCTGTTAGCAAGTTGCTACCTAATGCATCCACAGAAGAGGGGAAGGGAAAGGGTTTATCAAGCAATGAGGTGCTCCATAAGCTATTTAGTGCGAATAATGGCAATGCCAGTCAAAAACTATTTAACGGCGATACGTCAGGCCATAACAATGATAGTAGTTCAGCTGATCTAGCATTAGTTAATAACATAGCCTTTTATACCCAAGATCCCGAACAAGTCGATGAACTCTTTCGCCAAAGTGAACTTATGCGTGAGAAATGGAATGAGTCGCATTCATCTACTGGTGAAACTTACGGTGAAATGACGATTAATAAAGCGATTAGCGGCCTTAGCAATACTTATTCTGCACCAATAACAAACAAACCCTCCTTACCCGCTTTCAAGTTTGTAAGCGGTAACCAGCTATTACAGCTCCCGATGAAAACAGACTGGTTAATTGATGGCTACATACCGAGCGATGCAACCGTTATGCTGTTTGGTGCCCCTGCTAGTTGCAAAAGTTTAATCGCATTGGAAATGGGTTGCTGCATTGCATCTGGTCGTAGCTGGCAAGGCCAGTCAGTTAAAAAAGGAGCGGTGGCCTATATTGCTGGTGAAGGTTTCAATGGGTTGTCAAAACGGTTAAATGCCTTAGTTATTGATAAGGGGTTAACAGTTGATGATCACTTTCAGAGCAGTGAAATCGCTATGGATCTGTTTAATACTGAGAGCACGAACACTGTATTGGAAGCGGTTCAAAATATACAAGACTTACGGCTGATTATTATTGATACCTTACACCGCAACTTCACGGGTGATGAAAATCTGTCGAGCAACTTTGCTACCGGATTAAAACATTGTGACATGCTTAGATTGGCTACAGGTGCCACTATTATGTTGGTGCATCATAGTGGTCATAAGTCAGCTGATCGTGGCAGAGGCAGCAGCTCAATGACTGGAGCAATGGATGCTGAGTTTAAGGTGTCGAAATCTAAAACCTTAGTCACCTTACATTGCACAAAAATGAAAGATGACGAAGAACCAGCTGATAAAGGGTTTGAGCTAGAACCATTAACAATTGGAATTGATGATAGTGGTGACGAAATCACCGCGCCTATTCTTAAACAGCTGACAATCAGTAAAAAGTTTAAATTTACTATGCCAATGTCTAAAACTGAAAAACTTATTTTTAGTATTCTATCTGACCTATCAACCTCTACTAATGATCCCGTTCCTAAAGAAGGTTGGAGATCAGCTTGTATTGATAAAATGAGCGTCATGGAAGGCTCAGTAGATCCCCAGGGCTCTAAGTCACGGCAGTTTAGTCGAAGTGTAGTAAAGCTTTTATCAACGGGTAAGGTCAACGAAGAGGATGGCTGTTTCATTGTTGCTGAGACTCAAGCATCCACAGAAGGGAGAGGGGATACTTAATCATTTTTCTTTCATTTCTAGACCGGACATTGGACACCCCTAAAGGGGTGTGTCCGTGTCTGTCCTGTCGTTAGAAATATGCGTCGGACACCTGTCCTTAAATGTCGGGACAAAGTCCATGCTTCTCTTTCTCTCCTCCTGTGGATGCCGAGAAGCCGTTAGCTGAGCCTAGCTAGCCCTAGACTCGACCGGTTGTGGCCTCTGAATGTTTTGTAGTACATATGCTGGCTTGAATACAACAGGACTTGAGGAGCTCTCTGTGACCTTCTGATCCCACCCGATTTTAGACTTCGTTCCGCTTCATTTTGGCGTATATATGCAAACTTACTAAACTAACGACGACAGGCTGCTAAGCCTCATGCATGGAGCCATGCCAACAATCGCTGGACGTACAGTAACGCAATACAGTGTTGGCCGTATAGGATCACACAAGTAACAGAGCAATGCCGGCACACTAAGTGCAAGTTGACCTATATCAAATTCTCATCAGCTTTGGTATTATCACCTCAGGTGATCCGTTAGGATTAACATCAACTCACTCCCTTTTTAAATAGTGCGTGTTTAACTCGCTCAATAGCCTAAGGCAGTGCTTTATAAGTAATAAAGCGGTTTACTCACAATGCCTTTCAATCCACACTAATAGTGCTGTTCTTAAACGTCTATATACCTACGTTTGCTGCAATGAATGCGCTGGGTTTGTGTTTTCAAAAGCCCCTTAAAAACCTTACCAACATAGTTCTCCTTTTATTACTTGCAGGGGGGAGTGGCTCAGTGTGGGCAGCCAATAACTCTTTGGATTTTGATGGCACTGCTGATTATATAGCCATTCCAGGTTTGCATGCCGAAATAGATGGCGCTTCAACTACAACTAGCTTTTCATCAAGTGCTTGGGTATATCCAACTGGCGACGGTGTGATTTTGAGCATAAATGGCCAGAGCACTCCAAGTACTGGTTACCACTTTAGTGCAATTGAGATTGTTGGATCTAAACTATATTTTGGATTATGGAATAGAACTGCGAATGCTATCATTAAAGTTTCTAGTTCTTCAGCTATTTCACTCAATGCTTGGCACCATGTGGTAATCACTTACGATGATGGAACTGATACGTTAACAGGCTATGTTGACGGCACTAACGTTGGATCTACTACGGTTGATTACTCCAGTCCTAGAATTCTTGGCTCAACATTACATATGTTCTGGGGTGCAGCAGATATTCAACATATGGGAGACGGCACGGGTTTTAATGGAACAATGGATGAAATAGCCATTTGGAATACTGCTCTTGATTCAGATGCAGTTTCTGCGTTACGTAACTCCGGCACACCCCTTGATGCAAGGTCAAACTCTGGTCTTTATGATGAGTACACTGATAATTTGGCTGCTTACTACAAAATGAATGGTAGCAGTGATGTAGTGCTAACAGATAATGAAGATTCGGGAGCTGATTACAACGGAGAAATTACTGGCGCAGCTCGGTCTGCGAGCGTACCTGATAGTACACTACCCACTCTCTCCACGGTAACCATCGCTTCAAATAATTCAGACACCAGCAAAGCGAAAGTGGGAGATGTAATCACTTTAAGCATTACAGCCAGTGAAGCACTTAGCGCAAACCCAGTGGTCAAAATCCTAGACGCCGCCGTCTTTGCGACGAACACCAGTGGTAATAATTACACTGCAACTTACACCATGGCAAGTAGTGACAGGGAAGGTACAGTAGATTTTAGAATAGACTTTACAGACGGCTCTGGCAATACAGGTATACAGGTAGCAGCTCTTACCAGTGGTAGTGCTGTTACGTTTGATAAAACCGTTCCAACTATTTCTTCAGTCACTGCAACTTGGGGTGCCTACCTAACCGAAGTAGAAGATAATGCTACTGGCACAGTTACAGTTGTTACCAGCGGTGTTGAAGATGGACAAGCAGTAACGCTTACGTTAAATGGTGCAGATTATACGGCCAATGTTTCTTCCAACTCTACTAGCATTACCGTTACAACAGCAGGCTTACAAGCGTTATCAAATAATACAACTTACACGCTAACCACAAATGTATCAGATGCTGTGGGTAATGCAGCTACTGCTTACACCTCTACAACCTTTAAAGCGCTGAATAATCCGGGCGCTACAAACAATGCACTGGATTTTGATGGGACAGATGATTACGTAACTATTCCTGATAATAGTGCACTGGACATCACGGGAGATATAACGCTTGAAACTTGGGTAAAGTTTGACGACTTAACTGGTAGTCAGATTATATTGGAGAAGTCAGATGGAGGTGTTTCTGCTGATTTTTCTTATGGCTTAAGGATGGTTTCAGGCAAAATACGATTCCAACTCGGAAATGGCTCTACTTCCGTTGTTCTTGCAGCACCTAATGATACACCTATAGGTGCATGGTTCCACATTGCCGGTGTTAAAAATAGTGGTAATATGACGCTGTATGTTAACGGTGTTAGTGTGGCAACGGCGACAATCACTGGAAATATCTATACAAATAATGATCCACTAATAATTGGTAATTATGATGGATATTCTCAATACTTTGATGGTCAAATGGATGAGTTGCGTATTTGGAATGACGCTCGCACTCAGTCTGAAATCTCAGCCAATATGTCCAGTGAGCTGAACGGTAACGAAAGTAATTTGGTGGCGTATTACAAATTCAATGAACCTGATACCAACACAGTTGCAAGTAATTTTGCCTATGCTACAGGTGCTAGTCATGACGCCACGTTGACCAAAATGACAGGAACGGAGTGGACAACATCCACTGCTTTTGGTGCAGACACCACAGCGCCTACGGTCACATCCTTCACCTCTACAACTACTGACGGTAGTTTTAAACAAGGTGGCAGTATTAACATTACCGCCAACACCAGTGAAACCATTGTCAGTGGCAACACCTTAACCGTCACCCTAGACACCACTGAAACTGTGTTATTAACTGCTGCTGCCAATGGCACAACCTTAGGGGGTACTTATACTGTAGGTTCAGGCGTTACCAGTAGTGACTTAACTGTGAGTAGTTTTGCTATTGGCACCGTTGTAGACACTGCCGGTAATGCGATGACCAGCACAACAGTGCCAGGCACTAATATAGCCACTGGTAGCGCATTGATTGTTGATACGACTAGCCCAATCATCACTTCAAATTCAGGCGGCACAACAGCGGCTATCAACATTGCTGAAAACACCACGGCAGTCACTACAGTGGTAGCAACGGACACTAACACTAGAACCTACACCATAAGTGGTGGAGCAGACCAAGCTAAATTTGGTATCTCATCAGGCGTGCTCACCTTTGCTACTGCACCTGACTTTGAAAGCCCTACAGACTCTGGTACTAACAACACCTATGTTGTAGAAGTGACCGCTACGGATGTGGCGGGTAATACCGATGTTCAAACGATTACCGTAACGGTAACTGACGCCACAGAATCGGCCACCTTTACCATTGATGCAATCAGTGATGTTAATGTAGCAGAAAGTGCTGCTTATACGGGCGTAACACCTGCCACTTCAGGGGCCACGCCTATTGGCAGCTTAACGTATGCACTAAGCGGTACAGATGCGGCAGACTTCACCATCAACACTTCCTCGGGTGTGGTGAGCATGGTGGCAAGGGATTATGAAATTCCTGCAGATAGTGATGCCAACAACGTTTATTCACTAACCATCAGCGCTACAGATTCTGATGGCAATACAGATAGTGAGGCTTGGTTGGTCACTGTTACCGATGTGGATGAAAGCAAACCTACGGTTACTTTTAGTCCCTTAGATGGCGTCACAGCAGTGGCTGCTAATTCCAACATCACCATAACGTTTAATGAAGCGGTCAGGTTATTGGATGACACCGCGTTAAGTAATGCTAATGTAGACGCACTGATCACCCTTAAAGCTACCAATGCTAGTGGTGCAGACATTGCCTTCGATGCCACTATTAACGGTGACAACAACGTAATCACTATTAACCCAACAAGTGACTTCTCAAGTGAGCAGGTCGTTTATGTTGCTATTGGCGCAACGGTTGAAGATGCGTCAAATAACGCAAATGATGCGGCCAATGCAACCTTCACCGTTATAGATACTATTGCACCCACCATAACCTTTACCCCTGCCAACGCAGCCACTAGCATCGATATTGACGCTAACATCACCTTGTCTTTTGATGAGGCTATTCGTAATACTGATGACACTGCATTAACCGACACCAATGTGGATGCGTTAATCACGTTAAAAGCCACCAATTCAAGCGGCGCAGACATTGCTTTTGATGCCACTATTAATACTGCTAAAACGTTAATTACCATTAATCCTTCAAATGACTTTAGTGCTTCTCAAGTAGTTTATGTGGCGATAGGCACTACGGTAGAAGACGATGCTAATAATGCTATCACTGCCGCCAATGCTACCTTTACGGTGACTTCTGTGACCGTTTCTGTGCCACCCACCATGGCTATTACTGCCACTGAAGTGAGTGATGGTGGCGCATCAGATTACGCCACGTTGGCGTTAACCTTTACCTCTTCTGAAGCCACCACCAATTTCGTAGTAGGTGACATCACGGTAACCAATGCCACTTTATCAAGCTTTAGTGAGATCTCTTCTACCGTATACACTGCCACCCTTACACCCACAGCTGAGGGCGCTGTAACTGTGGATGTTGCAGCAGGCACCTTTACTGATGCTGCAAGTAATAACAACACAGCTGCTACCCAATTCAATTGGACTTATCTAATTGATCCAACCACTAAGGTGGATGTAACTGGCAGCATCAAAGCCAGCATTAACATGGCATCGCAGTGGACCCAAAGTACCTTCTCGACCATATCTAATCGCTTAGGCTGGCTTAAGAGCCACAAAGGCCAAAGCAAGACATCTTACCAAGGCATACGACTCGACTTTAACGATGCCACTATCAATGCTCTTATGGCAGCACCTAGTGCTTCGTTCTTCGACACTAACTGGACTAATGCGGCTGTAGATCATGCCAATAGGTCAAACGATTCCCTTGCTACATTGGGGAGAAATGTGGTGATAGATGCATCTAAGGCCGCTCTTAATGAAGCAGCCATCGTAAGGCAGAATGCTACAGGCACATTGAACCCAGCCTTTAAACCTATCTACAATGGTTGGTCTATATGGACAGACGGCAAAGTCACCATAGGTGATGTGGATGCCACTGCTGCTAGTGCCAAGCAGTCTTCAAAAGATTACTCCATCTCTATTGGTCTGGATAAACCTCTAGATGATAATCGTTTAGTGGGCTTTGTGTTACGTACTGGTCAGGGAAGTGTTGACGTAGGCACATCCACATCTAAGGTGAAGTCTGAGAGCTACAGCTTGGCGGGTTATAGCGCTTATGAAGGCTATCAAAACCTACTTATGGAAGCTGTTGCAGGTGTTGGTGTTGTTAAATACAACCTCACCCGTGCAGACGGTGTGCATATTTTAAATGGCGGTAGAACAGCTAACCAAGCCTTTGCTTCCTTCTCTGCCAGTAAGCCAGCTACGGTGTTTGGCAAGTTGTCTTTGTCGCCTTTTGTAAAAGCCACATACAACCACACCTCGTTTGGAGCCTATAGCGAGAGCGGCGGTATCACTGCACTTAGCTATAAAGAACATGCTATAAATGAAACCCAATTAGCACTAGGTACCGATGTCCGCTACCAGCTGTTTATTGGCAATAATGATGTTCATCCTTATGCCAGAGTGTCATATAGCTTAGATGTAAGTGATCAAGCCAATGCGCCAGCTCCAATGTACTACACCAGTGACCCGTCTAAGGAGGTCTACTCACTAGGGCTAGATACCCGCAACACTGCTTCGGTACAGCTTGCCCTAGGTGCAGATTTAGTCACCATGAGAGGCATAAATGCCTCCTTAGGTTACCAGCGTAATACTGTGATTAACTCAGGTCATTCGCAGTCGGTTAGTTTACGGGTAGGTCAGGCGTTTTAATAGACTGTCACGCCTCAGCACCGCATCATTGAATTGGCGATAGTCAATATCTCCTCTTCCATCCTCGTATCCATTACGCCCATTGAGGGTGAGTCTTCAATAGCACATTATCATTTTTGTTACGATAAAAATCGAGGTCAGCCTTACCACCGCCCAGCGAACTAATTCTGACTCTACTGGAGCTGCCTATCAGCTTATTGAAACACTTTTTTTGCCTTTCAATAGCTACACCTACGCTGTAATCCTAACGCCCATCCAGAAGCCATCAAAAGGCCGATGATTCCTTGGGTCGAACCCAATAGGACAGAGACACTATAAAATTTTTAAAAATTGGTTCTGGTCCGGAATATAGGTGCGACGTACCTATATGTAGGGTAGCCCCCCGGTACTTCTCCAGTGGGCCCCATTCAAAACTAAAAGGAAATATACCATGACTAAATCAATTAGCACCAATCTGAAGACCATCGTAAAGCAGAGCACCAACCTGCCCTTACAACTAACAGCTGCTTCTGTAGAGCTACTAGCTGATGTGGCTACCCTAGGTAGTGGATTCATAACAGGAGTTGTACCAACGGCAAAAGATGTAGGTAAGGCAACAGGGACGTTCGTACTGGGTGTGTTCAACTCAGAATTAACTGATGAACAGCTCAAAGCTAAGGCTTCAGCGCTCACATTTTCGTCAATACGCGCATCAATAGTAGCTGGAGCTGGCCAAGCTGGCCAAGGCTTGGTGAAAGCTTGGGATGACGAAACCACACCTAACTCCGGCAAAGAGAGCCAATAAGCTAAGGA
>Ga0308012_10001333_pt1 | contig 13268 bp, 4 predicted proteins | sample Neamet179_FD_203133 | JGI IMG/M metagenome (GOLD analysis project Ga0308012, IMG submission 203133) | Marine microbial communities from water near the shore, Antarctic Ocean - #179 | ecosystem: Environmental > Aquatic > Marine > Unclassified | place: Southern Ocean | collected 2014-07-25 | reverse complement strand
GAACGTAAGCTGCAGAATCCGTTTGCTACGAGCGTAGCGAGACAGCTGCAGGGTTCTCAGCTGAAGATCTAAAGAGAGCTGAAGCACAGTGGCGCGAACAGGGCTCACCGAAAGGACTCACATCCGATTAGGCAACACCCCAAACACCCCGAACACCCCGAACACCCCAAACACCCCGAACACCTGAAAACCTCTTCCGAAAGGCCGCACCTCGGTGCGCTTTTCCACGAGGCCGAAGCCCGCTTACGCGGCGCGTACACACCCCGCGCAAGCGAAGACAAAACACACCTGAACAACCTTTCCCCCCAAACCAAAGAACCTAAGAACCTCCCACACCTGTACCCGCAGATGCCCGACCTCTTCCTCGGCGCCGCGGCTGGTCCTCCCGGTCTCCCCGACTGGATCGACCACGCCTTCCCGGACCCGATCAAGACCGACCCAGACTACCTGGCCACGGCCGTGGCGGCGCTGGGCGCGCTCTTCTTCCAAGACAGCGTCCTCCCGGAGCTGCGCCCGCTCGCAACCGATCCTCCTGGCGAAGCTGACCGCCGCCTGGCGATGATCTTCCACACCTGCTTCGAGAGCATCGCGCAGCCGGGAGGCACCACCTTCTCCGCCATCCTGCCCCCGGCCGGCATGGCCAACGAGGACAAGGGCGCCTTCTTCGCGGCACAAGAGGCGGACTTCTTCACCGCGGTCCCTCGGGTCCTTGCGGCGCAGATCCGCTCTCTGATGTCCGCGCCAGGGAAGTTCGAGAGCCTGCTCAAGACCTCCTCGGGCCTCTCAAGCCTACACCTCCAAGTCCCGAGCAAGACCCAGAAGGTCGGCTCGTCCTACCGAAACGAGGTGAGCCTCGGCAATACTGTGGACGAGAGCGCTTTTCAAGCGCGCTGCTCCACATCTCCAACCTTAGAAGCTGGGCTAGTAGCCGCATACTCTGACATAATCACACACAAGCATACCGATGCGTTGTCTTCCCTCGCTGCCTTCTGGGCGGCGGGCCCCGACCGCGACTACATGGTCACGCAAGTCCTATGCCGCACCATGCGGCCTCGTATGGAGCTGGCGGACGAGAGCTTGTGGGCTCTCTCCCACCTACTCGAAGTGCGAGACGGACGCGTGGCTGAACAGATCCAGGCAGTAATGCCTTTCGTGACGCCCCAGCGGCGGAGCGACTGGCGTCGCTGGGCGATTTGCCCGGCGTCCACCCTCCCCGCAGACCGCCGCTCGACCGGATCTACGGCACAGCCCGACTTCTTCCAGTCAAACCTCAAGGATCTGCTGGGCGCCCGCTCCCAAACGGAGCCGGTTAACTTCGAGCTCGGCGAGGTGCAACACATCACCACCATATACAAGAACTTCCTAGCGCTCATCCAACCGATCGCGCCGGAGACGGCGTCCGTGGCGGAGCAGTCCGCTTTCCAACTGGCGATGACCGACATCTGGAGCAGTGGACTGCAAGCCGAGCTCGATCCGCGCCTCCTCTCCGTACTCATCTACTCAGAGTGGGTCCTCCCCGACATCACCGCCGTGATAGCCCAACTACAACTGAACAGGTCGAAGCCTGTGTCGTCATCGGCCGGCGGGTCTTTCGTGCTGCCCTCCGGCGGCCGTTCCATCCCGTACTTCCAGCCGGTGACCTCGTCCACCACCCCCGACTCCATGGCCGCAGGCCCCTCATCGGTTCCCGAACCTGGATGGCGACGCATCAAAGCGCGCAAAGCCTCGTTGCTGAACTTCCTGGACTCCTTCGACCCAGCCGCCGAACAATCGAACCAATTTCGGCGAGCCTTATCGGCTGGCCTGCACTCGGCCATCAGCTGGGACACCCGCTACCAACGGCACGCGGGCTCAGCCGTCAAAGGCTCGTTCCTGCAGTCGTCCACCCACGTGGACTGGTCCGCAAACCCGGCGACGGTCTCTCACCACAAAGGCGTGTTCTACTACCTGAACCCCGTCTGCTTGAGCACAGTCGCCCCGAACCTACACAGCACAAATCAACCAGCGGCACCGAACCTCACCGCCGCGGGCGGGACCACCGCCGCTCCCATCTCGAAGAACGCACTGAAGAAAGCGCGCAAGCGCGCCAAACTGGACGGCTCTTCAGCCGCATCACCTCTCGACCTCTCCATCGCCGCCCCGAAAGCCCCCCCGACGACCTCCCCGGCCTCCTCGACCGCTCTGGTTCCATCTCGCGGTTCTGCTCACGCAGCGGCACCGGCGCCGGCTGCACCGGCAGCTATCATGATGGCAGGCGCTGGACAGGGAGCCCTCACCTTTCCCTCGGTCCCTTCCCCGCAGAACTACCAGCGCGGAGCCCTCGAGAAGGTCCTCATCGAAGAATGGGGAGCCACCACAGAATTCACCGACAAGATGGCCCTTAAAGGCGACCAGTACGAAACCCTGATCACTGATCCCTCCGGCAGCATCGTCAGGTGGAAGCCGACGGAAGGCTGGAAGCAGGCGTCTACCGACGGAACTCGCCTCCGGCTCTGCTACAAGGATCTCGTGGCAAAGCTCTCTTGCGGAGTGGTTGGCCCAGAGACCTCCTACAGTAAGCGCCGACAGATGACCCCCGACGACATCCCAACTATCGTGAAGGTGGGCTGCGGCTGCCTCTCCTCCCGCACCGACGCAGCGCTACCAGCGGATGCAACCTCTTGCTGCCATGGCGCGCACTGGGACCTCCGCGCCGGCGCGGGTCAGTTCGGCTCAGAGGTTCCTCCGGCCAAGGACTCCCTTCAGGTCTCCGCCGGAAACTGGTTCTTGGCGTTCAGCGCCATGAAGCCACACTTCGACAAAGCCCTGTCAACCGTTGAACTGCCTCTCAAGAAATACGAGGCGGACCAGATCTCCGCCTCCTCCTTTGACGCGTACGCGACTGTGGTGTGAGTAACGTGATCTCATTGTTCTTCCCTCCCAAACTCGACTCCCCCACCACTCCCCATGTCCCATCAAAAGAACTCCTCTCAACCTGCCCCAGCAAGAGCCAACCAAAAAGATCACCCTCCCAATCCCTGAACATTCATCTCCTCGTCTCAGGACGTCCCAAGATTTCCCGGAGGACAACTGGAACACCCACTTCGACCCGGACACAGGCCCTCAATCAGAGCCCTTCCACGGCTTACGTCCCCCGGGCTCCCCATGCGACACAGACGAGCCGACAGACCCGGACCCGTGCCCAGGCATGGCCGAACCCAACCGCGTGCATGATACGGACGTGGGTCATCAGACCCTACTTCAACACCAGCGCACCGATGGACAATTCCTGCTGCCCTCTCAACCACAAGCCGACAACCCCTGGCCGCTTTTGGACAAAGCCGAGTGGCGCGACGCGGGGGAGATCCCAGGCGTACCGCCCAGGTCCCAAGCTGGAAACACAATTCCCCCGGAAATCGCGGCCTCACGCCTCCACGACTACGAACAGGCTCACGGCCCCGAATTAGCCCACCTGCCCTTCTCCGACTACAACTGTGTCCCCGCCGCTCCAGCGGCGGTCGTGGCACCGACACCTCAAGTCGACGCCGCAGAACGACCCACCCCGGGCCTGCCTTATACAGTATACCAGCCCCGTAACAAGATTACTTACACCGAAGGCGGGGATTGGGTTCGAGCGGTCATTGATCGCCGGCCACCTCAGCCGGGCGTGCACCGACACAAGGACAAGACCCAGTCCTACGTTGACTGGACAGACCTCGAGCTACACAACCAGGTCATCGCTTGGTGTGATTTAGCTCGAGCTGACAAACGCGCATTTCTACAAAAAAGCGACTCTCACCGACCTCGGACACGCACTTTCATCATTCCGGCTCGCTGTCATAAAGCAGCCGGCGCGGTGGTTTACGACCTCCGCCAAATACTCGAAGCCCAAGCAGCCGGACGACCGTTGCGCTGGATTGATTCCGAAACGGGGATCGAAACCGGCGTTCCTATCCCGGCGATCGCTGAGGACACCCCAATTACTCCACGCCTCGACAAGGAGGCTTTCCTTCGCCGCTGCGAAGCCGCGGGGATCGAAGACCTATACGGCATCCAGCAAGTCGCTTCCCTCGGGCTAGTCTCAGCCTCCGGCTGCTCCCGAGACACAGTGCTACAAATGAACTACCCGGCCGTGAGCCGCCACGCGGCGAAAGCCCAGGCAATTGCGGAAAAGGAAGCCTCCCAAGGCTTCCTCTCTACCCCGTACAACAGTTTACCCCTCTCCCCCGCGCGCATAAATCCATTCAATGCGATAGAGCGCGAAGGCAAAGAGCCTCGCTTCTGCGGGGACCTGTCCGCCCCCCAAGGAGAAAAAGACGGCGGGGGCCTTAACTCAGTTAACGCTGGGATTCCATTTGGGGAACTCGATGTGATAGCCCAAATGCGGCTCACCTCCGCCGCCTCCTTCGCTCGAGACACAGGCATCCTCGCCGCATCGGCGCTCCGTACCTGGATCGCCACGGCAGACTGGGCCCGATACTACCGACAACTTCCAAAGCCCATACGCGAGCTGTTTTCGCAGCTGCAGTGGCTCGGACCCAACGGTCCCCAGATCGACTGGGCCACCATCTTCGGCGACGCCGCCGCCCCGGCGCAAGCGAACCGCGTCCAAGACATCCTCCTGAGCCTCATCGCACACGAGTTCGAGATACAACTGGCAAAATACCGCCGCACAGCCCTCGGGCCAGCGAAACCATTCCTCGACGCCCTGGACGAGTACTCAGCTCAGCGCCTAGCCGCGCTGAAGGAACAGTTCCCAGACCGGTTCACTCCCGCGTCGGATCTCATATACGAGGTCCGACAGTGGCGTGACAGACAACTCCGGCTCATAGTCCTGGCAGGCTTCTTCGACGACAGCCTAGTCAGCTCTTTCGTGTCCCACGAAGAGAGCAAGGAATTCCCAAACCCCGACGGCACCCCTGGCTCCCGCCTCCTGACCAGAGCCCACGGCCCCTTCGAGTTGCTCCTCGCAGCGATCCTCACGGTAGCTGACGACCTCCGACTCGAGACAGCGGACCACAAGATCGACTGCGGCACGGACGACGGCCGCACCGGCCGCCTCGCCATCGACATATGGCGCGACCGCGGCGAAATCTGGTGGGCTCTTAAACCCGGCTGCATGGTAGCCCTCGGGAAGGAACTGGACCTCGAACACCGCATCCTCCGGGACACTACAGCGCGGGTGACAGCCTTCGCTGCCTCGGTCTCTACGCTTTGCGCAACCGCAAATGCCAACAGGCGCCCAAACAAGAAATCCAGATCAGCCCGTCTTAAATCGGCGGCGACCAATCGACCACTGACTGGTGACGCCATGGCTCCTCTTCTTCTGGGGACTCCGACTGCACCCATTCCGGACCTGCGCGCCCTCATCGGGCAAGCTCTGTTCATCATGCTCACTGAGCCGGCGCTCCGGTCGGCCCTCAACGTTCCGATCCGAGGGCTGCGGCTCATCGAGTCCATAGCTCCCGAACTGGAGCGTCGCTTGCGAGCTTCCCACAAAGGGAGATCACACGCACGCATACCTTGGTTCAGCTGGGCCTGGTTGGCCGACGCTGCACAAGAGGCCCTCCACGACTTCGCCCTAGCCGCTCTACAGCGCCGGGGCGTCCCGTTCAACCCGACAACTCCGTCCCTCGGCTCTCGAAACGCCACCTGCTGGGTCCTTCAGGACGCTTCAGGAAGCGAAGGAGGCGGCGGCGGAGCCATCTACCTCAACCCCGACGGAAGCGACCCCCACTGGTCCTTCGACTCTTTCACCCCCGAGGAGACGGCCGCCCACAGCACCTACCAGGAAGGCATGAACGCCAACCGCAACCTCCGCCGCGCCTTGGAACAAGGCTCCCTCGACATCATCGAAGTCCTCGACAACGCAGCCTGGGTCTTCGTCTCCCGGTCGGGCGCAGCCAGGGCGGACGAACTTCACCCCCTCCTGACCGACAGACGCCAACTATTGCTACGCTACCCCGCAGCCCGTGTGTACACGGTCTGGCAAGCGCGGGAAGAAGGCACCCTAGCTGACGCAGTTTCAAAGCTGCTCCTCCCCTACCCGACGGCAGACATCTTGGGCAGAGACTGGGCCCACCACAGGCTACAGCGTCTGGGCTATTCCCTCGGGCTGCAAGACTCTCGCCGAATAAATTAACCTCTACAACTCTCCTCAACATCACACTCCACACCCCGGCCCCTAGTCCGCAGTTGTGTTCCTGCCTGTCTGTCTACACAGTACAACCGGAACCCGCAGCCGCTAAGCTAACACACCACTGCTGCAAAACGCAGGAAAACAACAAACGGCCCCACACGGAGCCAAAACTGAAACCAGAGACCACGACAGACCTGCCATCTGGAACCTACACTCTCAGCAAACTGGACACCTCAACTATGCCGCACTCCTCAGAAGACACCGATCTGCTTCTTCACTCCCTCAGGAGCCTCTCCGTGACAACCGGAGGAAGCCTCGCAAACCCCCGCTTCAAGCACACGGTGGTACAAGAGGTCTCCGCGGAACTGGATCTATTCCGACAAGAGCTCGAAGCGGAAACGACAAAGGATAAAGGAACGGATCGCAAGATCAAGGCCCTCCTCGACTACGCCAAACAATCCGGCCGAGCGATATCCGAAAATCTATGGATCCCCGACGCTGGCTTCTTCACAGAGTTCGCCGTCGACACCCTCGTAAACGTCCAAGTCAAAGACCTCTCCGGCTACCTTCGTGCTCTTAACGAGCGCGCTAGGAGCCTCGCGAACTCCCTGCCCGCGAACCACCCGGCTTTACCTCGACTCACCGCAAACGAAAACAAACCGTGGCACGCGGAAGCCTTCAAGAAAATCAATAAGCTCTACCAACAAAAGCTGGTGGCCCGGAAACATCAGGAATCCCTCCTCGATGGAAACGGAATCCTACAGCCGAAGCGCGCCCGGAAGAGAACCGCGCGCAGCGAAGCCAAGACCGTCGCGGCCCCGATTGAACAGCTCGACCTCCTCCTCTCTACAACCGAAAAACTGAAGTCGGAACTGACTAGGCTCTATGACACTGCACCTATGTCCGCCAAGGACAAGGGACACAAGAAGTTCAATGCCAAGCTACGACGCAACATCAAAATGACGGAAAAGGACTTCGCCCCGGGCGCCGTCTGCCTCAATGGATTCGCGTTCATGGCCAGAGCCAGCACCCTCGGGGGCGGCCTTAAGTTCAATGACCATCAGCCCGACAAACTCGACCAAGGTATCCAAGCTGACATGGTCATCACCGAACCTGGCGGATCCAGCACCGCTGGGATCGCCTACACCATCAGGTTCCTGAAAGACTGGGAATTCGGGATCACGTCTCACCAAGGAGAACAACTTCCCCTTTCTTACAACGGCACAGACACCCTACCTTATGAAATGGATCCGAGCTCAGACACCAAGAAACCTAACTCCGTCCGTAACAGGATTATCGAGGTCATTGCTTTCGCTCACAAACACAAGCTACTCGCTTGGATCAACACCACAAACCCGTCTCAAGCTGCACAGAAGATCGACTCCTGGCTCAAGAAACAACCGTGGACAGCCCTCAGTGACTCTCAAGTCAAGATCACCAGCCACAGCTTTCGCAAAGCAGGAGTCTCACTCGCTCTAGCCTCGGGCGTATCCATCCCAAACATCACCAACTGGTGCCACTGGAGATCAGCGGAAATGCCCTGGCACTACGCCGATCAGAAGTATGTCGCCCCCCCGAAATGGAGGAACGTCTTCGCATGGATGAAACAGCGTCCAGCACAGAACCTCTGGGCATAAGCTGAACCCTCTCCCGACCTCTCAAAAGTACAGCTGTTACATGAAATACAACCGCATTACTTCCTCAGCCCAACCATACCAACACTAGAAAGAGGCCACGGTGCTCCAGGCACAATGGACGATTATGACACGACTTCTCCGCCAAAACACCCGGAATCAACAGTCCCTACGGAAACTATTAAAAACCCGAACATCCAGGCGGATGAGAAACGAGCATATAACGTGGCCTACCTTCTAGTATACTTCTAGCATGATTGCAAGAGTAATAAACATCTGAGTAATTGTGATGTCATTAGCTGAATCCCTCGTTAGAACGTAAGCTGCAGAATCCGTTTGCTACGAGCGTAGCGAGACAGCTGCAGGGTTCTCAGCTGTAGATCTAAAAGAGAGCTGAAGCGCGGTGTCGCGAACAGGGCTCACCGAAAGGACTCACATCCGATTAGGCAACACCCCAAACTCCCCGAACACCCCGAACACCCCAAACACCCCGAACACCCGAAAACCTCTTCCGAAAGCCGACCCATCCTAACCTATATCTTTCGGATTCGGTCCTCCCGTCCCCTGACTAAGGCACAAAGTTACCGATATTTTTTTTTATTTTCTTTTTTCTCACTTTTATTCCCATTCTGGGATCCCACTCGGAAATACGCGGTTAGCGGATTAATCCGTCGCGGGGTAAACGATTATGACACGACTTCTCCGCCAAAACACCCGGAATCAACAGTCCCTACGGAAACTATTAAAAACCCGAACATCCAGGCGGATGAGAAACGAGCATATAACGTGGCCTACCTTCTAGTATACTTCTAGCATGATTGCAAGAGTAATAAACATCTGAGTAATTGTGATGTCATTAGCTGAATCCCTCGTTAGAACGTAAGCTGCAGAATCCGTTTGCTACGAGCGTAGCGAGACAGCTGCAGGGTTCTCAGCTGTAGATCTAAAAGAGAGCTGAAGCGCGGTGTCGCGAACAGGGCTCACCGAAAGGACTCACATCCGATTAGGCAACACCCCAAACTCCCCGAACACCCCGAACACCCCAAACACCCCGAACACCCGAAAACCTCTTCCGAAAGGCCGCACCTCGGTGCGCTTTTCCACGAGGCCGAAGCCCGCTTACGCGGCGCGTACACACCCCGCGCAAGCGAAGACAAAACACACCTGAACAACCTTTCCCCCCAAACCAAAGAACCTAAGAACCTCCCACACCTGTACCCGCAGATGCCCGACCTCTTCCTCGGCGCCGCGGCTGGTCCTCCCGGTCTCCCCGACTGGATCGACCACGCCTTCCCGGACCCGATCAAGACCGACCCAGACTACCTGGCCACGGCCGTGGCGGCGCTGGGCGCGCTCTTCTTCCAAGACAGCGTCCTCCCGGAGCTGCGCCCGCTCGCAACCGATCCTCCTGGCGAAGCTGACCGCCGCCTGGCGATGATCTTCCACACCTGCTTCGAGAGCATCGCGCAGCCGGGAGGCACCACCTTCTCCGCCATCCTGCCCCCGGCCGGCATGGCCAACGAGGACAAGGGCGCCTTCTTCGCGGCACAAGAGGCGGACTTCTTCACCGCGGTCCCTCGGGTCCTTGCGGCGCAGATCCGCTCTCTGATGTCCGCGCCAGGGAAGTTCGAGAGCCTGCTCAAGACCTCCTCGGGCCTCTCAAGCCTACACCTCCAAGTCCCGAGCAAGACCCAGAAGGTCGGCTCGTCCTACCGAAACGAGGTGAGCCTCGGCAATACTGTGGACGAGAGCGCTTTTCAAGCGCGCTGCTCCACATCTCCAACCTTAGAAGCTGGGCTAGTAGCCGCATACTCTGACATAATCACACACAAGCATACCGATGCGTTGTCTTCCCTCGCTGCCTTCTGGGCGGCGGGCCCCGACCGCGACTACATGGTCACGCAAGTCCTATGCCGCACCATGCGGCCTCGTATGGAGCTGGCGGACGAGAGCTTGTGGGCTCTCTCCCACCTACTCGAAGTGCGAGACGGACGCGTGGCTGAACAGATCCAGGCAGTAATGCCTTTCGTGACGCCCCAGCGGCGGAGCGACTGGCGTCGCTGGGCGATTTGCCCGGCGTCCACCCTCCCCGCAGACCGCCGCTCGACCGGATCTACGGCACAGCCCGACTTCTTCCAGTCAAACCTCAAGGATCTGCTGGGCGCCCGCTCCCAAACGGAGCCGGTTAACTTCGAGCTCGGCGAGGTGCAACACATCACCACCATATACAAGAACTTCCTAGCGCTCATCCAACCGATCGCGCCGGAGACGGCGTCCGTGGCGGAGCAGTCCGCTTTCCAACTGGCGATGACCGACATCTGGAGCAGTGGACTGCAAGCCGAGCTCGATCCGCGCCTCCTCTCCGTACTCATCTACTCAGAGTGGGTCCTCCCCGACATCACCGCCGTGATAGCCCAACTACAACTGAACAGGTCGAAGCCTGTGTCGTCATCGGCCGGCGGGTCTTTCGTGCTGCCCTCCGGCGGCCGTTCCATCCCGTACTTCCAGCCGGTGACCTCGTCCACCACCCCCGACTCCATGGCCGCAGGCCCCTCATCGGTTCCCGAACCTGGATGGCGACGCATCAAAGCGCGCAAAGCCTCGTTGCTGAACTTCCTGGACTCCTTCGACCCAGCCGCCGAACAATCGAACCAATTTCGGCGAGCCTTATCGGCTGGCCTGCACTCGGCCATCAGCTGGGACACCCGCTACCAACGGCACGCGGGCTCAGCCGTCAAAGGCTCGTTCCTGCAGTCGTCCACCCACGTGGACTGGTCCGCAAACCCGGCGACGGTCTCTCACCACAAAGGCGTGTTCTACTACCTGAACCCCGTCTGCTTGAGCACAGTCGCCCCGAACCTACACAGCACAAATCAACCAGCGGCACCGAACCTCACCGCCGCGGGCGGGACCACCGCCGCTCCCATCTCGAAGAACGCACTGAAGAAAGCGCGCAAGCGCGCCAAACTGGACGGCTCTTCAGCCGCATCACCTCTCGACCTCTCCATCGCCGCCCCGAAAGCCCCCCCGACGACCTCCCCGGCCTCCTCGACCGCTCTGGTTCCATCTCGCGGTTCTGCTCACGCAGCGGCACCGGCGCCGGCTGCACCGGCAGCTATCATGATGGCAGGCGCTGGACAGGGAGCCCTCACCTTTCCCTCGGTCCCTTCCCCGCAGAACTACCAGCGCGGAGCCCTCGAGAAGGTCCTCATCGAAGAATGGGGAGCCACCACAGAATTCACCGACAAGATGGCCCTTAAAGGCGACCAGTACGAAACCCTGATCACTGATCCCTCCGGCAGCATCGTCAGGTGGAAGCCGACGGAAGGCTGGAAGCAGGCGTCTACCGACGGAACTCGCCTCCGGCTCTGCTACAAGGATCTCGTGGCAAAGCTCTCTTGCGGAGTGGTTGGCCCAGAGACCTCCTACAGTAAGCGCCGACAGATGACCCCCGACGACATCCCAACTATCGTGAAGGTGGGCTGCGGCTGCCTCTCCTCCCGCACCGACGCAGCGCTACCAGCGGATGCAACCTCTTGCTGCCATGGCGCGCACTGGGACCTCCGCGCCGGCGCGGGTCAGTTCGGCTCAGAGGTTCCTCCGGCCAAGGACTCCCTTCAGGTCTCCGCCGGAAACTGGTTCTTGGCGTTCAGCGCCATGAAGCCACACTTCGACAAAGCCCTGTCAACCGTTGAACTGCCTCTCAAGAAATACGAGGCGGACCAGATCTCCGCCTCCTCCTTTGACGCGTACGCGACTGTGGTGTGAGTAACGTGATCTCATTGTTCTTCCCTCCCAAACTCGACTCCCCCACCACTCCCCATGTCCCATCAAAAGAACTCCTCTCAACCTGCCCCAGCAAGAGCCAACCAAAAAGATCACCCTCCCAATCCCTGAACATTCATCTCCTCGTCTCAGGACGTCCCAAGATTTCCCGGAGGACAACTGGAACACCCACTTCGACCCGGACACAGGCCCTCAATCAGAGCCCTTCCACGGCTTACGTCCCCCGGGCTCCCCATGCGACACAGACGAGCCGACAGACCCGGACCCGTGCCCAGGCATGGCCGAACCCAACCGCGTGCATGATACGGACGTGGGTCATCAGACCCTACTTCAACACCAGCGCACCGATGGACAATTCCTGCTGCCCTCTCAACCACAAGCCGACAACCCCTGGCCGCTTTTGGACAAAGCCGAGTGGCGCGACGCGGGGGAGATCCCAGGCGTACCGCCCAGGTCCCAAGCTGGAAACACAATTCCCCCGGAAATCGCGGCCTCACGCCTCCACGACTACGAACAGGCTCACGGCCCCGAATTAGCCCACCTGCCCTTCTCCGACTACAACTGTGTCCCCGCCGCTCCAGCGGCGGTCGTGGCACCGACACCTCAAGTCGACGCCGCAGAACGACCCACCCCGGGCCTGCCTTATACAGTATACCAGCCCCGTAACAAGATTACTTACACCGAAGGCGGGGATTGGGTTCGAGCGGTCATTGATCGCCGGCCACCTCAGCCGGGCGTGCACCGACACAAGGACAAGACCCAGTCCTACGTTGACTGGACAGACCTCGAGCTACACAACCAGGTCATCGCTTGGTGTGATTTAGCTCGAGCTGACAAACGCGCATTTCTACAAAAAAGCGACTCTCACCGACCTCGGACACGCACTTTCATCATTCCGGCTCGCTGTCATAAAGCAGCCGGCGCGGTGGTTTACGACCTCCGCCAAATACTCGAAGCCCAAGCAGCCGGACGACCGTTGCGCTGGATTGATTCCGAAACGGGGATCGAAACCGGCGTTCCTATCCCGGCGATCGCTGAGGACACCCCAATTACTCCACGCCTCGACAAGGAGGCTTTCCTTCGCCGCTGCGAAGCCGCGGGGATCGAAGACCTATACGGCATCCAGCAAGTCGCTTCCCTCGGGCTAGTCTCAGCCTCCGGCTGCTCCCGAGACACAGTGCTACAAATGAACTACCCGGCCGTGAGCCGCCACGCGGCGAAAGCCCAGGCAATTGCGGAAAAGGAAGCCTCCCAAGGCTTCCTCTCTACCCCGTACAACAGTTTACCCCTCTCCCCCGCGCGCATAAATCCATTCAATGCGATAGAGCGCGAAGGCAAAGAGCCTCGCTTCTGCGGGGACCTGTCCGCCCCCCAAGGAGAAAAAGACGGCGGGGGCCTTAACTCAGTTAACGCTGGGATTCCATTTGGGGAACTCGATGTGATAGCCCAAATGCGGCTCACCTCCGCCGCCTCCTTCGCTCGAGACACAGGCATCCTCGCCGCATCGGCGCTCCGTACCTGGATCGCCACGGCAGACTGGGCCCGATACTACCGACAACTTCCAAAGCCCATACGCGAGCTGTTTTCGCAGCTGCAGTGGCTCGGACCCAACGGTCCCCAGATCGACTGGGCCACCATCTTCGGCGACGCCGCCGCCCCGGCGCAAGCGAACCGCGTCCAAGACATCCTCCTGAGCCTCATCGCACACGAGTTCGAGATACAACTGGCAA